>RCUP01000274.1_pt1 | contig 43352 bp, 54 predicted proteins | sample 2166341 | NCBI WGS metagenome assembly RCUP01 (sample SAMN09932325, study PRJNA488358) | compost metagenome | isolation source: compost soil in succinonitrile-enriched | place: Germany: Experimental Botanical Garden | reverse complement strand
CATACGCGGCGGCCAAGGCGGCTGTCCTCGGTGGTCCCAAGCTCAAGGGTGAAGGAGACGGCAACGGTTCGATGAAGGGTCTCAACAAGACCGACGAGCCACTAGACTCGGTTCTGAGCTCGATAGCACCCGCCATTGCGAGCATGAAGGCCGGTCACAAGAGCAGCACCGGGGATCCCATCGGTGATATGATCGCCTTCGGTCACAGCATGCTGACGGCTTGGGAGGCTGGTGGTCTCGCGATCCTGGCGCTCAGGGAGACCGCGGTCGGACTCAACGCCGCCGCCGACGGTCAGTTGTTCACCGCGCAGAACATGCTGTCATTCGGCCTGACCGGCGGTGGCGCGAAAGCGGCTGCGGCGATCTTCCTCGACACGATCGGCATGATCCAGTCGTGGATCGCCCCGATCATGATGGCAATGCTGATCGTCGGCATTCTGCACGCATTCGTCCTTCCGATGATGCCGATGCTGATGGTCTTCGTGATGGGCGTCTCGTGGCTGATCCTCTTCCTTGAGGCTTCGATCGCCGGCCTCTTGTGGGCCTTCGCCTTCATCCGCATGGATGGCAACGACTTCTTCGACAAGAACCAGGCACCAGGTGCAACGCTCGTGTTCAACCTGTTCCTTCGCCCGGCGATCGGCATGTTGGCGTTCGTGGGTGGTCTGCTTCTGCTGCCAGTTCTGATGGATTCGCTCTCGATCCTCTGGGACGACAGCTTCAGCAATCAGACCTACGGCGGAGGTTTCCTTTCCACGCCATGGACCCCCGGACTCACTGATTTGATCCAGTGGATTGTCGGCATCGTCATGTACACCTGGATGCAATGGCACCTGACGCTCCGTCTGTTCGGCCTCATTCCGACGATCGCCGACCGTGTCGGTCACTGGATGGGCTTCGGAGCAAGCCACGGCTACAACGACGGCCAGGAGACCAGCGCCGCAATCGGCGCAGCCGTCGCCGCTGGTCAGGTCGGCCGCACCCTTCAGAGAAGGCCATGGCAGACCCGCCAACAGCCGAAGGACAGGGACAGAGACCGGGACGACCGGAAGGATCAGCCAAAGAAGTAAAGCAAAAAGCCCCGGCATCGCTGCCGGGGCTTTTTGCTTAGGTGGATGAGTGGCGCGAGATGGGGGGATCGAACCCCTCGTCGGCGGCGCGACAAGCCGCTGTTCTACCATTGAACTAACCCCGCCCGGACATCGCGTCGGATTGCCTGGTTCCCTGTATCGGATTCGAACCGACGCCCCCAGAGTGAAAGTCTGGTACCCTAACCGCTAGGCGAACAGGGCACTAGGAAATCCGACGCGATGAAGGATTCGTGGCGGGAATGACGGGATTCGAACCCGCGACCTCCTGATCGACAGTCAGGCGCTCTAACCAACTGAGCTACATCCCCGCATGAGATGGATTCGTCACCATCTTTCCTGGTACTCGTAACGGGATTCGAACCCGTGTCCTTCGACGTGAAAAGCCGACGTCCTCGACCGCTAGACCATACGAGCACTAGGAAAGATGGTGACCCCAGAGGAATTCGAATCCTCGTTTCCGCCTTGAGAGGGCAGCGTCCTAACCGCTAGACGATGGGGCCGTTTCCTTCCTTCTCCGCGATCCGGTGGAACCCGCAGGCTCCGCTCCGGAAGGCGGACGCCCCAGGAGATACCCGAGGCTGTCGGATCCGGTCGCCTTGGCGTGCTCCGTTTCCGACTGTGATTTCATTTATGACAGGACCCGTTTCGGCCGTCAACACATAAAATGCAAAAAGTTATTATTTTTCAATGACTTAACGATACAGACGAGCGACATCGTTCGCATGTTTCCATGCGTCCGTATCTGGCGGCAATGAGGGTCCTTCGCGTTCTTCGTCGCGTTCGTCGGTATCGTCGCTGTCGTCGTCTGGCATCTGTTTCCTCGGTTCGGGCTGGTTGAGTTGGAAAACGAAAAGGGGAGCCGCGATGGGCGGCTCCCCTTGGTCACTCGTGTCGGTGAGAAGGTGCGGCCGCTCGATCGCGGCTCCGCACATGCGGCTACCGCGCGGGGATATCCTCCTCGCGTTCGACGGCGGCTGCGATGTGGAATGCGACTGGGCGCATTGCGTCTACCTTCTGTTCCAATTCATCCAAGAGATAGCGGCTCTCGGCGAAAGAATCAATATGCTTGCGACTGCAGGCGCGGCTGCGGTTGTTGCTCCATGCTCGGCGGCGCATATACTGCGATCAGTCAACAGAGGGATTCAAATGACGCTGCCAGGTTCTGCAGAGGAGCTGCTCGCCATCGCACTGAGATACGTGGAGACAGGCGATGGCGAAGAAATCGCCTCCGTCGTCGCGCGGCTTTCCGGGTTCGAAGAAGAGCAGGCGATGGCAATCATGCGCGGGTCCGACAACGAACTCGACCAGGTGGAGAGTCTGGTCGCGCTCTCGGTCTCCCATCGGCTGATCAGCCGCAGCGATGGGATCCGCATCCTCGACGAGGTGGCGGCTCACTCGCCGGGAGCGAGGCTGTGAACGACCCCTACGTCTATCCGGGAACCGATGTCCTCGTGAACCACTTCGACGTCCGCGACGATGATCGCCTCGGACGCATCGAGCGTCTTGTGTCGTTTGAGGCCATGGTCGAACTGATGAGGGATCCCGCCCGCGAGCAGTCCTTCGACTTCGATACCCTTGCCTGGATACACCGTCGGCTCTTCGAGGATGTCTACCCGTTCGCTGGAGAGCTTCGCACGGTCGAGATCTCGAAGCCGGAGACGGTTCTGAGCGGACGGAGCATCCGGTACGGCCATCCGCGGGACATCGCTGCCACGGCTCACGCGGCCATCCACACCCTCGATGCCGTCGACTACGAGCATTTGCAGGGGCCGAAGGGCTGGCCGCTCTTCGCCGAGGGCCTGGCTACGCTCTGGCGTTCGCATGCATTTCGGGAGGGCAACACCCGCGCGGTTCTCACATTCGCGCACCTGCTGCTCAAGGCGAACGGATGCGAGACGGACTTCAGCGTGATCTCCCGAAGCCCCTCCGCCACTCGCGACGAGCTCGTGAAGGCATCCGAGGGATATGGCCGTGGCCTCGCCGCCCTCTTCGCCGAAGCACGCGCATCCTTCGTCCGGCGCAGTCATCCCGTCCTTGGATTTCTCTCCGCGGAGCAGGCGCATCTCGTCGAGACGATTTCGCCCGGACGCCCGCTTCCGTCCCGCAAGGCGGAAATCGACGAGGCCGTCCGCGGATCGGTTCTTTTTCAGACCTCCGACACGGTGGTGCTTCAGACCACGAAGGGTCTGGTCGGTGTGAGCGTGGAATCCTTCGAGGCGGCTCCCGAACCGGGCGCGAGGGTTTCCGTCATCGCCGCGGACTGGGAGGCTGTCGCAAGTGACCGCTCCGATTTCAAGGTCTCCCGCGCCATTCGTAACGCCATTCTGGCCCGCCCTGGAGACATCCAGTTCCCCGACGCTCCCGATGGGTTATTGTCATTTCCGTTCGAGGATCAGGATCTCCGCAAGACTGCGGCGGCCTCACCGGGACTCGTCAGCAGAATCGCCGGAAATGTACTCCAAAGCTTCGATGCCGAATCCTGGGATGACTGGGTCAGCGGCAGATACTATGCGGCAAGTAGAGCTACGCCGTAGAGATGTCAGATAGCAACCTTTCAGCCGCCGGCCTACACTTATCCTAGCAGGAGCTAGAGCATGACAATCAGACTAGACATCAACGACCCTGGATTTCACGAGATCTCCACATTGCTTGCCGGCAACGGCGAGGAGGCACGTCTCGTCGGCGGCTGCGTTCGCGACCAGCTCATCGGGATCGATCCGAAGGACATCGATATCGCCACCACAGCCGTTCCCGAGAAGGTTCGTGACATCTTCGAGGCGGCCGGGTTCAAGGTGATCCCCACGGGTCTCCAGCATGGAACGGTGACGGTCGTTCACGACGGCGTCCCCTACGAGGTGACAACCCTGCGCGCCGATGTCGAGACCGACGGCCGGCACGCCAAGGTCGCCTACATCCGCGACTGGCGGCATGACGCCGAACGCCGGGACTTCACCATCAATGCGATGTCCGTCAGCGCCGACGGCAGGCTGCACGACTACTTCGGCGGCTACGACGATCTCATGGAGGGGCGCGTGCGCTTTGTCGGAGATGCGGCGCGGCGGATAACCGAAGACTACCTCAGAATTCTTCGGTTCTTCCGCTTCAGGGCGCGGTTCGGATCGGCTGGCGACGACAGCGCCATCGACGCTGTCGCGACCCACGCCTCGGGCTTGCAGGGCATTTCGGTTGAACGGATCTGGATGGAGATGTCGAAGATCATCGTCCACCCCGAGGGATACGGCCAAGTTCTGCTCATGGACGAGATCGGCCTGCTTCCGCACATCGGATTCCATGCGGATTCCCGCTACCTGTCCGGCCTCCGCCAGATGCGCCGCCACACCGACCGTCCCGGAACGCTTCTCGGTGCCATGTTGTCCGGTGAGCACCAGGCCGCGGAGATGGCCGCAGGCTGGAAGCTTTCGTCATCGGAGGCCGCGGACGCTGTCCTAGCCGCCAGAACGCTCGCCGACTTCACCGAGGACGAACACTACTGGCTCTGCAAGGCGGTTGAAATGCAGGATCCGCTCGATCTCGTGCCGTCGCTGAGGATGAACCGACTGAAGGCGGCGGCGGATGCGATCGAGGCGGGAGTCCCCGCATTCCCGCTGATGGGTCGCGATCTGATTGCCGCAGGCATGAAGCCCGGCCCCGATCTCGGCAAATCCCTCGCCGCGCTCAGGCAGGAATGGAAGGATTCGCGGTTCTCGTTGGATAAGGAAGCGCTTCTTTCCATGGCGGATCTCGGAGGGCTGCGCCGATGAAGCTCAATCTTAACGGATCCAAGAAGCCCGCCGCCTCTCCCAGTGCAGACACCCCGTCGGCGGGCGGACGTGCCGCGCCCCGTTCGTCGGCTCCTGCAAGGGCGGCATCCGCGCCCCCTCGGCCCAAGGGACCAGAAACCTATGGGCGGTCCTGCGAACCGCCTCCGCCGGGAAGCTCCTACTGGGAGTTCCTGCACTGGGCCTCGGAAGGCGGGATGCCGCTTCCTGAGGACACTGACATCGCGATCAGCCTGTGGGCGGGCGCTCCGCCTGCATCTGAAGAGGAGTCGTCCGTTCCCGGCATGCGGTGACCCCTGTCCGGTTGACGAACTGCCCCGGATCGCGGAACCTTGTCTCAAAGGACTGGGGCTTCCAATGTCGCATGGTTTCCGAACGGTTCTCGCGGCCGTCTTCGCAGTTTTCTCCGTTTCGCAGGTGTCAGCCTTCGAGGCCACGATAACCCGTGTCTCGCCTCTGGCCGCCCATCCTGCCGAAAAGGTTGCGCGGACTGAGCTGGCTCCTGTAGAGGGCGTCCCTGTCGCTCCGCCGCGCAAGCCTGCAACTCCATATGTCGCCGAACAGCGGCAGATGAAGGTTCCGGTTCCGACCTCGAATCCCGTGGCCGTGAGCTGGTGTCTCAGCGACGTCTTATAGGAGAACAACGCATGAAGATCTGGGTCCTCTCCGACCTCCACCTCCGCATGAGCGAAATCGACTGGGACATCGAGTTCCCGGATGCGGACTTGTGTGTTGTTGCAGGCGACGTCACCGACCCTCCGCTGCAAAGCCTCGCCTGGCTGCAGGAGAACATCTCCCATCGGATGCCGGTCGTCTTCGTGGCAGGCAACCATGAATATTACGGGCACAGCTACTCGGAGGCTCTTGCGCAGGCGAAGGACGAATCCTGGCGCTTCCCGTCGGTTCACTTCCTCGAGAAGGGCGAGGCCATCATTGGAGGAGTAAGGTTCCTCGGCGCGACCATGTGGACGGACTTCGAGCTCTACGAGACACCGGAGAGGTCGATGCAGAGGGCGTCGCTGATGATGAACGACTACCGGGCCATCGAATACTGCCAGAACCCGCGCAGCCGCTTCACCGCCGCGAGATCACGCGCCATCCACAAAGAGAGCCGGGCCTGGCTCGAACAGGCGCTCGGCGAGGTCTTCGACGGGCCGACCGTCGTCGTCACGCATACCTGCCCGCACCCGCTGTCCATCCATGATCAGTACGCGGGCGACGAGCTCAATCCGGCCTTCACTTCCGACCTTGGATCTGTCATCGAGCGGTTCCAGCCGGAGGCGTGGATACACGGCCATACCCACAGCACGTTCGACTATGTCGTTCCGGGCACGAAGACGCGTGTCGTCTGCAATCCCCGCGGCTATGTCCGCCGCTGGAACATGGGATACCAGGTCGAGAACATGATGTTCGAGCGCTACAAGGTCATCGAGGTCGGATGAGCAACCGCAGGCTCGATGCAGCCTTCATCCGGGTCTACCGAGAGCAGGCGCGGGTTCAGCAGAAGTCGCGTTGCAAGTACTGCTATGAGCCGATGTCGGCCCGCTCGGCGACGGCCGACCATGTGAGGGCGCGATCAAGGAGCGGATCGGACAGGCGGGAGAACATCGTCGCCGCCTGCGAACCCTGCAATAGTTCGAAAGGCAGCATGTCAGTGGCCGCCTTCCAGAAGCTGCTCCATTCGTTTCCATCGGGACAGGGAATCCCGGTTCTGCTTGCGTGGTCGCGCCGCCGCCTCAATCTCGCGGTGCTGCGAGCCGAGAAGCGGATACTGGCGTGCGTCGGACGGTCGCCTGATTGAGGCGGCTCAGGCGTTTTGAATGCACACGCATGTTTGCGTGACGGCGCCGTATGCTGTTGGCTAGTTAGCATTGCTTTTCAAGGAGCATCCATGTCACGACCGGATCATTGGCTTAACGTCGCCCATCGCGCCCAGCACGACAGCGCCGCAGAGGAGGTCGAAGAAATTCTCCTCTCAAACCCGGACATCGGCATTCCTGCAGCAACAGCATGGATGACCTGGGGACAAGCCAGTCCGTCGGAGAGATCCGAGGTTCGACTGACGGCTGACGATATCGCTTGCGGATTTGGCTTCGATGATGTCGATCACTGGGAGATGGATCTATCACCTGTATCAGTCTGGGTTCCTGCCGACGAGATCGACTGCCGCAGCATTCTTCGTGACCTTGACCTCGATCCAGCCGAGAAGCGCCGTATCGAGAGCGCCCTCATGGAAACCCTTGGCGACAGCGGCGTTGCCATCTATGCCGTCAGGAATATGGAGTCTAGGAAGACCGAAGGCTTCATCGCCTATGACCGGAACCTCACCTTCTTCAGCGACTGCGTGAACCTGGAGTATCAGGTGTGGGCGTTCCACTGCAGAGACGACATCGTCCTTCAAGGTGCGCTCCGAGCGGCCTTCCACAATCAGGCAGTGATGGATCTCCAGGGTGCCTTGGATTCGATGGCGAGATCAGGCGTCTCGCCAAGGCTGGGGTTCCATCTGGATGCGCCGGATTCAGATATCGAAGCCAGCCTTGCCGAGCTGGTTGACCTTGCACGGGAAAACCTCTTCGACAGCGATCACATGCCCCATGTCGACATCGAGGCTTACGGTTCGTGGCTTTCCGGGAAGAAGGCGGCCGACGAGAACCGCGTCCTTGTCCGCGAGCCTGTCGTCAGACCCACTTCCCAGTGAACCACAAATGCCTCACCCTTCGAGGGTTGCAATGAGGATCAAGAGCATGCACACCGATTTCAAAGGCCCCTACGTCATCGAGCATGGTGACGTCTGGTACAGGGAAGGCAAGGCGTCGATGATCTCGTCCGGCCTTCGCCATGTCTGCGGCGCGCATGACGAGCTTGCGATCGCGCACGACGGCCAGATGCTTCTAAAGACCGGAAGTGCGAGCGCCATCGAGCAGTGGGAAGCCTCCACGCGGGGCAAGTATGCCGCGATGAACGAGATGCTGTCCTCGATGGGCAATGACCCCGTCGAGATCACCATCATCCGCATGCCTGTGTCGCCGGAGACCGTCGAGGAGATCAATGCGTGCATCGCGATTTCGGGTCGCGTCCGGTACCTGGAGGAGAACCTCGAGAAGATCGGCGTCGCCAATCCGGGCCTTTCCCTTCGGCCAATCTACCCCATGTGACAAGGTCTTCTGGCGTTTCTCCCTTGCAGGCCGTGCCGCTACAACGGCATGAGCAATCGGGGAGAAGCACCATGAAGGTCTACGCCGTTCCAGAACAGGTTCACTTCGCCGAACCTGACTACGCAAACTATGACTCCAGGCGCGAAGAGCAGCGCGAGACCGAGCACAAGCAGCGGCTGAAGGACTGGCTCGTCGCCGAGGGATTTAACGGCGAGCATACCGGCGAGGTCGTCCGTTTCAGTGTCGCCGACGGCTACGCCCAGTACATGCTCGCTGACAGGGGAACGAACTCCTTCCTTGTTCATCTGCCGTACGGCGATGCCTACCAGTACCGCGATGTCCAGTACCTTCCCCAGGAGGAGATACTCAAGCGTCTCGAGCAGGAGCGGAACCTGCAGAGCCTTTTCGGCCCACGTTGACCAGCCGAAATCGAGGATTCGTTAGAATTTTAGCGATCGGCTTATTGAGTTGACAACGTCTCCAGGTTAATTGTTGACACAAGATGACCTGGAGACTTCGCATGCATCGCAGACTGCCCTGGTATGTGCCCCTGATGTTCGTGCTGACCGCCGGATATCTCGTGATCGAAGTCCCGTTCTACGTCTACCTTGTCAAGGCCTTGAGCGGCGACCTCAGCGCGGACGGCGTTCATCAGGTCGAACGCTTCGGCCGCACTGTCTCCGGCATTGCCGCCGCCATCGCCGTGATCGGCATGTGGCACCTTCCCCGAATGGAACGTCTCGGCGCATCCCGCGTGCGCGCCTGCGTATCCGGTCTCATAATAGGCGGCGTCGTCGGGGCCGCTACCTTCATGTCTCTCAACGCATACGCCGATATCCGCGCCTACGCTTCCGACGGACAGGAACGCAAGGACGCCGTCATCGCACTGCTCGCAAAGCGCGCGATATCGGACTCCGGTTTCGTCGGCCAGCTCGGCCTCGACGAGCACCAGAGCGACGTCTTCATTGCGGCGATGCCCGAGATAATGAGCGGCGACATGATGATGTCCACTTCCGGGCGCTCGCTCGTTCAGCTCGCGAGCTACGCCGGAGACGATCTCAAGCAGACGCTCGGAACCGCAGCCTCCTTCAAGGAAGAGTTCTTCCAGAACCGCTTCGATGCCGGCCGCGAGGCCTACGCGAGCTATCAGTCGGCACTGGACAAGACGAAGGCTGCCTATGCCGACCTCGATTCGGAGGCGGAGGATGCATGGGCGACCTACAAGGCGAGAATGGACGAAGCCTACCCGCGCGGCTGGCCCAATGGCCCAGGCATATCCCGTGCCATGGCGTGGAGGAAGGTGCGGTTCGGGAGCGGCATTCCGGTGCCGGAGAACTGGAACCTCCGCAACAAGGCGGTCTTCGTAGCCGCTGTGAAGCAGAAGGGGCAGGAGGAGATCGTCTCGGCCTACACCGACGCCGTCGAGAGCGCGCTTGGCAAGGGCGTGCGCATGAAGCCCGGCCTCAGCTACGAGCAGTTCCTCGCGGTGCCCGCCGTCCAGAAGAAGATACGCGAGGGCCTCCGCGGCGCGGATCTCCCCGCAGGTCTCGTCATATCTCCTGCTATGAGCGACCGTTCATTCGAGGCGGCTCTCTACTCGCCGCAGATAGAAAAAGCCGTAAGCGAGATGCGTTCGGCGATATCGTCGCCCGCCTCCGATTTCGAGCGAGGCAGCCTTGCAGACCAGGGCATGGATGCCGTGAAGGCAAAGGTGCTTCCCGCGCTGGCGATAGTGCTCTCGCTCACGGGCGCCATAGTCCACATCTTCAAGTTCACCGGATACGGCCTGCAGATAGCGGCGCACATAGCCCGAATACGCCCTCTGCAGATAGGCATTGTCCGCCACGCGGTGGCGGCGGCTCTCATAGCCATCGCCGCCACTCAGTATTTCGGTCTGGGCATGTCCAGCTTCACCTCGCCCGCCATGGAGCGAATATCCGGAAACGGCATATACGGCACCGTACTGGCCGGAGCTGTCATGGTTCAGCCGCAGCTCGCGGAAATAGGCGACAGCCTCACCCTGATTGGGGCATGGGATGTCGTGTCCCGGAACCTTCCCCGCCCTCGCCCCCGCGAAGTTCTCGTCGCCGCCTCGGAAGAGGTCGCGTCCCTTTCGCAAGCCATTCCGATACCAAGCGCCCGCCCAGTGAACTGACCTGCGCTCGACGCTGATGAAATGCCGTCGCCGGAACAGGCAGGCCATATGCCTCGCAGAGTTCCGCCAGCTCCTCGCTCATCGAATCCCCTAGTGGCGCAGGACGATAGTTTGGGCAGCCGATCTTCCGCACTTCCAGCAGGAGAGCGCCGTCTCCGCGCACGAGGGAGACCGCCCATAGCATCGCGTCAAGAGACAGCCCGCCAGCGCTGCGGCTCGTCGCAGGCAAGTGGATGGCCCGTCCCGGCTCGATGCTTAATACCCCGCTCATGGCCTCGTCCGCCGGACAGTGGCTGGCGTTCATGACCAGCAGTGCTGCCTCGGCAAAAAGCAGTCCCCTCCTGGTAAAGCTGAGTTCCAGGTCATCGAATACTGCGTATTTCCCCGTATGAATCTTCACTATATACAGCGCCATACTCACCCCTTCGTTGACGCTACCCCATGCCCAAGTAGCATTTGCTGGGAGACTTGTCTTTATATTTTCTCAATCTAATGTGGGGATGCATTTCTCCGGATATACTCGTTCAGATACCCCATCGAACGAACCCAAGTCTTTTCCACAGGTGCAATCTATTGCTTGATTGAATCCTGCAGTCGCGACTATGTTCTCCGCGTTCGATACCGATTGTGCAGGAGGCCGGGGATGGTCAAGGCGGTGATTTTTGATGTTTTCGGAACCCTGCTCCGCGCGGTGGATCCGCATGGTCCGTATTTCAAACTCTCGAAGCTCGTCCCCACGCACAGCCACCTCATCAAGCGCCATGAGATGATGACGACCGACAAGCCTTTCGCCGCTTATGTCGAAGAGGCTGGGGCTACCCCTGAGATGACCGCCCTCGAGGCCGTGCTCGCCGAGGAATTGGCTGGCATCACGGTCTTCGAAGACGTCCCGGCGTATCTCGATTCGCTGAAGTGGAGGGGCTACAGGGTGGCGGTCTGCAGCAACCTCGCCTGCGACTACGGCGCTAAGGTTCGCGAGCTCCTGCCCGAGGCGGAGCATTACTTCCTCAGCTACGAGGTCGGAGCGGTCAAGCCCAATCCGGCAATCTACTGGCACGTCGCCTCGAAGCTCGGGCTTCACCCGGATGAGTGCCTATTTGCAGGCGACAGCAGGACTTCGGATGTCCTCGGCCCGAGGAAGATCGGCATGCATTCGACACTCGTTGAGCGACACCGCTTTGCCCGCCCGCTCCACGAGCAGGTGGATGCCGTCCTCGCGGGCTTCTGATCGCGCTTTGTCCTGGCGGAGCGCGGCGCTATCATCGGGTGGCAGTCAACGGAGGCCATCATGACCCAGAGCTATCGCCGCGCGCTCATGGCGCGAAACTACGAGGTCACGCCAGAGCAGAACGCCGCGCATCGCCACATTCTCGAAGGGGTCGTCCCCGCGAAGAAGTCTCTCGAGCAGCTTCTCGGCAGCCTCGACCGTCTCGGCGCCTTGGATCGCGATGAGTTCGCCAAGATCCAGGATGCCGTCGAGGTGCTCGGTGGTCTGTGCATTCCCATGGCCCTGCTGACGGTGGTCGAGGATCCTCGTCAGGCAGCGGCATCAAGGATGTTCTCGAGCATGCTTCGCGCCCGTAGCAACGAGGCCGAAGAGGATGATCCTGCCTCCGACGCCCCCGGCATGCGCCGATAGCTGGTCCGCCGATTGACAATACTCGACATTGAGTCCTTCCTTTTTCTGAAAAGGGAGTCCATCACGGCGCTCCCATGGATGGAGGCCGCGGTGGTCAGTGAGCAGAATGCAGTCAAAATCGTGGTTACCGAGCGCGCCGCACAGGCGAAGTGGGAAGCTGAAGACAAGCAGTCGATTGGCGAAGAGATACTCCTGCTGAGCCATTACGTGGATCAGGCGCGCGCCCTCTGGAAGTCCGAATCCCCGGTGGAGCACGGCGCACTGCGCGAAATCGTGAAGATTGCGGCCGTCGCGCTGCGCTGCATCGAAAATCATGCATCCGAAGCCGCCGAATCCATCAATAAAAGTTGACATCGAGACGGACTTCGCGAATCCTTCACGGGTATTTTCTGGAGCATGACATGTCCACCTTCAACGACGCGCTCGGCGACGAGCTGAAGTACTACGAGAACCTTGAATCGGCGCGCGCCGCCCATATCGGCCAGCCCGTCGTCGTGCGCGTCGACGGCGTATCCTTCTCCAAGTTCACACGCGGCTTCGATCGGCCGTTCGATGCCCGCATTGCGGAAGCCATGGACGAGGCCTGCGTTGCCGTCATCGAGCGCCTGCAGCCTGTTCTCGGGTATACGCAGTCGGACGAGATGACGTTCGTCTTCTGGGATCCGATGTTCGAGGTTCCCTATGGCGGCCGCCTGCAGAAGCTTGCCAGCGTTTGCTCGGCCATCGCGACGGGGGCCTTCCTGAGGGCGGCCCAGCGGATGTTCCCGGACCGCGTGGATGACTTCACCCCGATCTTCGACGGCCGCGCCCACGCCCTCGACTACGCCTTGGCCGCCAAGAATGTCGAATGGCGGGAGCTGGACGCACGCCGCAACGCTGTCTCGATGGCGGCTCATGCGGTGTTCGGACACAATCCGCTGCATGGCAAGTCGCCGGCCGACATGAAGGAGATGCTGGCTGCCGAGGGCATCGACTACATGTCGTACCCTGAGCGCTTCAAGCGCGGCGCCTTCTTCCGCCGACGCAAGGTGCTTATGGAGCGCACGCCCGAGGAGCTTGCCCGCATCCCGGAGCAGTTCCGTGCTCAGGCGGCCGCCGCCAAGGAGCGGACCATGACCGTCCGGCTCGAGAGGGTGCCGCCCCTCAGCATCGTGGAGAACCTCGAGGGATTCGTCTTCCTCGATGAGGCTCCCGTTGCGCCCGAGCGCCCCTTCGCAGCCGCTATCACCCCTTGAGGAGCACATAATGTCGTCCATCGCATCCATTCTCGAGGGCCTGAACCACGAGCAGCAGCAAGTCGTCCAGGCGCGCGAGGGCGCATTCCTCGTCGTCGCCGGGGCTGGAACCGGAAAGACCACGGCGCTCACCCGCCGTGCCGCCGCCCTCATCAAGGAAGGCGTTCCCGCCTCTAACATCCTGCTGCTGACGTTCACCCGCGCATCGGCTGCGGAGATGATCTCCCGGGCCAAGAAGCTGGTCCCCGAAGCCGTCGACATCTCCGGCGGCACGTTCCACTCCATCGCCCAGCGCCTGGTGAAGGAGAACGCATCGGTCTTCCGCCTTCCCGAGCGTCCGACGATCCTCGATCCGTCCGACACCATCGACGTCTTCCGCAAGATCGCGAAGAGCCATGGCCGCAAGGGCGGCGACAACACGCCGACCCCCGGCGTTCTCAGCAAGGTCCACAGTTTCGCTCTCAACACCCAGCGCGATCTCGAGGACGTGGTGTGGGACAAGTGGGAGGAGTACGGCCACGCGATGGACTTCTTCACGAAGTGCATCTCCGACTACAAGGAATACAAGCGCGACCGCGCCATGTTCGACTTCGATGATCTGCTGCTCGCCTGGGACCGCATGCTTGACCATCCGGCAATCGGCAGGGCCATCCGCGAACGCTTCCCCTACGTCCAGGTCGACGAGTATCAGGACTGCAACGCGCTCAACGTGTCGATCGTCACGAAGCTCGGCGGCGACAATCCGAACGTCGCTGCCGTCGGTGATCCGGCACAGGCGATCTATGGCTTCCGCGGCACCGCTCCCGGCACCATGTTCGCCTTCATGGAGCGCTGGCCGCAGGCAAGGCAGATCTTCCTGACCATCAACTACCGCTCCACGCCGGACATCCTCTCTGTCGGCAACGCCGTCGACCGCTCCATGCGCGAACGCTTTCCGCGCGAGCTGAAGTCGCTGTCGAAGGGTTCCTCCGAGGAGCCGCTGTTCGTCACGGTCGCGGACGAGGAACAGGAAGCGATCTACATCGCCGACAAGGTGCTCGAGAACAAGTCGGACAGCATCCCGCTTTCCGAGCAGGCCGTGCTTGTTCGCTCGATGAACCACGCCCGCTTCATCGAAGGCGAGTTCATCTCCCGCAAGATCCCCTACAAGGTGACAGGTGGCATCAAGCTCGAGGAAGCCAAGCACATCAAGGATTTCATGTGCCTCGCCCGCGTCGCGGTCAACCAGCATGACGAGGTCGCTTGGCTGCGCGTCCTGACCATGGCCGACGGCATCGGCGACGGCGGCGCTCAGAAGGTCATCGACGCCATCCGCGGCACGCCGCTCGCCATGGGCGATCCAAGTCTCATCATCATGAAGGCCGGACGGAACAAGGGTAAGGACGGTCGCGGGGAGCAGCATCTCCGCGAGATACTCGAGGCATGGCAGGCTCTCAATCGGGGCGGCCCGCCTGTCGAGAGCCTGGAACGGGCTCTGGCGCTCACCGACACGGTGTTCCAGTTCCGCTATCCGGACGACTGGAAGATGCGCCGCCGCGATATCGAGACCATTATCGCCATGGCCGCTTCGCACCCTGACCTCGACACGTTCCTCACGACGCTGGCGCTCGACTACAAGATCGACAAGTCTTCGGAGAAGTCCGGCCCGGTGACGGAGCAGGAGGATCCGATCACGATCTCCACCGTGCATTCGGCCAAGGGCCTCGAATGGGACGCGGTGTTCTTCCCGACGTTCACGGCGGATCACATTCCGTCGCGGATGGCGAACACGCCGGAGGACGTCGAGGAAGAGAAGCGAATCCTCTACGTGGCGATGACCCGCCCGCGCAAGAAGCTCACCGTCATCCGTCCGACGACGACGGCTGCCAAGGGGTACTTCGCACAGGAGTCCCAGTTCCAGCATACCATCGTCCAGTACTTCGACCGCGTTCAGGTCGGTCAGAAGCGCCAGCCGGCATCGTTTCGGCTGCAGGAAAAGGACGACTACCACATCGAGCTGGATTGGTAGAGAGGTGGCGGCATTCAATTGCGACGAGCACGCGCTCTCTCCGTGGCTCGCTGACGCAGACGATTTCGTCCTGGTACCTGCCGATGGCGGATTTGAAACACTTCCTGCTCGTGCCTTCGGCGACGGGACTTTCGAAATCTGCTGTGTTCCATTCCGTGCCTACGATATTGATCAAGGCGACAGGGTTGCCAAGAGCGAGGGTGATCGCCTCTCGTCGGTCATCGAGAAGTCCGGCGATTGCGGCTTCCGGTTCAAAACCAACCGTGACGAGAACAATATCAGGAAGGTCGTGGAAACCATCGAGGCCTACGGTTGCACGGTCGAGTTCGCCCCATCCGGTGCCGTCATCGGTGTCAATGCTCCGGTCGGCACGGATCAGGAGCTCGTTAGCGGCATTCTAGCAACGTTTGAGGAGTCTGATTTCCTCGTCTACGAAACCATTCGGATGAGTTGAATGGCCGACCTTCACTCGTTAGAGCCCGCCTGAATCCTGGCTCGCCGCCCTGTGCCAGGAAGCTCATCCGGATTGATGACCGTCAGGGCTTAGGCAGATCCGCGCCAGCATCTTCTGTTGCCTCGTTCCCGTAGAGCTTCTCGTAGCGCTCTCTGAGGACGTTCAGCACGGCCTCGTCGCCACGGTAGATGTTGGCGTTCCGTTCCGCGGCTTCGTGCGTTCCCCATCCCGATGTCAGCATCCTCTGCTCGTGGCAGACATGACGGAAATATCCGTCGTCAGTCCGGATGATTTCGAAGTCTGTCGTGTCGAGCACCTGTACCATGTCGTTTCCTCTTTGACGTCCTATGCGCTTCTTTTGATTATCGTGGCTTGGCGGCGTTGCCTGTCTCAAGCCATTGTTCCGCGGCAGCCGCAAAGCCACCTGGCTGGGACTGCGCCATTGCCTCCTTGAGCGATTCCAGGACGGTCTCGTAACCGATTTCGCTCACCGATGGTTGGAACAGCTCCGCATTGCCGATCATCACATGCCGTGCGGCCTTCAGGAAGTAGATGTCCGGGTTCACGCGGGGGAACGCCAGCGCAGAGAGGCACGTCGAATGGCCGGCGCTCGAATATGCGGCGGCATCGAGATACCAGGTCGGCAGCGAGCCTGAGTCCATGAAGTGCTCGACCACGATCTCCGTTCCCAGCCCCTGTCCCTGCCAGTCGTCATCGAGGGACAGGTCGGTCTCGATGAATCCTCCGATCGGCGCGCACTCGTGGACGAGCAGCGTGCCGCCCTCGAAGCTGACAAAATAGAGATCGGGATCGACATCCGACGGCCTCCTGGAGTGGAATCCCTCGGGATCGAAGAAGCTCTTGTCGTGATACTGGCGTGCCTCTCTCAGCACCCTGTCGAAATCCTTGGCGAAGATATCGTCGATGTCGAGCTCGCGCTCATTCTCTTCGTCGTCGGATGGTCCCATGAGGAAGCTGTCTTCGTCATATAGCCGAATGTCTTCGGGGGCCGATAGCTTCACCTCTGTCATGCGAATCTCCGTGTCTTCAGAACGGACTCTGCCCGGCTTCCAAGCATTCGACCAGATCGATGGTTGCATGCAATGGCCGCGGTCATCCTGACCGTCATATGCATGGGAGAAAACGCATGTTCCAAGATTCCTGGGAAACCACCATCCATCTCGAGCGCATCGAAAAGGATTCCGCCGCCCTGAAGGCATACATGATCGAGCAGACCGCCGCGCGCCTCGTCGATGTGACGGAAGAATACGCGGACGGCGAACTGGACTGGGAGGAGGCCATCCATCTCGACGGCCCCGACGGCGACCATTCCCTGATCGCTGTCGAGGGCGAACTGACCGGCATCATGGAAGAGCATCCGTCGATGATCGACGCCATGCGTTCCAGCATCGAGTGGGAGAACGAGATCTTCAACGACGACGCCAACAGGGCGGCCCGCGCCCTCGTCAACGAGTCCCTGGAAAGCGCGAAGCTCCTCTGGGCAGAGCGTCTTTCGCGCACGTCCGAGATCTGACCGTCATGCCCGCCTCGCCAGACCAGATCGTCAGGACGCTCTATAGGGGGAGCAATGCCAGCGGATTAAGGATCGAGGGCGGCATCGCCCCCGGCTGCCTGTTCGCGGCCGCGAGCGAGGCGACGGCGCGGCTCTATGGTGATGAGATCGAACATATCGGGGTCACTGCATCTGCCAGAATCCTGGTCGAGGGCACCGCCGAATTCGCCCGTGTCGCAAAGCGCCGCCGCGGCCCCCTGCTTCGCGTCCTGCGCCACGGAGAGACCCTTAAGTCGGCAGCCGATGCGGCCGTCACCTCCGCCGTTGCCGCTGGATACGACGCCGTCGAGTTCACGTCGATGGCTGACATGGGCATCGCCATCATAAACGAAGCCGCGTTCGTCCGGAACGTCCCTGATACGACCACGGCGGATACCCGCGAACTCTCCGGCCGCACCGTCGTCCTCTATCATGGCTGCGCCAGCTTCGACGAGGTGATGACGGAAGGGCTGGTTTTCGACCGCGCCCGGACCAACGACTTCGGCGAAGGCGGATATCTCCAGTCATGCGGGGGCACATATCTGACCGACAGCATGGAAGTCGCCGCCTTCTACGCTAACAACGCGACCTGCAGCGAATACGCCCTCGGATGTGATCCGGCCGTGTTTGCCGTTGAGATCGACGAGGCGCTCCTGATCGCCGACGAGGACAAGATCTGGGATCCCATGCGTGTGATCGTGGAGATGCTGTCGCGCCGGAGGATCGATGGCGGCGACCTCGATCTTGCCGAGGCGCGAGCTGCAGCGGATGAATTCCTCTTCCAGCATGGTGACGAGGCATCGAGGAAGGTCGAGGAGAAGTTTCTCCTGAAGGGCACGGAATACGATCCGGAGCTGGTGCGCGCGGCGATCCACGCGTTTATTGTCAGGGCGACATCATACGAGTGGAATCCTTCGTCGGAAGATGTATCCTCCGAGCTTGCCGCGATCGATGCCTTTTGCTCCGCTGCATCGCGCACCGTGACGCGCCGCTGGCTCTCCGAGCACTACGACGAGTTCTCCCTGTCGTGCCGAACCATGGAAGCGATATCGCCGACCCATGGCCCGGCCCGAATTGTCGGACACATCCGGCTGAGGATGGGCGACCTCGGCATGAGCGTCGAGGGCATCGACTTTTCTGGTCATTTCGACGAGGAGGACGCGATCGACTTCGAGGAGAGCTTCATCGAGAAGGCGACCGAGAGAAGCGGCTGCGAGATCGAACCATATTCGTGGAACGAACCCGAGGAACTCTGCCTCTAGTCTAGCGGAAGGCAGTCTCGGAGGCTGGCTGGGAGCGGTAGTCGAAGTGACGTGCCCTCCTCCCCTTCTCCATGTAGACGAGCTGTTCGAAGAAGGATCCCGGCACCCATTCCGGCGGGGTCCCGCGCCGCTCGCGGATCACGCCGGCGGCGACCCTCTCGATCCATTCCGGCTCAATCTCCCGCGCCCGCAGGGCATATCCCTCCATGTTGAAGAAGACGCATACGGGCACTGGGACATCACCGTGCTTGTGCATGATGGCGCTCATCCGTGACCGCCCCTCGTGCTCCCTGATGTATGGGACGTCGTCCTCTTCCGGAGGAATGCGAACCTCGAGGAAGGGGCTTCCGTACGGGATCTCGGTCGCCATCATGTATTCGGTCGACATGATGTGGTCGGGCGGGGTGACGGCAAGGAACCTGCTCGGGCGAACCAGCGCCATCATTCCGAGGTAGGCGATGTTGCGGGAATCTGCGATGCACTGCTCGCCATCGACATTGTCGAAGCGGATCCCGTTCGCGACGAACCGCCTTGCCTTGAGAACGTCGGGATGAAGAAGTCCGTCTGGCGTCAGCACATCGATGAATTCGGTCATGGAGATCCGTCGTCCAATCCTTGTCAGATTCCACTTTCACAGGGCTTCCGGCAACGGACAAACCCGCTCACTTAACCGAAGATTAATCTATGCGGTGGAAAAAGCGTGCTTCAACTGGAATAGACGATCATGCGCAACGGTGCCAACGCGGTATTGAGAATGCCTTCCTACCGAGCAGGATCCAGGGAGGCCGTGCTCCTCGACAGCGTCAACGCCGGCGAGCGCTCCCTCATGGGCCTGGGCGAGCTTGTCACGATCCTGTCGACTGGAATGGTCGATGGTCGCGAAGCCGGGCTTGCACGGCTCTTCTGCGATGTCGCACCCAAGACCATCCTGTCGTTCTGTTCGGCGCGCGGCGTCGATGCGACCAGTCTCGTTTCGACCTACGAGCGGGTCAAGGTAGAGACGGGCACGAGGAGCGAACAGTTCGAACGGCACCTTGCGGGCCAGTTCGTCTTCACTACCGTGTGAAGCGCCCCTGATCGACGAGATCCGCCCGAGCTTCCTCGATCGTCATCTTGTTTCTTGGATTGGGGCTGAGAACCACTTCGCCGATTTCCTTGATGTCCCTCGGGAACTCGCGCTTCAGCCGTTCAACGACTTCAGGGCTCTCGATTAGGAAGTGGAAGGAGGTCATTCCCGACATCTTCCTCGATTCTCGCACGTACCCAAGGCATGAGCTCCGGAAGGGGTCGTTGCCCCTGAGGGGGACGTGGTACGTCGGTGGCCCGCGATCGGCGGTTGGAAACACGATCGGGCAGCGCGCCTCGCTCATGACATCAACGAGGTCTGCAAGAGATCCAGCATGCATCCCGTTCCGTGTTTCAACGAGACGGAACCGGATGAACCCCGGGGTTTCAGCGAGAAGGTCGTGATAGCTCCGCGCTTCCGTCTCCATCCATGCCAGTGCCGCCCTCTTCGAGGTGAATGGGTCGGCTTCGAATGCGTCGCGCCCCGGCACTTCAAAGCGCGCTATCCACTTGCGCCCCACGCGATTGACGCGTCCGACGTCGCGATATCCCGCGGTCACATCGACCTGCAGATCGGAATCGGCGCGGCGCGGCTTGTAGTTAGGGCGGACTTCTATCAGCACGGCGACCTCAGCGCGTGTATCCCGGTTCGGGAGCGGCCTCAATGAGGAGGTTGTCGCCGCCGAGAACCGGGTGAATGTTGTTCCTGATGCGCCACTGACGGAGCAGATACTGGGCCGTGGCGGAATCTCGGGCGGGCAGATGCTCTCCGTCGGCAAAGACGATCACCGAGGCGTCGTCGCGCCCGGCCAGCATGATCCCTGCGTCCCTGCCCTCGGTTTCCGAATTCAGGTAGTCATCCAGAACCGACGGATCCGTCAGAGCGGGTTCGCTGGTGTCGCATCCGAAGTCATATCGCGCGCCGACCACGATCGCCTCGAGCCGCTTCTCCCCGGTCTTGTCGACGAACCTGCGGAACCCCTCGCGCTCTGGATCCAGCGACATGAGCATGTGGAGTCCGCCAGTCGCGACCGACTGGAACGAGCGATGGTAGGGTTCGTCCTCCCCGAGCGGTCCGATCTGGATCGTGCCGCCCATTACTTCCCCGTCCTCGAAGCGGATGGAGAAGTCCACCTTCTCCGGCCGGTCGGAATCCCATTTCCGCAGGATACGATCGACGTCGCCCCATTCGGTGACGGTCGCCCGGCGCTCGCATTCGAAATCAAGTCCGGTCGCCTGCTCCAGCTCGATGCTCGCCATCTGGATTTTTTCGGGCATGTCTTTTCTCCCTGTCTGACCCGTGAAGTATCCCTTCCGATGAGGCAACAGTCTATTCCCGGCGCTGCGCCGGCTGTTGCCTCATCGGAATTTGCAGGTCACCCTTTTAGAGGGACCGGGGAGAAATGGGTGATATGGCCGGGAAAGGTGGCACAGGGAATCTCGCGGACATCGCCGTTGCGATGGACAGAGGCCTGCGCGTTTTTTCTGAATTCGTACGTCCGATCCTGGCGGTGCACGGCGCCGACAAGGTCTCGATATCGAACCTGATCTTCCTGCTGTCGGTCGGCGATGGCGAGGCCCGGGTCAACGACATCGTCAAGCGTGGCCGCTACGTCGGCTCCAACGCCTCATATGCTCTCAAGTTCCTGCAGGAGTCGGGATACATCGACCGCAAGCAGGATCCTGACGACCGCCGTAACGGCGTCGTATCCTGGACGCCGAAGGGCCAGGCCATCGTCGATGCGCTGCGCACCGCCTGCGGGGACGGCGGCGGCCTGCCGCGGGAGGCGGCTTCCGTCATCCGCTCCTTCGAGAATCACTGCTTCCGTCCGCCTGTCATCTGATGGCTATACGAATCCTTCCACCAAATGTTTCCGCGCTGATCGCCGCGGGCGAGGTCATCGAGCGACCTGCCTCCGTGGTCAAGGAGCTGATCGAGAACGCCGTGGATTCCGGGGCGACCCGCATCGACGTCTCCGTCAGGGGAGCCAACCACAACGGCATCGTCGTCAGCGACAACGGCGCCGGAATGCCTCCCGAAGACCTCGGCCAGGCCCTTCTGAGGCACGCAACCTCGAAGCTTGACCATGGCCGACTGTCCATGGTGACGACGCTGGGTTTCCGCGGAGAAGCCCTGCCCTCCATCGCCGCCGTGGCCGAGGTCAGCATCGTGTCGAGACCGCAGGGACAGGATGTCGCGTTCGGCGTTCGCCAGGCCCATGGCGGCCCGGTGGCGGCGGTTCGCCCGTGTGCAGGCGGCCATGGAACCTCGGTCACTGTTGCCGGGCTCTTTGACAATCTTCCGGCGCGCCTCAAGTTCCTCAAGAGCGGCAAGACCGAAAGGGCGTGGATACGCTATGTCTTCGATCGGGCGGCCGTCGCGAACCCTGAGATCGCCTTCAGCCTTACATTCCAAACGGGCGATGGTGTCCGCTACCGCGCCTCGTCCCGCCGGGATCGGATCGCAGACGTGCTTGGCGGCGCTCTGAAGACCGACGGCTTGTGGATCGACCATGCCGCAGGGCATGTCTCCATCGAAGGCCTGATCACGATGCCGTCTGCCACCGAAGTCGCGTCCTCGGCCACGGTGGAGTTCTTCGTGAACGGCCGCCATGTCTCCGACAAGCAGCTCTCTGCCGCACTCCAGCAGCCGTACCGGGAGCTGGTCGGAACCGACAAGTCGCCCCACGCCGCAATCATGGTCACGGTTCCTCCGGAGATGCTCGACATCAACGTGCACCCGCGCAAATCGGAGATCCGGTTCTCGGATTCAGGTTCTGTCGCCTCCGCCCTGATGACCGCGGTGTCGTCGGCACTCAGGGATGCCGGACTGCGGTCTCCGAGCAGTCTTGCTGACATGGCGCGCGGCCTCGCGGCAAAGAGCGACGCCGACGTGTCGGATGCCCGCCGCCGGCCGCTTGGACGTTTCGTCGGCCAGGCGAATGGATCGTGGCTGATTGCGGAAACGATGGATGGCCTCGTCATCGTCGACCAGCATGCGGCGCACGAGCGCGTCATCCTCGAGCGGCTGAAGGCAGCCGCCGCCGAACTCCCCGACACCGTCGTGCGATTGCCGACGGGTGTCACGAAGGTGGTGAACGATTTCGATGCGGCATCGGTCGATGAACATGCCGATGTCTTTTCGACCATGGGGTTCACGGTTTCGGTGTCCGGCAGATCGGTCACGCTCAGAACCTATCCGTCCGTCCTCTCGGCGGTTGATCCGGACGCACTCCTGGAAATGCTCGTCGCGAACGCATCGAAAGGAACGGCCGCTGGAATGATGAGGGAAGCTATGTGGGAGATGCTGGCGACGGCGGCCTGCAAGGCGGCAATCAAGGCCGGGGATCAGTTGACCCCTGAGCGCGCCGACGCTCTACTCAGAGAGATAGAGGCCACGCCTGCGGCCTCCCACTGCAACCACGGACGACCGACCGTGGCGTTTCTCAACAATGCCGATCTCGGCAAGCTCTTTGAGCGATCCTGACCCGTTTCAGAAGGCGTTCTGCCTTGCTCTCTGGGCGAGCAGATCTTCCAGATCCCCGAAGTTCGTGAATTCGATGGGATCGTATTCATCGACCTCGATCGTGCCGGGGTTCTTCTCGTAGCCCGCCGGAAGCCTGTCTACCTGCCAGACGGTGTAGTGGGTGTGCTCGCTGGCCTTCCCCGTTTTCTGCGGAAACTCAACGACCGCGTAGAGTCCAGCTTCCTCAACGAGCAAGTTCGGGAACTCGCGCCCCGGTATTGAGACGAAACCCAGCCTTCCAGCCGGGCCTGACATGTCGAGAACGAATCCCGGATAGAACCTTTCGACGTCGAACGAGCCCTTCATGGCGAGATCGTAGACGAAGTCCGGATCGGGCCAGTCCTGTGCCGCTGCGAAGACGCGCTTCATTGTCTCGCTGACGATCGTGGCTTCCTCGTCGGAGAACAAGCGCTCGCCCGTGCGCCCGTTGACGATCGGATCGACGGACGGGTTGTCGTCGGCATGCCAGCCGTCGCCGCCGATGGCAGCGACCGTGTCAGCAAACCACTTCCGTATGGAATTAAAGTCGTCACCTGCGAGCTTCTTGATCCTGGTCATGGGCATGTTCCTTCGGTGTCAACGATAGCGTGCCGACTTGTCGGTGGGATACTTCTCTTCCCAGTTGATCTCGGTGATCTGCAGGCTCTCGTTCACGATGGCGCGCGCCGCCTTGTAGAGGTCATCCTGCGCCTCGTTCTCGAACTCCCGGCTCATCTTCATCGCGTCGATTATGTGCGGGCGGGCGCGGAGGTATTCAACGATTTCGTCCTCGACTGCAATGAGCGAGTGGTCGCCGTCGGGACCACCCACATAGATCGCTTCGTTGAAGTCTGTCTCATCAGGCGCGAACTCTTCCGTCACCTCGATGATGCGGGCGGATGTGGCGACCACGAGTGAACGTAGGAGGTTCTGGTAGGCGGTGTTCAGAGCCTCGGTCGCGCCGTCGATTTCCTTACTTCCTGAAAACATGCTGTGTTCCTTCGATTGGACTGGCCCAACCTCTCATTCGCCCACGAATAGGACAAACCGCGCGCACCAGAAAGAGCCTCCTGTTTGACTGATGCCGACCGTGGCGACAGGCTGTCGTAAACGGGGGATGCAGCATGAAGTTCGAGAACGGCTATTCGGTACCCGAGAAGCTGATGGGCACGACGGAGAGGAAGCTCTTCGGCGGAGGCTACATGGTCTCCGATGTGTTCGACCTAGACGGCCGCAATGAGGACGAATACGGCCATGTCTTCGAATGGGATGATCTCACGGATCCGATCTGGCTGGACGGCACCTATAGCATCCGCGGCTGCGTCGGCTTCGAGCCGGACTGCGTCCTCCTGCTGGACGATGGCAATCCCGTCGGCTTCTACATGGGCGGCCAGGCTTGGGTCGACCCAGAGCACCGCGGCCAGGGACTCGGCGCGCGGATGATCGTCGCCTGCATCGCGATGTCCGGTTTGCTTCCTCCGGTCAGGGACATCGGCTTCTCGCCAGCCGGCTTCGCCGCGCACAGGAACGCGCTCGAAATCATCCGCGAGATGAAGCACGAACCGCGCCCCTCATGAGGAAGGAATTCCACGATGTCTGAAACCTGCCCCGCCTGCGGAGCCAGCCTGGCGATGACCCCATTCGACTCGGAGATGTCCGAGATCCTCTACGGTGATCTCGCGGCCGAAGTCGCCGATCTTCAGGGACCCCGATGCAGCGTCTGCGGGGAGATCGAGTACGGTCCGGAAAGCGCCCCGCGATACGCTGAGGCCGGAGATGCGATGATCCGGGAAGCATAGGATTGCGGGCCTTAGGGAGCCTTAGGCAGAATTATCTTCCCGACATCTCTTGTCCCGTTTCGATGTCGAGGTCGACCTTGCTGTCATCGAATTCGAGGGAAAGTACACGCCCCTCGATGCTGTCATCGAGCAAGGTTCCGCCGAGATGTTGCCAGATAATCAGCCATGATTCCACTGACACCATGGCACAGCCTAGGTGATGAAGTACGAGCATCCCCGGGCCGACTTCCTCGAGGCGGAGAATTGGGTATCCGAACGGAATTTCCGAAAACGCTCCTTCTGGGTCCTGGAGAACCCAGATTGATGAGTTTGCCTGGACGAGGAGCTGATCGCCCACGATCATGGCGCGTGGCGCCACCCCGATACCAATCGCCTCGATTTTCACAGAGAGATGCCTCCCTCGGAAATTCGTGTCGAAACTATAGAGATTGGCAGTGAGACGACCTTCACTGGCATCGACTACAAGATCGAAAGGCCCGGTGAAGGAAGTGTCGATCTGGCGGATGTTCATCTGACTATTCACGGCGTTTTAGCATGACCGATCTGAGGTGGACTTATATCGACATGATATCCGTTCTTCCTTGCCTCGCCATCGCGTTGTATGGGTGATCAACACGGAGAGTACCGATGAGCGATTTCATAAAGACCCTGGACGACCTGGATGGCGGCTTGACGGCCGACATCCACTATGATCAGGACACGGAGATGCCCTATGCGGGTGACGAGGGAGTGCACATCGTCGTCCTCTCGCGTAAGTATCCCGACCCTGCCAAGGGTGCCCTCGGCACTGATGCCGCATCGGTCGAGAGATGGCGAAAAGAAAATGATGCCGAGTGGTATTCTGTGCCGCTATGGGCATACGACCACTCCGGGATCGTCTTCCGGGTCGGGGCACAAAATCCGTTCACCGTCGACGTCGACTGGGACACTGCTCGCGCTGGCGTAATCGCGCTGAAGCGATCTGAATGGGGAGATGGCGCCGAAGGCGACGACAAGCTCTTCGAATATGCGCAGGGCGTCGCTGAGACATATTCGCATTGGGCCAACGGGGAATGCTTCGGATATGTCCTGAAGGACGAGGACGGCGAGGAGATCGACTCCTGCTGGGGCTTCATCGGAATGGATCACGTCGAGGAGGAGGCCCGCAGCTCGGCCAAGAACCATGCGCCGGAGCCGGCACCCGCCACGCCATGACATCTGACAAGGCGCAGTCGGTTCTTCCTGCTGCGCCTCACGTCAGTCTTCTTGACCGACAGGTCGGCCGCATTGCATGTATGCGCGATCAAGAAGGATCCCGTTGCATGCCTATTCTGCGCGATTTAGCCGCTTCCATTCTCAAGCTACTCGGGAAGACCCGATCATCTTCCGAACAGTCGTCAGGGACGAGCAATCGATCCACGATGCGGCTCGATGGCGATGCCGAGTTGACGGCATGGTTCCGGAACAGCGAATGCTGCCCCGATTGCGGCGGCTCCGAGTTCCTCGACGGGCCGCGCGGCGGTCTTTCCCAGAACCTGTCTTGCGCAGGGTGCGGTTCGGAATACAACATCGCCCGCTATGAAGGTCGGATCATCACCGTCGACCGGATATGTAGGGATGTCCCTCCAGCCGACGTCGTCATCGTGACGCGGCCCGCTCCTCGCGCACCTCGGGTGCTTCACTAGGTATCTTCGATGATCGCGTCTTCGGCTGTGGCGCGACTAGGCCGTCATTCGGACGCTTCTCGATTCGGCTCCTTTTGACTTTCTTGGCCCGCTCCCGCTTCATCCTCGCCGCCATTTCGGTCTGATCCGGATTGAGGATCCTCACCATGCTGCGGCTCTGCTCATCCGAATACTTTGGCGCCACTCGTGGATAGTCGGGGGGAAGGCTGCAGTATTCGAGGTACTGCGCCCATGTCATGTGGTATTTCGCCAGGATGTAGCGAGTGATCATCTTCCTGCCGACACCGTCGAACAGGCAGTAGATGAGATCGTCAGTGACACTGTCCTCCGCCTTCATGATGATCCTGGGTTTCGGGGGAGCGGCAGACTGCGAAGGTTCGCCCGTATCTTGCAATGATGGCGGAGGTGCCAGTGCGACCATCTTGCCCGTTGAAATGACCAGCCGCCGCTCGTCGAGCAGTTCATCGAGGATCTTTCCTGTGGCTCGGGCCGCAAGTAGGGATCTGTTCCCCTTCAGGGATCGGCTCTTGTCCAGTACGTCGATCACTCGCGACACGAGTTCGACGACAACCTCCGTCTGAAGCCTGAGTTCCTTCTTCATCTTCCACCCCGCCATTGCTCTCCTGAACCGGGGCCAATTTATACCTCTGCTATTTCAGCTTCTCCATATTCCACGGGCCGCCGTTCGTTCGCTTTGCCACAAGTCTGTATCATTTCAGTCACTTGTGGCGTCAACGTAGCCACGACGGATGCGTCACGCAGCTAGTCACTGCCCGCTTTCTCGGATGGCTTGCGCTGCTTTTCGGATGTCAGGCCGAATGTCGGAGTTTCGGCGAGCCTGCGCTTCTTCCTGATCGCCGCCTCAGTTCTTCTTGTCCGCGCTCTGTCATGGTCGACCTCGGGGGCGTTCATGGCCTTGGCGACCGACTTGCTGTGCTGGTCGGAATTGTTTGGGGCCACGGCAGTGGGCGACATCAGCGCCCGAAGCGCCGCGCGCCTCGCGATGTCACCGGAGCGGGCGGAGCCTCTGCCCTCTCAGCGGGTTTCTGCGACGGACGGAATCCACCAAAGTTGCGCGCTGGAGCTCGGCTTCCTGGTGCGGCGGGGGTTGCCGCTGGCTTTGCATCTGGGCACCGCTCCATGCGCTCCTTCGCCATCGCGCTCATCGTGTCCTCGTCGTAGAGGCGGTTGATGCCGTTCGGTGACGACTTGTAAGGCCTCACAGAAGTGGCGATGCGCTCGCGTACGATCGGGGGAAGCTTGTCGAGCGGCTGCACGCCTGCGGCCACCATCGCGCGTCGGCCGGTGTTACCTCCGAACTCCCACTGGTCCTCTTGGCAGAGAACCACGAGGCAGGGCAGGAATCCCGGGAAGCCCTTTGTTTCCTTCGAAACGAACCTGCGCGTGAACGGGCCGATCTGGGCTGCTGTCTCAACCTTGGGATCGACATCCCTCGTCACCTGATCGCGCCCCATCGGGAGCCTCCATGCCGGGATCATCTCGATCATCGCATCGGCGGTCGCGAAGACGTCCTCGTATTCCAGATCCTCCACGAGGCTGTCGATCGTCGAGCGACCTTCCGCGAAGAACTCCTTCGTGATGTTTCCGTTCTGATCACGAATGATCATTCCAGGAGCGCCGCCCGGCCATGGCTGCGACCGGACCCAGGCGAAGAAGTCCTTCACCTTGTCGATCGAACGCGTGGTCTTGGCTCCCCGTCCGTCCGTGATGACAAGGCTCTGCAGCGCCCCCTTGGCGTTTACGAGCGACTTTGTCGGCCTTGCCATCGCAGTGACGACCTGCACCTTCCCACGCATCATGTCGTGCGTCCGCGCCGACATGGTTTCGGTGAAAATGGATCCGTTGAACTTGTAGGCGTTCTCGAAACCGACGATGTCTGCCGGCACGAGCTTCGCGATCCTTTCACTTCCGGCAATGGCACTTGTCAGTGAGCGGTAGTTCGGCGTCCCCTGAGCCGTCCTTAGAACAACCGACTGGTTCGCCTTCAGCCCAAGCGTCCCGACGAGAAGTGTGGCCTTGATGGAATCGGGCCCGAGGATCTCGTCGACGCGTGCGACGAGAGGCTCGCCTCCCGCCTTGACCTGTCCGATGAGTTCGGACGGAATTCCACTGGATCTTTCGTTGAGGCGCATGTTCCCTGTCCCACTTCTTTTCGAAGTTTAGTTGACAGTGCACCTGTGCAAACGACAACGGCATGTGCATGCACCGGACGCGCATCAGGACTCGATGAGGATTCGTCCCGGAATTGCCGCCATGGAATGCCGCCTGAACGTCCGAAGGCGGCATATTCTCCAATCTTAGTTATTTTTGGAACAAAAGTTGTGGATTCCCGGAAGGATTCAATCCATATTCTTCTTCAATGGTTCGGCGACGCAGCAGGAAGGGAGGCGGACGATGAAACATCTTGAATCCAGCTCGCCCCTCGCAGTCGAACTCCGACTTATGATGACGGCGGCTTGCACGCGACTTTGTCGCTGACACCTCAGTTCCGCCCACGGCGGCCCGCGTCATCAATCCAATCAGCAGAGAATACCAATGAAGAAGCAAGTCATCGAATTTGCCGGGCAGCCGGTAGGTATCGTCGTCCCCGAAGACGGCGTGTTCAAGTTCATCGCAGTCAAGTTCCATGTCCACGACCTGGACAATCAGAAGTTCGCAACGCCAGCGGACGTGGTTAAGGCCATTGGACGGATGCTGCGCGAGAAGAGTGCCGCTCCAGCCCCGATGGCGATCGCCTGCTAGGACAGCGCCGCCAGCGCCCTTGCGTCGGACGAGTTCCTGATTGCCCCGATATCGAGGCGTTCCTTCCATGCCCTCGGAAGCAGTTCGCCGCGCCTTCTCGACACCTCACTCATCCTCGCGGCGATGTCCCTCGGAGAAATGCCTTCCCGGAGAGCGACCGCCGCGTCCTGCTCGAGTGCAAGGTTGCAGATATCGGATGGGGCCTTCAGGTTGCCCCAGACGCCGATGAACGTACCCTCAAAGAGTTCCAGCGACTCCAGAAGGCCCTGTCTGGCGTCAAGGCGGACGTGCGCAGTCTTGGCATCGATGGGTGTGATCTCCTCGATGACGCTGTCAGGCGGCAGCAGGTAGATCGGTGACTTCGTGCGGAACTGGACGGATGCGCAGTTGCGCTGCTTGTGGAAGGTGTCGAACGTCAGGATGATGCCGCCGGCCTCGTACCCATAGATGTGGAACCGCTCGGTGCCCACCGCGTCGTCGACAAGATGTTCGAACCCGATCCTGACAAGAAGGCGCGCGTAGTCTGCCGCCGTCATTCCGTAGGTGGTGTCGGCCATCTGTCGGATCAGCGTGCCAAACGATACGGTCTTCGCCTTCTGTGAGTCTTGATCGTTCAACGCCATGCTAGGCCTCCGCGCGCATATCACCGCTCTCATGATGAACCGCGCGGCAAGCCACTGCAACCACGTCAATCGAATCCAATGCTGAGTCCTGGAGGGGAGATGGCGTCCTTAGCATGATTCGAACATGCGACCCCCTCGGTAGGAACGAGGTGCTCTATCCACTGAGCTATAAGGACTTAATCCTTGCGCCGAAGCGCCTGTGTCCTTTGTTCTAAGGACTGGATTCGTGTGTGTCAACATCTTTTCCAGCATCCTCGACGAATTCTGCGGGGATGGTAGGCGCTCAGGGACTCGAACCCTGGACCTGCCGGTTAAAAGCCGGCTGCTCTAACCAACTGAGCTAAGCACCCAAAGGATCCAAACAACGGTGGTAGGCGCAGGGAGACTTGAACTCCCAACCCCTCGCTTAAGAGGCGAGTGCTCTGACCAATTGAGCTATACGCCCGTTCCGTTTGGATGATCTCAATATGAAGGATCGACACGCCGCCGTCAATGGGGAAAATCCATAAAATGTAATTATTTCAATGGCTTAGATGTAGGCATGCGCCTGGCCGATGCTGCATCCGCGCGCGCGATTCCAATCCTTCTGGTGAAATGGATGGTCGGCACCGCGCATGAAAAAAGGGGCTGCGGATTCCGCAGCCCCTCGATGATGAATTGGACGCAGGAATCCTCAGCCGCTGCACACGCGGTGCCCGGATTTTCGTTTATTCCTGCCTGCGACGAATAGGATCGTCATCTTGCCAACTCTCGTTCCGTGTTCTTGTCGAGATGCTCGTACTGTATGATCTCAGCGATCCGCGCACGCGCACGCGATACCCTACTTTTAACAGTTCCCGATGAACATGCAAGGATGTCGGCCGCATCGTCATAGGACTTGCCGTCGTAGACGACGAGATACAGCGCCTGCTTCTGATCGATCGGGAGCGTTTCGACCGCATGCGCGGCCTCCTTGAACATCAGTCGATCCAACTGGGACGGCGGCACGGCAGCCGTCTCCGGATCCTCGATGTTTCCGTCGCTGAGCAACCTCTGCCGAACCACGCGACGCCTGTTGTTCTTGTCAATAAGGACTTGCAGCCTGAAAAGCCATGCCTTCATGCTGGTTCCGAGTTCGTATTCATCGTGCTTCTCGAGGGCGAGCAGGACGGTCTCCTGCATGAGGTCCTCGGCTTCGGCGCGATTGCGCGTCATGCTCATCGCGAAGCGGAACAGGTTCGGATACTCGCTCAGGAGTTCGCGGTTGAATTCTTCAGACGACGACATGAATCCCCCACGTGTCCCATTTTCGGCCGAATATGTCTCCCGTGTATGAAAGAGTCAAACACAACTAGCACATAAAGCCGTTGAGATTTCCTTACGACACCTCCATGATTGGGATTGAATCCTTTTGGAGCTTCCATGTTCGAATTCATCAAGGAAAGAAAGGCGCAGGCGACCCTGGATCTGGTCGCGCAGCGGCTACCAAGGACGCTATCCTCGTCCAGCGGCGTCGAGCGCTGCGCCGCCAAGGGCGTGGCGAATGCCTATCTTCTGGCAGGAGTGGGGGACTACGGGCATGACTTCGCTCATGCGCCGATGAAACTGGGGGCCGAGATCGTCTACGACGCGGTCGCAAATCTCGGCGATCATCACCGCCAGAAGCTCGACGCGTCCGAATCCCTCAGCGGTCGCCCCGCGCACGACCCGGTGTTCTCGGCATGGAAGTGGGAGATGCTGGCGCTGGAGCTTGTCATCGTCACCGTGGGCTGCTCGATACACGGTGACTCCAGGGTCGCCGCCAGCAAGACCTGGGCAGCGATGAAGACGCTGGGCATGCATGTCGATGAAGCAGTGAAGGCCATGCAGCTCTACGCGAAGACCTATTCGATCGATCCGGTGCCGCGCGTCGGAAACCGGAAGGTCGATCGCCAGTGGCTGGTGTCCCTGACATCTCACATGCCCCCGATGTACCGCAAGGCAAGGAAGTAGCATCCCGTCATGGCATTGATCCGCACGCTCCTCGCCGGGGCGACGATAACGGCGGCCGCCGGCATCCTCGCCGCCGCATCAGTGGGTGTGGCCTATGTTGGCAGGATCGCGCCGGATCTTCCTTCGCACATTGCAGTGACGGACTGGAAGGCCCGCGAGGGCACCACGATCCTCGCGGCCGATGGATCGGTTCTCGGGGTGCACGCGCGGGAATTCCGCAAGTTCGCGGCCCTCGCGCAGATTCCGCCGCTCGTGTCGCAGGCCTTCATCGCAGCGGAGGACGGCAACTACTGGCATCACAAGGGAGTCGATCCCCGCGCGATCGCGCGAGCCGCGCTCTCCAACCTCAAGGGTGGCGACGGACGCGTCGAGGGTGGCTCGACGATCACCCAGCAGGTCGTCAAGAACCTTGTGCTCTCTCCGGAGCGGACCTTTGACCGAAAGGCCAAGGAGGCCCTGCTCGCGCTCAAGATCGACAAGGAAGTGGGCAAGGAGCGGGTGCTCGAGATCTATCTCAACGAAATCTATCTCGGTGCGGGAGCCTACGGCGTCGGCGCGGCCGCCGAGGTCTACTTTGGGAAGACGCTCGACCAGCTAACGGTGGGAGAAGCTGCCACGCTCGCTGGCCTGCCGCAGGCTCCGTCGGCCGCCAACCCGTTCACCCGCCCCGCGAAAGCACTGGAGCGACGCAACTATGTGATCGACCGGATGGTTGCCGAGGGCTTCATCGATGCCGCCAGCGCCTCTGCAGCGAAGGCGTCCGGACTCTCCGCTATCGCACGTGGCGATGCCGCTCCCGGCGGCGCGGAGGCGGCTTTCTGGTATCCCGAGGAAAACGTCCGCAGGATGCTGGTGCAGACCTTCGGATCCGACCGCATCTACGGAGAAGGCGGTGTCGTGCGCACTTCGATCCGTCCTGCACTGCAGAAGATCGTTCACGAAGAGCTCCGCCGAGGTCTCGTTGCGGAGGACAGGCATTCGGGGTGGCGTGGCCCTCTATCCCGCGGCGTGGCCCTGCCAGTCGACTGGAGCGCACCCGCCCTCGCTCCGCCGCCGGGCGCCGAGAAGTGGTCGGTGGGTGTGGTGGCGGAGGCCGGCCGCGATGCGAGGGTGCTCACACGCTCGGGCGAAGTCGTCATCAAGGGGGCCGATCTCTCATGGGCCTCATCCTCACGCAAGGCGTCCTCAGTGCTGGCAAAAGGCGACGCCGTTCTCGTCGGCGACCTCGGACGGGGGCCGGAGCTTGTCCAGGTGCCGGCAGCCCAGGGCGCCATCGTCGTCATGGATCCCACGAACGGAGACGTCCTCGCACTCGAAGGCGGCTTCAGCCACGAGACGAGTGAATTCAATCGGGCGACCCAGGCGCAACGGCAGACGGGTTCGGTCTTCAAGAGCTTCGTCTATCTTGCCGCCACCGAGCGTGGGTACGACGCCATGTCTCCTGTTCTCGATTCCCCGATCGCACTTTCACAGGGGCCGGGCCTGGAGGACTGGAAGCCGCAGAACGGTGAAAAGGGAATGGGTCTCATCACGCTGCGCCGGGCAGCGGAGCTGTCACGCAACATGGCGACCGTCAGGGTGCTCTACGACGTCGGCGAGGATGCGGTCGCCAGCGTAGCGAGCCGCGCGGGGTTCCGGCTCCCGGAGAAGCTCAACTGGTCTATGGCCCTTGGCGCCGCCGAGACAACCCCTTTGAACGTTGCGACGGCGTACTCCGCGCTGGCGAACGGCGGGTTCCGGGTGGAGCCACGCTTCTACGCGGACAGCAACAAGGCAGGTTCGGCCCCCGCCGATCGCGTCTTCAGTCCGATCCCGGTCGCGCAGGTCACGTCGATGCTGGAAGGCGTTGTCCATTTCGGCACCGCCCGACGGGCGTTCGACGGCTTCGACCTTCCGGTGGCCGCCAAGACAGGGACGACGAATGATTCCCGTGATGCATGGTTCGCGGCCTATGGCCCGCGCTTCGTTGCAGTCGCCTGGGTCGGCCGCGACGACCATAAGCCACTTTCCAAGGCGTCATCGGGTGGTGGGACGGTCGCGCCGATCATGAGGCGGATACTGGACGAGGCAGCCGCCTCACACTCGCTCGATTTCGAGGCCTTCTCCCTTCCTGAAGGCGCGGGCACGGTGCTCGCGGACAGGGAGACCGGACTTCCCTCAGAGGACGGGGATGTGCTCGAGATCGTGGCCGATCCTTCGGCTGCAGAGCGGCCGTAAGGTGCGCACATCATGCCCTCGGGAGTTCTTCAAGGGGCGGTTGACATGGTGTCCCATCCGCCTCCCGGTCTGTTGACGGCGTCGCGCACAGCCTCTACCCCCACCACGGCCCCTGTCGGCGAGACGCTTGCGTCAATCCGCTCAGGGGTTTTTATTGCCCGCAGTTCAAGCTCCTGAATGTGGATCCTTGACTTCATCTCGGCCGGCACTGCCAACTTGACAGCAAGAGGCATCCGGAGAGCTGCTTGACCCTGTCGAGAACCACCGCCCTGGCACAACCGATACTTCCGCGCGCAGAGGAGCGGAGGCTCATTGCGTCATGGAAGGACTCCCGCTCTCCCGAGGCGTTGGAGCGGATCACGCTCGCCTACATGAGGGTCTGCTTCAACATTGCGTCCTATTACTCGTCGAATCCCGAGCATGTGAAGGATCTGGCGCAGGAAGGAGTGTTCGGGATCCATCGGGCACTGGACGAATACGACGCATCGTACGGCACGCTGTTCTCGACCTTCGTACGGCGATACATCCAGAACTCCGTGGCTGACAAAGTCAGTGCGACTTCGACCGATGTCACCATTCCGTCGCGTGTCCTTCTCGACGCCCGTGCGGGCCGGACAAATGCGGAGAACAGTCCGGCGGCATTCGCCGTGATCGCACCTTCGGTGCTCTTCGATGCGCCAAACACCGGCGACGGCCTGCCTGTGGCCGAGACCTTCGCCGATTCAGCTCCGAGTCCTGAAGAAAATGCCGCCAAAAGCAGCCAGGAAGACTATTTCAAGCGGCTGATAGCATCCGCGCTGCAGATACTGCCGTCCCGTGAGCGGGACATCATCGTGAGACGCCACCTCACCGACCCCGGCGAGACCCTGGAGGAGATAGGCCGGGATCTGGGCATCACCCGCGAACGGGTGAGGCAGTTGGAGGCGGCCAGCATGACGAAGATCCGCCGTCACGTCGGCCGCCTGGCTGGCAGGGACAGGCTTTTCACCTGACTCCCAGGGTTATTTCGTGCCTGTGGATCCATAGCCTCCGGCGCCACGCTCGGTCTCGCGCGAGAACGCATCGACCTCGGCAATGCCGGCCTGGATGACGGGAGCGAAGATCATCTGGAAGATGCGGTCGCCCGGATTGACCGTGATGGACTGCTCCTCGACATGGAGGAAGGGCAGGAACGTCTTGAAGAACCAGGTCGAGCGGATGGTCTTCCTGTTGCGGTTGAGGGCGACGCAGGTGATCGGCCCCTGGTAGTCGCTGTCGATCAGTCCGATGGTGTTCGCAAGAACCAGTCCCTTGGAGCCGAGTCCCGAGCGGGGCATGATGATCGCGGCCATGTCGGGCCGACCGATGTCGATCGCGAATCCCATGTCGAACTTGTGAGTCTCGCCCGGACGGATGGTCACGGGTTCCTTGTTCAGGGCGCGAAGGTCGAGGGCGGCGGATCCGGGCGTGGCGTAGGCCGGGATGCCGTGGGTCTTGATGTCCTTGTTCAGAACCTTGAATTCAATGGTCATTTGGATGTCTCCCAGTATTCGATGTTGATTTCTTCAGTCAGGGCTTCCGTGCGGGCGGGCGCCCAGCCCCTTGCCGCGAGATCAGGCATGAACGCGTCGCATTCGTGCCTGCCGCGGATGCGGGTGACCTCCGCATGGGTGCAGAAGGGCAGCGCTGCGTCGTAGAGCCTGCCACCGCCTGCCACGATGATCTCCGCCAGATCTGCGGGCGCCAGCGTGGCAATGGCCCTGTCCGCCGATGCGAACGCCTCAGGGCCGGATGAGGACACGACGTGGATCGTCCGGCCCTCGAGTTTCCTCGGCAGTCCTTCGAAGGTTGTCCGTCCCATCAGCAGTGTTCCGCCGAGAGTGCGGCCCTTGAAGTGTTTCAGGTCTTCAGGGCAGCGCCACGGAAGGCCTCCGCTCCGACCTATTCCCCACTCCTCGTCAGCGGCTGCGACTGCCGTGATCCGCAGCCCCCTCGCGCGCGCCCGGAGGATGGCGAGGACCCGGTCGGCGATGTCGCCCGCGGCTGGATCCACGATGCCGTCGTTGGCCTCCTTCACCCACCAGCCACTGAGGGGGACGGTGATGGAGTGCCCTCCGAAGGAGAGCTCCATCGGATGCTTCCCGTGAACCATCGGCTCGCCGGTGAGCGGCCAGAGGACCTGTTCTTCAGATGCATCCGTCATACGGCGACATCCGCCTTGATCGGTGGGTGCGGATCGTATCCTTCAACGACGAAGTCCTCGATCCTGTAGCCGTCGATGCTGTCCGGCTTGCGGAGGATCTTCATCTTCGGGAAGGGGCGTGGCTCGCGGGAGAGCTGCTCCTTCACCGCATCGAGATGATTGAGGTAGAGATGCGTATCCCCGCTCATCCAGATCAGCTCGTCTGCCTCCATATCAACCTGCTGTGCGATCATGCGCAGCAGCAAGCTCGCGTTAAAGTAGTTGAACGGCGCACCAAGCATACTGTCGGTTGAACGCTGGAAGCAGAGCATCTTCAAACGGGGCTTTGGATCCGGCGTCGAATTCGGGTTCTCGAGGCGATCTGCGCGGTGCTCATCGAATCCTTCAGAGGCTGCCCGCGACTGTCCGGACTGCGGATAGGACACAAAGAACTGATAAAGCAGGTGGCATGGGGGAAGAGCCATGGATCCGATGTCAGGCACGTTCCAGCCATGGAACAGGATTCTCCGACTTGCCGGGTTGTTCTTCAACATGTGGATCACGTCGGCAATCTGATCGTATTCCTTGCCGTCCGGCCCCAGCCACCTGCGCCACTGCTTCCCATAGACCGGGCCTAGCTCGCCCCATTTGGCGGCGAATTCGTCATCGTCGGCGATGAGTGTCTCGAATGCCTCCTGCCCGATCTGATGTCCAGTCGCCTTGCGGTACTTGTCGAGCGGCCAGTCGGTCCAGATCGGGCAGTTGCTCCGCACGAGTGGCTGGATGTTGGTTCCGCCCGTCAGGAACCAGAGCATCTCCTTCGCGGCTGTCTTCCAGTAGACGCGCTTCGTCGTGATGAGCGGGATGACATCGTCGCGCATGTCGAACCGGAGCATGGCCCCGAAGATGGAGAGCGTGCCGACGCCCGTCCTGTCGACCTTCTTCTCGCCGCGCTCGATGATGTCGGACAGGAGATCGAGATACTGTTCCTCGGGGTGCCGACGCGCCCTGGGGCTGAAGCCTTCCATCTTTGAATCCTTGATGTTTCGATTTGCTTAGTAGGAATGGTGGCCTCTATATCCGCCATCGGCAAGCTCGAAAGCTCTTCGAATCCATGCTTCCGCCGTTGGAACCAAGGGTCTATCATCGTTCGACAGCTCGCGGAGACCTACATGCAGAAGCCCACGATCATAGACCAGTTGACGAAGGCCGTTTCGGCCGCGTGCGCTCCGGTCGGCATCCGGCATACGGACATCGTCGTATCTCCGAGAGGCCTCGCAATACCCTCCTGCGGCATCGTCATGACGCTGAAGCTCGTGGATTCAAGCCGCGTGTGGAACGCCGTCGAGCACTTCTCCATCCTCAACTACGGCGGCGACGAGGAGCGCAAGGCTGTGAAGATACTCTTCGAGGTGCCGCTTGGCAGCGAGTGGCAGGCCGCGAAGATGCTGGCCATGAACATCGCAGAACGCAGGGTCAACGCCGCCATTGATGCGGCCACTGGCGCGACCGCCGGCTGACCTGGTTTCTTGCTATCCGAAAGGGCAAGATCGGCCTGCAGGAATTCGAGGTGAACCATGGCAAGACAATCTGCCCCACAGCAGGCATCAGGAAACGTTTCGGACCGCTTCCGCGGCCTGGTCAATCAGCTTGCCGAGCAGATCGACATCGCGTCCGGATACCGTCTCGGACGCTATCTTGACCGCTACGCGGAAGTGGCTCCGTCCCAAGCCTTCGGCGGCAACGCGTTCGGCATCGAGCACGCCCTCAAGAGCTCCACGCACATTCCGCTTTCCGTGACGATCCGCGAGGTCGCGGTATTCACGATCGAGGAGGCCCGCGAGCGCCTTCAGGCGTTTCTGGACGGCAGCTTCGTGCCTGAGAGCATCCACGACCTCATCGAGTATCTGGGCGACAAGTTCCTCCGGATCGAGACCCACAGCCTCAAGGACGGAGCGGTCAACTACCTCGTCGACACCCGCTCCGGAGCGGCCGTTCCCGCCCACCAGGTCGATCCGCGACTGAGCCATCACGCACTGCTCCAGACCCGTCTCCGCGAGGTCATGCGCCAGCAGTTCGGAGCAGTCTCCCCGGCTCAGGCCTTCCAGTCCTGGCAGGGCATGATGTTCGCCACCGACGACGACACCAACGGCATCGGCTACACCGTGTCTGGCAAGGATGCCTGGTACGGACGTATCCACGCCATCGCCAGCACGGATCCGGAAAAGAACCGCGAGATACTCAGGAAGGCCGAGGCCGCCGGAATGCAGCTCGTCGTGCCCAGCCGACCGGGCGATGCACCGGAGATGATGATCGCCGGAATGCCGATCCTCCGCCGCGTGCAGAGCATGAAGGCATCGGATCTGAACCCCGCTCTCTCCCACGAGACGCTTTCGCTCGCATTCGGCAAGAGCATGTTCACAGCATACGAGGAGATGTTCGAGCGACTGGAGAGCCGCAATGCGCCCGAGGCGGAAATGGCGGCGGTCTCGGTCAGCCTGTCGGACTTCCAGTCGCGCTTCATGCGCCGCCCCGAAGACGACGAGGTGGAAGCCATCGCGCCGGACGACGGCTTCGACGGCTTCGATGCGCCGGCCGCGCGCGACCTCGTCATCCGCAGGGCCAGCTCCGAGGATCTCCGCCTCTTCGTCTTCGACCGCGATCATGACGAGGAGATCGACATATCCCCGTCACAGCTCATCCCCGGCGAATACGTCCGCGAGACCGAGCATGGCATCCATGAGGGCTACACCCTGGTCAACGAGCAGGGGCGGATGGTCCATTTCGATGCGCAGCGCCAGCGCGTCAATCTCGCGGTCGCCTCCCGGGACGCGGCTCGCAGTGCTTTCACCCATGAAAGCGACCCGGCTCCGTCAAGAAGGCTCCACTGATATCGAGCGATCGCTGCCGAATCCTCTGGCAAGGGTATAAAAGGGCGGGCTATCATGATGGAAGGATCGGCTCGTCCGGTCCTTTTCACTTTTCGCTTGCCCATTCCGCATGGTTGTGTCAACAATATGGGCAGGATTGAATCCTTCATTCCATTGGAGAAATCATGGCAAGACAGACAGCAGCAGCATCAGCCCCGACCGACGGCAACGGCGTCGATCCGAACCGTCTCAAGAGTCTTGAAAGCGCGCTGCAGCAGATCGAGCGCTCTTTCGGCAAGGGTTCCATCATGCGCCTCGGCGAAGATGCCAAGGTCGACATCGAGACGATCTCGACCGGCTCCATCAGCATCGACATGGCGCTTGGCATCGGCGGTCTGCCGAAGGGCCGCATCATCGAGATCTATGGCCCAGAAAGCTCGGGCAAGACGACCTTCGCGCTCCAGACTGTCGCGCAGTCGCAGAAGAAGGGCGGCGTCTGCGCCTTCCTCGACGCCGAGCATGCACTCGATCCATCCTACGCCCGCAAGCTTGGCGTGAACCTCGACGAACTCCTGATCTCGCAGCCGGACACGGGCGAGCAGGCGCTGGAGATCGCCGACACGCTGGTGCGTTCCGGCGCCATCGACGTTCTGGTTGTCGACTCTGTCGCGGCCCTCACCCCGAAGGCCGAAATCGAGGGTGACATGGGCGATTCCCTGCCCGGCCTTCAGGCCCGCCTGATGTCGCAGGCCCTGCGCAAGCTGACGGCCTCGATCTCGAAATCGAAGACCATGGTGATCTTCATCAACCAGCTCCGCATGAAGATCGGCGTCATGTTCGGTTCGCCCGAAACGACGACCGGCGGCAACGCGCTGAAGTTCTATGCTTCGGTTCGCCTCGACATCCGCCGCATCGGCCAGGTCAAGGTCAAGGAAGAGATCGTCGGCAACCGCACCAAGGTGAAGGTCGTCAAGAACAAGCTGGCTCCCCCCTTCAAGGAAGTCGAATTCGACATCCTCTACGGCGAGGGCGTCTCCTACCATGGAGAGCTGATCGATCTCGGCGTGAAGGCGAACATCGTCGAGAAGTCTGGCTCGTGGTTCTCCTACGACAGCCAGCGTCTCGGTCAGGGACGTGATAACTCGATTCAGTTTCTCAAGGACAATCCTGAAATCGCCGCCCAGATCGATTCCAGGATCCGCGGCGAGAAGGAAGGTCTCTCGGATGTCCTGATGGCCGGCCCCGGGGATCAGGACGGCAACGACGCCGACGACTGATCCTTCGTCAATCCTTCAGAAAAAGCCCCGCGGCATCCTCTGCTCGCGGGGCTTTTTCATTCGGCCCTGTGAATTCTTCATGCCCATGCGGCGGTAATTGTTGACATTAACAGAGGCGTCGATATGGTCACGACCGAACAGGACATCGGTCCTCAATATAAAGTCAGTTTCGAATCGAGACGGGGGTCGTGCAATATGCTTGCTGCTCAGCGAATGGAGCCCTTGGGAAGCCGCAGTCACGCAGGAGCCTTCGAGAGCGTGCCAGTCGGTCTTTCGGGACGGCTGATGCTTCCTGATTTCGAGGAATACGATTGCGACGTGTCGGAGATGTCGCCCGGCGACATGAGCGTGCGCTGTGTAGCGCGCGCGAAGCTGGGCGATCGCATCATCGCCTACATCAAGCTGATCGGAAGGATCGAGGGACATGTCCTCGCGGTCAACGACAACGGCTTCACGATGTCCGTCACCGCGACCGACCGCAAGCGCGAGAAGCTTGCCGCCCAACTGACATGGATCGCCAACAGGCATCCATCCGATCTGCCGCAGGACAGGCGGCATGTCCGCGTCGAGACCAGCTCCTCTGGCTCGCTGCTTGCACTGGAGGATGGAACCACCATGCCCTGCCGCATCATCGACCTCTCCCTGTCCGGAGCCGCCATCGAGGTTGCTCCGAGGCCGCCGCTTGGCTCCGTGGTCCTGCTCGGAGATCTGCCGGGACGGGTGGTTCGCCACTTCCAGGAAGGGGTCGCCATCGAGTTCACGCACGTCCAGTCTGCGGAAGTTCTTGGCGAACTGGTCTGAGTGCGGCCGGTCGCCAGGAAGAGATCATCAAAAACAGCGGCTCGCGGCAGACACTGCCTGCGGGCCGCTTTCTTTCCACGCCTCAACTCCGCTGACATAACTGTGAGAAAGGATTCGTCCGGCCCTGTTGCCACCACTTCGCGGCTCCGTCAGACTTCGATCAGGAACAACCTTCGAGGAACCCCATGAAGTCCGTACGCACGATCCTTGCCCTGCTTCTCGCTCAGGCGGCAATCACGGCCGCACCCGCCATCGCCTCCTCGTCGCCCGCCGACACCCAGGTGGCGCAGGCTGCCTCGTCCTCGACTGCCGCACCCGCCCCCGTCGAGGCCCAGCCTTGGAACGCCAAGGCGACGTATCCGACGGACATCGTGGTTGGCAAAGCCGACGCCCCCGTCACGATCGTGGAGTATGGCTCCCTCACCTGCCCCCATTGCGCCGCCTTCCAGAACGAGAAGTTCCCCGAGCTGAAGAAGGAATGGATCGACAGCGGAAAGGTCAAGCTGGTCTTCCGTCATTTTCCGATCGACATGACGGCAATGGGCGCCGCGGTTCTTGTTTCGTGCCTTCCCGAGCAGGACCGTCACAAGGGGGTCGAGGCCCTCTACAAGGACGTCAACGGCTGGGCCACGAAACCGCTGAAAGATTCGGTCCCCGCAGCGTTCAGCAAGGCTCTCGGGCGCGAGCTGGAGTTCGGGAAGGACTTTGACGCATGCATCCAGAACACGGAATTCCAGAAGGAAGTCCTGCGCCCGGCGTTCGAGGCCAACCAGCAGGGTGTCAGCGGGACGCCGACGTTCTTCGTCAATGGCGAGAAGCTCGTCGGCTACAGTGAATCCGATCCCCGCCAGATGGACAACATCATCATCCGCAAGCTCGGAGAGCTTAAGAACTGATGATCGCAGGGCGAACTGGAGTTCCGGCTCGCCCTGTCACGACTTTGCCTGACATCGTCCGCCTGCGCTGTCCCAAGGCTCCATGAGAGCATGGCGGCCCTCCAGGCTTGCAGTCTCGGTAGCCGTCCCGATGACGTAGGTCCATGATCTCTCCCTCGCTCTGCGGCAACGCTGCAGGAAACGGACGCAAGCGGGAATCATGGATTGAATCCAGCACCAATGAAGGATTCGTTGTTGACTTCCTCAGCCGTGCTGGTAAATATGATCCTGTCCTTCGCGAGAGGGGCTATGGTAGTAGACGGTTTTCGTGACTAGCGATTACGGACGCGGCTTCAATGCCGCCGCCTCCACCATAACTACACCCCTTCGGGACTTGCTACCCCGGAGTGGTTCGGAATAACCGGATCCGACATCCTTCAGTTGAGGATCTGGTGAAACCAAGGCAACGTCGCGGTGGCGAGTACGAGGGTCCCGACTGAAGTGGGATGGCCTTTCCGCCCAAGACCGGGACCGAAGCCGAGGATATGCCTTTCCGGGTGGGTGTGGTTATGATGGGGGCGAAAGGGATCGACGTGGACGTGAAAGTGATGCTTGCTTCCCGGCATGATACCGCCGATATCGGGTCAAAAGTGTAGTTGCAAACGACAACAACGCTATGGAAATGCGCCTCGCCGCCTAAGGGCAGCGCGGAATTTCCGCACTAAGTCCCCCTGGGTAGCACCTTGGGGCGGGGCTTGGTCTCACCTGGCAACAGAACGAGACCATTTTCTCCTCTTTTCAGAATCGACATCGAATTCTTCGTAGAAGGATTGACACCTTCTGCGGTGTGTCTAGCATTTAGTGATATCACTAAATGGAAGCAGGGAGTCCTTGATGGAGATGGAGACAAAGAAGCGCAAACCTGCGTGGGGTGACATCGGCTGGTTCGCCGCCACTGCCGGCCTCGTTCTTCTCCCGAACTTCGTTGATCTTCGGTTCGACGGTGACTGGTCTCCCGAATACTCCGCAACCATATCCCGGCTTCTCCCCTCCTATGTGGCGGCCTGCCTCGTCGTGGCCGTCATCGCCGTGTTCGCAGGGCTGCGTAAGTTTCCCAAGTACACTGCCTTCATTGCCGCGGGCGCTACGGTGCTGGTCCTCACGGGCGGCTTTGTCCAGTTGAAGATCGTCCGGGAAGCCGAGACGCGGCAGGCGCGCGTAGAGGAAGCCAATCTGCGCGCCGATGAGATTCTGTCATTGCGAGACGTTCCTGCGGATCGCCTCGAGGACGAGGCGCGGGCGAGGCTCCGGAAGATCGCAGTCAGCATGTTCGGCGAATCCATGGCCGGGGACATGTTCCTCAAGCCTTTCCAGACACTTCCTTCAGAGGAGAAGGCAAGCCGATGAGCGAGATCACGCGCAGGTCATCAT
>RCUP01000265.1_pt1 | contig 44795 bp, 52 predicted proteins | sample 2166341 | NCBI WGS metagenome assembly RCUP01 (sample SAMN09932325, study PRJNA488358) | compost metagenome | isolation source: compost soil in succinonitrile-enriched | place: Germany: Experimental Botanical Garden | reverse complement strand
GCTCCCGCCGCCGCTTCGGTTCGCCGGCCGAGCGAGCCCTCCCTTGCGACGGGACGGGAGCAGCGTGGCATGGGTTGAGGGTGCGGCGAGTTGTTTGGCCTGAGCGTCGCGCGATCCCGCTGATTTTCAGAGATTGGCGGGGCGGGTTGTGAAAGCTCAGCCTTTTCACCGCACATCCCGGCGGACGCCGGGACCCAGTGAGAGCTTCATGCGCGGGGGTTGCAGCCAAAGGACTGGACCCCGGCGTCCGCCGGGGTGAGCGGGTTTTTGGGGGAGGCGCAGGGGCGGGTGAGGGGGGGCGGCCATGGGTTCAAAGTGCGGCGAGACCCGTCATCCGGCCCTGACGGGCCACCTTCTCCCGCAAGGGGAGAAGGGAAGAGGGCAGCGCTGGTGAGGTGGCGAAGGGAAGCAGCGCTTTCGCTTGCGAGAGAACAGGACTAGAACATCAGCATGATCACCGCCGCCCTGATGATGCTCCAATTGTCCGCTGCTCCGGTTCAGGCCGCGCCAGCGTCCGACGCCGAAATCGCGCCGGTTAACCGCGTGCTGGACGCCATGCACGCCGCCGCGTCAGCGGCGGACGGGGAGGCTTATTTCGCGACCTTCACGACGGACGGTCGCTTCATCGGTACGGACGCGGCCGAGCGGTGGACCCTGCCGGAGTTCCGCGCCTACGCCATGCCCTACTTCTCGCAAGGCAAGGGCTGGACCTATCGACCCGTCACGCGGACCGTGACCATCGCCCCGATCGACTGCCGCTGCGTCGCCTGGTTCGACGAGGTGCTGGACAACGACGCCTATGGGACCACGCGCGGGTCGGGCGTGCTGCGCCTGACCGAGGAAGGCTGGAAGATCGAGCAATATGTCCTCAGCTTCGCCGTGCCGAACGACAAGGCGCGCGCCGTCGTCGGCGTGATCAAGGCCGACTGATGGAGGTTCAGGACGACGCCTTCGTCCTGTCGGCGCGGGCGCATGGCGACACGGGGGCGGTGGTCGAACTGCTGACCGAGCGGCATGGCCGTCGCGCCGCCTATGTCGCGGGCGGGGCGTCGAGGAAGATGCGGCCCTTCCTGCAGGCGGGGGCGCGGGTCGTGGCCGACCTGCGGTCGCGGACCTCGGACCAACTGGGGTCTGCGCGACTGGAGCCGGTGGGCGAGGGGCCGGCGGCTCTGTTCGACGATCCTCTGGCCCTGATCGGATTGAACGCCGCCGCCGCCGTGGCGCAAGGGGCGCTGCCTGAGCGCGAGGCGCATCCGGGGGCCTTCTACGCCTTCGAGGCCCTGATGGGGGCCTTTGTCATGCCCGAGGTCTGGCCCGCCATCTTCGTGCGGTTCGAGGCGGGGCTGCTGGAAGACCTCGGCTTTGGGCTGGACCTGTCGCGCTGCGCCGCCACCGGATCGATGGACGACCTGATCTACGTCAGCCCGCGCACGGGCCGCGCCGTCAGCCGCGAGGCGGGCGCGCCCTATGCCGACAAGCTGCTGAACCTGCCGCCCTTCATGCTGGGGGCGCAGGCGGGCCTGGGCGACGGCGACGTGAAGGCGGGGCTGGACTTGACGGGGCACTTCCTCGAACAGTTCGTCTTCCACGCCCTGAACAAGCCGCTGCCGCCGGCGAGGGTCTGGATGATCGAGCGGCTGGCCGAGGCCGGGCGGCTCTAGCCAAAGGTGAAGGCGAAGACCTGAACGCCCGGGTCGAGGAACTCGATCTCGAAGGTCCGTTCGCGCGCGCCGCCGGACTGACGCACCAGTTGATAGAGGCGCTGGCTGTCGATCCGGCCCAGGCCTTGCGCGTCGATGTCCACGCCCGCGTCGGCGCCCGGCGCCTGGCCGTCGAGACGGACGCGGAAACGCACGGGCTGGCCCATGCTGCTGGGCCCCATGACCAGATGCAGGTCGCGGGCCTTGAAGCGGAAGGCCAGCTTTCCGCCCGGCGTCTGCAGGTCGGCGTGTTCGGACCGCACGATCCAGTCGCCGGACAGGCTCCAGTCGTTCAGTTTCAGAGGCGCCGCCGCATAGGTCTTGCGAACGTCGAAGCCGAAGCCGCCGGGCGAGACGAAATGCTCGGCGCGGGCATAGCCGACATAGGTTTCCGGCGAGGCGACCTCGGCCATGTCGGCGGCGGCCTCGGCGCCCTGACCCCGCACCTCAACCACAGCCGGATCGACGCCCGTAGCTCCGGCCTCCTTCAGCAGTTGCTGGATGACCCGCTCGGAGTGCTCATAGTCGCCCTCGCCGAAGTGGTGGTAGCGGATGTTGCCCCTGGCATCGATGAAGTAGTGGGCCGGCCAGTACTTGTTGTCGAAGGCGCGCCAGACGGCGAAGTCGTTGTCCATGGCCACGGGGTAGGGGATGCCGAAGCGGCGCACGGCGTCGCGGACATTGGCGGGCGACTTTTCGAAAGCGAACTCGGGTGTGTGGACCCCGATCACCACCAGGCCCTGATCGCGATACTTCTCGGCCCAGGCGCGCACATAGGGAATGGTCCGCACGCAGTTGATGCAGGAGTAGGTCCAGAAATCGACCAGCACCACCTTGCCGCGTAGCTGTTCGGTGGTCAGGGGCGGGCTGTTGATCCATTCGGTCGCGCCCGTCAGCGGCGGCATGGCGCCTTCGACGGGCAAGGCGTTCAGGGGCGCGGCCGGGGCGTTCGTCGGCTGGCCCGCGCCGAAGCGGCTGAGCAGGCCCTGTTCGATCCGGTTGGTGCCGCCGCTCGACAGCCGGGTCAGCAGGCCGGTGTCGAGGCCGAGCGCAATGGCGGCGACGCCGACCAGGACCAGAACGCCCAGACCCCGTCGCACCCACTCGCCGACGCCCAGCGACTTCTTCATCGTCTGGAAGACCTTGCCGCCGATCAGCAGGGCCAGGGCCAGCGAGGTGGCGGCCCCGGCGGCGTAGGCGACCAGCAGCAGGGTCGTGCCGACGCTGGCCCCCTGAAGCGCCGCGCCCGTCAGGATCAGGCCCAGGATCGGCCCGGCGCAGGGCGCCCATAGCAGGCCCGTCGCCACGCCCAGCAGGAATGAGGGCCAGACGCCGCCGCCCGTCTGTTGCTCCGCGTTGGCCTTCTCGGTCAGGCGCGAGCCGAGCGCGACCAGAGGCCGGGTCAGCCGGTCCGCCAGCGCCGGAAACACCAGGGTCAGGCCCAGCACCGCCATGACCGCCAGAGCGATCCAGCGTCCCACTTGATTAGTCTGCACCGCCCAGCCGCCGCCGACCGCCGCCAGCGTCGCCACCCCTGCAAACGTCAGCGCCATGCCCAGCAGCAGGGGCAGGCCGCTCTTCATGAAGGGCTGGCCGGCGCGGGCGAACACAAAGGGCAGGACCGGCAGGATGCAAGGGCTGAGAATGGTCAGCGCCCCGGCCAGATAGGACAGCAGGATCAGGAGCATGGCGTCGTCCTCTGGCCTCAGACCCGGGTCTTACGCTGCGAAGAACGCTTTGGATGGCGTCGGGTTACAAGAGCCGTTGCAGGTCGCGGATGACGGCGCGGGTTTCCTGCGCCAGGGCCTCGACCAGTTCGGCGGCGGGGAGGGCGCGCGACAGGGACGCGGCCTGACCGGCCCACTGCGGGGCGTAGCCGTCATCACCCTGCAGGCTGGCGGCGGCGTTCAGCGCCTTGCCGATGTCGTAGGCGAAGGGATAGGCGGCGACGATCGCCTCGTCGGCGCGCTGCATGAAGGCGTTTTCGAGCCCGCGCGCGGGACGGCCCGAGATCACCGGGCTGACGCGGGTGCGTTCGGCGCGGGGGCCGGCCAGGGCGGCGCGATAGGCCGGATTGGCGGCGGACTCCGGGCAGGAGACGAAGGCTGTGCCCAGTTGCGCGCCGGCCGCGCCCAGCACCAGCGCGGCCGCGATCCCGGCGCCGTCCATGATCCCGCCCGCCGCGATGACCGGGATGTCCAGCTCGCGCGCCAGCAGCCGCGTCAGAGGCAGGGTGGCGAAGCGCGGATCATCGGCGGGATCAAAGACGCCGCGATGGCCGCCGGCCTCAACCCCTTGGGCCACCACCATGTCGATCCCCGCCGCCTGGGCCTGACGGCCTTCGCCCGGCGTGGTGGCGCTGGCGATCAGGACGCAGCCGACGGCCTTCAGCGCCGCGATCTTGTCCGCCTGCGGCAGGCCGAAGTGGAAGCTGACCACGGCGGGCTTTTCCTCCAGCAGGACGGCCAGTTTGGCGTCGTCGGTCAGGAAACTTTGGTAGATGTCGTTCAGCGTCTCGGGCGGGGTCGCGCCAAAGGCGACGAACAGCGGGCGCAGGCTATCGATCCAGGCCCGGTCGCGCGCCGGATCGGGCGGCGTCGGGGCATGGCAGAAGACGTTCACATTGATCGGCCGCGTCGTCAGGGCCTTCAACGCCTGAATCTGGCGTTGGCCTTCGACCGCATCGACCGAGGCGATGGAGATGGAGCCCAACGCCCCGGCGTTTGAAACAGCGGCCGCCAGCTCGGGCGTCGAGGTCCCGGCCATGGGCGCCTGAACGAAGGGCAGGTCCAGCTTGAGGCGGTCGGTGAGGGCGGTCTTCATGCGCGGCTCCTGCCTGTTCGACGACGACCCTCCACAGATAGGCGCGGATCGTCCCCGCGTCAGCCGTGCGCTACGCTAGACTTTGTCGTCCAGATCACCGATTCGAAGTCGCATGACCATCCACACCCCGACGCCCGAAGGCGGCCGCATCGTTGAAGAGCCGATGGGCGACGCGCTGTCGAAGCGCTACCTGGCCTACGCCCTGTCCACGATCACCAACCGGGCCCTGCCCGACGTGCGCGACGGCTTCAAGCCGGTGCACAGGCGCATCATGTACGCCATGCACCAGATGCGGCTGAACCCGCAGGCGGCGGCGCGCAAATGCGCCAAGGTCGTCGGCGAGGTCATGGGCGGCTATCACCCGCACGGCGACGCCTCCATCTATGAGGCTCTGGTCCGTCTGGCCCAGGACTTCGCCCAGCGCTATCCGCTGGTCGACGGTCAGGGGAACTTCGGCAACATCGACGGCGATAGCGCCGCGGCCATGCGCTACACCGAGTGCAAGCTGACGCCCGCCGCCGTCCTGCTGCTGGACGGCATCGACCAGGACTCGGTCGATTTCCGCGCCACCTATGACGATCAGGACGAAGAGCCGGTGGTCCTGCCGGCCGGCTTCCCCAACCTGCTGGCCAACGGCTCGTCGGGCATCGCCGTGGGCATGGCGACCTCGATCCCGCCGCACAATGTCGGCGAACTGATCGACGCCTGCCAACTGTTGCTGGAACGTCCCGAGACAACCACCGAGGAACTGGTGCAGATCGTGCCGGGGCCGGACTTCCCGACCGGCGGGGTGTCGGTCGAGGGCCATGCCTCGATCCTGGACGCCTATGAAACGGGCCGGGGCGGGGTGCGCCTGCGCGCGCGCTGGGAGACCGAGGACCTGGGGCGCGGCGTCTGGCGCATCATCGTCACCGAGATGCCCTATCAGGTGCAGAAGAGCCGCCTGATCGAGGCCCTGGCCGACCTGATCGAGAACAAGAAGGCGCCGCTGCTGGGCGACGTGCGCGACGAGTCGGCGGAAGACATCCGCCTGATCCTCGAGCCCAAGAACCGCACCATCGAGCCCGAGATGCTGATGGAGAGCCTGTTCAAGCTGTCCGATCTGGAGGTCCGCTTCCCGATCAACATGAACGTGCTGGACGCCACGGGCACGCCGCGCGTCATGGGTCTGAAGGACTGCCTGCAAGCCTTCCTGGATCACCGCCGCGTGGTGCTGAACCGCCGCTCGCAATGGCGGATCGAGCGGGTCGAGAAGCGACTGCACCTGTTGGAAGGCCTGCGTATCGTCTTCCTCAACCTGGACGAGGTGATCCGCATCGTCCGCGAGGAGGAGCAGCCCAAGGCTGTCCTGATCGCGCGGTTTGGTCTGAGCGAGCCTCAGGCCGACTACATCCTTGACACCCGTCTGCGTCAGCTGGCGCGGATCGAGGAAATGGCGATCGACAAGGAATACAATGCCCTGGCGGAGGAACTTGCGGCGCTGAAGGCGCTGACCTCGTCCGAAGCCAAGCAGTGGAAGGCTATTTCCAAGGAACTGGAGGCGGTCCGCAAGGCGCTGATCTCGCCGCGCCGCACGACCATCGGCGAGGCGGTGGACTCTTCGGCCTTCGTGGCGCCCGAGGCCTTCATTCCGCGCGAAGCCATCACCGTCATCCTGTCGGAGCGCGGCTGGATCCGCGCCGCCAAGGGCAAGGTCGAGGACCCGTCGGAACTGAAGTTCAAGGAGGGCGACAGCCTGGCCTTCCTGGTCCCGACATTCACCACGGACAAGCTGCTGATCGGGGCCTCGGACGGGCGCATCTTCACCATTGGCGCCGACAAGCTGGCCTCTGGGCGCGGCCACGGCGAGCCGCTGCGTCTGATGATCGATCTCGACGAAAAGGCTGAGATTATCAATGTCGTGGCGCACGAACCGAATGCGAAACTTCTGGTCGCGTCCAAGGCCGGTTACGGCTTCGTCGCGCCGGAAAACGACCTTCTGGCCCAGAAGCGCGGCGGCAAGCAGGTGCTGAACGGGGAGATGCTGTCCATGCTGCGCATCCCGTCGAATCCGCAGGGCGACCACGTCGCGGTCATCGGCGAGAACATCAAGGCGCTGATCTTCCCCCTGGCCGAACTGCCCGAAATGGGGCGCGGCAAGGGCGTTAAGCTGCAGAACTACAAGCAGGGCGGTCTGGTCGACGTGGCGGTGTTCAACGCCGAGGCGGGACCGGAATGGGCCGACGGCGGCGGTCGTCGCCGCAACTGGCCCGACTGGAAGGACTGGCTGGGCAAGCGCGCCGGGGCCGGACGCCAGGGCCCGCGCGGGATGCGCAAGTTCCGCTGAGGCCAAGGTGACGGCGATTTCATTAGGAGGTCGCCGTCAGCCCTTGCGATAATCCCGCCCTGGGCCGATCCGGCCGGGGCTGGAGATTTCTATGATCACCTGGATCATCATCGGCGTCATCGTCGTCGTTCTGCTGTTCGTCGTGGTGGGCGCCTACAACAGGCTGGTGGCGCTGGATCAATCCGCCAACCAGTCGTTCGCTGACATCGACGTGCAACTGAAGCAGCGTCAGGATTTGATCCCCAACCTGGTCGAGACGGTGAAGGGTTACGCCACGCACGAGCGCGGCACTCTGGACGCGGTGACCCAGGCGCGCGCCGCCGCCGCCGGGGCGCGCACGGTCGACGAGAAGGTGCAGGCCGAGAACATGCTGACCGGGGCGCTGGGCCGCCTGTTCGCCGTGTCGGAGGCCTATCCGGACCTCAAGGCCAACACCAACTTCCAGCAGCTGCAGATGGACCTGTCGGACATCGAGAACAAGCTGGCCGCCGCGCGCCGCTTCTTCAACAATGCGGTCAGCGAGTTCAACGCCGTGCGCCGTCAGTTCCCGACCGTCCTGTTCGCCGGCATGTTCGGCTTTGCGTCGGACAAGCCCTTCTTTGATGTGGGCGAGGGTGAACGCGCGGCCCTGAATGCGGCGCCGCCGACGGTGAAGTTCTAAGCCCCAATGGCGGTTTTCGGTCAGGCCGTCGGCCTCAAGACCCACATCTGGCAGAACAACACCCGGTCAGCGATCCTGCTGGCCGGGTTTCCGGTGCTGCTGGTCGGTCTGCTGTTCGGCATTCAGGTGCTGATGATGGGGTTTGGTCTGCTGCCCAACTCGGGCGGCAGTCTGTCGCAGGACCTGGCGCTGGCGGCGTCCATGCTGGGCTGGACGGTGCCGACGGCCCTGGTCGTGGCCGCCATCTGGTTCGTGATCGCCTATTTCGGCAATCAGGCGATGATCGACGCCATGACGGGGGCGCGCAAGGTCGAGCGCCGGGTCGAGCCTGAGCTCTACAACCTGCTGGAAAACCTTTCGATCTCGCGCGGTTTGCGGGCGCCGACGCTGCGGATCATCGAGAGCCCGTCGCTGAACGCCTATGCGTCCGGCCTGCATGAGGGCAACTACAGCGTCACCGTCACGCGCGGTCTGATGCAGGCCCTGAGCCGCGATGAGATGGAGTGCGTGTTGGCGCACGAGCTGACCCACGTCATCAACAAGGACGTGCGGACCATGGTGATCGCCTCGATCTTTGCGGGCATCATCAGCGTGGTCGCCGAACTGGTGTTCCGCAGCCTTTTCTATGTGCGCGGGGGGCGCGGCGGGAACAACAAGAACGCCATGCCGCTGATCCTGATCGGTCTGGCCATCGGGGTGATCGGGTTCGGTCTGGCGGCGGTCATCCGCATGACCCTGTCTCGGACGCGGGAATACGTGGCCGACGCCGGGGCGGTGGAACTGACCAAGAACCCGGACGCCATGATCTCGGCCCTGAGGAAGGTGTCGGGTCAGTCGAAGATCGAGGCGCCCGACGAACTGCGCGGCATGTTCCTGGACAATACGGCGGACAAGGCGGGCTTCTCCGGCCTGTTCGCCACTCATCCGCCGATCGAGAAGCGGATCGCGGCGTTGGTGAAGTTCGCGGGCGGTCGCGATGAAGGGCCGTGGGGACCGACGCCGTCGGCGCCGCGTTCGAGCACGGCGGTTCCGACGACCTAATTCCTTCTCCCGCAAGGGGAGAAGGAAGTCAGAGGCGTTCCCAGCCCAGCGGTCGCAACGCCTCCATCGGCCTGAACTTGGCCTTGTAGTCCATCTTGGGCGAGCCCTGGACCCAGTAGCCCAGATAGACATAGGGCAGACCGACCAGCGCCGCCTGACGCAGGTGATCCATGATGGCGAACTGGCCCAGGCTGCGGCGCTCCAGATCGGGGTCGAAGAAGCTGTAGACCATGGACAGGCCGTCATGCAGCAGGTCGGTCAGGCAGACACCGACCAGATCGCCGGGGCCGTCGTCGCTCGCGGGCAGGCGGTATTCGATCAGGTGGGTGCGGACGGCCGTATCCTCGACCATGGACACATAGTCGGACCAGCCCATGTCGCTCATGCCGCCGCCGGGGTGGCGGGCGGTCAGGTAGCGGCGCAGCAGGTCGAACTGCTCCATCGTCGCCTCGGCCTCGACCAGGTCGCGCGACAGGTCGGCGTTGCGGTTCAGGATCTTGCGCTGCGAGCGTGAGAAGGCGAACTCGGCCACCGGGATGCGGACGGAGACGCAGGCGGCGCAGGCCTCGCAGGCAGGGCGATAGGCGATGTTCTGGCTGCGGCGGAAACCGGCCTGGGTCAGGGCGTCGTTGACGTCGGCGCCGTCGCTGAAGGGCAGGTTGGCGAAGACCTTGCGCTCGAACTGGCCCGGCAGATAGGGGCAGGGCGCGTTGGCGGTCATGAAGAACCGCAGCTGCCGGGTCGGGAAATGCTGGGTCACGGCCTTACGTCCGTTTCCAATCGCTTCGGCAGGGATGCGCGCGGGTCGTCATGTCCCGATTTGGCGCGCAACCGTGGGATTTCGCAAGCGCCGTGAGTGCGGCGCTGGCGGTCACAGGCTGGTGTCCGTGGGCAGGACCGGCGCCTCGCGCAGCAGGACGATGGCGATGCGGCGGTTGCCGGCCAGCGAAGGATCGTCGGGATAGAGGGGGTCGGAGCCCGCCTTGCCCGCGACGGAATAGACCCGGTCGGCGTTGACCCCCGCGCTCTGCAGCGTCAGGCGCGAAGCATTGGCGCGCTCGGCGGACAGGGCCCAGTCGCCGGCGCCGCTGGCGCGGCTGGAACCGGCCACGGCGCTGGTGTGGCCGGTGATCGAGATGCGGTTGGGCAACTGGTTGATGACCTTGGCGATGGCCCGCAGCAGCAGTTGGGCGCGCGGGTTGGGGCGCGAGGAGCCGTTCTCGAACATCGAGCGGCCTTCCTGATCGACCAGCTGGATGCGCAGACCCTCGGGCGTCTGATCGATGATCAGCTGTTTCGACAGCTCGGCCAGTTCGGGCATGGCCTGCATGGCCTGGCGCAGGCTTTCGGCGGCGCTGGCGAAGTCGGCGGCCTCGCGGCGGGCGATCTCGGCGCGCAGGGCGGATTCGCTGGCGCCGGCCAGGTTGGTGCTCTGGCCGGCTTCTTCCGGCGATTGCGGGGCTTCGGGCGCCAGTTGTTCGATCATGGCCATGGAGCCGGAGCTCTTGGCCCCGTCGTCGCCCAGGGCGGTGCCGCCCAGGATGCCGCCCGAACCGGAGGTCGAGGCCGAGACGTTGGCCGGAGCGAAGTATTCGGCGATGCCGCGCTTCTGCTCCGGATCAGTCGTGTTGATCAGCCACATCAGCAGGAAGAAGGCCATCATGGCCGTCACGAAGTCCGCGTAGGCGACCTTCCATGCGCCGCCGTGGTGGCCGCCGGCGGTCACCTTCTTCACCTTCTTGATGAGGATCGGACGATCGCTCGCGGACATGGGCAGGCCAATCTTAACGTCGTTTGTTAGCCCTGAATCCCACGCCGCCCGTTAAGAAGCGGTTGCGGTGCGGTCGTTTCCCGGTGCGGCCTTGCCCGGTGACGGTCCACGGCTTAGGTCAGGCGCGTGACTGGGTCTTCATCTCCTTCCGAATTCGACGCCAAGGCCTATCGCAAGGCGCTGGGCGGTTTCGCCACCGGCGTCTGCGTGGTGACGGCCCATACGGCCGAGGGGCCGCTGGGCATTACGGTCAACAGCTTCACCTCGGTGTCGCTGGACCCGCCGCTGGTGCTGTGGTGCATGGATGTGAAGTCGGATCGCCATGACGCCTTCGCCGGGGCCGAGCGGTTCGCGGTTCATGTCTTGCCGGTCGAGGATCAGGCCATGTCGGACCGCTTCGCCTGGGGCGTCTGCACCCTGTCGGACGATGAGTTCGAGGTCGGCGACCCGGCGCCGCCGCGCCTGCGCAACGCCGTGACGCGGCTGGACTGCACGACCCACGACCGCATTGTCATGGGAGATCACCTGGTCATCGTCGGTCGGGTCGCCGCCTTCGAGGCCTGGCCCGGCGACGCTCTGACCTATTTCCGCGGCAAGTATGGACAGGCGGTCGACCCGACGGCCTAGGGGGCCTGGCTACGGGCAAGCTCCGCGAGCAGGAAGGCGCGAGTGATGCGCTGATTGCCGGCGTCGCAATTGAAGTTCGCGATGTCGCACGGCGTATGGCCAGACAGGCTCAGGTCGCTTTGCTCCGTCAACCAGGCGACGAAGGCCTCTTCGGAGCGGAACTCAATCAGGGTGTCGGCGTCGGGCAGGCCATCCTGTGATCGCGCCAGGAAGAAGGCGCCGCTCGCATGGTCGTGGAACAGGCCGTGGCCGGTGTAATCGCGATGCGCGCGCACGATGGCGTTCAGGTCGCCAAACCAGCGGCCGCGCTTGAGGACCTCGACCGTTCGCCGGGCCAGAGTTTCACCGAAGGCGGTGTCGTCAAGATCGGCAGCCGCCGTCACCAACGGATTCAGGCCCCCAGCAAACGCGCGGCCTTGGGCGCGAAGTAGCTGAGGACGCCGGAGGCGCCGGCGCGCTTGAAGGCGTGCAGGGTTTCCAGGATGGCGCGGTCTTCCTCCAGCCAGCCGTTGGCGATGGAGGCCTGCATCATCGCGTACTCGCCGGACACCTGATAGGCGAAGGTCGGGATCTTGAAGGTCTCGGAGACCAGGCGGACGATGTCGAGATAGGGCAGGCCCGGCTTGACGATCAGGGCGTCGGCGCCCTCGGAAATGTCCATCGCCACCTCGCGCAGCGCCTCGTCGGCGTTGGCGTAGTCCATCTGATAGGTCTTCTTGTCGCCGGTCAGGGATTTCGACGAACCCACGGCGTCGCGATAGGGGCCGTAGAAGGCCGAGGCGTATTTGGCGGCGTAGCTGATGATCAGCGTGTCCGACAGGCCGTTGGCCTCCAGCGCTTCGCGGATGGCCTGGATGCGGCCGTCCATCATGTCGGAAGGCGCCACGGCGTCGGCGCCGGCGTGGGCGTGGATGAAGGCCTGTTCGGCCAGGCGTTCCAGCGTGGCGTCGTTGACGATGCGGCCGTTTTCCAGAACTCCGTCGTGGCCGTGGTCGGTGTAGCAGTCCAGCGCCACGTCGGTCATGACGCCGATCTCGGGCGCGGCGTCCTTGATGGCCTTGATGCAGTCGGGGATCAGGCCGTCCGGGTCGCTGGCGGCGGTGCCGACGCTGTCCTTGATGGCGCCGTCCACGTTGGGGAAGAGGGCGATCATGGGGATGCCCAGGTCGCGGGCCTCGACGGCGGCCTTGGCGGCCTCCTTGGGCGACAGGCGGAAGACGCCGGGCATGGAGGCGACGGCTTGCCGGTCCTCGGACCCGTCGTGGACGATGATCGGCCAGATCAGGTCGGCGGGCGTCAGGGTCGTCTCGGCGACCAGACGGCGCACCCAGGGCTGCGAACGCAGACGACGCGGGCGGGCGTAGGGGAATGCGGCGGGCTGGAAGGGCAGGGTCATGATGTGCGGCTTAAAACAAAGCGGGGGGAGAGGCAAAAGGCGAACTGTCCACCCCTCCGCTCATCCCGGCGGACGCCGGGATCCAGCAAGAGCAACACGCTCGTCGCCAATGCTGAAGCGCACAAGTGCGCAAACCCAAACGCTGAGCGTACAGCCAAAGCACTGGATCCCGGCGTCCGCCGGGATGAGCGGAATGTGGGGGGCTGAAGCATCACCAAGGTGACGCACGCCCGGCCAGCCGCTAGAAGCGCCGTGAACGCCCCGTCAGAGGGCTAGAGTCGGGAGTAAAAGATCATGGACTTCGCCCTCAACGACGACCAGCGCGCCATTCAGGACGCGGCGCGGGCCTTCGCCGACGCCGAACTGGCGCCGCATTCGGCCCAGTGGGACGAGGACAAGCATTTCCCGGTCGAGGTGATGAAGGCGGCGGCCGAGATGGGCTTCTGCGGCATCTATACCGGCGAAGAGCACGGCGGCATGGCGCTGGGCCGGGTAGAGGCGGCGGTGATCTTTGAGGAGCTGTCGCGCGGGGACGTGGCGACGGCCGCCTTCATCTCGATCCACAACATGGCGACGTGGATGATCGACAAGTTCGGGTCTGACGATCTGCGCTCGCGTTTCGTGCCGTCGCTGGTGGCGATGGACAAGATGGCCAGCTACTGCCTGACCGAGCCGGGTTCGGGGTCGGACGCGGCGGCGCTGCGGACGACGGCGGTGCGCGACGGCGACCACTATGTGCTGAACGGCTCCAAGGCCTTCATTTCCGGCGCGGGCGTGTCGGACGTCTATGTCGTCATGGTCCGCACGGGCGGCGAAGGGGCGAAGGGCGTCTCGACCATCGTGGTCGAGAAGGACACGCCCGGCCTGTCGTTCGGGGCCAATGAGAAGAAGATGGGCTGGAACGCCCAGCCGACCGCCGTGGTCAGCTTCGACGACTGCCGCGTGCCGGTCGCCAATCTGGTGGGCGAAGAAGGCGCAGGCTTCAAGTACGCCATGGCCGGTCTGGACGGGGGGCGCCTGAACATCGCCGCCTGCTCGCTGGGCGGGGCGCGGCTGGCGCTGGAGACGGCGCAGGAATACGTGACCACGCGCAAGCAGTTCGGCAAGGCCATCGGCCAGTTCCAGGCCCTGCAGTTCCGTCTGGCCGACATGGCGACGGACTTGGAGGCCGCGCGCCTGATGGTGCTGCGCGGGGCCTGGGCCATCGACAACAACCACCCGGAAAAGACCAAGTGGTGCGCCATGGCCAAGCGATTGGCCACCGACGCCTGCTTCCAGCTGGCTGACGAGGCGCTGCAGCTGCACGGCGGCTATGGCTATCTGAAGGACTATCCGCTGGAGCGGATCGTGCGCGACCTGCGGGTCCACCGCATCCTGGAAGGCACCAACGAGATCATGCGCGTGATCATCGCGCGGGAGCTGGCGCGGTAGTCGTCAGCCGCAGCGTTTCGCCAGATCCACCAGGGCTGCAGCCTGCCCCAGATACCAGGGCTCGTCCGCTTCGTTGGGGGCGTCGAGATCGACGTTTCGTGCTCGCCTTAGGGCGGCCTTTCCCTCAGGCGAGAGGGTGTAGACCTGTCTGTCGAAGTCATCGACCGAGTGCGCCAGCGGGTAGGGCGTGTCGTCGATCACCAGCGCCAGGGCGGCTTCGGCCTGAGGCGGCGCCTCGGGGAATGTGTAGAAGTACTGGAGCGCGACCCGTCCGTTCGTGCAATGGGCGCGGGTGATGACAGAGGCGTAGTTCCAGTTCAGGAAACTGGCGACAGGTCCTTCGCCCGCTACGTCCCGCGCCAGCCATTGATCGCTCTTGCCATCGGCGGGTGCGGCCAGGGCCAGGGCGGCGGTCATCGCGGTGATGAGCATGAAGAAGCCTCTCGTCTGCAAACTGAGCCCATACCACCGCCCTGATGACATGAATGCAAGCCGGTCCCGGCTTTACCCGTGAAGGCGTCGGTTCTAGATCGACCGGATGAGCATCGAACCCGAAGTCATCACCCGCATCGAAGGCGGCGTCGGCCGCATCACCCTGAACCGGCCCAAGGCGATCCATGCCCTGAACCGGGCCATGTGCGAGGCGATGATCGAGGCGCTGCTGGTCTGGCGCGACGATGAGGCCGTGAAGTCGGTGCTGATCGACCATGCGGGCGAGCGCGGCTTCTGCGCCGGGGGCGACATCCGCATGATCGCCGAGAGCGGGGCGGGGGATGCGTCGGAGGCCAAGGCCTTCTTCAAGACCGAGTATCAGCTGAACCATCTGATGTTCGAATACCCCAAGCCGATCACGGCCGTGGTCGACGGCATCGTCATGGGCGGCGGCGTGGGCATCAGCGAACCGGCGGACGTCCGCATCGCCACCGAGCGCACCACCTACGCCATGCCCGAGACGGGCATCGGCCTGTTCCCCGACGTGGGCGGGGGCTGGTTCCTGCCGCGCCTGCCGGGGCAGACCGGCGTCTGGCTGGCGCTGACCGGGGCGCGGCTGAAGGCGGCGGATACGGTGGCCCTGGGCATCCATACGCATTTCGTACCGAGCGAGGGCGTCGAAGCGCTGAAGGCCGAGCTTCTGGCGGCGTCCGTTGATCCCAAGGCCGTGGCGGATCGTCTGGCGGGCGACGCGGGTTCGGCGCCGCTGGACGCGCACCGCGAGGCCATCGACCGGCTGTTCGCCTTCGACACGGTCGAGGAGATCTTTGCCGCGCTGGAGGCGGACGGGTCGGACTGGGCGCTGAAGCAGTTGGAGATCCTGAAGACCAAGTCGCCGCAATCGCTGAAGGTGTCCTTGCGCCAGATCCGCACCGGCGCGACGCTGGCCTCCTTCGCCGACAACATGGCGATGGAATATGCGCTGGGCGGGCGCGTGGTGCAGACCCACGACTTCCAGGAAGGCGTGCGGGCCGTCATCGTCGACAAGGACAATGCGCCGAAGTGGTCGCCCGCCGACCTGTCGGGCGTCAGCGACGCGACGCTGGACGCCCTGTTCGCGCCTCTGCCCGCCGACGAGGCCTGGTCGCCGCTCTGAAAAGATCGCTGCGGCGCAACATTTGTTGTTCCTGAACGCCTGTAGGGCTATCTAGGCGGCATGAGTAAGCGCTGGACCCCTGAATCCTGGAGAAACAAGCCCGTCGTGCATATGCCGACGGACTATCCTGACATGGCCGAACTGGCCCGTGTCGAAGACGAGCTGCGGGCCATGCCGCCCCTGGTGTTTGCCGGCGAGGCCCGCAAACTGACCCAGCATCTCGCGCAGGTGGAGGCGGGCGACGCCTTCCTGCTTCAGGGCGGCGACTGCGCCGAGAGCTTCAAGGAGTTCTCGACCGACAACATCCGCGACACCTTCCGCCTGATCCTGCAGATGGCGGTGGTCCTGACCTTCGCCGGGCGCAAGCCGGTGGTGAAGGTCGGCCGCATCGCCGGTCAGTTCGCCAAGCCGCGCTCGTCGCCGCTGGAAGAGATCGGCGGCGTCGAGCTGCCGTCCTATCGCGGCGACATCATCAACGGCATGGGCTTCACGCCCGAAGAGCGCGTGCCCGATCCGCAGCGCCTGCTGAAGGCCTATAACCAGTCGGCCTCGACGCTGAACCTGCTGCGCGCCTTTGCGGGCGGCGGCTATGCCGACCTGTACAACATCCACCGCTGGACCCTGGGCTTCGCCGACAACGGCGCGGGCGCGGCCTACCGCGAACTGGCCGACAAGATCACGGAGGCCCTGGCCTTCATGGAGGCGGTCGGCGTCACGCCTGAGACCCATCCCGACCTGTCGCGCGTCGAGGTCTTCACCAGCCACGAAGCCCTGCTGCTGAACGTCGAGAGCGCCCTGACGCGCCTGGAAGGTTCGTCGGGCGAATGGTTCGACACCTCGGCCCACATGCTGTGGATCGGCGAGCGCACCCGTCAGCTGGACGGCGCCCACATCGAGTTCATGCGCGGCATCTCGAACCCGATCGGCGTCAAGTGCGGGCCGACCATGACGGCGGAGGACATCCTGCCGCTGATCGACGCCCTGAACCCGAACAACATCCCGGGCCGTCTGACCCTGATCGGCCGCTTTGGTCACGACAAGGTCGGCGACCGCCTGCCGGCCCTGATGCGGGCGGTGAAGGCCGAGGGCAGGCGCGTCATCTGGTCGATCGACCCGATGCACGGCAATACGCTCAAGGCCGCCAACGGCTACAAGACCCGGCCGTTCGACCGCGTCATGGGCGAGGTTCGCACCTTCATCGATGTTGCGGAGGCCGAGGGCGTCCACCCCGGCGGCGTCCACCTGGAGATGACCGGTCAGAACGTCACCGAATGCCTGGGCGGCGCCCAGGCGGTGACCGAGGACGACCTGTCCAGCCGCTATCACACCCATTGCGATCCGCGCCTGAACGCGGATCAGGCGCTGGAGCTGGCCTTCCTCGTGGCTGAACGCCTCAAGGTCGGTCGTCAGGCGCGTTCCGAGGCCGCGTGACCGCCCGGACCGAAGATGACGGACCGGGCCGCGTCGCCTATCAGGGCGCGCCCGGCGCCTTCAGCCATGAAGCCTGCCTCGACCTGCGCCCGTGGGACGAGGCGGTCGGCTTTGAGACCTTCGCCGGGGCCATCGAGGCCCTGCTGTCCGGCGATTGTCAGTCGGCCCTGATCCCGGTCGAGAACTCGACCATCGGCGTGGTCGAGCCCGCCGCCAGTCTGGTGCGCGAAGCCGGTCTGGTCGTGGTCAGCGAGGCCTGGCGGCCGATCCGGTTGGCCCTGCTGGGTCTTCCCGAGGCGCGGTTGTCGGACATCAGGACGGCCGAAAGCCATCCGGTAGCCCTGCAACAGTGCTCCAAGGCCCTGGGCGAGATGAGGATCGCCTCGGTCGAGGTCTTCGACACCGGCGGAGCCGCCGCTGCGGTGGCCGAAGCCGGAGACGTGACCCGCGCCGCCGTGGCGCCCGCCCGCGCGGCCGAGGTCTATGGACTGTCCGTTCTGCGCAACGATCTGCAGGATTTCAGCGACAACCGGACGCGATTTGTCCTGCTCAGCGCCCCTGAAGGTTGACGGCGCATAAAGTTTGCGTCTTTAAGGTCTGATCGGATCGACCCTGATCCTGAAACCGGACCGGATTCATGTCCTCGCTGCGCGCACAACTGACCCTTGAAACCACCACGCGCGCGGTGGCCGGCTTTTATTTTGGCTACGGCTATTACGGCTTTCGATACGCCGGCTGAGGCGTCGGGCTTCTAACCAACCCTGACAGTCTCGCTGGCGACCGCTTCTCCCAAGCGGCCTCTGCACGCGTCCCTGCCTGATGTCTCGGCGGACGCGATCTCCCCATCGAAATCCATGCCGAAAGCCCAATCCCATGCCGCAATCCAATATTCAGCAAGTCTGGCCCGCTGACCAAGCCGAACTGAGCCCCGAGCAGAAGGCGCTGGCCGCCCTGCGCGCCGAAATCGACAGCCTGGACGATCAGATTCTCGAACTGTTCGAACGCCGTCTGGCCGTCGCCGCCCAGGTCGGCAAGGCCAAGGACGCCCCGACCGGCCCCCACACCAAGCTGCGCCCTGACCGCGAGCAGGCCGTTCAGGCCCGCGTCCTGAAACAGTGCGAACCCGAAAACCGCGAGGCGGTCGAGCACCTGTGGCGCGAGATCGTCGGCTGGGGTCTGGCCCGTCAAGGCCGGCTGCAGGTCCATGTCTGGGCCCCCATTGATCCGGCCAAGGCCGTGGACGGCGCGCGCCTGCGCTTCGGCGCCGCCGCTGACATCAAGCTTGTGCGCGACCCGCAGGCCGCCCTGGCCCATGCGGCCGAGGGGCATGGCGTGGCGGTTCTGTCGATCAACACTGACGACGCCTGGTGGATGGGCCTGCGTCGCGAATGGTCGATGCTGAGCGTCTTCGACGGCTACGGCGGCGAAACCCCGACCTCGCTGGCCGTGGGCAAGATCGATCCGCCGGCTCTGCCGACGGGCCGCCGGGTGGTGGTGACGGTCGGCGGCGACGCCGGCGACGGCTCGGGCGCGCGTCGCTGGGGCCTGAACACCAACCACGGCTGGACCCTGGCCCTGACCGACGCCGACGTGGCGCCGGGCGACGTGGAAGGCTGCGTCGGCGCCATCGGCTGAAGGCGAGGGCTTAACGGGCGTTAAGCCTGTTCCTCAACCCTGTCTCAAAAGACTGGGTTCAGCATGAGGGCATGAACGTTTCCGTCATCCTGCGGCTCGGATCGGTCGGCGCCTTAGCGGCGCTGCTGGCCGGCTGCGGCATGGCGGAGGCTGACCCGCACCGGTTCGAGGATGTGGCGGACCGGATCGCGGCCATTCCCTTGTCGGCCAAGCCTGAGCCCGAGCGTGAACCCGCCGGGCCGCGCAACGCCGAGGAGGCGGGCCTGCGTCCGCTGAAGGTCGAGCTTCTGACGCCGCATCAACTCTGGGACGCCCGCGACGGGCTGACCGCCACGGCGGCGGCCGTCCTGCCGGCTGTGCCGGCGGTCTTCCATGATCCTGAGGCTCCGCCCGAGGTGCAGGCTGCGGCGTCCGTGCAGCCCGAGGCTCAGCCCTTGCGCCGGGTGGCCGTCTCGGAGCCGTCTTCCGCTGTGCTGATCCAACTGGGCGCCTACGCCAGTCAGGCTTCGGCCCAGGCGGCGTGGGATCGGTTGAGACAGGGCGGTCTGAACCCGGTGTTCGAGCCGGTCGAGGTCAATGGTCGGCGTCTGGTGCGGCTGAAGGTTCGCGCCGGATCGGCTCAGGCCAAGGCGCTGTGCCAGCGTGCGGCGGCGTCCGATCCTTGGTGCGTTCGGGCCGCAGAGGCGGGGTCGTCCACAGGCGCGGCTTAAGGTTTCGTTGACGACTGACGCCCTTGGCCCGATCTAGGGCGTCTGGGACGGACCGTGACCGCTTGAGTCGCGCCCGTCGAAACATCGGGGTCCAACATGGCGCAGCCTCAGGTCATCGTCATCGGCAATGAAAAGGGCGGGGCGGGCAAGTCCACCCTGGCCATTCACATCGTCACCGGCCTGCTGCACGCAGGCAAGAAGGTCGCCATCATCGATCTGGACCTGCGTCAGCGGTCGATGGAGCGCTTCTTCTCCAACCGTGGGGCGTGGACGGCGGCCAACGAACAGCCCCTGCCCATGCCGATCGTGCCGGACATGGGCGACGGCAAGGCCCTGGCCAAGGCCGACGAGGCCGAGCAGCTGGCGCGGTTTGACGCCGCCTATGCCGAGGCGCAAGGCGTGGCGGACATCATCCTGATCGACACGCCCGGCGGCGACACGGCCCTGTCGCGCGCCGCGCATGGCCGCGCCGACCAGATCGTCACGCCGATGAACGACAGCTTCGTCGACTTCGACCTGCTGGGCGAGGTCGATCCGGTGACGTTGGAGCTGAAGAAGCCCTCCATCTATTCCGAGAGCGTCTGGGAGGCGCGCAAGCACCGCGCCATCACCGAGGGGCGTCAGGTGACGATCGACTGGATCGTCGTCACCAACCGTCTGGCTGTGGCCGAGGCTCGCAACCGTCGTCGTCTGGAAGAGCGGATGAAGAAGCTGGCCAAGCGCGTCGGCTTCCGCGTCGGGCCGGGCCTGCGCGATCGGGTCATCTATCGCGAGCTCTTCCCCTTCGGCCTGACCGTCGCCGATCTGTCGAACGACATCCGCCCGGTGTCGGTGTCGCTGGCCCACGTGGCCGCGCGTCAGGAAATGCGCAATCTGATGCAGGCCATGGGCCTGGACGACGCGGCGGGCGGTTCTCTGGCTCCGCTGGACGCGGCGGCGGCCTGATCGTCGCATGGGCCTGATCTGGCTGGGGCTGGCCGCTGTGGCGGTCTGGGCGCTGGCCCGCCTGGGGCGTCAGACCGAGCGCGCGCGGCGCGGCCACTGGCGAATTTCCGCGACCATCCTCAGCACGGCCTTGTTCGCGGGGGCGGTCCTAGCCGTATCACGCGGGGTCTGGCTGGCGGCGATCGGGATGGCGGGGGCCGGGCTGTGGCTGGCGGTTCAGTCACGCAACCGACCGGCGGCGCCGCGCGCGCCCGCCGCTGAACGTCTGACCGAAGCCGAGGCGCGGGCCATTCTGGGCGTGTCCGCCGATGCGACGCCTGAGGTCGTGCAGGCCGCTTGGCGCCGCCTGATGGCGCGCGCACATCCTGATCAGGGCGGGACGGAGGGGCTGGCCGCGCGCGTCAACGCCGCGCGGGATCGGCTGTTGAAGTCTTAGGCTATCTCCACCCGCTCATCCCCGCGGAGGCGGGGACCCAGTAAGAGCCTCACGCGCTGCGCTTGGACAAGCGCCCTCTGATTTTCGCGAAACGCTTGCAGCCAAAGCACTGGGTCCCCGCCTCCGCGAGGATGAGCGGATTTGTGAACGAGTTAAACGTCCAGATCGGCCACGGCGAAGCGGGCGTTGTCCTGGATGAACTGGTAGCGGGCCTCGGCCTTGCGGCCCATCAGGCGTTCGACCAGATCCTCGATCTCTTCCTCGCTGTCGGGCAGGGAGACGCGCGCCAGGGTCCGCTTCTTCGGGTCCATGGTGGTCTCCTTCAGCTGGGAGGCCATCATCTCGCCCAGGCCCTTGAAGCGCCCGATCTCGACCTTCTTGCCCTTGAAGACGGTGGCCAGCAGCTCGTCGCGGTGGGCGTCGTCGCGGGCGTATTCCGACAGGGGGCCGGCTGAAATCCGATAGAGCGGCGGCAGGGCCATGAAGAGGCGACCCTGGCGGATGGTCTCGGGCATGGCGCGATAGAAGAAGGTGATCAGCAGGGCCGCAATGTGGGCGCCGTCGACGTCGGCGTCGGTCATGATGACGATACGCTCATAGCGCAGGTCTTCGATGTTGAAGCGGCTGCCGGGCTGGACGCCCAGGGCCAGGGCCAGGTCCGACAGTTCGATGTTCTGACGCAGCTTGTCCGCCGTGGCCGAGGCGATGTTCAGGATCTTGCCGCGCAGGGGCAGGATGGCCTGGGTGGTGCGGTCGCGCGCCTGCTTGGCCGAACCGCCCGCCGAGTCGCCTTCGACGATGAACAGTTCGGTGCCCTCGGCGGCCTGGCGGCTGCAGTCCGACAGCTTGCCCGGCAGGCGCAGCTTGCGGGTGGCGGCGGCGCGCTGGACTTCCTTGTCCTTGCGGCGGCGCAGGCGGTCCTCGGCGCGGTCGATGACGAAGCCGAGCAGGGCGTTGGCCTGCTTGGGGCTTTCGGTCAGCCAGTGGTCGAAGGGGTCGCGCAGCAGCTGTTCAGTCAGGCGCTGGCCCTCGGGCGAGGACAGGCGGTCCTTGGTCTGGCCCTGGAATTCCGGGTTGCGGATGAAGATGGAGATCAGGGCGCCGGCGTTGGCGATGACGTCCTCGGCCGTGATCTGGGCCGCGCGCTTCTCGTTGATCAGTTCGCCGTAGGATTTCAGCCCCTTGACCAAGGCGGCGCGGAAGCCGGCCTCGTGCGTGCCGCCGTCAGGGGTCGAGACGGTGTTGCAGTAGGAGGCGATGAAGCTGTCGGCGTCGCCGAAACCGATGGGCGACCAGGTGACAGCCCATTCCAGGGCGCCCGCCTCACCCTTGCGCTCGGCGCGGCCGGCGAAGACGGGGGTGACGGTTTCCAGTTCGCCCACGCGCTCGGCCAGGGCGTCGGCCAGGCCGCCGGGGAAGTGCAGGGTCGCCTCAGCCGGCGTCGCGTCTGTGATGCGTTCCGGCGCGCAGGTCCATTTGATCTCGACGCCACGGAACAGATAGGCCTTGGCGCGGGCCATGCGGTAGAGGCGCGCGGGCTTGAAGGCCGCGCCGACGCCGAAGATCTGCTCGTCCGGGTGGAAGCGGATCAGGGTGCCCTTCTTCTTCGAGGGACCGACCTGCTGGATGGGGCCCTGAACGTGGCCGCGGCTGAAGGACTGACGCCATTCGAAGCCGTCGCGCCAGACCGTGACGTTCAGATGGTCCGACAGGGCGTTGACCACCGAGACGCCGACGCCGTGCAGGCCGCCCGAGGTCTCATAAGCCTTGCCCGAGAACTTGCCGCCCGAGTGCAGCACGGTCATGACCACTTCCAGCGCCGACTTGCCGGGGTGCTTGGGGTGGGGGTCGACCGGGATGCCGCGGCCGTCGTCGCGGACCGACAGGAAGCCGTCGGCGTCCAGATCGACGGTGATCAGCTTGGCGTGCTTGGCGACGGCCTCGTCCATCGCGTTGTCGAGGACTTCGGCGAAGAGGTGGTGCAGGGCGCGCTCGTCGGTGCCGCCGATATACATGCCGGGGCGTTTGCGGACGGGTTCCAGCCCCTCCAGCACCTCGATCGAGGAGGCGGAATAGCCGGTGGCGGCGGCAGTCGCCGTGCTGGCGTGCGTCGCCAGTTCGACCTTGGGCTCATGCGCCACGGGCGCGGGCGCAGCGGGGATCGGCGCGACGACGGGCTGAGGCGAGGCAGGGGCCTTCGTCTCCGCCTCCGGGCGGGTGGGTTCAGCGTCGTCGAGGGTAGAGAACAGGTCGGCCATCGGTTCAGTCTGAGGCGATTCGGGGACCGGTCTGGTAGGCCGCGCGAAGGTTGGGTGCAAGCGTGGCGCGTTCAGGCAGGGGCTCCGGGTAAACCGCCCGCGCCAGGATGGCCAGACACAGGGCCCAGGGCATGTTCTGGGCGCTGACCAGCACGCTCTCGGACAGGGTCAGCAGGATATAGACGCTGAGGTAGGCGATGCCCCAGAAACCTTCGCGCCGGCCCGCTGACGGCAGGCGGATCAGGGTCGTCAGATAGGACGAGGCCATGATGGTCCCGACCAGGATGGCGCCGGGCCAGCCCAACTGGATCAGCAGGTCGATCCAGCCGTTGTGGGCCGAGGGCACGGACCAGCCGGTCTGATGCCTGATCCAGGCGGCGGGTTCGGAATCCGGTCCCCAGAAGGCGTTGTAGCCATAGCCGGTCCAGGGGCGTTCATCGATCATGCGGAACAGGGCGGTCCAGATCTCGGTGCGTCCGGTCAGGGTGGGGTCCTTGCCCAGGGCTTTCAGGATTTCGGCGGACTCGAACGTCCACAGCCACCAGCCGACGGCGCCGCTGATCACACCCATCCAAACGGCGACGACGATCAGGGCGGGCGGCGAGCGCTTCAGGCTCCACAGGACGCCGATGACGCCGATGCCGATCAGGGCGCACAGCAGCGAGGTCTTGGAGCGCGTCGCCAGCACCAGCACGAGGCATAAAACAAGAGCGGCGATCGGCGTGAGCCGGAGACGGTCCTCGGCGGCCAGCCAGGCGGCGGCGGCGGTCGCGCCGGCGACCATGGCGATGCCCATCTGGTTCTTTTCGTACCAGACGCCGCGCCACATCCCGTCGTTGACGCCATGGTGCACCCCGATCGACGGCACGGCGAAGACCATGAAGAGGCTGAGCACGCCCAGCACCAGCGCACAGCAGGCGATCAGCCGAGGCAGATTCATCCCGTGGAACCGGGCACCCAGATACAGGGCGAACGAGCCGTTGATGGTCATGGCGATGACGCGCCGCTTGGTCGTGGCGGGGTCGATCGACCAGTATTGAGAGGCGAAGGCCAGGGCGACCACGGCCCCGAGCGCCAGCCAGGCCGGCCAGGCTTTGACCACCACGTTGAAGCGCAGAAGCAGCAGGCCTGCGGTCGTGGCGTAAACCGGCAGCCAGAACAGGCGAAGGATGGGCGTCTCGGCCTGATCGGGGGCCAGGACGGGGCCGATCAAGGCGCCGGTCAGCATGGCGAGGATGAACCCCGCCGCCGCCTGTTCCCACAGGGGCGGGTCAGCCTGGTCCGAGCCAGGCAGGAACGCGCCGGGGTCTGGACGAACGGCGCGCACGGCGGCACGGTCGCTGAACGGGATGAGGGAAGGGTGAGCCATGACCAGTCTGATGCGCGTTCGAACACCGGGAGAACACGCCAGGGTCGGCTTTGTCGAACTGTTTTTCGACCTGGTCTTCGTCTTCGCCATCACCCAGGTCAGCCATCTGCTGCTGGCGCACCTGACGCCCCTGGGGGCGCTGGAGGCGGCGATCCTGCTGGCGGCGGTGTGGTGGGTGTGGATCGACACCAGCTGGATCACCAACTGGCTGGACCCCGAACGGGGGCCGGTGCGGCTGATGCTGTTCGCCCTGATGACGGCGGGCCTGATCATGTCGACCTCGTTGCCCGAGGCGTTCGGAGACAAGGGACTGGTCTTCGCCTGCGCCTTCGTGGCCATTCAGGTGGGGCGCAGCCTGTTCACTCTGTGGGCCGTGCGCGGGTCGCCGACGCAGAAGGCGAACTTCCAGCGGATTTCGATCTGGGCCCTGATGGGGGCCGTGTTCTGGATCAGCGGCGGTCTGGCCGAGGGGCAGACGCGGCTGCTGATCTGGCTGATCGCGCTGGGGTTGGAGTTCACCGGGCCGGCCATGGCCTTCTTCGTACCGGGCCTGGGACGGTCCAGCACGACGGACTGGGACGTCGAGGGGGCGCACCTGGCCGAGCGGGTCGGCCTGTTCGTCATCATCTGTCTGGGCGAGTCGATCATCATCACCGGGGCGACCTTCGCCGAACTGGCGTGGACGCCGACGGTCGTGGCGGTCTTCGTGTCGGCCCTGATCACCACCATCACCATGTGGTGGCTCTTCTTCAGCGAGGCCCATGAGGCGGGGTCGGAAACCATCAGCCACGCCGCGGACCCCGGCGCCATCGCCCGTCGCACCTATACCTATTGCCCGATCATCGTGGTGGCTGGGATTGTGGTGACGGCGGTGGGCGATGAACTGGCCCTGGCCCATCCGCTGGGCGCGGCGGGCGTGGCCAATGCGGCGGTCCTGATCGGCGGACCGATGCTGTTCCTGCTGGGGACGGCCCTGTCGATCTACAGCATCTGGGGCAAGGTGGCCTGGCCGCGCGTGGTCGGGGTGGCGGCCCTGGGCGCGGCCTTGCTGTTCGGACAGGGGCTGTCGCCGCTGGCCCTGACCATGACCTCGACGGTCATACTGGTGCTGACGGCGATCTGGGAGTCCGTCGCGGGTAGGGGAAGGAAGACCTAGGAGGCCTTCTCGACGAAGGTGTCGATGACCTTCTTCTCGCCCGCCTTGTCGAAGGCGACGACCAGCTTATTGCCCTCGACGGCGCGCACGGCGCCATAGCCGAACTTCTGATGGAAGACGCGGTCGCCGCGCGACCACTCGCTGCTGGATTTCGACGGCGCCACCGGGCGGCTCTGGCCCTCGATGATCGCCTTGCGGGCGGGCGTTGAACCCGAGCCTGAGCGCGAGGGCGGGCTGGAGGTGAAGCTCTGGGCGCGTTTCCAGCCGGGGCTGGAATAGCCGGCGCCGAAGGAGGGGTTGTCGTCCCAGCGGCTCTTGGGCTGCTGCATGCCGGGCGCGCCGCCGCCGTTGTAGTAGCCGGTGTCCGACTGCGGATCGACGTGGGCCAGGGGCAGTTCGTCGACGAAGCGGCTGGGCAGTTGCGAGGTCCAGCGGCCATAGACCAGACGGTTGGCGGCGAAGCTGATGCGGGCGTCCTGCTTGGCGCGGGTGACGCCGACGTAGGCCAGGCGGCGTTCTTCCTCGAGGCCCTTAACGCCCTTCTCGTCGATGCTTCGTTGGCTGGGGAAGACGCCTTCCTCCCAGCCGGGCAGGAAGACCAGGGGGAACTCCAGCCCCTTGGCGCCGTGCAGGGTCATGATCTGCACCGCGCCGCTCTCGGACTCAGGCGCGGCCCGGTCGAGGTCCATGACCAGAGAGACGTGCTCCAGATAGCCTTGCAGGGTCTCGAACGCCTGCATGGCCTGGGTCAGTTCCTTGAGGTTGTCCAGGCGCGTCTGGCCGCTGGTGCGGTCGGCCTTCTGCATGTCGGTGTAGCCGCTCTCGTCCAGCAGGGTTTCCGTCACCTGCCAGTGGGGCGTGCCCATGGCGGCCAGATCGCGCCAGCGGTCGAGGTCGCGCACGAAGTTGGCCAGGGGCGTGCGGGTGCGGGCCTGAAGCTCGTCCGTGGTGATCAGATGACGCACAGCCTGCATGGCCGAGACGCCGTTTTCGCGCGCGATGTGCAGGATCTTCTGGACGCTGGTGTCGCCGATGCCGCGCTTGGGCACGTTGACGATGCGCTCGAAGGCCAGATCGTCGTCCTCGGACTGGATCAGGCGCAGGTAGGCGTGGGCGTCGCGGATTTCGGCGCGCTCGAAGAAGCGCGGGCCGCCGATGACCTGATAGGGGACGGCCAGCATGACGAAGCGCTCTTCGAACGCCCGCATCTGGAAGGAGGCGCGGACCAGGACGGCCATGTCCCGGTATTTCATGCCCTGTTTGCGGGCGGTCTCGATCTCGTCGGCGATCAGGCGGGCCTCGGCCTCGCCGTCCCAGACGCCGCGCACGCGCACCTTGTCGCCGCTGTCGTCCTCGGTCCACAGGGTCTTGCCCAGACGGTCCTGATTGGTCGCGATGAGGGCCGAGGCGGCGCCGAGGATATGCTTGGTCGAGCGGTAGTTACGCTCCAGCTTGACGATCTTGGCGCCGGGGAAGTCGCGTTCGAAGCGCAGGATGTTGTCCACCTCGGCCCCGCGCCAGCCGTAGATCGACTGATCGTCGTCGCCGACGCAGCAGACATTGCCGGTCGAGGAGGTCAGCAGACGCAGCCACAGGTACTGGGCGACGTTGGTGTCCTGATATTCGTCCACCAGGATGTAGCGGAACCGACGACGATATTCCTCAGCCAGATCAGCGTGCTGCGACAGGATAGTCAGGTTGTGCAGCAGCAGGTCGCCGAAGTCGCAGGCGTTCAGCGTGGCCAGGCGTTTTTGATAGGCGGCGTAGAGGGCGTGCCCCTTGCCGTTGGCGAAGTCCTCGCCCGGCGGCAGCTTCTCGGGCGTCCAGCCGCGGTTCTTCCAATGGTCGATCAGGTGGGCCAGCGACTTGGGCGTGTGCTTCTTGGTGTCGATGTTGGCCGCTTCGAGCAACTGCTTCAGCAGCCGCTCCTGATCGTCGGTGTCGAGGATGGTGAAGCTGGACTTCAGCCCGACCAGTTCCGAATGGCGGCGCAGGATCTGGGCCGCGACCGAGTGGAAGGTGCCGAGCCAGCGCAGGCCCTCGGCCGAGGGGCCGATCAGATGGGTGATGCGCTCGCGCATCTCGCGCGCGGCCTTGTTGGTGAAGGTGACGACCAGCAGTTCCCACGGCTTGGCCCGGCCCGTCGCCAGGATGTGGGCGAGACGGGTGGTCAGGACGCGGGTCTTGCCAGTGCCGGCGCCGGCCAGGACCAGGACCGGCCCCTCGGTCGTCTCGACCGCCAGCCTCTGTTCGGGGTTCAGACCGGACAGGTAGTCAGCCGCGCCTTGCGGCGAGTGGCCGCGCGCGAGGTCGGAAATACGGGGGGAAGGCAGGTCGGTCACGGGATAAGCGGCTCACGCAAGGCGGATTCGGAGGAGAACATAAGCAGCACAGAGGCCAAAGTCAGGCCCCGTTGGAAAATGGCCGAAGGGAACCGCCAAGCCTGACCCCCGTTTTCTGAGCCTGATTAAAGCGACGAGGAGCCTGCGCATGACGGACCCCAATATCCCGCCGCCCGAACGTGTCGTGCATCAGACGACGATCAACACCGGCGCCGAGCGCAAGGGCGGCGGCGGACTGCTGGCCTTTATTCTTGGCGGGCTGGTGGTGGCCGTCGCCGTGATCGGCTGGTTCCTTTACTCGGGCGGTCGCCCTCCCGCCGCGCCCGAGGCGCCGGAGGTCAATCTGGACATCAACGTGCCTGCGCCCAAGTTGCCGGAGACGCCGCGCTTGCCGGACGTGCCGCGTCCGGCGGAGCCGCCGACCGTGACGACGCCGAGCACGGAACCTCAGGGCTGACGCCGTGGCAGAGGGTCCGGTGATCCTGAAACGCGCCTATGAAGCCGCCTCGCCTGGCGATGGCCAGCGCGTGCTGGTCGATCGTCTATGGCCGCGCGGCGTCAGCAAGGAGAAGGCGGCGATCGACCTGTGGCTGAAGGAGATCGCGCCCAGCACCGACCTACGCCAATGGTTCGGTCATGATCCGGCGCGGTGGGACGAGTTCCAGAGCCGCTATCGCGCCGAACTGGACGCCAATGGCGAGGCCGTCCAGCAATTGAAGGACGTGATCCGCGCAGGGAGGACCACGCTGGTCTATGGCGCGAGGGACGAGGTCCACAACGACGCCGTGGTGTTGGCGGCCTATCTGGCAGGGCCTACTTCAGCCGGTAGCTGATGGTGGTCACCACCCGGACCTTCTTGTTCAGCGAGGTGGCTTCGTCGCCGAAGCCGTCGCGGGGCAGGATTTCGAACGAGCCCTGGCCGGCGGACTTGATGGGGCCGAGCGGCGCGCCGGAGTCCTTGGCGAACTGGACGGCGCCGGTGCGGGCGGCGGCAGTGGCCTCGGCGATCATGGCGGGGCGCACGTCGTTCAGCTTGGTGAAGATGTAGGACGGCCCTTGGAAGTCCTGCAGCACTACGCCCTGACGCACCAGGTCATTGAGGTTGCGGGTGGTGGTCTGGACCCGGTCCACGTCATTGGTCCGCACGATCACGGTCTGGGTCAGGATAAACCGAGGTCCGCCGGTCTGGCTGGCGTATTCGCGCGAGCGGGTGTCGGCGACGCCGAGCTGGCCCAGATCGACCGAGGTGTCGGGATAGCCCTGGGCCTTGAGGAATTGGCGCACGATGGCCAGGTCGCCGTCGATGCGGGCCTGGACCTCGGACAGGACCTCGCCTGAGGCGGTGAAGCGGATCGGCAGGACGGCCAGATCGGCCTTCACGTCCTTTTCCGCCAGGCCACGCACGGTGACGGAGCGGTCGCCGGCGCGGGCGTTGACCACGCCCTGGCCGATCAGGGCGCCGGCGCCGATCAGGCCGACGGCCAGCAGACCGCCAAAAACGGCGGCGGGGATCAGGCGATTGTCGGTGGTCATGCGTCTTCTCCGGCGAAGCTGCGATCGCCGCTGGCCCATTGCAAAGCCAGGACGCGGCAGGCCGAGGCGAGGGGGCGACGGCCGCGCCAGGCGTCGATACGGATCAACAGGGCGGCGCGGCCCAGGGTCAATTCAGCCCCGATGGCATCCAGCACGGCCCAGAACTCCGGCTCCAGCGCCACCGAGGTGGCGTGGCCGGACAGGAGGACGGAACGCTTGGCGAGGCTGCTCACGGTCTAGCGGACGCCGACCATCATGATGTTCGCCGTATTGGGCGCGCCGTTGGTCAGGACCGAATGGCGGGTGTCGGTGGTGAAGCGCAGGGCGCCGGCCGGGTCGCGGATCTCGGCGCGAACGGCATAGGTGTGCCGCGGGTCGATCTGGGCGTTGGGCACCGACAGGGTGACGGCGTAGGGTGGGCCGCGGCCTTCCAACGGCATCGTCGTCTCGGCCATGACGCGGGCTGGGGCGTCCATCAGGCTGACGTCCTCGACCTTGACCGTCAGCACGTGGCCGGGCGGCAGCATGATGCGCTCGCGATAGGCGGCGGTGACCTCGACCGAGGTGCTGCTGGCCTCGGGACCAGCCACGCTGGAGCAGGCGGCGACCACCAGGGCGAGCGGGGCGATCAGCGGAAGAAAGCGCATGATGAGAGATCCAGTGAGGGGGATAGCTTAGCAGAACGCGCGAGCGTCACATAAGGCTGCAAGAGAGGTGGCGCGGCGGTCGCGATCCGGTGCTAACGGAGGTTCCGCTTTCGTTTCCGTTGAGTCGCCTTGAGGCCCCGCCCGTGACCGAGCCTGTGACTGAATCCGTGACCAAGCCCCTGATGTCGCCGGCCGCCCTGGCCCTGGGCGGGATCGGCGTCTGCGCCCTGATCTGGGGCACGACCTGGTATGCGATCACCTTCCAGTTGGGCGCGGTCGATCCGGTGGTGTCGGTGGTGATGCGTTTCGCCATTGCGGCGGCGGTGCTGGCCCTGGTGGTCAAGGCGACGGGCGGAAAGCTGGCCATGACGCGGCCGCAGCACCTGATGGCCATGGGGCAGGGGCTGTTCTCCTTCGCCATCAGCTACGCCTTTGTCTATGCCTCGGAGGAGAAGATCGCCTCGGCCGTGGTGGCGGTGATCTTCGCGGCCCTGGCCTTCCTCAACCTGATCCTGTTCCGCGTAGCCTCCAAGCAGAAGGCGGCCCCGGCGGCCTGGCTGGGGGCCGGCATGGGCGTGATCGGGGTGGCCGTCCTGTCGGGCGGCGAGGTCATGGGGGCGGGCCTGGGCCTGCACGCCGTCGAAGGCGTGACCTTCGCCGTGATCGCAGTCGTGGCCTCGGCCTTCGGCAACTGGTTCGCCTGGAAGGGTCAGCAGGCGGGGGCTCAGGTTCTGCCCGGCACGGCCTGGGCCATGGCCTATGGCACGGGCGCGCTGGCCCTCTATGGCTTGACGACGGGCGTATCGTGGTCGGTGGCGTGGAGCCCGGCCTATGTCATCTCGCTGCTGTATCTGTCGCTGTTCGGCTCGGTGATCGCGTTTGGCCTCTATTTCACCATCGCGCGTGCGCGCGGCTATGCCCTTGCTAGCTATATCTCGGCCCTGACGCCGCCCATCGCCATGCTGGTGTCGGTGATGTTCGAGGGGGCGAAGTTCGGCGTGATCGCCCTCGTCGGGCTGGCGCTGGTGCTGGCCGGGCAGTTGTTCCTGATCCGAGCGCCGAAGCGGTCGGCGGCCTAGGCGAAGCGTCATCCCGGAAGCCCCTAGGGCTATCCGGGACCGCATCAAGCGGCGGCGTCTGCGGCGGTCCCGGCTCTCCGCTATGCTACGGCCGGGATGACGGGAGGAAAGGGTCTACTCCGGCTCGTCCAGCTTGTGACCGTCCAGCTTGGCGGCGTCGCGGGCGCGGTCCTTCTGCGCGGACAGGCGTTCGGTCTTGGTGCGGCCGAAGGTCAGGCGGTTGGCGTCGGCTGTGCGTTTGGCCTCGGCCTTGTCGCGGGCCTTCCTCGCCTTGTTCAGGTTGACGACCTCGCCCATCAGACATGACCGTCCGGGCTGTCCTTGGCCCAGGCGCGTTTCAGCGCGGGTCGGGCGCCGATGCGCTGGACATAGGCGTCATAGGGCTCGCCCGGCGGCATGGCGGCCCGGAACCACTGCAGCAGGCTGCCGAACAGGATGTCGAGCGCCGAGAACTCGCCCAGGATGTAGCCGCCGTCCTTGATGGCCGCGCGCCAGCGCTGGTCCAGCGCGGCGTATCCGGCCTTTCTCAGATCGTTCCAGCTGTCGGGCGGGCCCGAGGTCAGGACGCTTTCCAGCACATTGTTGTAGAGGCCCAGCCACGACAGGTACTCGGCGCGGCGCGGGTCTTTCGGCCCCGGCGCCATCTTGGTCTCAGGATAGCGGTCGGTCAGGAAGAGGAAGATCAGCACCGACTCGATCAGCACCTGACCGTCGACGCTGACGGCGGGCGCCTGTTTCAGCGGATGAGGATTGGTCGGATCGGCATGACCCTGGCCGCCCTGTCGCTCAATCTCGACGTAGTGGATGTCGTAGTCGGCGCCCAATTCTTCCAGCAGCCACAGCAGGCGTGTGGAGCGGGACTGGGGCGCGTGATGGACGGTCAGCGACATCGTGAACTCCCTGGGCAGGCATTGTGATGGACCCGTTCGCGGCGCGGGCCGTTTCACCATCACCCCAAACAGCAATGGAGAGGGTCATGATAAACGCCTCGATGATCAAGGAACATCTCGAAGTCGTCGGTTCGGACGGCGGCCACGTCGGTCGCGTCGATCACGTCATGGGCGACCAGATCGAACTGGCCAAGTTCGACATGGGGTCAGGTCTGAAACACCACATGATCCCGGTCAGTTGGGTCGATCACATCGATGAACACGTCCACCTGAACATGACCAAGGACGAGGCCAAGGCGCGCTGGATGGAAAAACACTAGCCGCCGCCTTACCGCGAATTCACCCTGGCCCCGCTGTCACCGGCGGGGCTTTTCGCCATATCAGGGGCGTCGCGCAGATCGCGCGCGGGGAGACGACCTTGATCCGACTGATCCTGAACCTGCTGTGGTTCTTCCTGGGCGGCTTCGCCTCAGGCCTGGCCTGGCTGTTCGGCGGGCTGCTGCTGGCCCTGACGGTGGTGGGGCTGCCCTGGGCGTTTTCCGCCTGGCGGATCGCCAGCTATTCCTTCTGGCCGTTCGGGCGAGAGATCGTCTGGCGCGACCCGAATCCGGCTGATCTGGGCGCGGGTTGCCTCGGTCTGGGGCTGAACGTGATCTGGCTGGTGCTGGCGGGCTGGTACATCGCCCTGGCTCACATCCTGATCGCGGTGCCGCAGTTTGTCAGCCTGATCGGCATCCCGTTCGCACTGAAGAACGTCGAACTGGCCAAGCTGTCGCTGACGCCGGTGGGGCGGACGATCAGGGACAGGTAGCCGTGGCTACTGCGTGATCCAGACCTCTTTGACCTTGCAATCGCGGACACCGATCGTCGCGTGAGCCGTGCCGCCCGGCATGACGTCAGGCAGCGGATAGAAGGCGATGATCACGTTTTGATACTGTGCGGAAGCGAGCTTTCCGGGTGGCACGAACCACGGATAGCGCTCTTGAATGGCCGAGGTGGCGATCTCGTCGTAGTCGCAGGAGTCTTGCAACATAGGCCACGCTTGGCCGCTGTCTTGCGGCTTCGGCCACGCCCCACCGCAACCGCTCAGACCGATGGCGGCGACTGTTGCGATGAGGGCGTGGCGTTTGCTCATGATGATCAGCCCGGCGAGATCATCTTCTCGGGGCGGACGTATTCGTCGAACTCGGCGTCGGTCAGGTAGCCGCCGCCGACGGTTTCCTGACGCAGGGTGGTGCCGTTCTTGTGCGCGGTCTTGGCGATCTTGGCGCAGGTGTCGTAGCCGAGGCGGCCGTTCAGGGCGGTGACCAGCATCAGCGAGTTGTTCAGGCCGCGTTCGATGTTGTCTTCGCGCGCTTCGATGCCGACGACGCAGTTGTCGGTGAAGCTGATGGCCGCGTCGGCGACCAGACGGACCGACTGCAGGAAGTTGTAGGCCATGACCGGGTTGTAGACGTTCAGCTCGAAGTGGCCTTGCGAACCGGCGAACGACAGGGCGGCGTTGTTGCCGAACACCTGGGCGCAGACCTGGGTCAGGGCTTCGCACTGGGTCGGGTTGACCTTGCCCGGCATGATCGACGAGCCCGGCTCGTTTTCCGGCAGGGCCAGTTCGCCCAGACCCGAACGCGGGCCGGAACCCAGGAAGCGGATGTCGTTGGCGATCTTGAACAGCGAGGCGGCGACCGTGTTGATCGCGCCGTGGCTGAAGACCATGGCGTCGTGGGCGGCCAGGGCCTCGAACTTGTTGGGGGCGGTGGTGAAGGCCAGACCGGTGATGGCGGCGATGTTGTCGGCGACCTTTTCAGCGAAGCCAATGGGGGCGTTCAGGCCGGTGCCGACGGCGGTGCCGCCCTGGGCCAGCTCCATCAGCGCGGGCAGGGTCTGCTCGATGCGCTTGATGCCGTTCTCGACCTGCTGGGCGTAGCCGCCGAACTCCTGACCCAACGTCAGAGGCGTGGCGTCCTGGGTGTGGGTGCGGCCGATCTTGATGATGTGCGCCCAGGCGTCCGACTTGGCCTTCAGAGCGGCGTGCAGGTGCTTCAGCGCCGGCAGCAGGTCCGACACCACCTGCTCGGCGCAGGCGACGTGCATGGCCGTCGGATAGGTGTCGTTCGACGACTGGCTCATGTTGACGTGGTCGTTGGGGTGGACCGGCTTCTTGGAGCCCATCTCGCCGCCCAGCATCTCGATGGCGCGGTTCGAGATGACCTCGTTGGCGTTCATGTTCGACTGGGTGCCTGAACCCGTCTGCCAGACGACCAGGGGGAAGTGGTCGTTCAACTTGCCTTCGATCACCTCATTGGCGGCGGCGATGATGGCCTCGGCCAGCTTGGGGTCCAGCTTGCCCAGATCGCGGTTGGTCTCGGCGGCGGCGCGCTTGACGACGCCCAGGGCGCGCACGACCGGCAGGGGCATCTTTTCCCAGCCGATCTTGAAGTTGCCGAGCGAACGCTGGGCCTGCGCGCCCCAGTATCGGTCGGCGGCGACCTCGATGGGGCCGAAGGTGTCGGTTTCAATGCGGACGTTGCTCATCGCAGGCTCGTTCTCAGACGTGGCGGGAAGATGCCGGGCGGTGTAGCACGCGGACACGGCGGGGCAAGGCGGCCCGACCATTGGCTAACGGAGCAAGGCGCGCGTGGAAGGCTGGATCGGCACGGGAAAGGTGCGCGGACGCGAGGTCGGCGACACGGTGGAGATCACCATCGACGGCCTGACCACCCAGGCCAAATACTACAAGCCGCTGGCCTATGAGTTCTTCCGCAAGGAATGGAGCGCCCGCCCGGCCTGGGGCGACTATACGGTCGAGATCCTGATGGAGCACGTCGGCGACGCGCCGTGGATGGACCTCGACAACCTGGCCAAGGCCCTGCTGGACTCCATCAAGGGCTATCTGTTCCACGACGACAGCCAGGTGGCGCGCCTGCTGGTCGAACGCAACGAGGGCGAGCGCGAACGGATCACGATCCGGGTGTTTCCGAGAAGGTGAGGGCGGGGCGCTAAACTTACCCAGATTTAACCCCCAGGCCCTGACCCCGAGGTTAGCTTCCCTCCTGCATGTGGGGGATTCAAATGAAGCATATCTTGTTGGCGGCGATGCTCGGCGCACTCGTGACGGCTGGCGCGGCGCAGGCGCGCGACACGCGGTCGACGGAAGCTGCAATCCACTGGCGCGGCCTGGCTGAAGCCGACGGACGTTTCGCTTTGGCGCTGATCGAGAATAATCATCCGGGCGCCGTCGCTGAGGTGGGGGATGAGGATTTCCAGGCGCAGTTGCGGACCGCACGCCGTCACTTTGACGAGCGGCTGCTGAAGGTCGAGAATTTCGAGGGCTACAGCGCACTGATGGCCGGCATGGCGACGGATTTTCGCGACGGCCATATTTGGTCGCGCCCGTCGATGCAGCCGGGCGCGGTCAACTGGACCGGGCTGGTGTTGGGACGGCGCGGCGGAACCTGGACCGTGGTCGGGCAAGAGGCAGAACCTGGTGATCCAGCACTGAAGGGCGCGCGCCTGGAAAGCTGCGACGGCGAAGCCGCCGAGACATGGGCCGCGACGCGCATTGGTCTGTTCAGGGCCGATGCTACTGTCGAGGCGCAACTGGCCAAGGCCGGAAGCTGGCTTCTGATGGATTCAGGCAATCCCTTCCTGAAGCGACCGGAAACCTGTGTGTTTCATGGCGCGGACGGGCAGCGCCAGACAGTTGATCTGCGGTGGCGTCGAGAGTCTCTGGAAACCATCGGGCGAGCATTCGGGGCAGCTGAAACAAGGGCGTCTGTCGGTTTGGCCATCGATCAGGTGGGCGACGGGTACTGGATCAGTCTGGGGACCTTGGGGGACGGCGCCGCTGAATTGGCGGCCAGGGTCGAGGCCCAAGCGGATGACCTACGCCGGGCCCCGTGGGTGGTGGTTGACCTTCGGGGCAACGGCGGCGGCAATTCTTCGCTATCGGACCGTATCACCAGGGCGTTGGTGGGGGCGAAGGTGATCGAGGCGAACCGGCGAGCCGTCTCTTGTGGCGGAGCCTTTTATCGAGCCTCGGCGGATAACATCTCCGCCTTGCGGGCCTGGCAAGAACGCATTCGGGTGGATCGGGGTGATGAGGGCGCTGCCGAGTGGGCGTCGATGGTCGCAGACATGCAGGCGGCGAAAGACGATGGTCGCACCTTCTGGCCGGAGTTGACGCAATGCGCCGAGGCGGCGACGCCTGCGGTTACGCGTGTCGAGCGATCGGATGGTGGTGTGTCAGGTTCGCTAATGACGGGGCGACTGGTGATCGTGACCGATCGCTATTGCTTCAGTTCGTGCCTGATGGCGGTCGACCTATTCCGTCGGGTCGGCGCCGTTCAGGTAGGTGAGGCGACCGATGTTTCGACACGCTACATGGAGGTGCGAACGGTCACCTTGCCATCGGGGCTGCGAAACTTCTCAACCTTGATGAAGCTTGCTCGCGGGGCGAGCGATTTTGGGCCCTATACGCCTGATCATGTCTACGCCGGCGACCTCAGCGACACGATGGCGGTTAAGACCTGGGTGATCGACGAGGTCCTGGCGCATTGAGGTCTTGGCGTGATCCCAGGACGGCGATCACGGGCGCTGAATCGGGCCTCACTTCTTCCGGAACTGGTCCAGCGAAACCACCTTGGGGCCGTCGTCGTCGCCCGAGGGGGGCGGGGCGGCGTTCGGGTCGCGGGCCGGGGGCGTCAGGGGCGCGATCTCGGCCTCGACGATCTCGGGCTCCTCGAACTGCAGCAGGAACTGGACGCTGGGGTCGTAGAAGCGGGTCACGGCCGAATAGGGCATGGCCAGGACCTTGGGCATGCCGCCGAACTTCAGCATGATCGAGAAACGGTCGTGCTGGACGTCCAGGTCCCAGTACTGGTGCTGCAGGACGATGGTCATTTCGTCAGGGTATTTGGCCAGGACGTCGGGCGGAACAGAGACGCCCGGCGCCCGGGTCTTGAAGGTGATGTAGAAGTGGTGCGCGCCGGGAATGCCGTCGGGCTCGGCCGCGCGTTCGAGCGCAGAGCGGATCACGCCGCGCAGGGCGTCCTGGGCGAGCTGCTCATAGTGCATCTCATCGACCGGGGGAGCTTGATCCGTCATCGGGGCCTCGAAACTGGGAACGGCCGACTGTTACCCGCGACAGGCGAGCGACGGAAGACGGAGATGTCAGGAAAGTGGGGAGCTTCTGTTGCCAGGCGCCCCCCGGGCCCCGCCTGAGGATCTGAACCCCCAGGACTTAAGTGTTCGAAATCAACCGAACCGCATTACGCGGCGAGGCGGACTTCTCCAGCGAAGTTATCGTTCGCAGTTATAAAATGGCCCGATACGGTGGGCCAAGACGGGCAAAAGCATCCTCTTTACACGTCCGTCGATGCTAGTCGGCCCCGCAGCTCCCGCCGATAACGCGGTGAGAGATTTGGTGGAGCCGCCGGGAATCGCACCCGGGTCCGGTCCGCTTATTACAGGCGCGTTTATCGCCATAGTCCGGGCGAACCCGGACAGGATCAATATAGGCGCTCGTTGCCAAACAGGGAAGGGGTCAGCCGCCGCCGCCGCGCGTAGCCGCGCCGGGCTCGAAGGGTTGGTCCATGTTTCTGCGGAATTCCTGGCTTTCCTGCCGGATACGCTCACGCTGTTCGGCAGACATGCAGACGCGTTGACGCCTATTGGATCCAACCACCGACTCGGTACGGCAGATAAGCCGCTCGCCTTCACGAGGGCGTTCAGCCAGCGCGCCCGGATTGGCGGCGGATGAGGGCGTCAAGGGCGAAATCTCGACGACGCGAGGCGTCGCAGTCTGTCCGGCAAGCAGTGCAGCCGTGAGGGCAAAAACGATCATCACACTATCTCTCCACTAGATTGGCCGCAGTTTAGATCGAACGACGGTTTTCTGTCACCCAGATTTAGAGGGTGAAGCTTGGCGGGTCCAGTTCGGCGTCTGGTTGCGGAACCAGGTCAGTTGGCGCTTGGCGTAGTGGCGGGTGGACAGGCGGATGGCGGCGACGGCTTGGTCCAGGGTTGTGGCGCCCGACAGATGGGCGGCCAGTTCGGGGACGCCGACGGCCTTCATGGCGGGCAGGGTCGGGTCGAGGTTGCGGGCGAGCAGGGCGCGGACCTCGTCCAGGGCGCCGTTCTGGATCATCTGGCTGACCCGGACGTCGCAGGCGGCGTAGAGGCGGTCGCGGGGCGGCTCGACGACGAGGGCCTCATAGGAGCCCGGCGCCAGCAGGGGCTTGGTGGCGGCCTTCCAGTCGCTGAGCGAGCGCCCGGTGGCCTGGGCCACGGCCAGGGCGCGGATCAGGCGCTGGCGGTCGCCGGGAGTGATGGCGGCGGCCGCGGTCGGATCGACCTCGGCCAGGCGGCGGCGGAAGGCGGCTTCGCCCTCAAGGTCATAGGCGGCCTGGACCGTGTCGCGGATTTCGTCAGGCACGGCGGGAATGTCGGCCAGGCCGCGCGTCAGGGCGTTGAAATAGAGGCCGGTGCCGCCGACCAGCAGGGCGGGGCGGTCCTGAGCGGCCAGTTCGTCCAGCAGCGGCATGACGGCGCGGGACCAGCGGCCGACGGACCAGGATTCGGCGGCGTCGGCGACGCCATAGAGGCGGTGTTCGGCGCGGGATTCTTCCTCAAGCGAAGGGCGGGCGCTGAGGACGCGCAGGTCGGCGTAGAGCTGCTGGCTGTCGGCGTTGACGATGACGGCGTCGGTCTTCTCCGCCATGTCCAGCGCCAGACGCGACTTGCCCGAGGCGGTCGGGCCGGCGATCAGGGTGAGGCGGGGCGTTTTGGTCAAAGGAACAGGCTCGCGAACAGGACCAGAGGGCGATAGAACGCCCGCGACCGGCCCGGCAAGGGCCAAGGAGCAGAGCCTTGATCGACCGCACCGCCGTAATCGCCGCCCTCGACGCCGTCATCGACCCGAAATCGGGACAGGGGCTGATCGCCGCCGGTCTGGTTCAGGGCCTGACGGTGGCCGAGGACCGCGCGGGCTTCGTCATGGAGGCGCCGGCGGGCGAGACGGCCATCTACGCCCCCGTCCGCGACGCGGCCGAGGCGGCGCTGAAGGCCATGCCGGGCATGGCGCGTGTGTCGGTCGTCCTGACCGCCGAGACGGCGCCCGCCGCCGCGCCGCGCAGGACGGCAGGCCTGTCGAAGGCGGCGACCGATCAGGGGCGGCCCAAGGCGCCGGTTCCGACCGAGCGCCCGGCCCATGTGAAGCGGGTTCTGGCCGTGGCCAGCGGCAAGGGCGGGGTCGGCAAGTCGACGGTGGCGGTCAATCTGGCGGCGGCGCTGGCGGCTCGCGGCCTGGCGGTCGGGGTGCTGGACGCCGACGTCTATGGCCCGTCCCTGCCGACCATGCTGGGGGTGTCGGGCCAGCCGGCCTATGAGGACGGGGCCATCGTGCCCCACGTGGCGCATGGCTTGAAGGCCATGTCGGTCGGCCTGCTGACCAAGGCCGATGACGCCATGATCTGGCGCGGGCCGATGGCGTCGCAGGCCATCACCCAGATGCTGACCCAGACCCGCTGGGGGACCGAGGAAGCGCCGCTGGACGTGCTGGTGGTGGACCTGCCGCCCGGCACTGGCGACGTGCAACTGACCCTGATCCAGAAGACCCCGCTGGACGGGGCGGTCATCGTCTCGACCCCGCAGGAGGTGGCGCTGGCCGATGCGCGGCGGGCGCACACCCTGTTCCAGCGCGTCAAGGTTCCGACCCTGGGCCTGATCGAAAACATGAGCGGCGACGTCTTCGGTCGCGGCGGCGCGGAGGCCGAGGCGAAGCGTCTGTCCGTTCCCTTCCTGGGTGACCTGCCGCTGGACGCCGCCCTGCGTCAGGCGGGCGATGCGGGCCAGCCGCTGGTTTCGGCTGAGCCTGAAGGCGAGGTCGCGCAACGCTTCGCCGCCGTGGCGGCGCGGGTGGTCGAAGGGCTGGGCCTCTAGGCCGGCTCGACCACGACGGCGGTGCCATAGGCCAGGACCTCGGTCACGCCGGGCATGATCTCGTTGGCGTCGTAGCGCATGGCCAGGATGGCGTTGGCGCCCATGTCGCGGGCGTGGGCGACCAGTTCGTCATAGGCTTCCTGACGCGCGGCCTCGGCCAGCTTCACATAGGCGCCGACGCGCCCGCCGATCATCGACTGCACCCCGCCGATGGCGTCGGATACCAGATTGCGCGAGCGCACGGTGACGCCGCGCACCATGCCGATGTGGCGCACGATGCGATGGCCGGCCAGGTCGTTCGTTGTGGCGACAAGCATGACGTCTCTCCGTTTTAGCGGCGGTCCAGGGTGCGGAAGGTGAAGGCGTGGTCGTCCTTCTCGCCCGCCGGATGGGCTTCCGACAGGGTCTCGACGAAGGCGGCTTCGTCAAAGGCCGGGAAGCGGGCGTCGCCTTCGGGCTCGGCCTCGACCTCGGTGATGTAGAGGCGCTGGGCGCGCGGCAGGACGGCCTCGAACAGGGCGGTGCCGCCGATGACGCAGACCTCGTCCACGCCATCCTCGACGGCGGTTTCGCGCGCGATGGACAGGGCCTCGCTCAGGTTCGAGCAGACCAGCGCGCCCTTGGCCATGCCTTCCGACTCATATGAGCCGTCCTTGGTCAGGACAATGTTCAGGCGACCGGGCAGGGGCTTGAGCGGCAGGCTCTCCCAGGTCTTGCGGCCCATAATGCAGGGCTTGCCCACGGTGACGGCCTTGAACCGCTGCAGGTCCGACCTTAGCCGCCACGGCAGGTCGCCGTCGCGTCCGATGACGCCGTTGCGGGCGCGGGCGACGACGATGGCGATCTTGGGAACGCTCAAGCTGTGAAATCCGTTGGCGATGAAACGATAGTCTCAGTCTGGCCGGGGAACGACCAATGAACAAGTACGCCAAGCCCTTGATCGTGGGCTTTATTGTCCTGTTTGTCGTGTCCTTCCTGCTTGGCTTCCTGGGCGGCGCGGTGGGCGCCGACCTTGGCGTATTGCCGATTCTGGCGGGTTTGTTCGCGGGCGGCTTCACCGCCTACATCATGGCCAACCTGGCGGGAAATAGAGCCGGGGTCGCCGCGAGCGAGGCTGATCGCGCGCAAGCGGCCTCTCTGACCCCGCCGCCCGGAAAGGGGCTGCTCATTGTCTACCGCGAAGGCTTCGTGGCCATGGCGGCCGGAATGAATCTCGCGCTGGACGGGCGCGAGTTCGCTCAGTTGAAGGGCGGCAAGTTCACAGCCATCCTTGTCGAGCCGGGCGAACATCAGCTGTCGGCCGGGTTCGGCGGTCTGGCTGGTCCGCAAAACAACGCCGCGACCGTGGCCTTTGTCTTGGCCGCCGGCCAGGCCCAGGTCTATCGCGCCACGGTGTCGATGGGTGCGATCAAGAACACTATCGCGCTCGAAACCGCACCCGGCGACAAGGCCGACGTCAGCGCGCGGCTTGCCCGCATGCCGATGACGGCGCCCGACTCCCAGGCCTGATCAGGCGTCGGGCTCGAGCAGTTTCAAGCGGAAGAAGAGTGCGCCGATAACCGCGCCGACCGCCGGAGCGACGAAGAAGACCCAGACCTGGCTCAGGGCCTGGCCGCCGACCAGCAGGGCCGGGCCGAAGCTGCGGGCGGGATTGACCGAGACGCCCGTCACCTGGATGCCGACGATGTGGATGACGGCCAGGGTGATGCCGATGGCGACGCCGGCGAAGGCGCCGTGTCCCTTCGCCCCCGTCACGCCCAGGATGGCGATGATGAAGATGGCGGTGGCGACGATCTCGAAGATCAGTGCCGCGTGCAGGCCGTATCCGCCCGGCGATCCGGCGTCGAAGCCGTTCTGGCCCAGGCTGGCGAAGCCGGTCTTGGCGATCAGGCCGAGGATGGCCGCGCCGATGATCGCGCCGATGAACTGGGCGATCCAGTAGATCAGCATGTCCTTGGCGCTCATGCGCCCGGCGACGAAGACGCCCAGGCTGACCGCCGGATTGACGTGACAGCCCGACACCGGCCCGATGCCATAGGCCATGGCGATGATGGCGAAACCGAAGGCCAGGGCGATGCCCAACTGCCCCACATGATCGAACCCGCCCAGCACGGCGGCGCCGCACCCGAACAGCACCAGCACCATCGTCCCGACCAGTTCGGCCGCAAACTTCTTCAACATGACAACCCTCCCGTTTCATGCCCCCGCATCGACGCGGATCAGGGGAGGGTGCGCCGAGTCCGGCCGCTTCGCCAGACGGCGATACGGGAGTTTACGCTTCGACGCCTTGGGCTTCCGGCTCCAGCCACTTCAGCCATTTGCGTTGCATGGCGGCTTCCAGGTCGATGCCGGCGTGATCGCAGTAGATGAGCAGCATACCGAGGACGTCGGCGGCTTCATCGCCCAGGGCCTGGGCGTCGGGCTTGCCGCGCGCGCGGCCCGAGAGGTTCAGGTGCTCCTTGGTCAGCTCGCCCAGCTCCTCCTGCAGCTTGAGCAGGGCCCAGTCCCGGTCGCGGTCGATGGCGTGCTCGCGCGCATAGATGTCGGAGATGCGGAGGACGTCCGCCTGAAGGTCAGAGAGTTTCATCAGGTGCGGATCGAGGCCCATTGATTGGCGAGGACGGCCAGAGGCGGCGCGGGCGACCAGGCCTCCTCGGGATCGCCGCCGGCCGGCACAAAATAGCCGTAGGCGCGGGTCCAGATCTCGATCACCGGCTGCTGGAAGGCGTCGCGCGCCACGCTGGCGTCGATGCGCCCGCTCAGGACGCCGTCGGCCATGCTGTTCAGGAAGTTGAAGACGGTGGACAGGGCGGCGGTGGCTTCGCCGTCGTGGTCGTCTGCGATGTGGAAGGGGACGCCGTCGCGCAGGACCTGGCGGGCGCCGAGCACCGGCTCGTCGTCCCAGGCGGCGACCAGTTGCGCGGCCAGTTGCAGAGGCGTTTCAGAGGGAGCGGTCGCCTCGCTGGCGGCTGATGGGACGGCGGCGGGTTCCAGCCGCAAGGCCTGTCGCACGCGGTTGCAGGCGGGACCGAGCGCGGCTCTCAGGTTCTGGTCGCGACGATCCGCGACATAGCGCAGGGGCTCGACCCCGATCAGGTCGGACGGCAGGTGAAGCTCGGCCCCGTGCGGCATGACGAAGAAGCAGCGACGCGGCCCCAGGGCGCCGATGAACAGGCCCAGTTCAAAGACGACATTGTCCCGCACGGTCTGGACTGTCCGGCCCCGGATGCGGACCACATCGTCAGGCGTGAAGACGAAGACGGCGAACTCGACCTTCCGGCTCCAGGCGTAGAGGTCGATCAGGGCGGCGCTGGACGGCTGGAACACGCCCTGCGGCCAGACGGTCGGCTCGCAGTCGAACTCCAGATTTTCCTGCAGCGCGTAGGCCACCTCCAGCCCCTCGACCGAGGAGCCGATGAAGAGGGGCGGCCGGCGGATCACTTCGACACTTCGGCCTTGATGTGCGGCCACGGCGCGTAGTCGCTGACGACGAAGTCCGACAGCTCATAGGCGAAGAGGTCGGACTTCGGCGCGACGGTCAGGGTCGGCAGGGGCAGGGGCGCGCGGGTCAGCTGCAGCTCGGCCTGCTCCAGATGGTTCAGATAGAGGTGGGCGTCCCCGAAGGTATGGACGAAGTCGCCGGGCTCCAGCCCGACCACCTGGGCCAGCATGATGGTCAGCAGGGCGTAGGAGGCGATGTTGAACGGCACGCCGAGGAAGACGTCGGCGCTGCGCTGATACAGCTGGCAGCTGAGTTTGCCGCCCCCTTTTTCGTTTGGGGCGACGAAGAACTGGAACAGGCAGTGGCAGGGCGGCAGGGCCATGTCGTCCACGTCGGCCGGGTTCCAGGCGCTGACGATGTGACGGCGGCTGTTGGGGTTGGTCTTGAGGCCGTGGATCAGCTTCTGAATCTGATCGATGCTCGCGCCGTTCGGCGCGGCCCAGGAGCGCCATTGCTTGCCATAGACGGGGCCGAGGTCGCCGTTCTCGTCGGCCCACTCGTCCCAGATGCCGACGCCGTTGTCCTTGAGCCAGCCGATATTGGTCTCGCCACGGAGGAACCACAGCAGCTCGATGAAGATCGAGCGCGTGTGCAGCTTCTTGGTGGTCAGAAGCGGAAAGCCCTTCGACAGATCAAAGCGGATCTGACGACCGAAGACGCCCAGCGTCCCGGTGCCGGTGCGGTCGTCGCGGCGCACGCCATTGTCGAGAATGTCGCGCAGCAGGTTGAGATACTGCCACTCGGGGTGATCGGCAGGCACGGCCTGAGTCGCAGCCTGAAGGTCGTCGATCTGTGCCAGCGCGTTCATGCGGTAAGCATGGCCCGCGAATCACTCTTCCGCCAATCACTGACCGTCCTTGCGGCGATCACGATTGTGGATCGAATCAGCCCTTGAAGCCGTCTCCCGCCAGGAAGGCCGCTTCATCCGCCGTGGTTTCGCGGCCCAGACAGGGATTGCGGTGCGGGAAGCGGCCGAAGCGGGCGATGATGTCGCGGTGAATCACGGCGAACCTGTGGGTGTTCGGCTGGTCGGTCTCGTCCAGCAGGGTCAGAAGCATCTCCTGATCCGCCAGGGATTCGGAATGCATCAGCGGCATCAGGATGAAGGGGCGCAGGTCGTGGGCCACCTTCCGGTCGTCGCCGCGCGCGATGGCCGCCTTGGCGAACATGAGGGCCAGGGAATCGGTGGCGAACATATGGGCCGTGTCGCGGAAGGCGTTTCGCGGCAACTGGTCCAGCAGGATGATGAGGGCCAGGCTGCCCTCGGGCGTCGCGGTCCAGTCATCCAGCTTGCGGGCGGCGGCGGCGAAATGGGTGTCGCGGCATCGCTCGGTGAAGGCGGTGTCGAAGATAGCGTCCTTGGCGAACCACTTGTCGGGACCGGCCTCGATCCAGAAGGCGACGACTTCGGCGGGGGTAAGCAGCTTGACCATGATGACGAGCTTATCGCGCACGCGCGCGAAAGCCATGGCCCCTCAAAGGGGAAGTCATCTGACGATGTAAGGAAAATGGTCGGAGTGAGAGGATTCGAACCTCCGACCCCTGCGTCCCGAACGCAGT
>RCUP01000263.1_pt1 | contig 44965 bp, 36 predicted proteins | sample 2166341 | NCBI WGS metagenome assembly RCUP01 (sample SAMN09932325, study PRJNA488358) | compost metagenome | isolation source: compost soil in succinonitrile-enriched | place: Germany: Experimental Botanical Garden | reverse complement strand
CCGGGGCGCCGGCCGCGCCCTACAATGGGCGCATGCAGATCGGCCCGTACTCCATCGCCCCCAACGTCGTGCTCGCGCCCATGGCCGGCGTCACCGACAAGCCCTTCCGCCTGCTGTGCAAACGGCTGGGCGCGGGCCTGGCCGCCTCGGAAATGACCATCAGTGACCCGCGCTTCTGGAACACGCGCAAGTCGATCCACCGCATGGACCATGCCGGTGAACCCGCGCCGATCAGCGTGCAGATCGCCGGTACCGAACCGCAGCAGCTGGCCGAGGCGGCGCGTTACAACGTCGACCATGGCGCGCAGATCATCGACATCAACATGGGCTGCCCGGCCAAGAAGGTGTGCAACGCCTGGGCCGGCTCAGCGCTGATGCGCGACGAGCAGCTGGTCGCGCGCATCCTCGAAGCGGTGGTCAACGCGGTGGACGTGCCGGTGACGCTGAAGATCCGCACCGGCTGGGACTGCGACCATCGCAACGGCCCGGTCATCGCCCGCATCGCCGAGGCCAGTGGCATCGCGGCGCTGGCCGTGCACGGCCGTACCCGCGACCAGCACTACACCGGCCAGGCCGAGTACGCCACGATCGGCGAGATCAAAGCCGCGTTGCGCATCCCGGTGATCGCCAACGGCGATATCGATTCGCCGCAGAAGGCCGCCTTCGTACTGCAGCAGACCGGCGTGGACGCGGTGATGATCGGCCGCTCAGCACAGGGCCGGCCGTGGATCTTCCGCGAGGTGGCGCACTACCTGGCCACCGGCGAGGAACTGCCGCCGCCGTCGCTGGCCGAAGTGCGCGACATCCTGCTCGGCCACCTGCACGCACTGCATGATTTCTATGGCGAACCGCAGGGCGTGCGCATCGCGCGCAAGCACCTGGGCTGGTACGCCAAGGACCGGCCGGAGAATGCCGCGTTCCGCGCGGTGGTCAACCGCGCCGAGGATCCGGCCAGCCAGATCGCGCTGACCACCGACTATTTCGACCGCCTGATCGCCGGGGAACCGGCGATGTCTTCCGCTGCCTGAGCCCGCCCCCATGACCCCGCCGATTTCTTCCCCGACCTACCTGCACGGGTTCTCCGGCACCGAGCAGCAGCGCCTGATGACGCAGGCGCGCCTGCTGGAATCGAGCATCTTCGGCCAGATCGATTACAGCGGCGCAAAGCGCCTGCTGGAAGTCGGCAGCGGCGTGGGTGCACAGACCGAGATCCTGCTGCGCCGCTTCCCCGAGTTGCACGTGACCGGCGTCGACCTGAGCGAGACCCAGCTGGAAACCGCACGCGAAAACTTGGCGCGCACGCCGTGGTGCAGCGACCGTTACACCCTGCAGCAGGCCGATGCCGGCGAACTGCCGTTCGAGGCCCGCACCTTCGATGCGGCCTTCCTGTGCTGGGTGCTGGAACACGTGCCCTCGCCCGCGCGCGTGCTGAGTGAAGTACGCCGCGTACTCGCCCCGGGCTCGCCGGTGTACATCACCGAGGTGATGAATGCCTCGTTCCTGCTTGATCCGTATTCGCCGCACATCTGGCGCTACTGGATGGCCTTCAACGATTTCCAGTACGACCATGGCGGCGACCCGTTCGTCGGTGCCAAGCTGGGCAATCTACTGCTGGCCGGCGGCTTCCGCGATGTGCACACCGAGATCAAGACCATCCACCTGGACAACCGCGAACCGGCGCGTCGCAAGACGATGATCGCGTTCTGGGAACAGCTGCTGCTGTCGGCGGCCGACCAGCTGCTGCAGGCCGGCACGGTGGACGAAGAGACGGTGGAGGGCATGCGTCGCGAGTTCCGGCTGGTGCAGAACGATCCGAACGCGGTGTTCTTCTATTCGTTCGTGCAGGGCCGCGCAACCGTGTATTGAGCGGCCCCGGCACTACCGATTGAGGCAGTAGAGCCACGCCATGCGTGGCCGCCGCCGCCGATGCACACCCCATCCACGCATGGCGTGGATCTACTGTTCGGGTTCGTGCCAGATGCGCTGCCACATGGCCGGCGACCGGCATCGGCACGCGCGGCCGGGCTGCTGTAGTCCACCCGCAGCTGCTCGGGCACGATCGCGCGCCACTGGCCGTCAACCTGCTCGGCCACCGCGAAGTTGAAGGTGTAGTCCGGCTCCAGGCCCATGCGCAGGTCGCTCAGCACCAGCCGGCCTTCAACCACCTGTGCGCGCATGAAGCCACGGTTGAACCACTGCAGACGCTGTACCGCCGGAATTCCCGCCGCTTCGCGCAATGCCTGCACGTTGGACGGATGCCCCTCGAAACGCATCGGCGCGTGGTCGGCCACCAGCGAGCGGTCACCCACCACGTAGCCATTGGGGGTCATCGCCACCACCCGCCACAGCAGGGTATTGAACGGCATCGGCACCGAGAACCGCGGCGCGTCGCCCAGGCCCATCGCGGCCAGGCTCTGCTGCGCGGCACGGTCGACCTGGGCCTTGGCGATCAGCCCCCAGCCCAGGTACGCACTGCTGAGCAGCAGCGCAACACCAAGCACCTTGCCCGCCCACGGCCGCGCCCGACCGAACCAGGCCAGCACGCAGCCCAGCAGCAGCCACACCGTGTAGCCGGGATCGATGATGAAGACACTCGAGCCCATCGCCGGATGCGGCTGCAACGGCCACCACAGCTGCGTGCCGTAGACGGTGAACGCATCCAGCACCGGATGGGTGACCAGCGCCAGCTGGATCGCCCAGAACCAGCGCACCGGTGACTGCGCCACCCTGCCCTTGCCGAAGCGCTTGAACAGCCACCAGATCAACGCGGCTACCCACGGCAGCACCAGCAGCGAATGGCTGAAACTGCGATGGTCGGTCATGTTCGCCACCGGGTCGGCGGCGGCAACGCCCAGCCACAGGGCATCCAGGTCCGGCAGGGTACCGAGCGCGGCACCGGCCAGCAGAGCGGCACGGCGGTGTCCAGGCGGGGCGATGGCGGCAGCGACGGCGCCGCCGAGAACGATCTGGGTCAATGAGTCCATCGGCCGATGCTAGCGGGTTGCGCGCGGTGTATGTAGCGCCGAGCCCATGCTCGGCTGCGCTTCGTTCGGCGCCACGACAGCCGAACATGAGCTCGGCGCTACAGGGGAACCACCTTGCACGCCCGTCGAGCATGGCTCGACGCTACAGGAGCGGTTTACGCCGCCTGCGACAACCGCGCCCCGGGCAGCTCGACCAGTGTCTGCCCGTTGTGGTCCAGCAGCCGCAACGCGCCGTCGTGGTCCTCTGCCAACGCGGTCAGGCTTTCCACCCAGTCGCCGTCATTGGCATAGACCAGACCGTCACGCTCGATCAGCGCGGCGCGGTGGATGTGTCCGCAGACGATGCCGTCCAGGCCGCGCCGGCGCACGTCGTCCAGACCGGCCTGCACGAAGCGCTCGATGTAGCGTTCGGCCGCACCGCTCTGGCGCTTCAGGAATTCGGACAGCGACCAGTAGCGCATCCCGAGTCGACGCCGCACCGCGTTCAACAGATGGTTGCCGGTGAGGATGCGGTAGTACAGCCAGTCACCGAAGCGCTCCTGCAGACCACCGAAGTGGGTGACACCGTCATAGTCGTCGCCATGCGCCACCAGCAGCCGGCGGCCATCGGCCGTGGTGTGGATCGCACGGCGGCGCACCTGCATCGCCGGCAGCATCAGGCCGCACACCTGGCGCAACGAAGCGTCGTGGTTGCCGGGGATGTAGATGATCTCGGTACCTGCGCGCCGCAGCGCGTGCAGGGCCAGAATGACGTCGCTGTGCGATTGCCGCCAGTTGGCGCGTCGGTGTGCCATCCACCACAGGTCGATGATGTCGCCGACCAGGTACAGGCGCTCACAGCGCAGCGTGCCGAGAAAACGCGCAAGCTCGGTGGCGTGGCAATGCCGCGACCCGAGATGCACATCGGAGACGAACACGGCGCGACGATGCGGTGCCAGGTTCGCCAGCGTGCTCATGCCGGCATCCCCGCATCGCGCAGGTAGCGTTTGCGTTTGTGTGGCCGGATCGCGTGCAGGTCGACTTCGATCAGGCCGTCGATCGAGTCGCTGAAATCCGGGTCGACGCCGAACGCCAGGAACCGTGCACCGCCGGGTTCGCACAGGTCGGTGTACTGCCGGTACAAGGTGGGCACGCCGGTGCCGAGCGCGACGAGGTTGGCTTTGAGCACATCGAAGGCGGCCGCCGCATCCAGTTCGCCGAAGCACGGTGGTGCGGCGAAGTACTGGAACGGCCGGTTCGATTGCACCCGACCATCGGCCGCGCCGTAGTAACGCTGGTAATAGGCCACCAGCTGCTCGCGCGCATCGCGGGGCAAGGCGGCGCTGATCGACACCGCACCGAACAGATAGCGGATGCCGGGCTGGCATTGCAGATAGGCGCCGATGCCCTGCCACAGGTAATCCAGGCTGCGGCTGCCCCAGTAATCGGGCACCACGAAGCTGCGGCCCAGTTCCAGGCCCTCGGCAATGCGTGGAATGGCATCGTCGGAATAGCGGAACAGCGAGGCACTGTAGAGCCCGGCCAGGCCCCGACGCGCCAACGCCTGCGCGCCACGCATGATCCGGTAGGCACCGGCGATGCGCTGGGCGGTGCCGTCCCAGATCACGATGTGCTGGTAGTGCAGGTCGAAGTCGTCCAGGTCGCGACTGCGCCCCGTGCCCTCGCCCACCTGGCGGAAGGTCAATTCGCGCAGCCGCCCCAGCTCGTGCAGCAACGGCGAATCAGCCGCGCAGCTGGCCAGCAGGATCTGTTTGCCATCGGCGGTCTGCCCCAGCACGGTGGCAGCGGCAATGCCAGCGGCGACCTGTGCAGGCGGCACCGGCGCGGCCAGCGGCTCGGGCCCTGCAGGGCAGCCTTCGGCAACCGGCGTAGTGCGCCCCAGCGCGTACACCGCGCGGCGCACCGCCAGCAGCTGTGCGCCGGGGTCACCCTGCCCCAGCTGCATCGGTTCGCCGATGCGCAGCCGCAGCGGCCGGCCACGGCGGGCGAACATCTCGCGTGCCAGCAGTGCCGTACCGGCCGGCTTGAACAGCGTCGAGGCGCCGTAGAACAGCGCCGAGTTGCGCGCTTCCACCCGCACCGGCAGTACCGGTGCGGCGGCGGCACGGGCAAAGCGGACAAAACCCCGCTGCCAGCGACCGTCGCGGATGCCGAGCAGCGACAACCGCGAGACCTCGCCGGCCGGGAACACGATCACGCACTGCTCGGCTGCCAGCGCCTGCTCCACCGCCTGCAGGCTGGTGCGCTGGACCTTGCCACCGAGGATGCGTACCGGCAGCAGCAGGTCCTGCAGCGGCCTGATCGCGCCCAGCAGATCGTTGGCCACGATGCGCACGTCGCGGCGGATGCGGCCGACCGCATCCAGCAGCGCCAAGGCATCCAGCGCGCCGGAGGGGTGGTTGGCCACGATCAACAGGCGGCCGGTGGCCGGAATCCGCGCCAGCGCGGCGGGGTCCACGTGGTAGCGACCCTCGATGAAATCCAATCCGGCGGCGACGAAGTCGAAACCGCGCACGTTGGCATTGCGGCGCAGGAACTCCTCGATCCGGTCCAGCCGTGACCAGCGTCCGACGCTGCGCAGCAGGGGCCGGGCCAGTTGGCCGCGACGGCCATGGAACCAGTCGGGATAGCGTTGCTGCAGACGCTGTTCGAGTTCCTGCATGGCGTGTCCACTCCTGCCCGGCGGCCGGGTTGGCCGAGAGCCTGCGCCCAGGACGCGGCAGCCAGATGGCGGTTTGGCGGCAGAATGATGACGGCGCCTGCACCGGCCCATCCGGGCCCGGCGGGGGGGCGGCAATGGTCACGCCAGTGGAACACTGCCTGTGCACGATGCCCCCGCAATGCCCGCCAGGCCTTGCCCTGCCGGGCACAACACCTTAACCACCGGCAACCCATACGGGTTCACAATGCACAGGCGGCGCACCCCGTGTATCATTCGCGCCCATCTTTCCATCCGAATCAAAGGATATTAAGCCTGATGTCCAGCTACCTCTTCACCTCCGAGTCGGTCTCTGAAGGCCATCCGGACAAGGTTGCCGACCAGATCTCCGATGCGGTGCTGGACGCGATCCTGACCCAGGACCAGCGCGCCCGCGTGGCCTGCGAGACCATGGTCAAGACCGGCGTTGCCATCGTTGCCGGCGAGATCACCACCAGCGCCTGGATCGACCTGGAAGCGCTGACCCGCAAGGTCATCGTGGACATCGGCTATGACAGCTCCGAAGTCGGCTTCGACGGCGCCACCTGCGGCGTGCTGAACCTGATCGGCAAGCAGTCCCCGCACATCGCCCAGGGCGTTGACCGCAAGAAGCCGGAAGAAATGGGCGCTGGCGACCAGGGCCTGATGTTCGGCTATGCCACCAACGAAACCGACAGCTACATGCCGGCGGCGATCCACCTGTCGCACCGCCTGGTCGAGCAGCAGGCCAAGATCCGCAAGAAGCGCAACTCGCCGCTGTCCTGGCTGCGTCCGGATGCCAAGAGCCAGGTCACCCTGCGCTATGAAAACGGCGTGGTCTCGGCCATCGACGCCGTGGTCCTGTCGACCCAGCATGCCCCGGGCATCAAGCAGAAGGACCTCATCGAGGCCGTCCGCGAAGAGATCATCAAGCCGGTGCTGCCGGCCAAGTGGCTGCACAAGGGCACCAAGTTCCACATCAACCCGACCGGCAAGTTCGAGATCGGCGGCCCGGTGGGCGACTGCGGCCTGACCGGCCGCAAGATCATCGTCGACACCTACGGCGGCTGGGCCCGTCACGGTGGTGGCGCGTTCTCCGGCAAGGACCCGTCCAAGGTTGACCGTTCGGCCGCCTACGCTGCCCGCTACGTTGCCAAGAACGTGGTTGCCGCCGGCCTGGCCGACCGTTGCGAAGTGCAGGTCTCCTACGCCATCGGCGTGGCTGAGCCGACCTCGATCTCGGTCACCACCTTCGGCACCGGCAAGATCAGCGACGACAAGATCGAGAAGCTGATCCGCAAGCACTTCGACCTGCGCCCGTACGGCATCATCAAGATGCTGGACCTGATCCACCCGATGTACCAGCAGACCGCGGCCTACGGCCACTTCGGCCGCAAGCCGAAGGAGTTCAGCTACATCAACGGCGAAGGCGAGACCGTCAACGCCACGGCCTTCTCCTGGGAGAAGACCGATCGCGCCGCCGCCCTGCGCGCCGACGCGAAGCTGAAGTAAGACAGACGAAGGGCCGCGAAAGCGGCCCTTCTGCTTCCTGTAGAGCCGAGCCCATGCTCGGCTTTCTTTTTGTCTGCGCCAAGAGCAGCCGAGCATGGGCTCGGCTCTACACGAGCCACGCCACGCCGATACAATCGCCCCATGTCGACCGAACTCAAATCCCACCAGCTGTCCATGACCGTGCTGATGTCGCCGGAGATGGCCAATTTCTCTGGCAAGGTCCACGGCGGCGCGATCCTGCGCCTGCTCGACCAGGTCGCCTATGCCTGCGCCAGCCGCTATGCCGGCCGCTACGTGGTCACCCTGTCGGTGGACCAGGTGGTGTTCCGCCAGCCGATCGCGGTCGGCGAACTGGTCACCTTCCTGGCCTCGGTGAACTACACCGGCACCTCGTCGATGGAAATCGGCGTCAAGGTGGTGGCCGAGGACATCCTCAAGCGCAGCGTGCGCCACGCCAACAGCTGCTTCTTCACCATGGTGGCGGTGGACGAGGAAGGCCGGCCGACGCCGGTTCCGTCATTGCAGCCGACCAGTTCGGACGAGAAGCGCCGCCAGGCCGCCGCATTGATCCGCCGCCAGCTGCGCCAGGAAATGGAGCAGCGGCATCTGGAACTGCTGGCGTCCAACCCGCCGTCGCCGGAAGAATGAAGGCGTGCGGGGCAAGCCCCGCACCCACCGAAGCAGGTAGCGCCGGGCCATGCCCGGCGGATGCATTTCAACCGGTGTTCTGCACGCCCTGCGAAACACCATTCACGCAGGCCACCAGCGCACGCAGCAGGTCATCGTCCTCGCGCCCGCTTTCGCGCCAGCGCTGCAGCAGGTCCACCTGCAGCACGCTGATCGGGTCCACATAGGGATTGCGCAGGCGGATCGACAGCGCCAGCCGCGCGTCGTGGTCCAACAGGGTCTGCTGCTCCATCAGCGCCAGCAGCCAATGCCGGGTCAGTTCCAGTTCGCGTTCAACCTGCGGGAAGAACACACCGTGCAGCTCACCTGACAGGCGCGAGAACTGTTCGGCGATGGTGATATCGCCCTTGGACAGCACCATCGCGATGTCATCCAGGAAGGTGCGGAAGAACGGCCAGTCACGCGCCATCTCACGCAGCGTGGCTTCATGGCCGGCGTCCACCGCCGCCTGCAGGCCGCTGCCGACGCCATACCAGCCCGGAATCACCGCGCGCGCCTGGCTCCAGGCGAACACCCACGGAATCGCACGCAGGTTGGTCAACGCCGCATCCTGGCCGAGCCGGCGCGACGGCCGCGACCCCAGCGTCATCCGTTCGATCACATCGATCGGCGTAGCGGTACGGAAGTAATCCATGAAACGCGGCTGGCCGACGAACGCCCGATAGACCTCGCTGCTGGAGCCGGCGACCACGTCCATCACCGGCCGCCAGTCCTCCTCGCGCGGCTCTGCGGCACGCGGGCGCAGGCTGGCGCGCAGCACCGCACCGGTGGCCTGCTCCAGCGAACGCAGCGCCAACGCGCGGATGCCGTACTTGCGGTGGATCACCTCGCCCTGTTCGGTCACCCGCAGGCGGCCATCGATGCTGCCACGTGGCGAGGCATCGACCGCGTGCGTGGTTTTGCCGCCACCGCGGCTGATCGAGCCGCCGCGGCCATGGAAGAAGGTCAGGCGCAGGCCCGCTTCGGCGGCCACCTCCAGCAGTTCAACCTGTGCGCGTTGCAGGCCCCAGCGCGAGGCGGCAATGCCACCGTCCTTGCTGCTGTCCGAATAACCGAGCATCACCATCTGCACGTCGTCGCGTGCACGCAGATGCGCGCGATACACCGGATCGGCCAGCAGGTCGCGCAGCGTCGCGGTGCCGCGCTTGAGATCGTCCACGGTTTCGAACAGCGGCGCGATATCCAGCGGCACGCCGCCGGCGTCATCGACCAGGCCACCACGGCGCGCCAGCGCCAGCACCGCCAGCACATCGCCACGGTCGTGCGCCATCGAGATGATGTAGCTGCCCAGCGCGTCGCCACCATGCCGCGCACGCGCATCGGCCAATGCAGCGAACACTGCATCCAAGCGCTGGCTGCCCTCATCATCGCCAACGGGCAAGGGTGTTTCACCACTGGCATGTGGCGCCAGCAGGCGGGCGCGACCGGCTGCATCCAATACGTCCCATGCCGCATCGCCGCCCAGCACGGCCGCCAGCGCGCGCGCATGCACGCTCGATTCCTGGCGCACATCCAGCCGCGCCAGATGGAAGCCGAAGGTCTTCACCCGCCACAGCAGGCGCTGCACGGCGAAGCCGCCGGCATGTTCGCCACGGTTCGCACGCAGGCTGTCGAGGATCAGCTGCAGGTCATCGATCAGCTCGTCGGGGCCGGCATAAGCGCCGTCGGCATCATCCAGCGTGGCCTGCAGGCGCGCGCGCATGCGGTCGTTGAGCAACCGGTACGGCATGTCGGCATGGCGTGGCCGCGACTGCACCTTCGGCAGCAACTGCTGATAGTGCGCGACACGCGCCTGCAGTGCATCGCTCACCCCTACCCGTTCGGTGGACTGGCTGAGCAGGCTGGCCAGCTGCAGCAGTTCCTTCTGGTACTGGCCCAGCACGGCAACGCGCTGTGCATCCAGCGTGTTGCGGATGGTGTGCGCATCCACATTGGGATTGCCGTCCATGTCGCCGCCCACCCACGTGCCGAAACGCAGCAGGCGTGGCAGCGGCAGTTCCTCGCCGTAGGTATCGCGCAGTGCCTGCTGCAGCGATTCGTACAGCACCGGGATGACCCGGTACAGCACCTGCACCAGATAGAAGCCGACGTGCTCGCGCTCGTCGTCCACGGTCGGACGCACCGGCGAGGAATCGGTGGTCTGCCACGATGCGGTCAACGCCATGCGGAAGCGCGCGGCGTCGGCGGCAGCCTCACCCGGCGTGCGCTGACCGTCGAGGTTGTCGACCAGGCTGGCCACCATCAGCTGCTCTTTTTCCAGCAGCGCGCGGCGCACGGCCTCGGTGGGGTGCGCGGTGAATACCGGCTCGATATCGATGCGTGGCAGCCACTGCGCCAGTTCGTCCAGGCCAACGCCCTGCGCCTTCAGGTGCTGCAGGGCGTCCTGCAGGCCATCGGGTTGCGGTGCGGCGGCAACGGCGCGCTGGTAGTCGCGACGGCGGCGAATGCGATGCACGCGCTCGGCGATGTTGACCACCTGGAAGTAGGTGCTGAACGCACGCACCATGGTCTCGGCCTGCTGCGGCGCACGCCCGGCCAGGCCATCGGCGAGCTCGGACAGCGGCGCCTGGTTCTCGCGGCGGGCGATGGCACGCGTGCGCACGTCCTCGACGTCATCGAGGAAAGCGGCCGACACCTGCTCGACCAGCAGGTCGCCGACCAGTGCACCCAGACGGCGCACATCGTCACGCAGGGGAAGATCGGGGAAAGCGAACTCGATACTGCTGCGGTACTCGTTCATCGGCGACGCACAGGCCTCGGTCAACGGATCCAGACCCCAAGCCTAAACCAGATTACGCACGATGCTGCGATGCGGAAATGGTTTCATCTGCACGCATCCGCAGCAGAAGCAGCCGAGCGTGGGCTCGGCTCTACAGACGTCATCACGCGCCATACCCTGTAGCGCCCGAGCCCATGCTCGGGCGGCGGCGCAGCCGCACAGGCGGCCCCGTTGCGGGGGCCGCCCTCATGCGCGTCAGCGCTTCTTCTTGGCCTTGCCCTGCTCGGCCGGGCCGATGGTCTGTTCCAGCCAGCGCTCGCTTTCGGCCAGCATGGTCATGATCGATTCGCGGGCGCGGTAGGCGTGCGACTCGTTCGGCAGCATCACCAGGCGGGCCGTGCCGCCCAAGCCCTTCACCGCAGCGAACATGCGCTCGCTCTGCAGCGGGAACGTGCCCGAGTTGTTGTCGTCCACGCCATGGATGAAGAGGATCGGATCCTTGATCCGGTCGGCGTAGTTGAACGGCGCCATCTTCTGGTACACGTCCTGCGCCTGCCAGTAGTTGCGCTCTTCGGCCTGGAAACCAAACGGGGTCAGCGTGCGGTTGTAGGCGCCGCTGCGGGCGATGCCGGCCTTGAACAGCCGGGTGTGCGCGAGCAGGTTGGCGGTCATGAACGCACCGTAGGAATGGCCACCGATGGCGATGTGCTCGCGATCGGTCACGCCACGACGCACCACCTCGTCCACCGCAGCCTGTGCATTGGCCACCAGCTGTTCGATGTAGGTGTCGTTGGGTTCCTTGTCGCCTTCGCCGATGATCGGCATCGACGGGCTGGCCAGCACCACATACCCCTTGGCCAGGAACGCCTGCGGGCCCCAGTAGCTGATCGCGTTGAAGCGGTACGGCGAATCGGTCACCTGGCTGGCGGCCGCCGCGCTCTTGAACTCACCCGGGTAGGCCCACATCAGCAGCGGCCGCGGACCATCGCGCTTGGGGTCATAGCCCGGCGGCAGCAGCAGGGTCGCGGTCAGGTCCACGCCGTCCTTGCGCTTGTAGCGGATCTGTTCTTTCTGCACGCCCTTCAACTGCGGCAGCGGATGGGCGAAGTGGGTGAGCGCACGCGGTGCAGCGTTGGTGTCGGCCAGCGACTGCACGTAGAAGTTGGTCGGTTCATCCGGGCTCTCGCGGCTGATCAGCAGCGAACTGGCCTGCGCATCCAGCAACGTCACCGGCGCGGCGTAGGTCGGTGCCTGCGAATGGAACAGGCGGGTCGCCTTGCCGCTGGCCACCTCGAAGCGATCGACGAACGGACGGTCGCCCTCCGGCGATGCACCGGCACCGGCCAGATACAGGCTGCCACCATCAGCGGTGGTCTGCAGCAGCGAGCGGCCGCGGTCATCGCTGGCCATCAGCGGGCGGCCCGGATCGGCGTAGCGGTCCTGCGCGTCGCGATCCCACAGCAGCCTGGCATCGGCGCTGGCGTTGTCCGGTGCGATCAGCCAGGTCTTGCTGCGGCGGGTCTTCCACCACGATTCGTTGAGCAGGGCCAGGTCGCCACGGCCCCAGCTGATGCCGGCGTAACGGCTGCCGAGCTGGGCCAGGGTCACCGGCGGCGTGTCGAACGGTGCGGCCTGCATGAACACCGCATCGCGCACCTTGGCCTCCTTGTTCGGATCGCCGCCGTCCTGCGCTTCGGCCCACACCAGGGTGGCATCGGCATCACCGCGCCAGCTGATGTCACGCACGCCGGTCACTTCGGCATCGTTGCCGGTCGGCAGGCCTTCCACCAGCGGACGCACGGCCACGGTGTGCACCAGCTTGCCGGTGCTGCGCTCGAGCACTTCGATGCGGCGCGGGAAACTGCTCACCGGCACCACGTAGGAGTACGGGCGCTGCACTGGCTGGCTGAGCACGAAGCGGCCATCGGGCGACACCGCAAAGCCCATGAAGATGCCGGCCGCACCGATGGCACGGCGCTGCCCGTCCAGGCTGACCTCCACCGGCTGGGTGGTGGCGTAGTAATCGAACTGGCGCGCGTCGGCCTCGTTCTTCAGCAGATCCTGGTAGGTGCGGATGGACACCACGCCCCCGCCCTGGCTGGTCTGCTGCACGGCCGGGCCGGTCGGAATGCCATCCGCGGCAGGTGCGGCGCCCAGGTTGGCCGGGCGGGTGAACACCACCAACCCACGGCTGTCCGGCAACCACTGGTAGCCACTGCCCAGGACAGTGTTCAGGCCGGCGACCAGACGCCGGGCGCTGCCGCCGGCAACGTCCACCAGCCACAGCTCATTGGCGCCGGTAGCGGCATCGACCTGGTTGAAGGCCAGCCACTTCTGGTCCGGCGACCACGTCAGGCTGGCAATCGACAACGAGCCCGGCAACCCGCTGATCTGCCGCTCCTTGCCGTCGGCCACGTTCATCAGCCACAGCTTCTGGCCGAAGCTGAAGCGGCTGTCGGAGAAGGTTTTCGGATTGATGCGCAGGCCCGCGAGTTTCAGCTCCGGCTGTGCCACCACCTGGATCGACGGCAGCGACGGCATCTGCATCAGCGCGGCGACATCGCGGCGCGGCGACAGGAACAGCGACGGCGCCCGCGGCGCGTCGACCACCGCCTGCAGTGCGGCCGAGGGCAGCTCGTAGCCGGTCACGCCCTGCGCTTGGGTCTGTGCCACCTGCGGGGCCGCAGCCCAGGCCTGCGGGACCACCGCCAGCAGGGCCATCGACAGGACCAGGCCGGTCAAGCGCCGGTTGCGGCGTGCGTGCGTGCTCATCATTGTTCCACCTGTTCGCTGCGTGAAGCCCTCGACCTTAACAGGCCATGCACATCCGCCCATCTGCCGATGGTTGGGTCATCGCTGTGTCACAGCGGAGGCGCGATATAATGGGCATCCTCCCCTGCCGAGGGGCGCTGCGACCGGATCCCCTGAGACCGGCCAGGCTCGGCCAGGTGGCTTTGCAACAACGGCGCCCGGCCAGATGCGAGCATCCGCTCGCCCACAACCGGAGCTACTGCATGAATGCTGTTGCCAAGACCTTCTCCACCGAAGGTGATTACAAGATCCGCGACATCACCCTGGCCGACTGGGGCCGCAAGGAACTGGACATCGCCGAGCACGAGATGCCGGGCCTGATGTCGATCCGTCGCAAGCACGCCGCCACCCTGCCGCTGAAGGGCGTGCGCGTGACCGGTTCGCTGCACATGACCATCCAGACCGCGGTGCTGATCGAGACCCTGAAGGACATCGGCGCCGACGTGCGCTGGGCCTCGTGCAACATCTTCTCGACCCAGGACCACGCTGCTGCGGCCATCGCCGCCTCCGGCACGCCCGTGTTCGCCTGGAAGGGCGAGTCGCTGGAAGAGTACTGGGACTGCACCCTGGACGCGCTGACCTTCACCCTGCCCGACGGCACCCTGACCGGCCCGGAGCTGGTGGTCGACGACGGCGGTGACGTGACCCTGCTGATCCACAAGGGCTACGAGCTGGAAAACGGCAGCACCTGGGTCGACGAAAAGGCCGCTTCGCACGAAGAGCAGGTCATCAAGAACCTGCTCAAGCGCGTGGCCAAGGAGCGCCCGGGTTACTGGGGCCGCGTGGTCAAGGACTGGAAGGGCGTTTCGGAAGAAACCACCACCGGCGTGCACCGCCTGTACCAGCTGGCACAGGCCGGCACCCTGCTGATTCCGGCGATCAACGTCAACGACTCGGTGACCAAGAGCAAGTTCGACAACCTGTACGGCTGCCGCGAGTCGCTGGCCGATGGCCTCAAGCGCGCGATGGACGTGATGCTGGCCGGCAAGGTCGCCGTGGTCTGCGGCTACGGTGACGTGGGCAAGGGCTGCGCCGCATCGCTGCGTGCCTACGGTGCGCGCGTGGTGGTCACCGAGATCGACCCGATCTGCGCCCTGCAGGCGGCGATGGAAGGCTTCGAGGTCAACACCATCGAGTCGACCCTGGGCCGTGCCGACCTGTACGTCACCACCACCGGCAACAAGGACATCATCCGCATCGAGCACCTGAGCGCGATGAAGGACCAGGCCATCGTCTGCAACATCGGCCACTTCGACAACGAGATCCAGGTCGATGCGCTGGTCGCCTTCCCGGGCGTGAAGCACGTCAACATCAAGCCGCAGGTGGACAAGTACATCTTCCCGAACGGCAACGCGATCTTCCTGCTGGCCGAAGGCCGCCTGGTCAATCTGGGCTGCGCCACCGGCCACCCGAGCTTCGTGATGTCCAACTCGTTCGCCAACCAGACCCTGGCCCAGATCGACCTGTGGGCCAACAAGGGCAGCTACGAGAACAAGGTGTACCTGCTGCCGAAGAAGCTGGACGAAGAAGTGGCCCGCCTGCACCTGGAGAAGATCGGCGTGAAGCTGACCACCCTGAGCCAGGAACAGGCCGACTACATCGGCGTGCCGGTGGAAGGTCCGTTCAAGCCGGATCATTACCGCTACTGATGCCTGCGCTGGGTCGGATCCCTTTCCGCAGGAAAGGGCTCTGACCCCAGCAACGGATGCACACGGACGGGCGCCTTCGGGCGCCCGTTCTGCGTTGGTGCGCGGGGCGTTCCGTATCCACGCCATGCGTGGATGCTGTTCGTCGGTCCCCCGCAGTAGTCTCGGTCAAGGCAACGCACCCGCCGCGCGCTACGATTCCCCCATGACCCCGGCCATCAACCTGCTCAAGCGCGAAAAGATCGCCCATACCGTGCACAGCTACGTGCACGACGCCCATGCCGAATCCTACGGCGGCGAAGCCGTCGAAAAGCTGGGCCTGGACCCTGCACAGGTATTCAAGACACTGCTGGCCAGCACCGAAACACACGAGCTGCTGGTAGCAATCGTGCCGGTCGCCGGGCAGCTCGACCTGAAAGCACTAGCCGGGGCGGCCGGCTGCAGGAAATGCGAGATGGCCGCCGTCGATGCCGCGCAGCGCGCAACCGGCTATCTGGTCGGTGGCATCAGTCCGCTGGGGCAGAAGAAGCGCCTGCGCAGCTTCCTTGATGCCAGCGCGCAGACGCTGCCGCAGTTGCATGTCAGCGCGGGACGGCGTGGACTGGAAGTCGAACTGGCACCAGCCGACCTGCTGCGCCTGACCGGTGGCCATTACGCCGCGATCGGCAGGCCCCGTTGATGCGCTGGCCCTGGTCCGCATCGCCGCCACCGCGGCTGGACGATCCGCAGGCCGACGTGCTGCTGCAGGATCTGCTGTCGCGCGATGCCAGCCGTATACACGCGGCCAGCAGCCAGCTGGCGCGGTTGTTCAGCGCCACGACGCTTGACGCACTGGCGCCACATGCCGAACGCATCGAACACGCCTGCAATGGCGTGCAGCTGGGCGGGGCGCTGGTCAGCAACGATGTGCACCTGAAAGCCGCACTGCGCCGCCTGCGCTATCGGCGTGAACGCAGCGGCTGCCTGTGCGCGCTGTATCCGGACTACCTGTTCTTCAACCCACGCCGGCTGATCGAACAGGGGCATGTGCAGCTGCTGGAACAGGGCGTGGCCGAGGATGGCTGGGGCGACCGGCATCGGGTGGCCTGCACCAGCTGCGGCCTTCGGTGGGACGCGACCGATCGCGAGTACCACTACCCGTGGTGGGAGTGGACCATGATCGCCGATGATTGAAGCCACGCATGGCGTGGCTCCGCCGCGAAGGTGGGTCTACGCCAAGCGGGTTGCGCCGGTTCCGGTTACGGATGCCAGACAGGCGCATCCATCATTCGTTGAGGGCGAAGGTCACCGGCACTTCCATCACACTCATGGCGGGCAGTGCAGGCTGTTGCACGTCGCGTTGCATGGTCCACGAGCGGACCCCCTTGGCCGCTGCCGTGTCCAGCACCGCGTGACCACTGGACACGCGTACTACCGCTGCAACAACCCGGCCGTTCTCGTTCACCAGCGCCCTCAGACGCACTTTGCCCTGCAACCCATCACGGACAGCCGTAGCCGGATATTCCGGAATGCCGGGCTTCCAGTTGCCGCTGGCGGCAGGGAACAACGTGGTCTTGGACGACAGCGGACAACGTGCAGGCAAACGCAGCTCCAGAGAGAGCGGCTGCGCAGATGGCTGCGGTTCCACGGCGGCCTTGCATGCGGCCATCGACACCGCTTCCAGCATGCGTTGCTGGCGCGCCAATGCGTCCGCATCAACAGCCACCACGTGCAGTGTGCAGCGCCCTTGCTGGACACGTGCCTGCAGCGCGGTGACGCCCACATCCTGGATGGATGTCGCGTCCGTCAACCCACCGCATGCCGCGGCAGCATCGTAACGCTGGGCCGAACTGTCGAATGAACCCAGCAAGGCGCCCAGTGCCAACGCCCACGGCATCCACGTCCTGATCATCATTGCTTCCTGCTGTGATGGAGGCTGCATCGTATCGCGCGGCACCCGGCGCGAATTCACATCCCGGCGCGCTGTCGATGCGAGGCATGGCGTGGCACTACCTGGCGGCCTCGCACTGCGCTTGGCGACGTTGCGTTCTCACGGCCGCCAGTTGGCGTTGCTCTCCCAGAATGCTACCGCGCGCTGGTACGCCTCGCGATCCAGCGGCACGCCCGAACCGCCCTCCTCCACGCCCAGCGCATTGCGCATCATCGTGATCGGTGCCATCGGCACTTCTTCCGGTTCGGCGGTGTAGATGCAGCCGACGATGCCCCAGTCCGCCGCAATCGGCGATCCCTCCTTGGCCAACTGCTCGGCGCTGTACAGGATCACCACCAGGTAGTTGGCACGCGGCGATTCCACGCCCTCGAACCAGCGCACCAGCACCGGCAGTTCCTCGCGGTTGCGTGCTTCGTAGCCGCTGCGCAGCTGGTGGCGGTTGGCCTCGGTGATCGGCACCGTCAGGCAGCGCGTGCTGGTCCAGTTCTCGTACACGAACAGTTTGCAGAACGGTGCATAGCCATCGAGCACCTTCAACGGCGGATGCGCGTTCAGATGCGCCTCGAACTGCTCGGCGCTGCAGTCCTGGATGGTGTTGCCGCGCGGCACGCGGGGGAACAGGCGGGGGCGGGCGAAATCGGTGAGGACGATGGACATGATGATGTGATGCGGGAACAGGGACTCAGGTTAACCGCCAGCGTGCTTGAAGTCTGCTTCACATCTGCCGTGCAGACTGCGCCGCACACCCCAGGAGAGACGAGCATGTTCCGATTCAACCCGAGCCACGTGCTGGCGCTGGTCCTGCTGCCGTTGACCGCTGTTGCGGCCCCCCCTCCCCCAGAGCCGCCGCGCGTGCTGCTGGTGGTCAGCAGCGAGGGCCACGACCAGGGCAAGAGCCGTCCCGGTTTCGAGATGGACGAGTTCGCCCAAGCCTGGTTGATCCTCAAGCGCAACGGCTTTGCCATCGACGTGGCAAGCCCCCGCGGCGGTGCCGTGGAAGCAGACAAGTACAACCCCGCCGAAGCATTCAATGCCGCGCTGCTTGCCGATCAACAGGCCGTTGCCAAGCTGGCTGCCACGCTTCCCACAGAACAGCTTCGTGCCGCCGACTACCAGGGCGTGCTGGTGATCGGCGGCAAGGGCGCGATGTTCGACCTGCCAAGCGATATCGCCCTGCAGAAGACCATCGCCAGCATCTGGGAACAGGGCGGCGTCGTTGCGGCCGTCTGCCACGGCCCCGCCGCATTGGCGGAGGTACGCTTGGGCAATGGACGCCCGCTTGTGCAGGGCCGGGCGATGACCGGTTTCACCGAGGAAGAGGAAACCCAGTTCGGCAAGCGCTGGGCGAAGGAGTTCAGCTTCCAGCTGGAGCCGCGCATGCGCGAACTGGGGGCGCACTGGCAGGAGGCGCCGCTGATGATGCCGAAGGTGGTGGTCGATGGCCGGCTGCTGACCGGGCAGAACCCGTTCTCGACCGCGGCCCTCGCCGATGCCTTCGTGCGTGCCAGTGGTCGCACTCCAGCAACGCGCGAGCCCTGGCGCGACGAACGCAGCATGGCCCTGGTCGAGCAGCACCTGCAGCGGCGCGATGACAGCGCAGCGCGGCAGCTGGCTGAGCGCAGCACCGATTTCCATGTGGAGCTGATCGGCATGCTCGGGTACGTGCAGCTGCAGGGCGCAGCCGACGGCACTCAGGTCGCCAATGCACTGGCCATCATGCAGCTGGCCCGCCCGCACATGCAGGAACCGCGACTGGACGTGGCCATCGCCGATGCGCACTGGCGCCTTGGCAGGACGGCCCAGGCTCGCGAGCAGTTGCTGGCACTGCTGGAAAAGCAGCCGCAGCTGGACGAAGCTAAGGCTCTCCTGGCCCGCATGCAGCCCTGATCATGGACGCCGAGCGCCTGCGCCTGCTGTTGATCGAAGACAACCTGCCGCTGGCCTCGGCCATCGTCGACCTGCTGCAGGCCCAGGGCCATCAGGTCGACTTCGCCGCCGACGGCCAGATCGGCCTGCGGCTGGCACTGGCAACACCACCGGACGTGCTGCTGCTCGATGTGGGACTGCCAGGCATCGACGGCATCACCCTGTGCCGGCGGTTGCGTGAATGCAGCGACCGCCATGTGCCGGTGTTGATGCTGACTGCACGCGATGCGATCGACGACAAGCTGCAGGGGTTCGCTGCCGGCGTGGACGACTACCTGGTCAAGCCGTTCGACGATGCAGAGCTGCTGGCCCGTTGCCTTGCCCTCGCCCGGCGCCATCGCGTGGGCCAACCGAACCTGCTGCAGATCGGTGCGTTGAGCATCGACCGGCGCAGTGGCCAGGCCTGGCGCGCGGGCACGGCGCTGGAGCTGCAGCAGGTTCCACAGCGCATCCTGCTGGCGCTGGCCGAAGCCTGGCCGCGCACCGTCACCCGCAGCGAACTGGTGCAACGCCTGTGGGGAGATGAAGCGCCCCCCTCCGATCCGCTGCGCTCGCATCTGTATCTGCTGCGCCAGGTACTGGACCGGCCATTCAACGGTGAGATGCTGCGCACCGTGCACGGCGTCGGCTTCCGGCTGGAAGCTTCGCCATGAAGCGGCGGCCGATCCAGCGCCTGCGCCGCCGCCTGGTCGTCGCGTTTACGTCCTTCACCCTGCTCATTGCTACGGTGTTCGGGTTGTATTCGCTGGTCTTCATGTACGCCGTGGAAGACAGCGTTTTCAATGCACAGCTGGCCCGTGAAGCGACGGCGCAGCTCGCCGTCCATGCAGCTACGGGTCGATGGCGGGCGCCGGGTGATGCGGCCATCCGCCTGTATCAGGACACGAGCGCGTTCCCAAGCGATCTGCAGACCACATTCACCCAGGAGCCGTGGCGTTCTGAATTCAGCGGCAACGAGGGCCGGCACTACCACGTGCGACGCATGGATCCGCCACCGCCGTCACGGCCTGCCTGGCTGATCGCCGAGGTCAGCTCTCAACTGGCGGTGCGCCCGATCCGCGATGACGTAGTGGCCCTGCTGGCCGGCACCGCGTTGGTGATGGTGCTGCTGGCGATCCTGCTGGGCGTGTGGCTTGCGCGCCGTGGCACGCGCCCTCTGTACTCGCTCGTGGCGCACGTTGAGGCGTTGCCACTGCTGCCACGGGAAGACACCGCCCTGGCTGCTCACTTCGACGATGACGAGATCGGTGTGCTGGCGCGTGCCGTGGACCGGTTGTCCGCCCGGGTGGCCGCCTTTGTTGCCCGCGAACACGCCTTCACCCGCGATGCCAGCCACGAACTGCGCACACCGTTGGCGGTGATTTCCAGCGCGGCCGGCCAGTTGCTGCACGAACCCGGGCTGTCCGAGCGCGGGCAGCAGCACCTGCAGCATATCCGCCTGTCCGCGCTGCAGCTGCAGCAGGCTGTGGCGGCACTGCTGGCCCTGGCCCGCGAGGACGAGGCGCCCCCCGCCGCGCAGGTGCGTCTGGTGCCACTGCTGGAGCGGGTCATCGTTGAACAGGCACCTTTGCTTGGCGCGCGGCCGGTGGAGGTGCAGATGACGTTGACCGACGATGCAGCGCTCTGCGCGCCGGAACCGGCGCTGCGCGTGGTACTGGCCAATCTGATCGGCAATGCCTTCGCCCATACACCGCTGGGACATGTGCGTATCAGCATGGAAGCAGGAGAACTGTCGGTATACAACAGCACCGGCAGCGACGCATCCCTTGGCCACTGGCCCGATCCACGCCCATTTGAAAAAGGCGAAGACAGCCTGGGCAACGGTCTCGGCCTGGAGATCATGCGTCGCCTGTGCGATCACCATGGCCTGCAGCTGCGGATCGAACGACACGCCCTTGGCGTGCGGGCGATCCTGCGCGGCTTGCCGATGCCGGGATGATCGCCAACCGTGTGGTGCCGCCTACAGCGCCATCCGCTCGCGCAGCTCCCGTGCCTGCCGGCGCGATACCTCGACTTCGCTGCCATCATCCAGCGCCAGATCGTAACCATCACCGATGCTCGGCGTGACCGCACGGATGCGCCGCAGGTTGACCAGCGTGTTGCGGTTGGCACGAAAGAAAAGATCCGGCGGCAAGCGTGCTTCCAACGCACTCAGGCTGCGGGCCAGCAATGCGTTCTGGTCGCGGAACCACAGCCGCGTGTAGTTGCCATCCACCACCAACCGGCGGATCTCGGCAACGGCCACGAACCAGCAGCGCTCGCCTTCCCGCACGAACACCTGGTCCTGCGCGCCCAATGTTCCGTGACCGCTTGGAGCTTCGGTACTCAGCTCCGCATGCTGGCGTGCACGCTCCAGCGCCTCCAGCAGGCGCGGGGCTTCCACCGGCTTGACCAGGTAGTCCAGCGCGTTGGCCTGGAATGCGCGTACTGCGTAGGTGTCATAGGCAGTGACGAACACCACCGCAGGCACCCTTTCCAGCCCGTCCAGTACATCGAAGCCGCTGCCGGAGGGCATCTGCACGTCCAGCAGCACCAGGTCCGGTGCCAGCGTGGCGATGGCCTCGCGCGCGGCCGGCACGTCGTCGGCCTCGCCCACGCACTGCACCCATGGCAGCGACGACAGCAGCGTACGCAGCTCCTGCCGCGCCAGCCGTGCATCGTCGACAATCAACACACGCAGCAGGGCGGTCATTGCGGAATCTCCAGCAGGGCCCGCATGCGGTCGCCGATCGGCTGCAGGGCGAAACGGCCACGCGTACCCAGTTGCGTGCGCAGGTAGGCCAGGCCGACACCATGGCCGGGGGTAGGTTCATCGCTGCTGCCGAGCGGGTTGTCCACCTGCAGGCGCAGCAGGTCATCTTCCAGCGACGCGCGGATATGTACCTCACCGCCGCCCGCGCGGCTGGCAATACCATGTTTGATCGCGTTCTCAACGAGCAGTTGCAGCGCCATCGCTGGCAGTTGTGCCTGCACAGCTTCTGCTGCTATCTCCCGCCGCACCTGCAGACGCTGTTCGAAGTGGATCGCCTCGATGGCAAGATAGTCATCGACCACCGCCAGTTCCTCGGCCAGGGTCACCTGCTCGCTGCGGTTGTGGGCCAATGCGTGGCGCAGCGTGCGCGACAGGCGGGTGACCATGTCGCGGGCACGCTCGGGGTCCTCCAGGATCAGCGCGCGCAGGTTGTTCAATGCGTTGAACATGAAGTGTGGATTCAGCCGCGCACGCAACGCATCGCGCTCCAGCGCGCTGCGCTCCGCCTCCGCGCGCAACCGTGCCAGCTCGCTGTGGCGCGCGCGGCGCAGGCCATGCAAGCCCGCCCACAGGCCCGTCCACATCAACAGGAACAGGGCGGTGTTCATCCAGTACAGCACGACCGACGACAGCTGATAGTCGGCACGCCCACCGGGCAACTGCACCCAGCCCATGGCTAATGCCGGCAGCAGCAATGCCGCCGTCAGCCCCTGTGCAATGCTGGCGCCAACCACCACGCCAGCGGCCAGCTTCAGCACCAGGCTGCCCAGACTGCCATCCCACCAGCGCTGCCGCAGCGCGACCGAACGCAGCGCGCCGCTGCACAACCACAGGGACACGGCGATGCTGAGGGAAATCAACACCACGCCGCTGAACAGCGTGCCGCCGCCGATACGCACCCCCAGCCACAGGCTGTACGCCGCATAGCCTGCCCACGCCAGCGCGTTGAGGGTCCAGAAGCGGCGGGATGGCGTGGTTGCGTCCATGGGCAGCCTTGGCGGTGGAGGGAAAGGCATGCAGCGGTCAGGAATGCGCGGCAAGGAAGCGGCGCACCTGCGCCTGCAGCCAGCGCGGATCATCCCACATCAGGAAGTGGTAGCCCTGTGCGCTCATCTCGATCTGCACACCCGGCAGCTTCGCGTACTGCGCCTGGAACTGCGCACGGGTACTGGCCTCCGTACCACCCATCGACTGATAGGCTCCCCAGCTGCCCAGCACCAGGACCGGCGTGTGGATAGCGGCGATGTCATCACGCAGATCGCGCACCAGCATGGAGTACATCGCATCGGCCATGCTCGTGCGATCACTGTCGCGCCCCCAACGCTGGAGCTCCGGCAGATGCTGCGTGCTGCGGGTCAGGGCCTTGGCGGTCGCGTCGTTGCGTGCATTGAAGCTGGCCTCATCGGCCGCCAGCAGGCCTTCGCGCAGCTGCCCGGCCATTATCCCGACGTTCTGCGCGGTGGCCTGCGGGTTCATCACCGCCGCATAGAACGGCAGCGAATCCACGATCACCAGCGGACCGACTGCATCAGGTGCCTTCAGTGCCAGCTGCATCGCCAGCACGCCTCCCAGGCTGTGGCCAATCACAGCAATCTTCGACAGATGCTGCGCCTGCAGATACCCCAGCAGTTCATCGCGCATCGCCGGCAGGAAATCCGCCGGGCGTGGGTGCGCTGCCGCAGCACCGGCAAAGCCCGGCAACTGCACCAGGTGACACTGCACATTCTTCAGCGCCAGACAGGTCTCGCGCCAGACCTCGGCACTGCTGTTCAGGCCGGGAATCATCAGCAACGGACGCCCCTTGCCGACCACCTCGACCTGCACTGCGCCTGGAACGGCGGCCTTGTCGACGGCGGTGGCATGGGCCGGGCCCGTGCCAAGCACGGCCATCGCCACGCCGACCATCACCAGCCTGGCCAAGGCCTTCATCGCGTACCAGAGTGCCTGGAAGATCTTCATCGTCTGCTCCTTCATCGGGCGGGTGGGCCGGGAATGGGGCCAGCGTGGCTCCGCTTCCGGTGCCCCGGTTGCGATTACGGAGCAACGGCCCGTCAGCGGGGCGAACGGTCGCCCGCACGGGATGGTCGACCTCACACACTCATTGCACATCCATCTTGATGAAGCGATATACTTATCCACACCCGCCGCCGCCGTCCGTGCCATGACCGCCATCAGCTTCGAGTTCTATCCGCCCAAGACCGACGAACAGCGCACCCAGCTGGACCGTGCCGCGGCCAAGCTGAAGGCATATGCCCCGGAGTACGTGTCCTGTACCTTCGGCGCCGGTGGCTCGACCCTCAGCTACACCTCCGAGACCGTGCGCCATCTCAACCAGCACCACGGCTTCGATGCGGCACCGCATCTGTCCTGCGTGGGTGGCACCCGCCAGGAGATCCGCGAGCTGCTCAAGCTGTACCGCGCCATCGGCTGCCGGCGCCTGGTCGCGCTGCGCGGCGATCTGCCTTCGGGCATGGGTTTCCCCGGCGACATGCGCTACGCCTCCGAACTGATCGCCTTCATCCGCGCCGAGCACGGCGATGCCTTCCGTATCGAAGTGGGCGCGTATCCGGAAACGCATCCGCAGGCGCAGGACGCCCTGCTCGACCTGAAGCACTTCAAGGCCAAGATCGACGCCGGTGCCGATGCGGCCATCACCCAGTACTTCTTCAATCCCGATGCCTACTTCCACTTCGTCGACGAAGTGCAGCGGCTCGGCGTGCAGGTGCCGATCACCCCGGGCATCATGCCGATCTCCAACTTCAGCCAGCTGCGCCGCTTCTCCGAACAGTGCGGTGCGGAAATCCCGCGCTGGATCAGCCGCAAGATGCAGGCCTACGGTGACGACGCCGAATCGGTGCGCGCCTTCGGCGCCGAAGTGGTAGCCAAGCTGTGCCAGCGCCTGATCGACGGGGGCGCACCGGGCCTGCATTTCTACACGTTGAACCTGGCCAAGCCGACGGTCTCGGTACTGACGTTGCTGCGCGGCTGAAAAGTACGCTGCGTTATCGCAATCGGCGCTACGCTGCGTCGATGAAGCTCGTCCTCTCCCTGTTGCTGCTCCTGCTGCTGCCCGGCGTCTGCGCCGTCGCACAGGCGCAACCCACGCGCTTGAACCGCTGCACCGATCCGCAGGGACAAAGTGTCTACACCGACCGCCCCTGCGACAGCCTGGGTGCACAGTCCCGGCGTCCGCCGCCGGCGCCTTCCGGCAACACCCTGCAGCGCGACAGCCTCGGCAGCAGCTGCCCACGTCGGCTGAGTGAACTGGTGCAGGCCTTGCACACGGCGGTCGCCATCGGTGACGTGAACCGGCTCTCTTCGCTGTACCTGTGGGGCGCGGTGTCTGATGCCGGCGCACAGCGCATTCTTGGCCAGCTGGAATCGGTGGTACGGCGACCGCTGGTGGACGTGGTGCCGGTGTATCCGCGGCAGGATGTGGATGAGGGCGCGGGTACTGCCGCGCAGGTACCGGCATTGGAATCGGAGCCGACTGCGCGGCGCCATCCGGTCGGGTTGCGGTTGGAGCAGACCCTGCCGGGCAGCGCCACGCGCGCGGCGACCGTGCTTGGGCTGCGGCGGCAATATGGGTGCTTCTGGATCACGCTGTGAGCGGGTTGGGCTGAGCGGTCATCCACGCATGGCGTGGATCTACTGGTCCCTGCACGGTTTGGATCTGCTCATCCACGCATGGCGTGGATCTACTCGTCCCTGTATGGCGTCGGATCGGTACCCGTGTCAGGGCATCAGGCCGGCCACAGTCCGCGGATGGCGGCGATACCCTGCCCGCCGTGACGGCGTGCCTCGGCCACGTGCTGCGGCGTCATGCCGCCGAGCGCATAGATCGGCAGCGAGACCTGTGCGCGCATCGCGGCGAAGGCTTCCCACCCCAACGGCACTGCATCGGGATGGCTCGCAGTAGCCTGCACCGGCCCCAGCACGGCGAAGTCGCAGCCGAGCCGCTGTGCGGCCAACAGCTGTTCAAGGTCATGGCAGGAGGCGGCCACCAGTTGCCCGGCCGGCAGCGGCCGTTCCTGCAGTGACTGCAGCTGCTCGCTTCCCAGGTGCACGCCGACGCCGAGGGTGCGCGCCAGTTCGATATCGCGGTTGAGCAGCCACTGCACACCGCGCCGATGCGCGCGCACGGCCTGCTCGATCATGCCCTGCCGCTGCGGATGCTCGGCGGGCAGGCGCAGCTGGATGCGTTGCTGCCCCGAAGCCACCGCCTGCTGCAGCTGGCCGTGCCAACGCTGCAGGCCGCCCTCATCGGTGCCCGGCGCAGGGGTGATCAGGTAGCAGTCCGGCTGGCGCAGTGCGGCCACCACCGGCAGGTCAGCCGGCGGCATGGAATAGCGGATCAGCTTGTCCGGCGCCACCCAGGTGATGGCCTGGCCCTCGCGTCCACGCGGGGTGCCCTTCCAGCTGCGTACGTGACGCACCTCCAGGGTCAGGTCCTTGTCCGGGTAGCGCTGCGGCACGTCCATGATCCATTCGCCCACCTCGGCCTCGATGCCCAGCTCCTCGTGCAGCTCGCGCGCCAGCGCCTGCTCGGAGGTCTCACCGGGCTCGCGCTTGCCGCCCGGGAATTCCCAGAGGCCGGCCATGTCGCGGCTTTCGGTACGGCGGTTGAGCAGGATGCGGCCGCGGGCGTCAGTGATGACGGCGGCTACGACGTGGATCGATCGTTTCGGGGAAGGCATGGGGGGAGCATGCCGAAAACCGGGGCACCGGCGCAATCGCCGAACGCCTCAAGGCCCATAACAGGAAAGCCCCGCTTTCGCGGGGCTCTCCAGGGGTCAGCTCAGCTGGCCGTGGCAGTGCTTGTACTTCTTGCCGCTGCCGCACGGGCACGGATCGTTGCGACCGATCTTCGGCTCGTCACGCTGCAGCTGGGCCGCCTCGACCTGCGCCGCTTCCTCATCGGCACTGTAGCCGCCTGCGTCCTGGTGCTGGAACTGCGACTGCTTCAGGCGGGCTTCCACCTGCTGGCGCTCGGCCGCTTCCAGTGCCTGCACTTCCTCGTCGCTGCGGATGCGCACGCGGGCCAGCAGGGTCACCACTTCGCGCTTGACGTTCTCCAGCATGTCCGAGAACAGCTCGAAGGCTTCCTTCTTGTATTCCTGCTTCGGCTGCTTCTGCGCATAACCGCGCAGGTAGATGCCCTGGCGCAGGTAATCCATGCGCGCCAGGTGCTCCTTCCAGCTCTGGTCGAGCACGGTCAGCATCACGTGCTTCTCCAGCGCGCGCATGGTCTCTTCGCCCACACCCGCTTCCTTCTCGGCGAAGTGCTGGTTGATGCGTTCCTGCACCTTGGCGGTGATGCCTTCGGCATCCAGTTCCTCGTGCGACTTGACCAGATCGGTCAGCGACATGTCCACGCCGAAGTCCGACTGCAGGGTGGCTTCCAGGCCACGCAGGTCCCACTGTTCGTCCACCGAGTTCGGCGGCACGAAGCGGGCGACGATGTCGAAGATCACGTCGTCGCGGATGCCATCGACGTTGTCCTTCACCGACTCGGCGTCAAGCAGTTCGTCGCGCTGGGCGTAGATCACCTTGCGCTGGTCGTTGTTGACGTCGTCGAAGTCCAGCAGGTTCTTGCGGATGTCGAAGTTGTGCGCTTCCACCTTGCGCTGCGCCTTCTCGATCTGGCGGCTGACCAGGCGGTCCTCGATGACGTCGTCTTCCTTCATGCCCATCATGCGCATGGCCTTCTGCACCCAGTCGGAGGCGAAGATGCGCATCAGGTTGTCTTCCAGCGACAGGTAGAAACGGGACGAACCCGGGTCACCCTGGCGGCCCGAACGGCCACGCAACTGGTTGTCGATACGACGCGATTCGTGGCGCTCGGTGCCGACGATGTGCAGGCCGCCCGCAGCCTTGACCGCGTCATGGCGCTTCTGCCACTCGGCCTTGATCGCCGCCTTCTGCTCGTCGGTCGCGCCTTCGCCCAGCTCGTGGATTTCCGCTTCCAGCGAACCACCCAGCACGATGTCGGTACCACGACCGGCCATGTTGGTGGCGATGGTCACGGCGGCCGGACGACCGGCGTTGGCGACGATGGTCGCTTCGCGGTCATGCTGCTTGGCGTTGAGCACTTCGTGCTTCACACCCGCCTTGCGCAGGTGCTCGGACAGCATTTCCGAGGTTTCGATCGAGGTGGTACCCACCAGCACCGGCTGGCCACGCTTGGCGCACTCTTCGATGTCGGCCAGCACCGCATTGAACTTGCCCTTGCGGTTGAGGAACACCTGGTCCGGGCTGTCCTTGCGGATGGTCGGGCGGTTGGTCGGGATCACCACCACTTCCAGGCCGTAGATGCTCTGGAATTCGAACGCTTCGGTATCGGCCGTACCGGTCATGCCGGACAGCTTCTTGTACATGCGGAACAGGTTCTGGAAGGTGATGCTGGCCAGCGTCTGGTTCTCGCGCTGGACCGGCACGCCTTCCTTCGCTTCCACCGCCTGGTGCAGGCCATCGGACCAGCGGCGGCCGGCCAGGGTACGGCCGGTGAATTCGTCGACGATGACCACTTCGCCATCGCGCACGATGTAGTCCACATCACGCTGGTAGATGGCGTGCGCGCGCAGGGCGGCGTTGAGGTGGTGGACCACGGTCAGGTTCTGCGCCGCGTACAGGCCTTCGGTCTCGGCATCGAGGATGCCCGCTTCGACCAGCAGCTGTTCGGCGTGCTCCATGCCCGCTTCGGACAGGTGCACCTGCTTGCCCTTCTCATCGACCCAGAAGTCACCCTCACCGTCTTCCGCTTCCTGCTTGACCAGGTTCGGCACGATGCGGTTGACGCGGATGTACAGCTCCGGGGAATCGTCGGCCGGGCCGGAGATGATCAGCGGGGTACGCGCTTCGTCGATCAGGATGGAGTCGACTTCGTCGACGATGGCGTAGTGCAGGCCGCGCTGGTAGCGGTCAGCCTTGGACAGCGCCATGTTGTCGCGCAGGTAGTCGAAACCGAATTCGTTGTTGGTGCCGTAGGTGATGTCGCTGGCATAGGCCTCGCGCTTGTCGCTGTGCGGCATGCCCGGGTAGACCACGCCCACGCTCAGGCCCAGCCAGTTGTACAGCTTGCCCATCTGGGCCGAGTCGCGGCGGGCCAGGTAGTCGTTCACGGTGACCACGTGGACGCCCTTGCCTTCCAGCGCGTTGAGGTACACCGGCAGGGTCGCCACCAGGGTCTTGCCTTCACCGGTGCGCATTTCTGCGATCTTGCCCAGGTGAAGCACCATGCCGCCGATCAGCTGCACGTCGTAGTGGCGCATGCCCAGCACGCGGCGACCGGCCTCGCGGCAGACCGCGAAGGCTTCCGGCAACACCTTGTCCAGGGCTTCACCACCGGCGATGCGCTGCTTGAACTCCGGCGTCTTGGCCTGCAGCTGCTCGTCGGAAAGCTTCTCGATCTCCGGCTCCAGCGCATTGATCTTGGCGACGATGCGGTTGAGCTGGCGCAGCTGTCGTTCATTACGACTGCCAAATACGCGGGTAAGCAGGCTGTTGATCATTGAAGGAACCGGGTTGGATGGGAATGCCGCACGGCTCCGGGAGGATCCGTCCGCCGCAAACGAAACAGGGCGCCTGGCGCCCTGTCGATGGCAACACCCATTGTAGCTTGGGATGGGCGGCAGGGGTTTCAACCCTTTGCGGTCGTCCAGGCGGCCGGGACCGGGGTCCGGGCGGCCGCGCTTCGCGCTCGCGGGGCATGGCCCCGCGCTACCGCCGGGATCCGACGGCGTGCCGGTAGCGCCGGGCCACGCCCGGCGTTGGAATCAACCGCGGGTGATGCGGCCGACCGGGGTATTGCCACCATCGCCGAGGAACTTGCGCGGGTTGACCACGTTGCCGTTCTCCCACACCTCGAAGTGCACGTGGGCGCCGGTCGAACGACCGGTGGAACCGGCCTTGGCCACTTCCTGGCCAGCGCGGACGAGGTCGCCGACCTTCACCACCAGGCGCGAATTGTGCGCGTAGCGGGTGACGTAGCCATTGCCGTGATCGACGTCGACCACGTTGCCGTAACCGCCCTTGACCCCGGAGAAGCTGACCACGCCATCGGCCACGGCCATCACCGGGTCACCGACGCGGGCGTGGAAGTCCATGCCCTTGTGGGTGGCGGCACCGCGACCGAACGGGTCAGCGCGGGTACCGAAGCCGGACGTGACATAGCTGTTGCGGATCGGCATGCGCGAGGGCACGGCGTTCTGCTGCAGCTGGTGGTCGAACATCAGCGATTCCATTACCGACAACTGGCGGCCTGAAGCAGCGAAGCGCTGCTCCAGCACCTGTAAGTCGGCGTTGACGTCCTTCACCGGGATGTCGGCGGTCGGGCCGCCGGCATCGCCGTCACCGAGGCCGGGGGTCTCGTTGAAGTCGAATTCGCCGTCTTCCAGCTTGCCCATCTGGGTCAGCCGCTCGCCCAGGGCGTTCAGGCGGGTGGCCTGCGCCTGCAGCTCGCCGAGGCGGGCGGCCAGCGCGTTGACCTGGGTCTGCGCATCGCGCTGGACCTTGGCCAGCTCGGCCTCCTGGCGGTCGACCTTGGCCTGCAGGCGCGAATCATTGAGCGCACTGGCGCCAATGCCGCCGGCAAGGCCGATAATGCAACCTGCGCCGAGCACGCTGCCCAGCAGGGCTCGGGGGCGGTCCTCGAAGTAGAACCGCAAACGCGTGAGCGCCGATTTGGCCTGTCCTTCACGCGTTTTGATTACGATCTTTTTGAATGCCATCAGTGAGTTTTCATGTCTGAGCCGAAATCCAGCGTTCGTCCCGCATCCAGACCGAAACCGGCCCTGGATGTAGTGATGGCGGACAAAAGCGGGAACCCGCTGCGGCGTGCCCTATGGCTCGACGCGCTGGACCGTCAGTTGCGCCCCCAGTTGCCGCCACCTCTGCGCAGCCGTTGCCGGCTGGCCAATGTGGACGGGGAACACCTCGTTTTTCTCGTCGAGTCCCCGGTCTGGCATGCCAAGTTGCGGCTTGCCGAAGCCCAGTTGCTCGACGCGGCCCGGTCCATCGGGCTGAAGGCCACCAAGGTGACCGTCAAGACTGCGTCTCCCACTCCCACGCGCTCCCCAGCGCTCGACAACCGGAATGGACCCCACGCAGTTTCAGCCGCCACGCACAAAGGGCTACGCGACGCCTTGGCAGCTCTGCAGGACCTTCCTTCGAAACCGAAGCGGGAAACCTGAAAGCAGCGGAGCGTCCTGCTCCGCTCCCCGTCGCGCGTGTCACCGCAGCGTGAAACATTTCGGGGGCCGGGTCGCATCCTAGCTGGCCCCGGTGGGGCAGTCGTTAGATTGTTGTTAAAACAACGTTAAATTCAGGCTTCCGATCCAACAGGTTCACAAAACCGTGACCTCGGCCCGGCCGTCGCGTCACCCACTGCGCCAGCGCCTCAAGGAACGTCGGAAACGCAAACGCCGCCCTGGAAGGCGGCGTTTTTGCATTCAAATTCAATGGCTTGTGTAATCAAGCATAGGCCGGCGTGGCGTATACGACCGGGTCCGGCACCGCCGGCGAGTCGTAGGTGACCCATTCCCAGGCAGTCGCATCGGCCATCAGCGCCCGCACCAGCTTGTTGTTGAGCGCGTGGCCGGACTTGAAGCCCTCGTAGGCGCCCAGCACCTGGCCGCCGGCCAGATAGAGGTCGCCGATCGCATCGAGGATCTTGTGGCGCACGAATTCGTCGGCGTAGCGCAGGCCGTCTTCGTTGAGCACGCGGAACTCATCGAGCACGATGGCGTTGTCCATCGAACCGCCAAGGCCGAGGTTGCGCTCGCGCATGTATTCCAGGTCGCGCATGAAGCCGAAGGTGCGCGCGCGGGAAATTTCCTTGGTGTAGGCCATCGTCGAGAACTCGATTTCCTGGCGCGACTGCTTGGCCGGGATCATCGGGTGGTCGAACTGGATGGTGAAGCCCAGCTTGTACCCCTCATACGGAGTGAAGCGGGCCACCTTGTCGCCCTCGGTCACTTCCACGGTCTTCAGCACGCGGATGAAGCGCTTGGGCGCATCCTGTTCCACGATGCCTGCCGACTGCAGCAGGAACACGAACGGGCCGGACGAACCGTCCATGATCGGCAGCTCGGCCGAGGACAGTTCGACGATGATGTTGTCCACACCCAGGCCGGCCAGGGCCGACATCAGGTGTTCGACGGTCTGGATCTTGGCGTCGTTGCAGGTCAGGCCGGTGCACAGGGTCACTTCGGTGACCAGCTCGGCCTTGGCAGGCACTTCCACTACCGGGTCCAGGTCCACGCGCCGGAACACGATGCCATGGTTGACCGGCGCCGGACGCAGGGTCATGTAGACCTTGTCGCCGCTGTGCAGGCCTACGCCGGTGGCGCGGATCGTGTTCTTGAGGGTGCGTTGCTGGATCATGGGGGGACGACCGGAAGTGACACAGTAGATTAACACGCAGGGTCCCCTACCCCGGCTGAAACGCCGGCAGGACACACCGGCGCGCCGGTAGGACGCGCGTGAAGCAGGGCGGCCGGGCCCATCCTGGCCCGGCGCCCGCGTTTTCAGGACATGGTGGCGCAACCCGGGGGGGACAAGCCCCGGGCAGCGTCGATCAGTCCGCCTGGCGGCGCAGGAACGCCGGGATGTCCAGGTAATCGTTCGGCAGTTCCGCCGCGGCCGGGGCCGAGGAGGCCGGAGCCGACGGGGTGGACGCTGCCACGCTGTCGCTGCTGGCCCGACGCAGACCCAGGCCCATGCCGCCGACAGCCTTGGACACCGCATCACCGCCGTTGTCGAACTCGCCGAACTCCGGCTGGCCGGTGGTGGCGTTGCGGACCAGCTTGATCGGTGCACGCTCGCCCGGACGCTGGGTCTTGCTGGCCGAGACGCGGTTCAGGCCCGTGGCGACCACGGTCACGCGCACTTCGTCCTGCATGTCCGGATCGAGCACGGTACCCACCACCACGGTCGCGTCTTCCGAAGCGAAGCCGTCGATGGTGCGGCCGATCTCGTCGAACTCGGCCATGGTGAAGTCGGCACCGGCGGTGATGTTGACCAGGATGCCGTTGGCACCGGCCAGGTTCACATCGTCCAGCAGCGGGTTCTGGATGGCGGCTTCGGCAGCGGCCTGGGCGCGGTCATCGCCACGCGCGGTGCCGGTGCCCATCATCGCCAGGCCCATTTCGGACATGACGGTGCGCACGTCGGCGAAGTCGACGTTGATCAGGCCCGGACGCACGATCAGGTCGGCGATGCCCTGCACGGCGCCCTGCAGCACGTCGTTGGCGGCACGGAAGGCCTGGATCATGGTCGCGTTGCGACCCAGCACGGTGATCAGCTTCTCGTTGGGGATGGTGATCAGCGAGTCGCAGTGCTGGCTCAGTTCTTCGATGCCCTTCAGCGCGACCTGCATGCGGCGACGGCCTTCGAACGGGAACGGCTTGGTGACCACGGCGACGGTCAGGATGCCCATCTCCTTGGCCAGCTGTGCCACCACCGGCGCAGCGCCGGTACCGGTGCCACCGCCCATGCCAGCGGTGATGAACACCATGTCCGCACCCTGCAGCGCGTCCATGATGCGCTCACGGTCTTCCAGCGCAGCCTGGCGGCCGACTTCCGGATTCGCGCCTGCGCCCAGGCCCTTGGTGACATTGGTACCCAGCTGCAGCTGCAGCTTGGCACCACAATTCTTGATGGCCTGCGAGTCGGTGTTGGCGGTGATGAATTCCACGCCATCCACTGCCGAGTTGACCATGTGCGCCACGGCATTGCCGCCGCCGCCGCCCACGCCAACAACCTTGATCACCGCATTGGGTGCCATCTTTTCGATCAGTTCAAAATGCGCCATGTCCGTGTCCTCGTTGTATCCGCTTTCGATTGCATGGGCCTTCGGGCGTCCTGCCTTCGTGCTGCATGCCGTCGTTGCGGCTGTGTGGGTTATGTGTTGCCGGTGTTGCGTCGTGTTGCCGGTGTTGCAACCGGGCGAGCCCGGGTAGTGCAGGTTCCGCGTCAGAATTCGCCGCGGAACCAGGTCTTCAACTTCTTGAACATGCTTCCGGCGCGGCCAGTCGGCAGAGACGGCCGGCGCGGATGTTCGATCTGGCTGCCCATCAGCAGCAGGCCCACGCCGGTGGCATGCACCGGGTTGCCCACCACTTCGCCCAGCCCGGTGACGTGCTGCGGGATGCCCACGCGCACCGGCATCTGCAGCATTTCCTCGGCCAGTTCGACCACGCCTTCCATCTTCGAAGCACCACCGGTCAGCACCATGCCGGCGCGCACCAGTTCCTCGAAGCCGGAGCGGCGCAGTTCGGCCTGCACCATTTCGAAGATTTCTTCGTAGCGGCCCTGCACTGCCTGCGCCAGCGCGTGGCGCGGCATGCGGCGCGGCGGACGATCACCGACCGACGGCACCTGGATGCTCTCCTCGGCGGTGGCCAGCTGGGCCAGGGCACACGCGTAGCGCACCTTGATCTGCTCGGCTTCCGGGGTCGGCGTGCGCAGCATGTGCGCGATGTCGTTGGTGACGTGGTCGCCGGCGATCGGCAGCGAGGCGGTGTGGCAGATCGCGCCCTGCACGAACACCGCGATGTCGGTGGTGCCGGCGCCCATGTCGACCAGCACCACGCCCAGCTCGCGCTCGTCGGCGGTCAGCACCGCCACGCTGGAGGCCAGCGAGGACAGCACCAGGTCGTCCACCTGCAGGCCGCAGCGCTGCACGCACTTGCTGATGTTGGCGGCGGCCGACTGCGCGCACACCACCAGGTGCGCATGCACCTCCAGGCGCACGCCGGTCATGCCGACCGGGTTGCGGATGCCTTCCTGCGAATCGTCCAGCACGTACTCGCGCGGGATCGCATGCAGGATCTTCTGGTCGGCCGGGATCGCCACCGCCTTGGCCGCATCGAGCACGCGATCCAGGTCGCCCCAGGTCACTTCGCCGTCGCGGATCGGCACGATGCCGGGCGAGTTCTTGCACTGCACGTGGTTGCCGGAGATGGAGGCATACACCGAGCGGATCTCGCAGCCGGCCATCAGCTCGGCTTCTTCGACCGCACGCTGGATCGACTGCACGGTCGATTCGATATCCACCACCACGCCGCGCTTGAGGCCGCGCGACTCATGGGAGCCGATGCCGATCACTTCGATCGGGTTGCCCGGCGAATACTCGCCCACCAGCGCCACCACCTTGGAGGTGCCGATATCCAGGCCGACGATCAGCGATTTGTCACCCTTGCGATTCATGTTCTTTCCTGCGTCCTTCTTGCCGGGGTGCCCGGTGCATTGGCGGGGGCGGCCGGAGTGCCCCAGCTCAGCGTGAAACCATTGGTATATCGGAGGTCGGCGCGCTCGATCGGCGCGGCCTGGTTGGCCAGCTGCGGCAGCACGCGCACGAAGCGCTGCAGGCGCGAACGTGCGTCGTCGCGGCCGACCACCACTTCAGTGCCGTTGCTCAGCAGCAGCGACCAGCTGCCGCGCGCGTCCATGGTCAGCCGGCGCACATCGACGCCAGCCGGCGCGAACAGCGCGCGCGAATCGTTGTACAGCTTGACCACTTCCTCGGTCTGGCTGTCCGGGCCATCCAGCTCGGGCAGCTGCAGGTCGGCCAGTTTCTTCGGCGTGGGGAACAGCTTGCCCTGCTCGGACAGCAGGCGACCTTCGCCCCAGCGCGCGAACGGCTTGTGCTCGACCAGCGTCACTTCCAGCACGTCCGGCCACTGCTTGCGCACCTGCGCGCTTTCCACCCACGGCAGCTTTTCCAGTGCGTCCTGCGCGTCCTGCAGCTTCACCGCGAAGAAACCGGCATGTGCATACGGCAGCAGCACCTGCTGCAGCTGTTCCGGCGGCACCCGCTTGAACTCACCGTGCACGCGCAGCTTCGCCAGCGGCCAGCGCTCGGCGCCGACCCAGCCATTGACCACGGCCACCACCGGCAGTGCAACCACCGACAGGGCCAACAGCCAGACGAAGATGCGCAGCACCGCGTTCATGCGTGCGATGCCTCCAGGGTCTGTTCCAGCACGCGCCACACCAGCTCTTCGAAGCTGATGCCGGCCTGCCCGGCCGCCTTGGGCACCAGCGAATGGCTGGTCATGCCCGGCGCGGTGTTCACTTCCAGCAGGAAGAAGCGGCCGCTGGCGCGATCACGCATCACATCCACGCGACCCCAGCCACGGCAACCGGCGGCGCGGAAGGCCGCCAGCGCGATGCGGCGGATCTCTGCTTCGTCATCGCCATCCAGGCCCGGGCACAGGTACTGGGTGTCTTCGGCGATGTACTTGGCGTTGTAGTCGTACCACTGGCCCTTGGGCACGATGCGGATCGACGGCAGCGCCACATCACCCAGGATGGCGACGGTCAGTTCGTCACCGACCACCATCTGTTCCATCAGCAGCTGGCCGTCGTAGCGCGCGGCCAGGGCCACCGCTTCGTCCAGGCCGGCGTCGTCGGTGACCCGGCTGATGCCCACGCTGGAGCCTTCGTTGGCCGGCTTGACCACCACCGGCAGACCGAGCTCGGCCGCCAGCGCATGCACGGTGGACGCATCGACCTTCCGGTACTGCGGGGTCGGCAGGCCCAGCGACAGCCACACCTGCTTGGTGCGGATCTTGTCCATGCTCAACGCCGAGCCCAGCACGTTGGAGCCGGTGTAGGGCACGCCGAACGCGTCCATCAGGCCCTGCACGATGCCGTCCTCACCACCACCGTTGTGGCCGTGCAGGATGTTGAACACGCGATCGATGCCGCCGGCCGCCAGCGCCTTGGCCAGCGCCGGAATGCCATCGATGGCAACCGCATCGACGCCGCGCGACTGCAGTGCTTCAAGTACGTTGCGGCCCGAATCCAGCGACACTTCACGTTCGCTGGAGCTGCCACCGAGCAGCACAGCAACGCGGCCGAACACGGCCGGGTCGGTGCTGCGCAGCGGCGGGAAGGTCAGCGTGCTCACGCCTCGCCCTCCGCCTTGAAACCTTCCACTGCAATGTGGCTGGCGACGGCGCCGATGTCGCCGGCACCCATCATCAGCAGCAGATCACCGTCCTGCAGCACGTCGGGCAGCACGGTGGCGAGTTCGGACGCCTTGCCGACCACCACCGGCTCGCTGCGGCCACGCGCACGGATGGCGCGGGCCAGCGCGTGCGAATCGGCACCGGCGATCGGCTCTTCACCGGCCGGGTAGACCTCGCTCAGCACCAACGCATCGACGCTCGACAGCACGGCGGCGAACTTGTCGAACTGATCGCGGGTACGGCTGTAACGGTGCGGCTGGAAGGCCACCACCAGGCGCTTGTCGGCCCAGCCGCCGCGGGCGGCGGCGAACACCGCTTCCAGCTCGCTCGGATGGTGACCGTAGTCGTCGATGATGCGGACCTTGGCGCCGCTGGCGGTGGTCACTTCGCCCAGATCGTTGAAGCGGCGACCGACGCCCGCGAAGCTGGCCAGCGCACGCGCGATCGTGTCCGGAGACACGCCCAGCTGCCAACCCACCGCCGCAGCGGCCAGCGCGTTGAGCACGTTGTGCTTGCCCGGCAGCGCCAGCACCACTTCCTGGCTGGTGCCCTGCGGCAGGCGCAGGGTGAAGCGCATGCGCGAACCCTCCTGCACCACGTTCTCGGCGCGCACGTCGGCCTGCGGGCTCATGCCGTAGCTCATCACGTGGCGCGGGGTCTTGGCGGCCAGTGCGGCCACTTCCGGATCGTCGATGCACAGTACTGCCAGGCCATAGAACGGCAGGCGCTGCAGGAACTCGGCAAACGCCGCCTGCACGCGGGCGAAGTCGTTGCCGTAGTTCTCCAGATGATCGGAATCGATGTTGGTGATGATCGACATCAACGGATTCAGGCGCAGGAAGCTGCCGTCGCTTTCGTCGGCCTCGGCCACCAGCCACTGGCCACCGCCGAGCTTGGCGTTGGCACCGGCCGCCAGCAGCTGGCCACCGATCACGAAGGTCGGGTCCAGCCCGCCTTCGCTCAGCACCGCAGCGGTCAGGCTGGTGGTGGTGGTCTTGCCATGGGTACCGGCCACGGCGATGCCGCGGCGGAAGCGCATCAGCTCGGCCAGCATCGCCGCGCGCGGCATGATCGGAATGCGCTGGCTGCGCGCTTCCATCAGCTCCGGGTTGTCTTCGCGGATCGCGCTGGAGACCACCACGCAGTCCGTGCCCAGCACGTTGGCAGCGGAATGGCCGCGCATGATGCGCGCGCCCAGCCCGGCCAGGCGACGGGTCGCGGCGTTGTCGGCGTTGTCCGAACCGGACACTTCGTAGCCCAGCGTCAGCATCACTTCGGCGATGCCGCTCATGCCGGTGCCGCCGATGCCGACGAAATGCACGCGCGGGAACGCGCGTACCAGATCGTTGGTGTCATGCAGGCGGCGGATCATGTGCGGCCTCGCGCAGGGCAGGCGCTGGAGCGTGCCTTCTTCATACAGCTTCCTCGAGAATGATATCGGCGATGCGCTCGGCGGCATCGACCTTGGCCAGGGCACGCGCGGCTTGCGCCATCTGCATGCGGCGGGCGGGATTTTCGGACAGATCACGCAGCAGCGCGGCAATGCCGTCTGCCAGCGTTTCGTCCTGCTTCAGCAATACGGCCGCGTCGCGCTCGACCAGGTATTCCGCATTGCGGGTCTGGTGATCGTCGACGGCGGCGGGGAATGGCACCAGCACGCTGCCGATGCCGACCGCACAGAGTTCGGCCAGCGTGGATGCGCCGGCACGGCACACCACCAGGTCGGCCCAGGCGAAGGCTTCGGCCATGTCGGCGATGAACGGCGTGATGTCACCCTGCACGCCGGCCTTGGCATAGGCCTCGACCGCTTCGGCGTGCAGCTTCTCGCCACTCTGGTGACGCACCACCACCGGCACCTGCGCACCGACTGCGGCCAGTGCCTGCGGCACGCCACTGTTGAGGGCGCGTGCGCCCTGGCTGCCGCCCAGCACCAGCAGGCGCAGCGGACCGCTGCGATCAGCCAGCCGCTGTTCCGGCGGCGCGACGGCGGCGATTTCAGCGCGCACCGGGTTGCCCACGAACTCCTCGCGTGCAGCGAAGGTGCCCGGGAAACCAGTCAGCAGGCGGCGCGCGTAGCGCGACAGGATGCGGTTGGTCAGGCCCGGCGCGCGGTTCTGTTCGTGCACGATCAACGGCAGGCCGTGCAGGCGCGCGGCCATGCCGCCGGGGCCGGAAGCGAAGCCACCGAAGGCGACCACCGCACGCGGCTGGCGGTCACGGATGATCAGGCCGGCGGCACGCAGCGCGCGCATCAGACGCCACGGCGCAGCCAGCAGGGCCAGCTTGCCCTTGCCACGCAGACCGGTGATGGCCAGCGTATCGATGTGGATGTCGTGCTGCGGAACCAGACGGGTTTCCATTGCACCAGCGGCGCCCATCCAGGTGACCGGCACGCCACGCGCGCGCAGCACGCGGGCCACGGCGAGGCCCGGGAAGATATGCCCGCCGGTACCACCGGCCAGGATCATCACCGGCCGGGCGTTGTTCTGGACGGCGCTCATCCGAGCCTCCCGAAGGTGGGTTCGACGCGCGACTGCAGGCGGCTGGTGCCGCGCACGGCGGCCGGCTCGGCCGCAGCCGGTTCGGCGGCCATCGGCACGTTCTTTGCCACCGGTGCGGCCGAAGCCTCGGCGGCAGCCGGGCCAGCAACTTCGTCAGCAGCGCCCATGCGCACGGCCTGGCGGCGTTCGGCACGCTTCAATTCATAGGACACACGCAGCAGCAGGCCCATTGCCACACAGGTCATCAGCACCGACGAGCCACCCGACGAAATCAGCGGCAGGGTCAGGCCCTTGGTCGGCAGGATGCCCAGGTTCACGCCGATCGAAACGAAGGTCTGCATGCTGATCCACAGGCCGATGCCGAAGGCGATGTAGCCGGAGAAGTGGCGCTTCATTTCCACGCAGCGCATGCCCAGCCAGAACGTGCGGCCGACCAGCAGTGCGTACAGCGCCACGATCGTGCAGGTGCCGAGGAAACCGAACTCCTCGGCGGTGACCGAGAAGATGAAGTCGGTGTGCGCCTCGGGCAGGTAGTACAGCTTCTGCACCGAGTTGCCCAGGCCGACGCCGGTCCACTCACCGCGGCCCACCGCCATCAGCGCGTTGGACAGCTGGTAGCCGTCGCCCTGCTGGTCGGCCCACGGGTCGAGGAAGGAGGTGATGCGGCGCATGCGGTACGGCTCGATGATCGCCAGCGCGCTCATGCCGACCAGGCCGATCACCACCGGCATCGACATGCGCGGCATGTTCACCCCGCCCAGCACCAGCATGCCGGCGGTGATCGCCAGCAGCAGGGTGGACGAGCCGAAGTCGGGCTGCAGCAGCAGCAGCACCACCAGCGCACCGGCCACGCCCAGCGGCTTGAGCATCGCCGGCCAGGTCGCGTTGACCTCGTCGCGGAAGCGCACCAGGTAGCTGGACAGCCAGACGATGTAGAGCACCTTCACCGCTTCGACCGTCTGGAACTTGGAGATGCCCAGGTTGATCCAGCGGCGGGCACCGTTGACGCTGCTGCCCAGGCCGGGAACGAACACCACCACCAGCAGCGCGAAGCAGCCCAGCAGCAGCATCTGGTTGTACTGCTCGATGGTCTTCAGCTCGGTGCGCGCGGCCATGATCGCCAGCACGATGCCGACCGCCAGGAAGATCAGGTGGCGGTTGAGGTAGTAGAACGGGCTGCTCATCAACGCGATCGAGCTGGACGCGACCATCACCACGCCCAGCCCGGTGAGCGCGATCATCGCGCCGAGCAGCCACTTGTCGTAGCTGCCACCGATGGCCTCAAGGCGTGTTGCCTGGTGCGACAGGTCATTCATCAGCGTACCTTCAACGTGGCCAGGCCGATCAGCACCAGCACGACGGAGATGATCCAGAAGCGCACGATCACGCGCGGCTCCGGCCAGCCCTTCAGTTCGAAGTGGTGATGGATCGGCGCCATGCGGAACACGCGCTTGCCGGTCAGCTTGAACGAGGCGACCTGGATCATCACCGACAGCGTTTCGATGACGAACACGCCGCCCATGATCACCAGCACCAGTTCCTGGCGGGTGATCACCGCGATGGTGCCCAGCACCGCGCCCAGCGACAGCGCGCCGATATCACCCATGAACACCATGGCCGGATAGGTGTTGAACCAGAGGAAGCCCAGCCCTGCACCCGCAATCGCGGCGCAGATGATGACCAGCTCACCGGCGCCCGGAATCTGCGGGATCTGCAGGTAGTTGGCGAACACGGCGTTGCCCGAGGCATAGGCGAACACGCCCAGCGCACAGGCCACCAGCACGGTCGGCATGATCGCCAGCCCATCCAGGCCGTCGGTCAGGTTGACCGCGTTGGAGAAGCCGACGATCCAGAAATAGGCGATGGCCACGAAGCCGATGCCGGCCAGCGGCAGCGCCACCGACTTGAACATGGGGATATAGAAGGTCAGCGCCGCCGGCACGTCAGCGGTCTGGAACAGGAAGATGCCCGCAGCCAGGCCGAAGATCGACTGCAGCAGGTACTTCCAGCGCGACTTCAGGCCGTTCGGGTCGCGACGGACGATCTTGATCCAGTCGTCGTACCAGCCGATGGCGCCGAAGCACAGCATCACCGCCAGCACCAGCCACACGTAGCGGTTGCGCAGGTCAGCCCACATCAGCACCGACAGGGTGACGGTGAGCAGGATCAGTGAACCGCCCATGGTCGGCGTACCGGCCTTGGAGAAATGGGTCTGCGGACCATCGGTCCGGATCGGCTGGCCGCCCTTGAACTGGGCAAGCTTGCGGATCATCGCCGGGCCGAGCCACAGCGACAGGAACAGCGCCGTCAACGCGGCAAGGATGGCGCGGAACGTCTGGTAGTTGAACAGCCCGAACAGGCTCTCCAACTGCTGCAACCATCGAGCCAGTTCATACAACATGCGGGGATTCCTCTCCTTGCGCCAGCAGCGCTTTGACAATCGTGTCCATGGCGCTGCCACGGGAACCCTTGACCAGGCAGCGCACGCCGGCGTGCAGCTCGTCCTTCAGCGCCTGCGACAGCGCGTCATGGGTGGTGAAATGGCGTCCGCCCTCGCCAAACGCGGCGGCAGCGGCGGCACTGAGCGGGCCCAGTGCATACAGGCGCTTGAGGCCGGCGGCACGCGCGCGGATACCCGCCTGTGCATGCAGCGCCTCGGCGTCGGCGCCCAGCTCGCGCATGTCACCCAGCACCAGCCAGCCCTCTTCCGGGGCGGCGGCCAGTGCGTCGATGGCGGCGGCCAGCGAACCAGGGTTGGCGTTGTAGCTGTCGTCCACCAGCACCGCGCCGTTGTGCAGCTGATGGGCGATCTGGCGGCCCGGCACCGGCTGTGCTTCGGCCAGGCCGGTAGCCACCAGTGACAGCTCGATGCCAGCGGCAAGCGCCAGGCTGGCGGCGGCCAGTGCATTGCTGATGTTGTGGCGGCCCGGCAGACCCAGCACCACGCCCGCCTCGCCCATCGGCGTGACCAGGGTGAAGCGGCTGCCCTGCGCACCGGCGCGGATGTCGCGCGCGGTGACGTCGGCGGTGTGTTCCAGACCATAGCGCAGCACCCGGCAACGTGCCGGGGTACCGATGAAATGCTGTTCGAACCAGCGCCCGTAGGCATCGTCGACATTGATCACCGCCACGCCATCGGCCGGCAGTGCGGCGTAGATCGCGCCCTTGGTCACGGCAACGCCGAGCAGGCTGCCCATCCGCTCCAGGTGGGCCGGGGCGATGTTGTTGACCAGGGCATAGCGCGGGCGCGCGATGTCGGTCAGGTAAGCGATGTCGCCCGGCTTGCCGGCGCCCATCTCGTAGACGGCGTAGTCGGCATCTTCCGGGGCGTCGATCACTGCCAGCGGCAGGCCGATCTCGTTGTTGCGGTTGCCCGGGTTGGCGTAGACCACCTTGTGCGCGTGCTGGGCCACCTGCTGCAGGATCGCCAGCAGCAGGCTCTTGACGCTGGTCTTGCCGTTGCTGCCGGTGATGGCGAACAGTTCGGTCGCACGGTCGCGCTGCATGCCGGCGGCGATCTTCGCCAGCGCGCGCTCGCTGTCGGCCACCAGCACCTGCGGCAGGTCCAGCGGCAGCAGGCGCTCGACCAGCAGCGCGCTGGCGCCACGTGCCTGCGCGTCAGCGGCGAAGTCATGGCCGTCGAAGCGTTCGCCACGCAGCGCCACGTACAGGCTGCCCGGGCCAAGGCTGCGGGTATCGTTGCTGATGGCGTCGATGGCCACGTCGTCGCCGTGGATCTCGCCACCGGCCCAATGGGCGATCAGCGAAAGCAGGGTGCGCTTCATGCCGCGCCCTCCCCGGCCTGCGCTGCAAGCACACCGACCTTGGCGGCCAGTGCAGCAGCGGCCACTTCGGTGTCGTCGAAATCATGGCGCACGCCATTCACTTCCTGGTACGGCTCATGGCCCTTGCCGGCAATCAGGATGATGTCGCCGTCACCGGCACGCTTCACCGCCAGGCCGATCGCGCGCGCGCGGTTGCGCTGCACGGTCACGGTGGAGGCATCAGCGAAGCCGGCCAGGATATCGGCCACGATCACGTCGCCATCTTCACCACGCGGGTTATCGTCGGTGACGATGACCTGGTTGGCCAGTCGTTCGGCAATCGCAGCCATCTGCGGGCGCTTGCCGGTATCGCGCTCGCCACCGCAGCCGAACACGCAGAACAGCGTGCCCTGCAGGTGGCCGTGCAGGCTGTCCAGCGCCTGCTCCAGCGCGTCGGGGGTGTGTGCGTAATCAACCACCACGGTCGGCAGGCCGTCTTCGCCGCCGAGGCGGTTCATGCGGCCACGGATCGGCTGCAGCGCCGACAGCACCTCGGCGATGCGCGGCAGCGGATGCCCCAGCGCGTGCAGGCTGCCGGCCACGGCCAGCAGGTTGTCCACGTTGAAGCGGCCCAGCAGCGGCGACTGCACCGCAGCGCGCTGGCCGTCGATGATCAGCTCGAAACCGATGCCGCGGCCATCCAGCTGCAGTGCGTCGGCGCGCACGTTGGCGCCGTCGGCACCGCGCGAGCTCAGGCCGATCGCCTGCACGCCCGCCGGCAGGCCGACGAACAGCTGGCGACCAAATGCATCGTCAAGATTGATCACCGCCGCCTTCAGGCCCGGACGATGGAACAACCGCGCCTTGGCCGCGCCGTAGCTGGCCATGTCGCCGTGGTAATCGAGGTGATCGCGGGTGAGATTGGTGAACACCGCCACGTCGTAGTGCACGGCATCCACGCGGCCCTGGTCCAGCGCATGCGAGCTGACTTCCATCGCCACCGCGCGCGCGCCATCGTCGCGCAGCTGCGCCAGCAGTGCATGCATCTGCAGCACCAGCGGGGTGGTGAAACCGGTCGGCTCGACCGCACCATAAAGTCCGGCGCCCAACGTGCCGATACTGCCACTGGGCGTACCGAGCAGATGCCAGGCCTGGGCCAGCAGCTGCACGGTGGAGGTCTTGCCGTTGGTGCCGGTCACGCCAACCATGGTCATCGCCCGCGAAGGCGCGCCATGGAACTGGTCGGCCATCGCACCCAGCCGCGCACGCAGGCCCGGCACGGCGATGGCATCGGCCGGTGCAGGCAGTTCGGCGGGCGCCGGTGCTTCGAACAGGATGGCGCCGGCGCCGGCTGCGCGCGCCTGCTCGACAAAGCCCAGGCCATGCGCGCCGAAACCGGCGATGGCGACGAAGGCATTGCCGGGGCGCACGGCACGGCTGTCCAGCACCAGGCCGGTCAGAACGGGATCATGGCCCGCCAGGGCCACGTCCGGAAGCAACTGCGAAAGCAACATCGAAGGACTCATTGCGTGCCTCCCGTAGCGGGTGGCACATGGGGTTGCGCGCTGGGCAGCGCGGCATCGAATTCAGCGGCGGCATCCACCGGCAGTGCGGCTTCGGCCGGCGGCACCGGCAGTACCGACGCCGAATGGCCGATCTTTCCGGACTGCTGCGCAGCCAGCCACGACTGCAGGTCGTCCAGCGGCACGTCCATCAGGCGCAGGGTGCCTTCCATCACGTTGTGATAGACCGGCGCCGACACCAGGCCGCCGTAGAACTTGCCGCCCTGCGGGTCGTTGATGACGATGACGGTGGCAAACCGCGGATTGGTGGCCGGCACCACGCCGGCGAACAGCGCGTTGTAGTGGCCACGCTCGTAACCACCGGGGCCGGTCTTGCGCGCGGTACCGGTCTTGCCGGCCACGCGATAACCCAGCACCGCCGCCTGCTTGGCGCCGCCCTGGGTGACCACCGTTTCCATCATCGCCACCACCTGCTTGGCGACGTTCTCGTCGATGATCTGATGGCCTTCGTTGCGCTGGCCCTTGACGAAGGTCGGCGCGATCAACTTGCCGCCGTTG
>RCUP01000262.1_pt1 | contig 45044 bp, 43 predicted proteins | sample 2166341 | NCBI WGS metagenome assembly RCUP01 (sample SAMN09932325, study PRJNA488358) | compost metagenome | isolation source: compost soil in succinonitrile-enriched | place: Germany: Experimental Botanical Garden | reverse complement strand
GTTGAAACTGGACACCTTCTTGCCGCTCCAGGACATGCTGCATATCTGCCACATACCTACTTAAGCTGGTTGACCCCGTCCCCACAGGAATAATGGTTACCTCTGCGATTGCCATATGAAACCCTCCCTCTTTTTGATTCCACTGCCATAAGAAATCTTCCCTCCATTTTAGCAGTTCGCTTCCCAAAAACCAAAAATACAAGCTGAAAACGGTGAAATTTTCAACAACTCATACATACAATTTTCTCAAATTTCAACAAAATTATTTTCTGAAATTTATTTGAATGGCCTAAGCCCAAGCGGGATGCGGGAAGCGGACAAGTCAAGTCCTTTTTATCGGGAATTCTGGATTTTCAAACCTTGTTCAACCACTACATATTGTGGTAATGTAATTAAACCGAAACAAAATATAGTGTAAACAGGCTTTCGCCTTATGAATTAAGCCTTAGGATGATTTCCCTCAAAAGGACCACGATTTCAATGATTTCCAAGCATCTAAGCCTTTCCTGAGAGAATCGCCAAGACGCATATCCGTGCCTGTTTCACGACACCAACTTCTGCGAAATGCACAGAGGTGTCCGGATGCGGATTTACATACTTCAAGATAGCTGCACTACCTCGCATTACGACAGGGTTACCCTGCCGGCAAGGGAGTTCCTTTTGCATCCGTATATACAAGTAAATCGAGGGGAGTAGTTAGTAATGGCCCTTATAACCAAATCTTTCAGTACACAAGATCACATCCTGGATGAGGTCATCAAATTGGGTGAGGATATCGTCGACAGCCGCGATCTTGAGATGCTGCGTGAGAATGCTAACCTCAATGGAGAAAGCTTCTCCGGGAAAATGAGTAAATTCGGCAGTGAATATGCCAAATGGTATGCGAATCACTTCATCATGCCCAGCCAGCTCGTACAGGCAATCCAGGATAATATCGTGTATGTCCACGATTTGGATCAATATGCGATCGGGACTACGAATTGTATCTTCATTCCGTTTGGCAAGCTGCTTCGCCAAGGATTTAATACAGGCAACGGCAGCGTACGGCCACCGAATTCTATAATGACTGCTATGGCGCTTGTCGCCATCATTTTTCAATCTCAGCAGAATTCCCAGTACGGCGGAGTATCCGGCAACAAGCTTGATCATGACCTGGCCCCTTATGTGGCCAAATCTTTCGCCAAATACTTCCTTAAAGGCCTGAATTACTTTGAAGAGCAGGATGAGATCACAGATCTTGGGGAGATCTCAATGAGCCGCCTTGATCTAGAGGAGCGTTATCCGCGGTCCTTCCGCTATGCCATGCGGGAGACCGAGAGCGAGACGCTGCAGGGCGCAGAGAGTCTTATCCACAATTTGAACACCATGTCCAGCCGTGCCGGTGGGCAGATTCCTTTTACCAGCATCAACTACGGAACGTGCACTTCACCAGAAGGGAAGCTCGTCATCCATTCCATTCTGGAAGCAACTATGAAGGGGCTCGGAAGCGGGGAAACGCCGATCTTCCCTATCCAGATCTTTAAATGCAAGAAGGGGCTCAATCAGGCTCCAGGAGAGCCGAACTACGAGCTATTCCTGAAAGCAGCGGAGTGCTCGGCGCGCAGACTCTATCCGAACTTCGCCAACCTGGATGCTCCTCTGAACCTTACCTATTACGATCCGAGTGACCCGGATACCGAATTTGCAACGATGGGCTGCCGCACACGGGTGCTCGCGGACCGGTTCGGCCGGAACCGTCTCTCTGGCAAGGGGAACCTGAGCTTCAACACACTCAACCTGGTGAAGCTCGGAATCAAGCACGGCGTTGTCCTCGGACAACGCGGAGAAGCTGATGAGTCAGGCTTTTACCGGGAGCTGGATCATTACCTGAACATTGCCATGGAGGGACTGCTCCACCGCTTCCATATCCAGTCTGCTCAGAAGGCCAAAGCCTCCGACTTTATGATGCGTGAAGGCGTATGGGAAGGCGGCGAGCATCTCGCTCCTGAGGAGCCGGTTGGAGATCTGCTGAAGCATGGCAGTCTGTCTATCGGGTTCATCGGTCTCGGCGAGTGCATGAAGGCGATGTACGGCAAGCATCATGCTGAGGACGAGGAAGTCTATCAGAAGGCGACCAAGCTGATTCGCTACCTGCGCAGCTTCTGTGACCGCCAGAGCGAGAAGCTGAACCTCAACGTGACGCTGTTCGCTACACCGGCAGAAGGGTTGTCCGGGAAATTCACGAAACGGGACCGGGCCTTCTATGGTTCCCTGCCCGGCGTAACCGACCGGGAATATTACACGAACTCATTCCATGTTCCTGTGTATTATCCCGTTACCGCAGCCGTCAAGATCAAGCTTGAGGCTCCCTTCCATGATCTGTGCAATGCCGGAGCAATCTCCTACATTGAACTTAACGGCAACGCCCGTGCTAACCCGGCTGCATTCTTGAAAATTATTCAGTATGCCCTGGATCAGCAGGTCAGCTATTTCAGTATCAACCATCCGATTGACCGCTGCTCCGCCTGCGGGCACGAAGGGATCATCGGAGCCACCTGCCCTTCCTGCGGAAGCCATGAGAACGAAGTTCATATCCGCAGGCTGCGCCGGGTGACCGGTTATCTGACCGGAGACTTCCAGACCCGGTTCAACAGTGCCAAGCAGGCCGAGGTTAGGGACCGGGTGAAGCACACCACATGAATATTTGCGGATACTCCCCGGAATCGATCAATGAAGGCGAAGGGCTTCGGGCAGCCATATTCATCAGCGGCTGCAAGCATTACTGCCCGGGCTGCTTCAGCCCGAAGACCTGGAACTTCGAATACGGTGAGCTATTCACCTTAGCAAGACAGCAGGAGATCATCCGGGAAATTGCCGATAATCCCCTGCTGGACGGGCTGACGATTCTCGGCGGAGACCCTTTTTTCTCCGCCCGGGAGGTCAGCGAATTCATTGATCTGCTCCATCTGGAAGCAGGCCCGGTCCCGGTATGGATCTACAGCGGTTATACCTATGAAGAACTAACCGTAAAGCCGGATTCGGATGAATATGAGCTGCTGCGCCGCTGTGATGTGCTGGTCGATGGACGTTATGTCGATGCCCTCCGAGACCCTTCCCTTCTGTACCGTGGAAGCTCCAATCAGAGGCTGATCGATATTAAGCAAAGCCTTATGCAAGGTGAGGCTATACTGTGGCGATCATTGTTCACCAAGTAATTTAGAAGAAACCGGATTACATGAATACAAATAACGGCAACAAAGTCTTTAATTCTTTCTTTATCGCTATCCATCTTTCTAGTATAATTGCTTCTTGTGGTCCTTTTTTCCTCGATGCATATAATTTTTGCCAAAATCAGATTATTCATTACAGTTTATACCATTTTCCTGAACTGTAATTTTACCAAAGTATACATTTTATTTCATTTAGAAAGTAGGGATTCTCTTCTATGCCATCCTTCGTCAATAAACCGAACAACCGTCAACTCGCTTTCGACAATAACCGTCTGGGCATTTATGCAGATCGTATTCTCGAAGGCCTGCCTTCTCTGGATAAGGAGCGCCTGCTTCGCGGCGTGGTCTCTAAGCTCCGTCGTGATGAAGTAACAGGGGAAGAAATCAGCAATGCCTTTACCATGTCCGCCCTTGAGCTTGTAACAAAAGAAGAGCCGGACTGGAAATTCGCAGCTGCACGCGCCCTGCTTACCACGCTGTACAAGAAAGCGGCCAATAACCGCCGGTACAAAGCATATCCGGAAGAGCCTTACGGATCGTTCTATCATCTGATTGTCGATTTGACCAAAGCCGGCATATACAAAGAGGACCTGCTCGAAGTTTATACCAAAGAGCAGATTGAAGAACTCGGCGAAATGATTGATCCTTCGCGCGATCTGCTGTTTGACTATATCGGATTGCTTACCCTGGCTGAGCGTTACCTCGCTAACGATTTCGACGGCCGCGTGATGGAGCTTCCACAGGAGCGCTACATGGTAATTGCGATGTTCCTGATGCACAAGGAACCTGCCGAGAACCGTATGCACCTGGTGAAGGAAGCTTACTGGGCAATGAGCAATATCTACATGACCGCAGCTACACCAACCATGTCCAATGCGGGCAAAAAAGTAGCCGGACAGCTCTCCAGCTGCTTCATTGATACCGTAGATGACTCCCTTGAAGGCATCTTCGATTCCAATACAGATGTAGCCCGTCTGAGCAAAATGGGCGGCGGTATCGGTGTCTACCTCGGCAAAGTACGGGCGCGCGGTTCAGATATCCGCGGCCACAAGAATACCAGCTCCGGCGTCATCCCATGGATTCGCCAGCTGAACAACACCGCAGTCAGCGTCGATCAGCTAGGTACGCGTAAGGGTGCCATTGCTGTATACCTCGACGTTTTCCATAAGGACATTCTCGCCTTCCTCGACCTGAAGCTGAACAACGGGGATGAGCGTATGAGAGCGCATGACGTGTTCCACGGGGTCTGCCTTCCCGATCTGTTCATGGAAGCTGTTGAGAACCGTGACGAATGGAATCTGTTCTGTCCACACGAAGTGAAGAAGACGATGGGCTGGAAAGACGCGAACGGTCGTCCACTCGGGCTGGAAGACTTTTATGATGAGAACTTCGGCGAAGGTGCTTTCCGTGAGAAATACGAGGAAGCCGTGGCGCATCCAACCCTTTCCCGGATTACCGTACAGGCTATCGACATCATGAAGCGGATTATGAAGTCCCAGCTGGAGACAGGAACTCCTTACATGTTCTACCGGGATACCGTGAACCGCGCCAACCCGAACCGTGCACATGGTATGGTCTACTCGTCCAACCTGTGTACCGAAATCATGCAGAACCAGTCGGCAACCGTGGTTGAGCAGGAAGAACTCGTAACCAAGGATGGACAGACCCGTATTGTCATCTCCAAAATCCCTGGTGATTTCGTCGTCTGCAACCTGAACTCCATTCACCTTGCTCGTGCAGTACCTGCCGGAGTGCTTGAGCGTCTTGTGCCGATCCAGGTGCGCATGCTGGACAATGTTATTGATATTAACAATATTGAAGTCCTGCAAGCTCAATACACGAACAGTCAGTACCGTGCGATCGGTCTCGGGACATTCGGTCTGCATCACCTGCTTGCCCTCGAAGGCATCCGTTGGGAATCCGACGAGGCTGTAGCTTACAATGATGCACTGTATGAGAAGATCAACTACCTGCTTGTCCGCTCCAGCATGGAGTTGGCCAAGGAAAAGGGCCGCTATGCGAAGTTCGAAGGCTCTGACTGGGATACAGGTCATTACTTCACTTACCGTCATTACACCGACGGAACCCGTGAAGGTAAATATGTAACCACAGAAGAATGGCGTGCGCTTCAGAAGGAAGTTCATGAGAACGGCGTTCGCAACGCCTGGATGTTCGCCATCGCGCCAAATGGCTCGACTTCGATCATTGCCGGTTCTACAGCAAGTATCGACCCACTGTATGAACTGTTGTCTTACGAAGAGAAGACGACTTACAAAATCGCCAATCCGGCTCCGGACCTGTCCGAGAAGACAATTTGGTACTATAAAACGGCATTCATGATCGACCAGAACTGGTCCATCAAAATGGCTTCCGCCCGTCAGCGTCACGTGGACCAGGCACAAAGCTTCAACCTGTATGTGCGCCCTGACATCAAGGCGACCGAGTTCCTGAACCTGCATTTGCATGCCTGGAAAGCCGGCATCAAATCCACATATTATGTTCGCAGCCGTGCGCTGACGATCGAAGAATGCGAGTCGTGTGCATCGTAAAATCCGAAAGAGCCTTCAAAGGCTTTTTCCAACCCTCCCAAACCCTCCCTTCCTTAAGGGAGGGCCCCAAGGGCTCCGCCCTCTGGACACCCACTGGAGGTAACGTGGGAGTTACAGAGGCGGGTGTGTGTATAGTAGGCGTTGGGATCGCTTGCCGTCCCTTTGGGACCCGCTTTCAGATTGGTAGTGTTTAGTTACCTGTTTCAGTCGCTTGGGAGCTGCTGGGTGGCGCACCAGGGTGACTTTGGATATACTAGCCGCTTGTCGCCCCTTCGGGGCACGCTCTACTTGAGGAGCTCCTGCGGCTGGCGTGTGAGCTAGGTTGTTCGTTGTTTGGAACTGCGTGCTGAGAGGCGCTCTCCCTTTGGGATACGCTCGGGCTTGGTGCAGTGCAGCGTAGGCGGGGCTTCGAACGTTTTGTTGTTTGGGTCTGCTGGGAGGCGCTCTCCCTTCGGGAAACGCTCAGGCGTGTGCAGAGCAGCGTGGGCGGGGCTTCGAACGTTTTGTTGTTTGGATCTGCTCTCCCTTCGGGATACGCTCGGGCTTGAGCCAGAGTATGTGGGCAGAGACAAGGAGTACCTTGAGCCGGGGAGGGTTTTGTCAGTTCTGCTGCTGCGGAAGCGGAGAGAACGAAACGAATCCGTAGAAGCGAAGCGTCCGCCTTTATCTCCGAGTTTCTACCGCTGCTGCGGTTAGAATCAGGAAACTTGGAGATAACAGCGGTCGTAGGATCGTTTCGTTATCGGAGCGCCTATCGCATTATTTTAAGGAGATGATTGTATGCAATTACAAACGATATTTAATACAGAGGCGCCTAACCAATCCACACGGATTATTGGCGGAGAATGTTCAGGGATTCTGAACTGGAACGACATCCGGATGCCTCATATGTATAAGCTGTATAAAGTGCTCCTTCTGAACCACTGGATCGCCGATGAGATTCCGATGTCCAAGGATGCACAGCAATTCGCACGTCTGGATAGCGAGGAACAGCGGACGTTCAAGATCAACATCTCCCTGCTAGCGGTGCTGGACTCCATGCAGACGATGTTTGTGGGCGACGTTAAGCGCTACTTCACCGATTCCTCGCTTGAAGCGATCTCCGCGATCATCGGTCAGCAGGAGGTTGTCCATAACCAGTCTTATTCTTATGTACTGTCCTCCATCGTGTCCGAACAGGAGCAGAAGGAAATCTTTGAATATTGGAAGCATGATCCTGTTCTGCTGGAGCGCAACAAGTTCATCTCCGATATTTATCAGAACTTCCGTGATGATGCTACGCCGCAGACGTTCTTCGAAGCACTTGTGGCCGACCTGATTCTGGAAGGAATCTTCTTCTACAGTACATTTGCCTTCTTCTATAACCTTGCACGCGACCAGAAAATGATGGGTACGAGCCAAATGATCTCTTATATCCAGCGTGATGAGAATCAGCACTGCTACTTCTTCGCTGAAGTATTTAAGCAGCTGCTGGCAGATTATCCGGAGCTGAATACAAAAGCCAACATTGACTGGGCATACAGCACCATCAACCGTGCCGTAGAGCTCGAAACGAACTGGGCCTTCTATACTCTAAAAGAAGTGCGCGGTATCGATCTTAATGAGCTGTCCGATTACATCAAATACATTGCCAACAAACGCTTGACCCTGATGGGTCTGGAAAAAGCTTATGAAGGCGTGGATGTGAACTGCATGCCGTGGATCAAGCCTTTCTCCGATGAAGCGCTAAATGCAACGAAGACAGACTTCTTCGAAGCGAAATCCCGTAACTACGGTAAAGTCGGCGACGATAACGGCTTTGACGATTTGTAAGCTGCTAGAGCAATTTCGATAAATACTGAACAGGGTCAGTCCTATAGGGACTGACCCTGTTTGTGTCACAGGATCGAGATACTTTACAAATACAAATACAAGTTCAAATACAAGTGCAAGATTAAGGTCAAACTCAAGTACAAGCTCAAGCAGCAGGCCGCCACCTTTTCGCTTGAATAAGGATAAGGACGGGGTGTAGCTCGGAGCCCTCTTCGAAGTTATTTCATTCACTTCATGTTGATACAAGTGGACTTGCTTTAGACCCTCGTACTCGGATCATGTGTCTCGCTCAGAGGACAATTCCCATCAAAAACAACGAATGGCTTCGTCCCTGATCAGAAGGGGCGAAGCCATTAGAATTCAATTACAGCGGCGGATCATGAAATATCCAGACAGTAATTCAAGTGTTACTTGACAGGCTGGACAGGAATTCCTGCAGCCCCGCTTAGTTCTTTTCCGGATCAGCAGTGATAAATTGATACAGACCTTCGATCTTCGCATCGGTCAGCTCTCCGCTGTTATCAAAGACAGTAACGGAAGAAGCAGGGATGTTCCAATTCACTTCTGGAACAAACTCAACCCGTTGTTTGAAGTTATCCCAGTGATTCAGCTTCCAGGTATCCCGCTCGGTCTTTCTCTCGATAATCCGTTCCTTCTGAACGTCCATATCGCTGAGCGTAACTACGACAACCTTAACGTCCACCTCACTCATAGTTAGTCCTGCCGCGGACACGACCTCTTCAATCCAGGCCCCATTCTTAAGCTCGGAAGTGAACGGCGAGATCATGAACACGCTCTGTCCCGCAGCCAGGTTATCAACACAGATATCCTTCGTAGTGTCATATTCGAGATCACGAAGGTGCTTCTTGTAGAACTCCGAATCCCGGTCGTTCTTATCCATATTATTCATTTCAAGAATCTTTTCTACAAATCTGCCGCCTACCGTATCTCTATCTAAAAAAGCAGCTTGAATTCGTGCGGACAGCTTGCGGGCCACCGTGGTTTTGCCTGTTCCCGCTACTCCTACAAAGAATACCAGTTTTTGCATCGTAAAGCCTCCAGTTCTGATATGTTCATTTGTACATTTTAACACATCAAAGCAAGCGAGTGCCAGACAAGAAGCCTGCCGCATATTCAGGATACTCCTAGCCCTAGGCATGCCAGCTAGCATCCTTAATAACCCTACCTACTTCAATAACCCTCGGTATCACCGGTATAAGGAGGATTTTCGTGAACAACATTAGGCGGATATCAGCAATCCACCATTTTCATATCTAATTGACACACTCCCTCTGCCTAATTTGTAAGTTAAATCCTACCCTATTGTTTCAATATCAGTATCAGATAAACAACAAAGTTTATGAAAATACCTAAAATAAACAAAGACATAAGCTCGAAGCCTTCCAGGAAGGCAGGAACTTATGTCTTTGAGCAAGCACCACGGAGAAAACACAGGCACTTTACATATTAGCTGTTCATAAATTTTACAAGGAAGCCCTTCTCTCAGAAATGAGTAAAACTGACTTAAGAGAGACCCTTAGGAAGCTCACTGTACTTCAGACGAAGGTTAGTTTCCTTTACAAGTTCAGCCACGTTCTCCTCCAGACGGGAACGCAGTTCTTCCGCAATCTCGAAGCCGCCGGCTTCGGTCCGGGCAACCTGAGTATCCACGGTATAGACGCCGCCGAGAATATGACGTGCGCCCAGCGATGATAATACCGGCTTCAAGGAATAATCGATCGACAGAAGGTGCGCAAGACTGCCGCCGATGAACAGCGGAAGGATGACTTTCCCAGCCAGACCCTTTTGCGGAATGAGATCAAGAAAGGTCTTAAGAACACCAGTATAAGAAGCTTTGTAGACCGGACTTGCTACAATCACGGCATCCGCCTGAGCCACGAGTGCATTGGCTTTCACGATCGCCTCACTCTCGAACTTCGTATGAATCAGATCCTCCGGCGGAAGTTCGGCAACATTGACGTGATGCACCTCAATATTCTCCTTTTTGAGGAGCTCCTCGGTCAGTCCGATAATGGCGGAAAGACGGGAAGTCAAAGAAGGATTGCCGTTAATAATCGTTATTTTTGCCATTTTTCATGCACCTGCCTCTTTAAATTATATAATTCCGATGTATTCACTATGCTTTAAAAAGATGCTACCAATTCATGAGTGGATTGTCAACAAATTTAGAATTTTCTTTTTCATTTTACCTCTTCCGTTTTCCTTTTCCAAGGAACCAACCCCTGGGCGAATGCATATGGATGAGCAAGGAAACAAAGATCAGTAGAGGAGACTATCTGTATGATGAACCCTGTATATCCTTATTACGGAAAAGAGACTGTGTGTATAGACCAGAAGCTATCCTTCCCTCCCCAGCATCAGCCCAAACAACCTGGTATTGAAAGCTTGATGAATCCAAGGCCAATATCAGAGAATCCGGAATACTGCGGAAGCGGTAAGCTAAAAGACAAGGTAGCCGTAATTACCGGCGGAGACAGTGGAATCGGGCGGGCGGTGGCTTACGCCTTTGCCAAGGAAGGCGCCGACATCGTCATTGCCTATCTGAATGAAACGTCCGATGCCATCGAGACCAAGAACCGGATCGAACAGCTTGGAAGACGATGTCTTCTTCTTGAGACCGATCTGAGGTTTAAGGAGAACTGCTCCTCGGTCATTGACGGTACAATTCTGCATTTTGGCCAGCTGGACATTCTCGTTAATAATCATGCCGTGCAGTATCCGCAGAACAGCATTGTCGATATTACGGAGCAGCAGCTCTATCACACTTTCCAGACCAACATTTTCCCCTTCTTCTTTCTGGTGCAGGCTGCTCTTCCCTACTTGCGCAGGGGGTCGGCGATCATCAACACGGCTTCGGTTACCGCTTACCAGGGCAAGAAGAACCTGATTGACTATTCCTCGACCAAAGGAGCGATTGTATCCTTCACACGCTCCCTCGCACTTTCACTCGTTGATCAGGGAATCCGGGTTAATGCGGTTGCTCCAGGCCCAATCTGGACCCCGCTCATTCCTTCCAGCTTCACAGCTGAGGAAGTCAGCACTTTCGGTACCGACACACCGATGAATCGAGCTGGTCAGCCTTACGAGCTTGCTCCCGCTTATGTATACCTGGCGAGCAGCGATTCCTCTTATGTGACGGGAGAGACGATTCATGTGAACGGCGGAAGTATGGTGACCACCTGATCCGAACAAAGGTACGAACATTCTAAACCTAAATTCTAATTGTATGTATGCAGCCATCCAATTGGATTGTATGTATGCATCAATCCAATTAGTTAATTATGTTAATTAATTGTTGCTCGTGGAACAATTGCAGTTAAACTACAGTCAGCCTCTATGCTGAGGCGTCTAGTCTTGTTGCAGTAACATATCGCCCTAGTCGTAGAGCCATATCATTTTGATGCAACGACATATGTCTACAATGAAATAACCTATCCGGTAATAAGCGGATAGGTTATTTCTTGCAAGAGCTTAGACAAGCCTATAGATGTTCAATGATATCCCCGGCGAGCAGAGATGCCGGGTTATGCCTCGCGGCCGCAGCCCGCTCGCCGGCGAGGCCGTGCAGATACACGCCGAACGCCGCGGCCTGCAAGGCGGTATGGCCCTCAGCCAGCAGACCGGCGATGATGCCGGTCAGCACATCTCCGGCACCCCCTGTAGCCATGCCCGGGGTGCCTGTGATATTGACGAAGACGCGGCCATCCTCAGCCGCGACGACGGTGCGCGCGCCCTTGAGCACGAGCGTCACGCCGTGCTGGGGGGCGAACCTGCGGGCCAGGCCGATCCGGTCCCGCTGGACCTCGGCCGTAGAGATGCCCGCAAGGCGCGCCATCTCGCCGGGATGCGGCGTCAGCACCACCGCCGCATCCCGGTGCTTCCACGCTGCGGGGCCGCCGGCCGCAGCGAGGATGTTCAGCGCATCGGCGTCCAGCACCAGTGGACGCTGGGCGCCTTCCCAGAGGGCGCGCAGGAATGCGCCCTCGCCCTCGAAGCGGCCAAGCCCCGGCCCTGCCGCGAGCACGCTGCGCGTCTCCAGAAGCCGCAGCACTTCGCCCGCTGCGGCTTCGCTCCACCCCTTGCTGGCGCCGTCACCCACCGGTGCCAGCATCAGCTCTGGCACCGCACCGAGCACGTGCGGTGCCAGGGCAGCGGGCAGCGCCCAAGTGGCTAACCCGCATCCGGCCCGCAGCGCGGCCTTGGAAGCGAGCAGCCCTGCGCCGCTCATGTTCGCGCTGCCTGCGGCCAGCAGCACGTGCCCATAGGTGCCTTTGTGACCGTCCGGATCACGGCGGCGCGAAGGCTGAACCCCAAGCTCGCGGATCAGCACTTCTTCCGTGAGCAGGAAGCTGCCTGGCTCCCCGGCCTTAGCCAGGCTAACAGGGATGCCGATGTCCCTCACGACGACATCGCCTGCTGCCTTTGCCCCCGGATACTGGGTAAGTCCGGCCTTTAAGAAGGCCAGACACACGGTGATCCGGGCCTGGATACACGGCTCGTAAGTCTCGCCCGTATCGGCATTTACCCCGCTTGGGAGATCGGCCGAGACGATCGGCAGTCCACTCCCATTTACCTGCTCAATTAGTGCCGCATAGTTCCCTCGGGGAGCTCCTGACGTACCGGTTCCGAGCAGCGCATCAAGGGCGCCCGTATATTCACCAAAGTTCAGCGGCTGCTCTCCGAACACCAATGACGGGATATTTAACGCAGAAGCAACCTGCACTTGTGCAGCCGCCTCCCCTGTCAGCTGTTCGGGTGCGGTTACATAGAGCAAGGTGACGGACATCCCTGCGTTCACTAAGTGCCGGGCGGCAACCAGCCCGTCTCCGCCATTATTGCCCTTGCCGATTAGAATAAGCCAGTGTTCATGCTGGAGTATCTGCCTAACTTCAGCCGGGCTCTTCCGGCCGCCTTCTCGGCCCATTCCCAGCAAGGCTTCCACTATAAGACCTTCCGCCTCTTTCGGCACCTGCTGTTCCGAGCGAAGCACACACCACCTTACCACTTCCTCCGCGATCGCGAGCCCGGCATTTTCCATCAAGACGGCAGCCGGAATTCCAATCTCCTGTATCGTCTGGTTATCCAGCTCCCTCATCTGACTGGCATCAACAAGCCGCATACCCATAAGCCTCCTCGTTGTCTCCAAGTGATACTTTCTGATCACTTCTTTCTCTATTCCATATTACCCAATTGGACCGGAAATAACTTCCTGAGCACATGAGTAATCACAGAGTGAGGTAGACAAATTCCCATGCGACTACGGCAGAGACACCCTATATATGAAATAGACTGCTATATAAGTTGAACTATTTCATCTTCCATCCTTCATCTTTCACATCCATTTTTCCTCATTCATTTCCAGGCTCTCCACTTTCGTCTCCGTAACTGAAAAGTCATGATCCGAGCCTAATTGGCCTGATCTTTCTTAACAACAGGCACCCACAGTTCATTCCTGCCTTCCTCTGGAGGCAAATAATTCTCGACCGCCGGCAGGTAAGCCAAATCATAGATGGAAGATGGAACCCACTCCGTATAGAGGCGTTTCCATATTTCCTGAATCCCATCCGGACCACCGGGTGCATCGAATACGGCCCATGTGCTTGCCGGATAATTAAATGAGGTCATTCCCTCCGGCGGGTCTTGATCCGACGTCACGGATAACAAGTAGTCGAACTCCTCTTTCTCCCCAAATTCCCCGTTCGCACAGACTCCGAGTATTCCACCCATTTGGTGATCCTCCAAGCGGACCTGCCAAAGCTTCTCAAAGACTCCTTGATCCCTGGCATCCGCCCAAATCCGCGGAATTACACTGAACGCATTCTCCGTACTTACACGCTCTGATATTCCCACAATACGGAACGGGCCCAATTCCTCAATCCTATAATTCATCTCTGCATCTCCTTTAATAGACATGTGAAAGGTCATTTTCGGATAGGCTTTGAGCGAGGTTCCCGTGAGACGTGCAGCAGTAGGGGTAACTCCGTGGAGGTGACTAAATGCCCGTGTGAACGCCTCTGGAGAGTCATAGCCATATTTTAGCGCCAGATCAAGAACCTTGATCTCACTATGCTGCAGCTCGAAAGCGGCCAAAGTCAGTCTTCGGCGCCGGATGTACTCCGCGAGAGTAACATCGGTGATGAATGAGAACATCCGCTGAAAGTGGTACGCCGAACAGCAGGCGAGTCTGGCCACTTCAGCATAATCGATCTTCTCCATAAGATGTTCCTCAAGGTAATTTATCGCCCCGTTCATTCGCTGAACCCAATCCATCATCATGATCATCCTTTCCTACATCAATTTAGCAGATTAGTAAGGGTGCCTTCCGTGCAATTCTTGTCCGATTCTGCAAGGGCCACCGGGACAAGCGTACCCTATTTCCAGTTCGCCCTCCAAGGCTCTACCCGATAAGTATAACAAGGCAAAGCGCAATAGGCTGCTGCCAAAGCTAAGAACACAAAGCAAAGAGCAGGAAGCCAAAGCCCCTGCCCTTGTCTGTCATTCTATTGTTATCGCTATTTAAGGGATTGCTCTAATGCAGGTTTCGACCTTAAAGCGAAAGTCCACCCGCATTCCTACCGCTTAGTTCAATCCTCTCACCGCATCAGGCAGTGCAGTTTCGAAGCGTGATGAACTTCAGGGAATTAGTAAGCGACGGTGAATCGTCCTCGTACAAAATGTCCCTCATCCACCTCATCAAGCAGAGCTACTGCATAATCTTCTACAGATATCCGGCTGTTATCCAGCTCATCGGTTACGAGCTGATTAGTTCCGATTCGGAAGTTCCCGGTACGCTCGCCCGGTTCAATCACGGCTGCTGGGCTTAGATAGGTCCAGTCGATATCGGAGGCCCGGAAGATCTCGTAAGCTTCCGCATGGGCCCGTGCAATCGGGAGCCACTCCTCAGGAAAAGCTGGTGTATCCATAAGTGCTACCCCGGGAGCCACCTCAAGACTGCCAGCACCACCAACGACAATCAGACGTCCCGCTCCCCCACGCTTCACACCTTCCACGAGTGTACGTGCGACTTCGGACAGCTCATCTTCCTGGCCAAATTTAGGACCGAAGGCGCTGATCACCACATCCTTACCAGCGGCCGCCTCAGCCACGGAATCCGGGATAAGAATATCCCCTGTCTTCACTTGAAGCTTCTCATGCTGATCCAACCCCTGAAGCTTGGAAATGTCCCTGAGCACAGCAGTAACCTCGTGGCCTCTGCGCAGCGCTTCCTCTAGAATGCTTTTACCGATCGTACCAGTAGCTCCATACAGCGCAATTTTCATAATATGTATCGCTCCTTCTCTATTTAAATGGAATGGATTAATCTGTGCCTAATTCAAACATCCCTCTATTATAATTATCCCAACCGATAAATCCAAAACGCATTCCAGTGTAATTCTCATTCGAGAATGCCCCGCTTCAACTTAATCAGCCCGCCTTACCCAGCAAAAAGCTGATGATAAGGATGATAAAGACTGTGGCCGTGATGGCGACGAATCGGTAATCCTTCTCCTGCCAGAATACAAATAAAGAGACAAATACCCGCAGAACCGGCGTCAAGATCAGAATCAGCAGCCCCGTCTCAATGACAGCTACCGATTTCATGGCCAGAAGCCCTTCCCAAATGGCCCGAAATCCAAGTGGATACGTCTGATCCGGATATCCGCTGACGCCCGTGACCAGGAATTGCACCAGTCCGATAATAATGACCGCGGCGGCTGCGACCACCCCGATCCGCAGCATTTTACTAATGGCCAACTCCACATCGGCAATCCGACTGGGCACATCCCCGCTTGATTTTGCCTGATTCGTCATATTAACCCCTCCATCCCTGATACAGCATTTGTCCGGCAACGTAGATCATGACCGGGATGAATAGCTTGCGGATCGTCTTGCTCTTCATCCGCTGCATCAATCGTGAGCCGGCCGTGGCCCCAATGAGTACACCGAGTGCAACCGGTGCTGAGATGACCGGATTAATATCCCCCCGCAGAAGATAGATCCCGGCGCTGGCCGCCGCGGTAACCCCCATCATGAAATTGCTTGTCGCCGTCGAAACTTTAAGCGGCATCTTCATGAACACATCCATAGCCATAACTTTAAAGCTTCCACTCCCGATCCCCAGTAGTCCCGAGATCACCCCGGCCCCGTACATGACGCTGAATCCCTGAGGTACCTTGTCTACGTTGTAAGCCACCGTCTTTTTGATAGCCTTGTCGTAATACTCCCCCTGCAGTCCAAGCTTCTCGGCTACAGGATGAAGCGGCACACCACTCGGAATCTCCTGTTTGCCTTTCTTGATCATGGCATAGGCCGAATACAAGAGAAGCACGGCGAAGATGACATATAAGAATTTAGGAGCAATGATCGCCCCAAGAAAGGCTCCGGTTATAGCTCCCACTGTCGTGGCAATCTCCAGAAACATACCTACCCGAAGATTGGTAATGCGATCCCTGATATAAGCGACAGCCGAACCGCTGGAGGTAGCAATAACGGAGATGATACTGGCTCCGATCGCGTGGTTGATATCTACCCCGAACAGCAAGGTTAAGGCAGGTGTAACTACAATCCCGCCCCCAAGCCCCAGGACAGAACCGACTACACCTGCCAGAATAGCGATTAAAAAGATTTCAATGACTGTATTCGTCAAATCTGCAGCTCCTTTGTATGTATAGTGTCCCTATAGACCTTGCTAGGCAAAAGTTAGTCAAGGTCTGATTCTCAAATACATGCCCTGGCCTTCGGGCTGTGTATAAGCAAATCCGAACTTTCGGTATAGCTTGTCAGCCGGACCGTCCGCAATCAGGCTGACGAAGGTTTTATCCGGTGCCTCACGCTCCAGATAGTCGACAATCCGCCCAAAGATCATTTTGCCGATCCCCTGCCCTTGAAAATCCGGCCTGACTGCCATATCCACCACCTGCATATGACAGCCGCCGTCCCCGATCACTCTTCCCATCCCAATCAGCTGGCCTTGCAAGTAGACCGTAACGGCGTAATAAGAATTCCGGAGTCCTATCGCAGCACCTGCCTCGCTTCTAGGGCTCATTCCTGCCTGGGAACGCAGTGCAAGATAATCAGCAACCTCGGGCGGATGTTCGTGGACTATGAGCTGCCCCAAATCCATAGTTCGGTTCATCCCCTTTAATTTAATTTAATTTACCTCATCCTTTGGAAGTACAAAAGATTCACTGCGGTGCTCCAGCACATACATCCCCTTATCTTGAGTCCATTCGGCATATGCGATCTCGCTAAGCTTCTCATACCCGCTTTTACGCAGCTCAGTCATAAGCCAGGACTCATCTTTACCCAGCAGCTTCAGACTCTCGTAATCCGGCTTCCCGTCCTCAACCAGACTGTAAGAGAAATAGGCGTCCTGCTCCGGCAGCTTCAGATCCTCACGGGTCACCGGCTCATATTCAGATTTCTTCATAATGCTAAGAGTCCCGTTAGCTTCAAAGATCGCATAGGCCACTTCCCGCATGAAGAACACATCATGCTGACGCAGCATCATCCGCAGCTGATCAAAATCCAGACTGTTCTTGCGGAGCTCTTTCAGATCAACTTCACCATGACGAATCAGAATAGAAGCTTTCCCGTCCAGGAAGCCTCGCGTCCGTTTGAAATATTGGGTAACCTTCTCAAAGATGAACGACAGAACCGCCCAGAGCAGCAGGGCATAGAGTAAATAAGAGAATTTCACATCCTCTTGATAGACGGTATTCCCTACAAGCTCACTTAACATAAGGGAAGAGACGAAATCGAACGGAGTCAGCTGGGAAATTTCCTTCTTGCCCAGCAGCCGTGTCATCGCCCAAAGACCGACAAAACCGATCAGCAGCTTAAAAGTAATATGTTCAAAGCCCACAGTCCCAACCTCCATTATAACTGATTTATAAGTGCAAGGTATCCGGCACAGCCGGTACTTGCTATATATATACCCACTGGAGACCAAAGGATCGCTTGTATTATATCCCGCTCCTGTGCAATAGTGGAGGTAGAGAAAGCTATATGGACTAAAAAGGATGGCTTCTACATATTGATCGAAGGAGTGATATCCCGGTGTCTCTTACGCAAGTCTGGTCATGGCTGATCCAGCATCCCGCGGGGCCTTATCTGGCCGCCGTGACCGCCCTTACTTTCATAGCCCTTTATGCCGCAGCGCGGAGCAGTGCCTGGCGGGTAGAGCAGGCCCGGCTGGAGCGGCTTCGCCTCAGCCTTGAGCTGTATGCCGCCGCAGCCGGACCGCTGCAGCGCGCGGCGGAGCAGCGCGGCGCGAACGCCGATGCAGAGGCGCTGCTCATGGACCGGCTGCAGGCGTGCAAAGCCGCGCCTTACTTGCCCGCCGATCTGCTGGGCCAGATCGGCGCCTATCTGGCAGACGGGGACGAAGCCCGTCTGCCGCTGCTCCATAGAGCCTTGGACCGCGAAGCTGTCCGGCTCATGGAAGAGCGGGCGAAGTTGCTCGCAAGAGCTGAGCAGCCCGGCTGGGGCCTCTCGCTGTGGCTGCAGCTTCGAGCGTTGCTGCCGTTCGCCTTCGCGGCAGCTGCGGTCCTGCTGACCGCCTGGCTGCTGCAGGCTCTCGGAGCCGCACCTGCTGCCGGCGGCAGCGATGCCGCTTGGACCCGCGCGGCAATCTGGGCGCGCTTCGCCTCCATCCTGCTCTCGCTGCTGCTGCTCTACCCGGTGCTGCTTGAGAACCGCCGCCCCGGGGGCAGCATGGTACTGCTGCGCCTGCTCTCCATCTTCATCGCCCTGCTGGCGCTGATTCATCTCGCAGGCCTGGAGACCTCGCTGTACGTGCTTGCCGTCCAGCTCCTGCTGTTCGTACTGGGCTTCAGCCTCACCGGCACGAAGCCCCGCAAGGCCCGCCCATTCGCCGGTCATTATAATGACGAGACCACACAGGCGCTGCTTCTGAACACCTCTTCTGGGACAACGGACAACGATGAGCGGCCTGAGAATGAGCCCTCAAGCCCGGCAAACACAGATTCCACGAATAAAAGTTAAGTGAGACGGTGCAGCAGCTCGTTCATACATACAAAGCCCCGTACTCCGGGTGCCTTGGCTTTAAGTCCAAGGGGCTGGAGTACGGGGCTTTTGTATACCTTTATTCATATCTGGCAAAGTGAACATTCAGCTCATTTTGTCCAAATCTATCTACCGGGACCGGACTCACGTAAAGCTCTGGGTGAATGCTTGGAGCCTGCTGACGCCTTGACTCCTCCGGAGGCACCTGACTCATACCGCTTGCGTTCCGTGCGTTCCACCTGTACAATCTGTCCCTCATGAACCACAATATTCAGAGAACCAAACTCGATGTCGCTTAATAAACCGGCAATCCGATCCAGCCACACGTCGTCGACTTTTAATGGTTTAGCCATAGTCCGCGCCTCCTTCTTCCCGATAAATTTTCTCTCTTTTGAATTAATCACCATATTCCAATAGGCTAACTATGATTTAACATTACCATAGGTTGGAAATCGCCGTCAATGCGCATTTTTGCGTGTAAACCAGCCTTTTAGAACCAAAGTCACCAATGCGAGTACAAGCAGCAGAGAAGCAACAGCGAACGATGCCGAGAACTGATACTCATTATAGAGAATTTCAACATGCAGCGGCAGCGTGTTTGTCTCCCCGCGGATATGTCCGGATACGACGGATACCGCTCCGAATTCACCCATGGCTCTCGCATTACACAGAATAACTCCGTAGAGCAGGCCCCATTTGATATTCGGCAGCGTAATTTTCCAGAACACCGTCCATCCTTTAGCCCCTAACGTAACTGCAGCTTCTTCTTCCTGCTGCCCCTGATCCTCCATAAGCGGGATAAGCTCCCTGGCGACAAACGGGAAGGTGATGAACAAGGTGGCCAGTATAATCCCAGGCAGGGCAAAGATAACCTGAATATTATGGCTGTCGAGCCATCCGCCTAGCCATCCATGCTCCCCGTACACCAGTACATAAATCAAACCGCCAATAACCGGAGATACCGCAAAGGGCAGATCGATCAGTGTGATCAGGAATTGCTTGCCGCGAAAGCGGAACTTGGTAATTGCCCAAGCAGCGGCTACTCCAAAGATCGTATTTAAAGGCACCGTGATCACGGCAACCAGCAAGGTCAGCCGCAGCGCGGACATCGCATCAGGGTCCACAATGGCCGCAAGAAATACGTCCCAGCCCTGTTTCAATGCTTCAGTTATCACAACAATAAGGGGAAGAACGATCAGCCACAACAGCACTAGCGACGCCAGGCCTATTAGTGTCCACTTCACCCAGCCTGTCTCTTTCAATGATCTGGTTCTCGTGTTCGCTGAACTCCCGGGAGTCATAGGTACAGAACCGGCCATATTTATATCCTCCTTCTTGAGTCATGTTCATTTGAGATGCTCTTAACATCCTTGTAAAATCCACATCTCATACTGGAATTCACGGCCCTTAACGGGCTGTTTTACGTAGTCTGTGCTGAAGGGTATTAATAATCAACATCAGCAGGAACGAAATCAGCAGCAGGAGAAGGGCCACCGCGGTGGCTCCCGCATAGTCGAACTGTTCCAGCTTCGACATAATGAGCAGCGGGGCAATTTCCGTCTTCATCGGCATGTTTCCCGAAATAAAGACCACCGAGCCATATTCTCCAATCCCCCGTGAGAAGGCCAGGGCGAACCCGGTCAGTAGGGCCGGATAGAGCTGGGGAAGAACTACAACCATAAATGTTCTGACTCTTCCCGAGCCCAGCGTAGCAGCGGCTTCTTCCACCTCTGATTCCAGTTCCTGAAGAACAGGCTGAACTGTTCTCACCACAAACGGAATTCCAATGAACATAAGTGCCAGCGTAATTCCGATCGGCGTGTAGGCCACCTGGATACCCAGTGGCTCCAGCAGGGAGCCGATCCAGCCCTTATCGGAGTATATCGCGGTCAGCGATACCCCGGCAACGGCCGTCGGAAGCGCAAAAGGAAGATCTATCATTGCATCAAATATGCTTTTACCGGGAAAATCGTATCTTACAAGAACCCATGCAAGAAGCAGGCCAAGCACCGCATCGATCAGACCTGCAGCCGCAGCTGTCAGGAAGCTGACTTTAAAGGATGCCAGGACTCTCGCATCCGTAGCAATATCCCAGAACTTCCCCCAGGTTAGTCCTGTAGAGTTCAGCAGCAGTGCTGAAAGTGGAATCAAGACCACTAAGCTGAGATAGAGCACACTATAGCCCATGGTAAGCCCAAAGCCGGGGAGTACTCCCCGCTTGGTAGCTATTGTCTTCATGATTATTCATCCCCTCCGTCTGTCCGGTCGGTATTATTTGCCGGGTACGTAAATTTGGTCAAATACGCCCCCGTCGCTGAAATGCTCGGCTTGTGCTTTGGCCCATCCGCCAAACTCATCAATCGTGAACAGCTTAATATCCTTGAAGGTATCCTTATACTTCTCCTTAACACTCTCCAGCGTTGGACGATAGAAATTCTCGGCTGAAATCTTCTGACCTTCTTCAGAGTACAGGTATTTCAAGTAAGCCTCAGCCACTTCACGGGTACCCTTCTTGTCTACATTCTTGTCCACTACAGCCACAGGCGGTTCAGCCAGAATACTTTCGGAAGGATATACAATATCCAGTTTGTCTGGTCCAAGTTGTTTCACGGACAGCAGTGCTTCGTTCTCCCAAGCAATGAGCACATCCCCGATCTCACGTTCCACAAAGGTTGTGGTTGCTCCGCGTGCTCCTGTGTCCAGGACAGGCACGTGCTGGTACAACTGCTGAACAAATTCCTTCGCTTTGTTTTGATCATTATTGTTATGATGGAGGGCATAACCCCAAGCGGCCAGATAGTTCCAGCGCGCTCCACCAGAAGTTTTAGGATTCGGCGTAATGACTTTGATATCACCTTTAATCAGATCATTCCAGTCCTTGATTCCTTTCGGATTGCCTTTACGCACCAGAAAGACAATGGTTGACGTGTAAGGCGAGCTGTTCTTCTCGAACTTGCTCTGCCATCCTTCATTGATGAGACCTTTCTTCTGAATGGCATCAATGTCATAACCCAGCGCCAAGGTCACTACGTCGGCTTTCAGACCATCGATAACCGCCCGCCCCTGCTTGCCTGAGCCCCCATGAGATTGCTTGATCGTAACTTTCTGTCCTTTCTCTTTCTCCCAATAAGCGGAGAACGCCTTGTTGTAACTTTCATAGAGTTCACGGGTTGGATCATAGGATACATTCAGCAGCTCCACGCTATTATCGCTTTTCCCGGAGCTTGAGCCGCATGCGGCAGTCACCATAGACATAGCCAACAACAGACTTACAATAATCCCCTTTTTCAAACCTCTCTTCATTCCTATCACTCCCTTTTGATTGGTATTCTTATCTCTAAAAATGATCCGGTTAATGCCATCTCTGCTCATTCATTGAAGTTTTTATGAACGACAAAGAAACGCTCAGTGCTCCCGCGTCAAACCGAGCGGCTGCTCGTGCCTGCCAAGTCCTCTAGAGCGTTCCTCCGTCTTAAATCCCTCAAACTAAATTTAAAATTAATCCTACCTGTTTAGTAAGTTATGTTTGTTATTTTAATTGTATGCGGCGTATATTGTCAAACCTTTTTTGCGTCACTTCGCTAAAATATTTCACATTCCACAGACATAGCAAAAAACCACAGCCAGTGAAGCTCTGGTGTGGTTTTTTGCGTGCGAAATTATAGCTGCAGCCCAATCCGTAAAACGGGCAGGAGCTGCTTACGTGAATCACTCGGGATAGAGCCCGCCGCAGCGGAGTTCTGGCTCTTCCGCTAACCTGAACTCTTCGAGCAAAAGATGGGATATTCACTATCTAAAGCGTTTAGCTATACTCAAATTCTAGACTGACACGAACCGCCAAGCGAAGTTCAGACAGCTCCTCCCCTGTCGACAGTCTCCTTAGCCTTAAGATGGCTTCGCCAGCGCAATGCAGACAGGCTTGCCCAGACGAAGCTCATAACCTGTCTCTCTCGGGATGCCTGTCTCGGCATCGAGGCGGAAGCTGACCAGGTTATCACTATATTGATGGGCTGCTAGCAAATAGCCGCCGGGGACAATCAGGAAGTGGCGCGGTCCCGCGCCCCCGCTGGATACCCACTGAGGGTCAGATAGCTTGCCGCTCTCCTGGTCAATCCGGTAGCGCACAATGCTGTCATGCCCGCGGTTCGAGCCGTACAGGAAGCGTCCGCATGGAGAAATGGCTAATTCTGCGCTGGTAGTCTCAGCCGCAAAGTCTTCCGGAATGGTTGAAATATGCTGAAGAACTGTTAAGTCTCCCTGAGGTTCATTAATAGAGTAAGCGGTCACCGTATTGTTAAGCTCATTAATACCGTAAGCCCATTGACCCGAAGGATGAATTTTGAAGTGTCTTGGACCTGAGCCAGGCGGCAATTTAATTTCCTTATGCGTCACAAGCTTGCCGCCCTCTATACGATAGATGACGATCTGATCCATGCCCAAATCCGACACGTAGGCGAATTTCCCGTTACGGTCCAGGACAATGGAGTGCGCATGGGCTGCTTCCTGACGGTCTTCACGCTGTCCCTTACCCACATGTTTGACCCGGGAAGCGAGCTCCTTAATCGCCCCGTTCCCATCCAGATTATAGCTGCTTACCTCTGCGCTCATATAATTGACGGCGAATAACTGGCCTTCCGGCCCCGGAGTATAGGATATGTAGCAAGGCGCGAATCCCCCTGTGGACTCACGGCTCAGTTCCCGAAGGCTTCCGTCTTCCTGGTTAATTCCATAAGCGACAACTTGTCCATCCTCCAGTTCAGCAACGGAATACAACCTTGTTCCCTCTTCATTTACAATGACAAAGGAGGGGTTCTCGATACCGGGTGTGCTGTGAATCAATCTAAGCTCTCCAGTCTCCTTATTTAAAGCCGCTAGATGAATCCCCCCCTCCTCAGCCGAAGTATAACTGCCCACATATAACAAAATTTCGTTCTCCTGGTTTCTGTTCGTCATCTTCCACAGGTCTCCTTTTGTTCTTATATAATAGTACTTCGCTCCCTACTTGTGTGACTCTATATGAATGAATTAAGGAATGTACCCTACAAAATGGTTTGGGCTAATACTCCCGGATAGTTCAACCCAAATAGATTGTAATATAAGGAGGTTAATTTTCACAGTGCCCGCACGGCCCCGCCCCCCGGTATCCTTCCTGTTATTTCATACACTTCTATATACCCAAGTAAAGCCGCATATCCTCTCTTTTCCTTTATAATATACGGATGAATATTCCTCCTAGGCTTACATCCTCTTGATATCACCCTCCAGCTTTATTGTGATATAATAAAAAACAGAATTGTTCATCTTTTGAAAGGGGCCTGAATTTATGCAGCTCAGTCCTACGTATCTACAAATCGCCGCCACAGCGGGCACTTTGATTATGGCCCTGCTAACTATATTCATTCGGCTCAAGGCGAGCAAGAGGCCGGTAACGATCAAGAAAATTATCATGCCCCCGGTGGGTATGACGAGCGGGTTCTTGATGTTCATTGCGCCTGCCGTCCGTATTCCCTGGTTATGGGGAATTGCCGCTTTTGCCGTCGGATGGCTGTTATTCTCTTACCCGCTGATGCGCAGTACCAAGTTTGAAGTCGTCGAGGGTCAGGTATTCGCACAGCGTTCCCGCAGCTTTATTGTGGTCCTGCTCGGACTGCTCGCCTTTCGGATGCTGCTTCATGAATTTATCGAGCAATATGTCTCCGTACCGCAGACAGGCGCCCTGTTCTTCCTGCTGGCTTACGGAATGATCCTCCGCTGGCGGTTATTCATGTGGAAGCATTACCAGACTATTCTCAAGACCCACACTCCTGTAAAATAATGAACCAAAAGGCTATCCTTTATGGATAGCCTTTTACTTAACGTTATATGACAATCTTGTCTATGCCTCATCTTCAAACAGCCGATTAATCTCCTCTACATCTTCCGCCGCAATCTTCCACTGAGCCGCACCGGTATTCTCCTCTACCTGCTCAACCGTCTTCGCCCCGGCAATGACACTGCTTACTGCCGGGTTAGCCAGCAGCCAATTAATGGCCAGCTGTCCTAGAGGCTTTCCATAGCGTTCGGCAATCTCACTTAACTTCTGAACCTTGGTAAGGTTAAGTTCATAATCACCTTCTCTAAATAGCGGATTTAGCGCAGATCTCACATCATCCTGCTTCGGCTTGTTCCCCGGATTAAATTTGCCCGTAAGAAGGCCTTGTGCCAGTGGACTGTATGGAATGAATCCAATTCCCTGCTCTGCGGCATAAGGGAGCGGCCCCTGCTCCACATCTCTCTGCAGAATGTTATACAGGGACTGCAGCGACACCACGGCCGATAAGGTCACCGCTTTCGTCAGCTGTTCGCGCGAGAAATTGGACACGCCGATATACCGGATTTTCCCCTGCTCAACCAGCCGGTTTAGTGTGTCAAAGGTTTCCTCAAATGAAGTGGTTCCCGATGGGTCAGGCCAATGCACTTGGTATAAGTCAATATAGTCCGTCTGCAGACGACGCAGACTGTCCTCCACTTCGCGAACGATACTCCCCCTGGACACATCATTCCGAATACTGCCTGTATCATCCCATGCCAGACCAAATTTGGTTGCCAGGATGACCTTGTCTCTAATGGGCCTCAGTGTCCGCCCTAGGATTTGCTCCGACTCTCCGAACCCGTATACAGGTGCAGTATCAAAGAAATTCACACCAAGCTCATGCGCCCTGTGAATGGCTTGCTCAATCTGGGTATCCGAAACCTCGCCCCAGCCTGCCTTCCCGGCAGCCCAGGCCCCGAATCCGATCACAGACGTATGTAAATCGCTGTTTCCAAGCTTTCTTGTCTCCATCTCTATCTCTCCCAACCTCGATTATTATCTATCCTTGCGTAAGAATGAGAATGCCAGCGCTAGGACAAGAATAGAACCCTTAATAATGTCTTGAGCGAAATAAGGCACGTTCATCATCGTAAGACCATTGAGCAGTACACCGATCAGAATCGAACCAAGCAGCGTACCCACGACGTTTGGCCGTTTCTCCCCGAACAAGGCGTAACCTATATAAGCGGAAGCTACCGCATCCATCAGCAGCGGGGCTCCGGCGGAGACCTGTCCGGTCCCAATCCGGCTCGCCAGCACAATCCCACCGATTGCGGCAAACAGGCCGCTGATCACGTAGGCGAGGACACGGTAACGATTGACCGGAATTCCGAACAGATTTGCTGCCTCCGGGTTCCCACCGACCATGTACATATGACGCCCTAACGTTGTTTTTTCAAGGAATAGATAAGCAATCAGAACGAAGACCAGCATTAGAATTACCGCCACCGGAATACCCAAGACCTCGCCTTGTCCGATGAACAGGAAGGATGGAATGAATCTGCCCGTCTGCTCTCCTCCGGCTCCCGGCATCCCCTCGTAGATCGAATAACCTTTGGTGTAGGTCATCTGAATTCCGTTAACGATGTACATCACCGCTAGAGTTGCCAGCAGATCTGGAAGCTTGATTCTCACTACGAGAAAAGCATTGAACAGGCCGACGAGCACCCCGCAAAGCAGGGGAATTAGTAAAGTGACGATCAGCTCCTGACGGTGGAGAATCAGTGCCGAAGCCGCAGCAATCGTCGCCAAGCTGGTTGTAGAACCCACAGAGACATCAAATCCGTCTACGACTAGACTGAAGGTAACGCCTAGAGCAAGAAACGTCGTTATAGAGATCGCTTTAAGGATATCCTTCAGATTATTGTAGGTTAGAAAGTGATCGTTCACGATAGAGAAGAATGCGATGACTCCAATAATGATAATGACCGCTCCATAACGGAAAATATACCCTGTGATCGGATTAACAGCCCTAACTGGCTGTAGTACTTTAACTGTGCTCAACTGCCTTGACCTCCTTGTCTGCTGCAAGCAGCAGCTCATCCATTGTAATACTCGCCGGGTCGTACTCTCCCTTGATCTGCCCATCTGCCAGAATCAGAATTCGGTCAGAGATACGCAGTGCCTCATCCGGTTCTGCCGTAAAATATAAAATTGATGTTCCCTGGTCCGCCAGCGATTCGATCATTTGAAATATGGCCTCTCTCGCGGCTACATCAATCCCTTTCATAGGCTCATCGAAGATAGCCAGCTCTCTCTTGGCTGCGAACCATTTTGCGATGGCCACCTTCTGCTGGTTCCCCCCGCTGAGCTTTCCGGCCAGATGGGAAGGAGAGTCCGGGCGGATCGTAAAAGATGAAATGAGACTCCGGCTGTACTTCAGTTCCCGGGACTTCGAGATCAGTCCTCTAAAGGATAAGGCCAAATGAGTCCTTATATCTTCTCTCTTCCATATTCCATGGCGTCCCCGTTCCTCCGGGATGAATGCAATCCCTCGGCTCACCGCCTCGGAGGTGCTGCGGATACGGCTCTCCTCGCCTTTAATAATGGCTTTATAACTGCCCCTTACACCAAACAGCTTCTCCGCGAATTCAGTCTTCCCGCTTCCGAGCAGACCAAATATCGTTAGGATCTCTCCCTCCTTAATCTGGAGATCGATCTCTGGATGTCCCACATCCAGGCGAAGTTCTCTCACCTCGAACTGAACCCGTTTGCTTTCATCATTCGCTCTCACTCGCCGAACTATGACCGACTCTCCCCCTGTCATCGCTTCAACCACTTCTTCCATCGTTGTCTCCTCAGAAGGACGCTGCAATATCGTCAATCCTCCCCGAAGAACCGTAATGACTTCAGCTAGTGAGAATACCTCATGCAGCTTGTGAGAGATGAGTACAATGCCGATTCCTTGATCCTGCAGCTTGCGAACCACTTCATAGAACCGCTCAGCCTCTTTCCGGTCGAATGCCGCCGTAGGTTCGTCAAGCAGCAAATATTTGGCCTGATTACTTACCGCACGAACAATCGATAACATTTGCTTCTCATAAAGAGATAGCCGGCTTACTGGCAGATCCACATTCAAGTGGAGGCCATATTCCGCAAGCAGCTCTCTTGCCCTCTCCTTATTCAATTTCTTGCGGAATAAGAATGCCCGTTCATTCCTTAGTAGAGATACCGTTAGATTCTCATGGACAGACAACTGCGGGACAAGACCCCGATCCACTTCTTGGGTAAGGAACACCACTCCCTTGGATACAGCATCTGATGGGCCCTGAAAGATGACTCGCTCGCCGCCAATTTCAACGGTCCCTTCCAGCGGAGTATACAGACCCGCTGCAATATGCATCAGGGTGCTCTTTCCTGCTCCATTCATACCAAGCAATGCATGTACTTCTCCCGGCTTGATCGAGAGATTAACCTCCTTCAGAACCGGCCCGCTGCCAAAGTCATGTGAAATTCCGTGAAGCGTCAGCGTCATTTCGCTGAGCCTTTCTCCAGCTCTGCCATCCACGGAGAGCGGGCCTCGTCTGATTTCCCCCAACCCGGGACATATTTATCTAGATCTGTGAAAGATATTTTCTCTTTGGGAAGCACAGTACGGTCAATAAGATGAGGCTCAATAGACACATCCTCCGGCACCTGCTCACCGGCAATTTTTTGATATGCAAGCCGGGCTTGAACTTTGCCTACATCACCAGGATTGGTAGCTGATGCCGCTTGCCACGGGCTGTTCGGATCTTGGAAGAGAGGAAGTTCCTCATCCGTCAGATCAATTCCGTACACTTTAATATCCGTACGCCCAGCCTGTTTCAGCGCTTGGAGTGCACCACGGGTGAATTCGTTCCAATTCGAATAGATCGCTTGTAGGTCCCCAGGATTGGGATATTTCTTAAGCAGCGCCTCGACCTGAGCTTGTGTATCCAATGATGTATTAGAAGTTACACTTCCGAAACGAGCTACTTCCTTAATATTCGGATAACGCTTCTTGAAAGCGTCAATGATGACCTGGCGGCGCTCCATTGGCAGATAACCGGCTACCCACAGTACAGCAATATTCCCCTTGCCATTCAGATCACCCGCAAGTTTCTTAAGGGATTGCCATGCAAGCAAGTAATCATCCTGATTAATTGAGGATACACCTGGAAGACTAAGATCACTGTCATAGGCCACTACAGGTATTCCCGCTGCCAGCGCCTTTTTAACTGCGGGCTCCAGAGCTTGAGCCGTTCCGTTATTAACGAGAATCGCATCCACTTTCTCGTTGATGGCAGCTTCAATATTGGAAGCCATCTTGGCAAGATCGTTCGCAGAATCATAAATTTTCAATTCACCGCCAAAAGCATCAAGTTGCTCCTGCACTCCTTTGTTGTAAGAGTTAAAGAATGATCCAGACGTAATCCGTGTAACAAGTGCAATGCGCACAGGATTTTTCAGCTTCTCAGGAAGTTCCGAGCTCCCTGCCTTTCCGGCTGCTCCCGTTGTCTTCTCAGCGATAGTCTTATTCTCTTCACCGCTGACTGTGGTCGTTGCTGATTTGTTCGTGTCGTTCGTATTCACCTGATCATCCGCCTTCTGCTGCGACCCGGATTGTTCATTGGTGCATCCGGACAGGAATATTACAAGCACAATCAGCATTAGGCTAAGCCACTTCTTCATATAAATTCCCCCAATTAATCGATTCGGCTATTCAATATATAAGTAAACCTAGCAACTTAGCCGGAATTGATCTTATGGTAAATCCAACCACTACCTCTGTCAATATATAAATTTTATCCCCTTTAAAATTAATTGCATTAATCCTACTTGACAAGTTGGTTTTTCGCTCGCATAATCGTTATAAATTTATTATTAAGAAGGAGCATGATACATATGGCGCAGCGGAAGGTTGATCATGTCGGGGTAGTGGTTCGGGATATCGATGCATCGATCCGATTCTATACTGAGGTTCTTGGACTTGAATTAAAGGGAACTCTGCCTCATTCCAACGGGATATTTAAGCTGGCCTTCCTTGGATTTGGGGGCAGCAATGAAACGGAGATTGAGCTGATTCAAGGTTACAGCGATACGCTGCCTTCAGAAGCGACCGTACATCATTTTGCCATTACCGTTCCGGATATTGAAGAGGAATTTGAGCGTATTAAGTCCTTCAATCATGTTCAATTCATTGATTCGGAAATTACCACACTGCCTAACGGATACCGGTACTTCTTCATCTATGGCCCGGAGAAGGAATGGATTGAGCTGTTCCAGCGCTAGGCGCAGGGAACTGGCCAGGATCAAGAGCTCAAGGCTTGTACACCAACATAAAAGGCCGCCGTATGGAATACGGCGGCCTTAATTGGTATCAGGCTTACTGATCGATCTGAACACCCTTCTTGAGGGACTTCATATCGGCGTTGTTGTTTACGAGCAAGGGAAGCATTTTTGAACTCTTCTCCATCTCAGAAGAACATAGAGGGCAAGCAGGAGTGTAGTCAAACGCAAAATTATCCCTCATCCATCCGTTACAACTGTCATTGGTGCAGGACCAAATCGGTGTGATCTCCTCAGGAATTTCTTCTAACGTTTTTTTTCGATAATTCATGATTATCCTCCTTCTGTTCCTACCTCTAAAAGAAAAAAGAAAAAACTGCCCCTAACGCACACGTTAAGGGCAGTATGGTTTGCGTTACAGTTTTACAACGTTTTCAGCTTGCGGTCCGCGGTTGCCTTGAACAACGTTGAATTGTACGCGTTGTCCTTCGTCAAGCGTCTTGAAGCCTTCGCCAGTGATTGCGCTGAAATGCACGAATACATCGTTGCCGCCTTCAACTTCGATGAAGCCAAAGCCTTTCTCAGCGTTAAACCATTTAACTGTTCCTGTTTCCATTTGGGGTAGCCTCCCTAAAAGTAAAAAAAATTAATATGCTCCTTTTTTCCGTAAAAAAAAATTCACACATTGAAAAAAGTTCCAGCTTGTGTAAGTGACACTCTTTTCAATATGAGAATATCGCTCCAGGAGTCAATTGACTTAATTATAACCCTATTTCCAGCAAAAAGCAAATACGAACCAGCACTAGTTGGAAAAGATGGAAGAAACAAGGTGCGCGTTTGGAATGCTAAATCAGAGTACCTAGAACATCGTTTGTGTCAGGCGCTACGGCGGCTTCATGGGCACGACAAAATTCTAAATCCTCTTACTCCTAACTACCTTCAGCCCATACTTGGCTGCCAAGGTCCTTCGCTTCCATCACTTCCAACACGAATGCTTGAATTGCACAGAGAACCCGGAACATTGGTCCCGGGTAATGGATTAGTACTCGAATTATTATGCGGTCCAGACCTGACGATCGGAACCCTTGGATACGAACTCAATTCGTGAAGGGGTCAGCTTGATAACTACATAGTCAGGATCATCTGGTCCGTTCAGATACTGCTTGAAATCATCTCTCCAGACTTTAGATTTCAGGCTTTCCTCGCTGCTGACAGTCGCCTCGCCCTCAATCTCAACAATATCTCCTGTTCCTCCCTGCTCAAATCCAAGCAGAAGTGCAGCCTTAGGATTGTTTTGAAGCTCTTCCACCTTATGCGTCTTGCGGTCGGTAGCCAGGTATATAGTCAGTCCCTCGTGGTAAATGGCCATGTAACGCACCTTGGGGCCACCGTTCTCGACGGTTCCAAAGGAACCAAACTTATTTGCCTTCAAGGCTTGTTCAATTTGCGATTCCAATTGCTGACGGTCCATGTCAATTGCTCCCTTCCTAATTCAAAAATAGCGCTCATCGTTAGTGTACCCTTCAAAAGGCAAGATGAACCGTTCATTCACTTCATATACTGGACAAGGCCATAGGGTGGGACTATAATACTTCTAGTAATAACTTCAAAGACCCGGGGAGCTGGAATTCGGCCGGCTGAGAGTGCATCCCAAAGATGCTAACCCGTATACCTGATCTGGATAATGCCAGCGTAGGAACGAGAAATGTTTGGTAATTCCATTCTTTCATGCGCATGAAGGCGTCCTGTCCAGGACGCCTTTTTTCCTTTGCATTACACCATTTATATGGATTGAAGTTCATTCCATTTAATAATCTGGGTTGAACGGTCAGGAACAAGGTTAGAATTTCAAGAAGAAGGGGCGAATACAAATGAAGAAGAGAACGTGGAGTCTGCTTCTGCTATGCTGTGTGATCGTACTTACAGCTGCAGGCTGCGGAACTTCAAAGCCGGCGGACAGCGGCAGCGCTGCAACCGGCACCAAATCAACTCCGACTGCCGAGAAGCCGAAGGAACTGAAGGATATCAAGGTCGTGCTGGATTGGACTCCGAATACGAATCATACCGGTCTTTATGCAGCCAAGGAGCTTGGATACTATAAAGATGCTGGACTAAATGTGGATATCATTCAGCCTGGAAGCGGATCGGCCGATACCATGATTGCTTCCGGTGCCGCCCAGTTCGGTGTCAGCTATCAGGAGAGCATTACCCAAGGTCGTACACAGAACGTGCCACTGGTATCCCTTGCGGCAGTTATTCAACACAACACCTCAGGTTTTGCAGCACCCGTCGATCGCAAGATCAAATCTCCAAAAGACTTTGAAGGTAAGAAATATGGCGGCTGGGGATCTCCTGTCGAAGAAGCTGTGATGAAATCCATCATGGAACTCCAGGGTGCTGATGTCTCCAAGGTCACCAATATCAATATCGGTGACGCCGATTATTTCACAGCCGTGAAGCGGGATATCGATTTCGCCTGGATCTATTATGGCTGGACCGGTATTGAGGCAGAGCTTCGCGGACAACCGCTCGATATGCTCTATGTCAAAGACTATTCAGATAAACTTGACTATTACACACCAGTCATCGCTTCCAGTGAGAAGGTCATCGCAAGCGACCCGGAAATGGTTAAAGCCTTCATGAGCGCGACCTCCAAAGGCTATCAATATGCGATTGACCATCCGGAAGAGGCAGCCAAGATTCTGCTCAAGGCTGCACCGGACCTAGACGCGAAGCTGGTTGTGGCCAGCCAGAAGTGGCTGAGCCCACGGTACAAGGATGATGCGCCCCGCTGGGGAGAACAGAAAGAGTCCGTATGGAAGAATTACTCCGATTGGATGTACGAACGCAAGCTGCTGGATAAGCCGCTGGATGTAAGCAAGGCATTCACTAATGATTACCTGCCTGAAGCCAAGTAAGACGGGCAGCAAAAGCTGTTCTTTTCATCACGCACCTATCTATATAAGTTGAATTTAGGAATTACCCATAGGCAAGAGTGTGAAATGATTCTGGAGAAGCGAAGCATTCGCCTACAAGCTTTCTGAAAGAAAGCGGCATCAGAAGCATATGCTTTGTGACCGGACTTCTACCTAATAAATTAAATAAAGAAATCTGGGAGCAACATCGACCCTTAAGAACATTTCACACGGCTGCTTTACATGTAATTCAATAGTTCAACTTATCTAGTTATATAGAAAGGAAGAATAACTATGGCAGATACCCTGCTGAGTATACAAATTATTCCGAAGACCCCCGGTGGCGAAGACGTTATCCCTTATGTCGATCGGGCCATCGAGATCATTCAGGCTTCCGGCGTGAAGCATCAAGTGAACGCGCTTGAGACTACGATGGAAGGTGAACTGAGCGAGCTCCTGGATATTGTGAAGAAGATGAATGATGCAGTAATCCAGTTCGGAAGTCCCAGCATTATTTCGCAGATCAAGATTCTGTACACGCCGGAAGGTGCAAGCATGGATAAGCTGACGGAGAAATACCGTCCATGAGATCCTGGTTCAAAATGGTATGGCCGCCCCTAGTGGCGGTCATCTTATTTATTATCGTCTGGCAGATCGGGGCCTCGGTATTCGCTGTTGATAAATGGGTACTTCCGAGTCCTTCCGATATTGGAAAGGAAGCGGCCGCAGATCCGGCGAATCTATGGACTAAGAGCCTATCCACCCTTCAACTCACCGTACTCGGACTACTCATTGGTCTTGCTGTAGGACTTATCATAGCAATTGCACTTCATTTCATACCTATCTTGAAATCAGCCCTGTATCCGCTAATCATCCTAAGTCAGAACATTCCCACGATCGCGCTGGCTCCTCTGCTGGTAGTCTGGTTCGGCTTTGATCTAACGCCGAAGCTGATCATTATCACGCTGGTCTGCTTCTTCCCGGTCGCTGTCGCAACTCTTGATGGACTTTCCCGAACCGATCATGTGATGCTGAACTACATGCGGATGATCGGAGCCAGCAAAGGTCAGATCTTCAGAAAGCTCGAGCTGCCCTATGCGCTTCCTTCCATCCTCTCCGGGGTTAAGATTGCATCGACCTACAGCGTAATGGGAGCCATTATTGCTGAATGGATGGGAAGCGGAACGGGCATCGGCCAGTATATGATGATGCAGAAGTCTTCATTTCGGACGGACCGGATCTTTGTCGCCATTATGATTATTGTTGTCATGAGCTTATTGCTGTTCACACTTATTGTACTGCTGGAGAAGTGGTTGATCCGCTATAAGCCTGATCAGGAGAATAATTGAGGAGGGAAGATCATGGACAAGACACAAGCTGTACCAGAACCCTCTATTCAGGTCCCTGCATTGGAGGTCCGGGGAATCAGCAAGAGCTTTCGGGACAAGCGGCAGGAGCTGCCCGTTCTGAAGAACATCTCTCTATCCGTAGCCCAAGGTGAATTCGTATCCATCGTTGGCCCTTCGGGCAGCGGGAAGAGTACCTTGTTCCACCTTATCGGAGGTCTGACCGAACCGGATCATGGCCAAATTCTGCTTCAAGGCCAAGATATCACCGGACAGAAGGGGCATATCAGCTATGTTCCCCAGCAGCCGGCATTATTTCCTTGGCGGACGATTGAAGACAATGTAATTCTGGCGATGGAAGTCGCTGGAGTTCCAGTTAAAGAAGCCCGGATGGAAGCACGCAAATGGCTGCTTCGTGCTGGACTTGGCGGATTCGAGAGCTCCTACCCGCACAAGCTGTCCGGCGGAATGCAGCAGCGCGCTTCCTTCCTTCGTGGACTACTGAGCAGGCAGGAGGTTATGTGCCTGGATGAACCCTTCAGTGCACTCGATGCACTGACGCGCAGTGACATGCAGCACTGGCTTTTGAATATTTGGGAAGAGAATAAGCGTGCCGTGTTGTTCATTACTCACAATATTGAAGAAGCCTTACTGCTGTCGGATACCGTGTATCTGTTCTCCAGCCGTCCGGCAACCGTACTGCACAAGGTCAAAGTTCCCTTCCCAAGGCCGCGCCGGGAGGAGATCGCTGAAGACTCCTCCTTCCTTGCCCTGAAGAGGGAGCTGACACAGTACATGCGGGAGGAACAAAAGAAAATGCTTGAAGGGAGCCGGTGATATGCTGAATAAGGTAATCGACGCTCATATTCATCTTGATTCCTATGATGAGTACTCCCGCACGAAGCTGCTGGACGAGCTTGCAGCCAGCGGTGTAGAGTCATTAATTGCTGTCTCGATGAACCTGGAATCCTCTCTTGTGAATCAGAAGCTGGCGCTGCAATACCCAGGCATCGTTCGGCCTGCTTACGGGTTTCACCCCGAGCAGGAAATACCGACTGAGAGCGAAATGGACAAGCTGATGAAGTGGATGGAGCAGCATGCCGATCAGATGGTGGCTGTGGGTGAGATCGGTCTCCCCTATTACTCCCGGCTTGAGGCGGCGGAACGTGGTGAGGCTTTTGATGAGGCCCCTTATCTTCATCTATTGGACAGGCTTCTCGCCCTGGCTGCCCGGCTGAGTAAGCCAGTCGTCCTGCACGCCGTCTATGAAGATGCAGACATCGTCTGCGACCTGCTGGAGAAGCACCGGATTACCCGGGCGCACTTTCACTGGTTCAAGGGTGCGCCGCATACGATTAAGCGCATGGCAAGCCAGGGCTACTATATCTCATTCACTCCGGACCTTCTGTATGAGCCGGAAATTGTAGAGCTGGCGCAGCGTTATCCGAAGCATCTGGTTATGGCCGAGACAGATGGACCATGGCCTTTTGAAGGGCCATTTGAGGGCCAGACAACCCACCCGAAGATGGTAAGAGAGGTCATTGCAGCTTACGGGGCGATCCATGGAATCACGCCTCAGCAAGCGGAGACCATGCTGTATGCGAATACGAAACGGTTTTACTATTAAATGTGAACAATGACTGCTATGCCTTTGTCTTACATCCCTGCATATGCGACACAAGCTCTCTAATCGAGGGCTTTTTCCTATTTATACTATTAATGGTTAATCACATTATTATTTTGCACTATCAATTTCTTAATAGACGACAGGTGTGCTTCACTAACTATAGGGTAATCTAAACAAAAAGCTAAAATGAGAGGGGATAATTTCTTGAAGGTACTGTCGATGATTCAGCCTTGGGCAAGCCTCTTTGTTCTCGGGGAAATCAAATATGAGACAAGATCGTGGAGAACACGTTACCGCGGACCGCTCGCTATTCACGCTAGCTTAAGAACGGACAAGGCAGCTTGCCGTGACGAACCTGTATTCTCAGTCCTTGCCAAGCATGGATATACCGAGACGAAGCTGCCAACTGGCGTAATCCTGGCAACTTGCCGTCTTGTGAATTGTTACCGGGTTACCGAGAATAGCGGGGAATCCGCAGTATTGGAGGAGGGTCAAGAGGTTAAAGGTAATGACTACCTGTTCGGTGATTACAGGGTGGATCATTTCGCTTGGGAAGTTGAGGATATGACCCTGCTCCCTGAGTTCATTCCAGCAAAGGGACAGCTTGGACTTTGGGAGCACCCCATTCTCAGCTGAGTCTGCTCTTCATTAATCGAACAGCTCGCGAAGCATTTTATCCTTATGATTAAGGAATTCTTTCATAATGATGTAATGGTCTGTCTCTTCAAGTGAGGTGACCTCCATCCCTTCGGTCGACAGATTATACATGATCGAATCCGGATACGCCATAAGAATCGGGGAATGCGTGGAGATGATGAACTGGGAATTCCGCTCTACCAGCTCATGAATCCGCGACAGCATAGCCATCTGCCTCAGCGGGGACAGGGCGGCCTCCGGCTCGTCCAGTATATAGAGCCCCCGTCCTCCGAACCGGTGGATGAAGGTGGCAAAAAAAGATTCGCCGTGCGACTGCTCATGCAGCGATTTCCCGCCGTAAGAATCTTTTATAGGCGGACCTCCCCTCTCTTTGTCCAGCGCATCTATATTCGTCGCCAAATTATAATAGCTCTCCGCCCGAAAGAAGAACCCGTCCCGGGGTTTATTCCTGCCTCGAACCAACCGGATATACTCATGCAGCGGAGAGTGTGTCGCTTGTGTCGAGAAATTGAAGTTCTTCGTGCCTCCTTCAGGATTGAATCCCCAGGCAACAGCCACAGCTTCCATCAATGTAGACTTGCCCATTCCGTTCTCCCCGACGATATACGTTACCTTCGGGTGGAGCTTCAGACTGTGCAAACTCCGGACTGCCCCCAGATTGAAAGGATATTGCTGATATGAGGGAATCCGGTTCCTATCAAGCTCGATGCTTCTCACATATGCATCCACATCATAAATGCTCATCCAGATGATCACTCCATTCTATTTTAAAATGAATAGTTATACATGGCTCAATCTACAGCTTACATTATATCCCATAGAGAAAAGGTGGATAAAATGTTCACTTTTCCAACTGCATTTCCTGCTGCACAAAAAAAGGACCGGAGCTATTCGCTCACGATCCTATTTGTTCATATACAAGAATTCGGCTTCGCCGTTTCTCCATACGACGTTTGGCTGTTTTGTTATACAAAAACTGAATGACATAATAAGAAATTACACCCAGCACGGCGCCGAAGACGCTCATCCCAATCAGAATATGCAGCCCGCCGTGAAGCACATCACGGATAGCGGAAAAGTCACCTTTGAAGATATCCATAATCGAAGCCTCATGAATCATACCCTTATGTCTGCTCCCATGCAGCGGATAGATCCAGGAACCGAGCTTTCTTGCAAATGGCATCAGCAGGATCGGAAGGAATGACAGCTTGCCAATAACGTTCCCGATAATCGCCGCTGGTACTGAGCCACCGGACAGCTTAACGACAGGATAGAAGATCAGATAGACCAGACATGCCGACGAGATGACGATCATCTCAAGGGCGAATCCGATCGAGAAACCGAGGGACACCTTCTTCACACCGCCCGGTGTGCGCAGCAGCTTGAGGAAGTTCAGCTTGAAGGCACGGTATATTTTATTGAAAAATTGCTTTTTGCTTGAATTTCTCTTATTCATAACTGACTCCTTATTGTCCATATCCATGTACTACGAGATGCTATTTCATTATAACATATATAGACCTTCACACCATATATATGCGAATGCCAGGCCAGATAAAGGATACTGGAGTCTCCGCTGTTCATATCCAGTTCGGGAACAACAGCAATAGGTGAACCCGGCTGCAGGCGATTGTGCAAAGCCTGAAGCCAGATTCACCTATGATCATCTGCTTACTTCAACTCAAAGCCGCGCTTCTGCAGGAACTCCCGCATATGCAGGCGCGAAGGCTGAGTCAGCTTCTCGGCCATCAGCTCCGACCAAGGCTTGTCCTTCTGCCCGCCGGTACGTTCGCGAAGATACTCGGTCATCGTCTTATCATAGATCTCTACCTGTTCTTCCGTCTTGTCCGTATCATATTCGTCCCAGTGCAGTACCGCCGACACAGGGAGTCTGGGACGAAGACCCGGTTCCTGGTCCGGATACCCCAGACACATCCCGAATACGGGATAGACCAAATCCGGCAGCTCCAGCAGTTCGGCTACTTCGGCAATCCGGTTCCGAATCCCGCCGATATATACAATTCCAAGGCCCAGCGACTCCGCAGCTACAGCGGCATTCTGCGCAGCCAGTGCGGTATCCACTGTAGCAATGATGAAGCTCTCGGTCACATCCTCATAGGAATCCTGACCAGGGCGGTGTCTCTCGGCCGAATATTTCAAGCGGTGCAGGTCTGCACACCACACCAGGAAGACTGGGCATTCCCGAATATAAGCTTGATTCCCTGCGAGCTCGGACAGGATTCCTTTTCGCTCCGTATCCGTTATGGCAACGACGCTGAAGGCCTGCACATTACTGGAGCTTGAGGCGGCCTGACCGGCGCTGATAATCTGCTCCACCATACTCTTACCCAGCGGCTTATCTTTGAATTTCCGGATAGACCGGTGCCTTTTAAGCAATGAGATTGTGTCGTTCATACCTCTTTCACTCCTAAGCCTCTTAGAATAAACTTTACCGTTTGTTCCGGAATTTGCTCCGGGTTCATCTCTTCATCTGCAATTAAGCGTTCAAATTCATATACCCGTTTGTGAGCAAGAGCTGCTCCTATTACCATAAGCAGGGTATTACTCAGTGAGTCGAATTCGAACAGGCCCGCTTCCTTACCTTTGATCAGCAGCTCCCTTACCTTGCTCCAAACGGGATACAAGAATTCCATCACTATATCCCTGCGGGGTGAATCCATCGTCACTTCCTGCTGAACTATGCTGCTGAGTTCACTATCCTGAAAGGTGAAATATATAATCTCCGAGATAAGCAGCCGAAGACCCGGAAGCGGATCGCTAAGCTGCTCCCTGTAATCACTCATTAACTTCCCCGGGAAAAAGTTCTCGAACAAAGCGGTGAACACTTTTTCTTTTCCCCCAAAATGATAAGAAATAAGCGCCACATTGGCCCCCGCGTCCTCACAGATCTGCCGTACACTCGTACCCTCATATCCCTGTTTGGCAAAAAGTTTCCTAGCGGACAACAGGATACGCGTCTTGATATCGATATCATTATGGTTCATTGCCTTAAATCCTCTCTAATAATTCTAGTCCCATTATGCGACTTTGAAACCGCATACGCAAGGCGGACAAAGGTAAAAGAGCCTGCATCCGGCAGGGTCAATCCCGGATAGCAGGCATGAATCAACTCATATCGACGCAGCTTACACTGCAGTTGCAACCGGGTCCGTGGACAGCTCCGTGTTCTTATCGGGCTTCGGTTCCCGCTTCAAGGAGACCCTTAGCAGACTGATTCCAATGCTAATCAGGCTGATCAGCAGAAGGGCTACTACTTCCGATCCAATGGCAGGCCCGCCGAACTGAAGATTCATCAGACCTTCCACCGCATAAGAAGCCGGGAGGAATTCACCAATCGATTGATAAGCATCGCTCAGCAGCTGGCGCGGCACCATGGCACCAGAGCTTACAAGCTGTAGGGACAGCATCGTTACATTTACCAGCATTCCGGCCATCCCGAAGAGAATGAGGAACATCTGTGCGAACAGCATAAAGGTCAGGACGAACAATCCAAGGAACATCCACAGGCTTAGAAACCCATGCGCAGCCTGGCCGCCGAGCGCCATGACAAGGGATGAGCCCACCAGTGATACGAATACTGCAGACAGCACATTTAGCAGCATACGGGCTCCGAATAACTGCCATTTCGAAGTACCAGGCTTCATCATCATAACGCCCTGTTGGACGTTCATTCCCATGATCATAGCTCCAACGAAGGAGGCAAGCACCAGCATCATCGGCACCATCTGATTGTTCATGCCATCGATCTTATTCGTAAAAGTGATCTCGGAATCCACGCGCTTAGTCAGCGCGGAGGAAGTTGCCCCCGCCTGTTCGGCAGGCACTTTGAGCTGTTCAAGCACAGCCTGGGTTCCCTGAGCCGCCGCACCCGCATTCACGGAGGCGGTGATTGAATTCGCCGCACTCTGCATCGCGCTCTTGACGGTAACAGGGTTCGATTCGTTAATCGTATATTTAAGTTCTGCCTGCTTCCCAGGTGTCTTTAGGTCCGCGCTGAACTGCTGCGGCACCGTAACGATCATCTGAACCTCCCGGTTGTTCAGGCCTTCACTCGCATCAGCTGCACTCATAGATACGACCTGGAAAGGAAGCTTCCCTTCAAGCTGCTTACCCAAGGCCTCCCCAAACTTCCCATCCTCATTCACAACCGCGATCTTGAACTCCTTCACCCGATCGTTGACTCCATTGTATCCAGTCATCCATATCAGGCAGAAGATGACCTGAAATGCCAAAGCCATTACCACTCCAACAATCGTTTGCGGCTTCTTGATTAGTCCTTTAAAAGTTTCCAGCATGTAACTTATCTCTCCTCTTTATCTTTTCTCTAAGTTTTAAACAATCATTTAAAACGTTTGTTTAAAATATACTGTGAAAGTATCCCCCTGTCAATCATAAAATGAAAAAAAGTGTGATGTTGCTCACAAAAAAATAGAGTACAAGGGAACTCCCTGTACTCCACACCTAGCTAGCTTGAAATTATGAGCTGCACCGTCATGTATATCGCTACGATCCAGATGACGATGGCAGAAATTTTGTTAATCATATTAAGAATCCCTCCAGCCCGGTCCAGGCTGCCCACCCATCTTCCTGCCGTGGCCAGTGACGCGAACCAGAGCCAGGACACGGCCATGGTTGCCACGGTGAATCCCCATCTGACATTTCCTTCGTAACGTAAAGCACTTGTTCCGATCACGCCGACGGTATCCATAATCGCATGGGGATTCAGCAGGGACACAGAAATGGCGAACAGAATCTGCCTACGTACAGGCAGCTTTACTTTATCAGACGAGGCTGGCCTCGGGGCACTTGTCCAGATGGACCAGCCCATATAGAGCAGGAACAGGACTCCAGCAGCGAACAGGATCATCTTCAGCCACGCCATAGACAGTAGCAGCAGAGATACGCCATACACCGCCATCAAAATTAACAGCGAATCACACAAGGAAGCTGCCACAACCACCGGAAGGGCTCCCGTCCATCTGGATGCGCTGGCACCCTGATTAAATACAAATACATTCTGTACCCCCAGCGGCAAAATAAGCCCAAGGGCCAAGATCAACCCGTGCATAACGGCTTCAAACATAATAATAACCTCCAAATTCCAATAATCCCGTTCAAGCTGCTCTGTTGGCTTGTTAGGAAAACACAAACGGGAGCATCGTTACATTTACCAGCATTCCGGCCATCCCGAAGAGAATGAGGAACATCTGTGCGAACAGCATAAAGATCAAGAACGAACAATCCAAGGAACCCGCTCTTCTAATAGACGCCTATCGTACAGAGCCTATGCTTCCGTCGTCTATATTTAGTGTACCTTCGATATCGTTACTTTGGCTCCAGCCATTTGGATGGTTAATAAACCAACCAAATTGTATACTTAGTTACATAATCAAGGGTTAAAGCCCTACCTACTATCTTGAGAAGGAAAGAAGGAGCAACCATTTATGCAGCAAGGTTCCTGGAAGCCGAACCGGCAGTCCGATCTGCCGCTCCATCTTCAGATTGAACAGCATATCAAAGAGAGAATCGCCAGCGGCGAGTGGCCGGTTGGCACCCGGCTGCCTTCCCAGCGCAGCCTGGCAGCCTCCTACGGCGTCAACCGCAGCACCGTGGTTACGGCGCTGGATGAGCTGACCGCCGCCGGGCTGCTTGAAGGCAACCGCGGCGGTGGCACGCGGGTTGCGAGCGAGACGTGGGGCATTCTGGCGGCGTCACAGCCGCCGGACTGGAATGCCTACGTCAGCTCCGGCATCCACCGGCCGAACCTGCCGGCGGTGCAGGAGATCAACCGGGCCGAATTCCAGCCCGGTATCATTCGCCTCGGCACCGGCGAGCTCTCGCCGGAGCTGCTGCCGCAGGCCGGGATGCAGCGCCTGATGCGGACGATGCCCTGGCACCGTGCGCCGGACCTCGGCTACGGCGAACCCGGCGGCGACCCGCGCCTGCGCGAGCTGATCGCGGGGCGTCTTGGCGCACTCGGCATTACGGCTTCGCCCCGGTCGATCCTTATCGTCTCGGGGGCGCTGCAGGCGCTGCAGCTCGTATCCCTCGGACTGCTGCAGCGGGGGTCTTCCGTGCTTCTGGAGCGGCCTTCCTATCTGTATTCCGTCCCCGTCTTTCAGTCCGCGGGCATGAAGCTCCGGGGCATTCCCATGGATGCTGAGGGAATCCGGACCCAAATGATCGCGTCCTATGCCCGGCAGTCCAGCGGAGCACTGCTGTACACTATCCCTTCCTTCCATAACCCAACCGGTATCCTGATGAGCGAGGAACGGCGGCGCAGGCTGCTGGATGCCTGTTCAGAAGTCAGTCTGCCGGTGCTGGAAGATGACGTATACCGGGAGCTGTGGCTCGAAACGCCGCCTCCGCTACCCCTGAAAGCCCTGGATAAGAAAGGGATGGTCGTCTACATGGGCAGCTTGTCCAAGATGGTAAGCCCAGGCTTACGTATTGGCTGGATTGCTGGACCTGAGCCTGTGATCGACAGACTTGCCGATCTCAAGATGCAGACCGATTACGGTTCCAGCCAGCTGTCTCAATGGGCCGCAAGGGAATGGCTCTCAAGCGGTATGCATGAAGAACATATGGATTCACTTAGAAGTAAGCTGAGAGCGCGTAGGGACGCGGCCGCAGCAATGCTGGACAGGCATTTTCGGGACTTAGCCGAGTGGCAGCTGCCAACGGGAGGATTCTATATATGGCTAAAGCTGTATAAGGCTCCCGCTCCGCGGCTGTTATTTGAAGCTGCGCTTAAGGAAGGCATCCTGCTGAATCCGGGTCATCTATATGATCCTGAAGCGGTAGACTGCCTGCGTCTCTCCTATGCCTACGCACGGATTGCTGATCTGGAACGAGGAATTTCACGGTTAGCAGCGATAATCAGACAATTAATAGACGGATAATCTGGGCAGTTGAACGTTGAAGCAGACTAGTAGGCTTGTCCTCGGCATAGTAAAAAGCATACCCAACAGAACCTTCTCAGCCACTCTTCTTGTGGGAGAAGGTTCTGTTCTTTTCATCGAATCCTAACCATTACATTCGTTATCAGATGCTTAACAGCTTTAAAGATCTACGCATGTATTACCATCCCCTCCTTCATCACTCATGAGTACAATAACCCGCATCTCTTTACTTGTAGTACTCATATAGTAGCAATCGTAGAATTTGAGATTAAGGAGGAAGAAGGATTTACCAGTTTCCTTCCATCCGATTTAATAGGATTAATATGACATTTATGGAAGACTAATAGAATGGCATATTATCTATTCTTTTTTATTAAAAAGGAGGATTATAGTGAAGGTGAACATGAAAACTAGGGTGAAAAAAGGGTTATTGTATGGCTTTATGGGACTCATGTTGGGAATCAGCTCGCTGCCTGAGCAGGTATCAGCAGATAGCGCCAGTCCTGAGATTGTGTGGCAGAAAGAGGCTGGAGATGAGCAGTTCCAGCTGACCGGTATTTTACAGTCATCCAACCATCAATTGTCCATCGGCGGGTTAAACGGGGATTACAAGGGCTACCCGTATGAGGGTCGTCTGCTAGCCTACCTTTCCCGTTGGGACGACCAAGGCAACTTAATATGGAGCCGCAATATTACATTGGATAATCCCAATGGAGACAAACCTGTGATTATCACCGATGTCTCCCCTACGAAAGACGGCGGTTACCTGCTCAGAGGGACATATCCTGCCTTTTTCTTTAGGTATGATGAGCATTTCGTAGCCAAAGTAGATCAGAACGGGGATAAGTTATGGGCACAAACAGTAACCTATGGAGGTTATGATAAAGTGACTTCTGCAGTTGAATTGAATGACGGAGGCACCGTATATACCCCGTCATATGGCTTTGGTAAAATCAGCGCTTCAGGTCAAATCGAATGGACCAAGGCACCCAGTAACAATAGCGAAAGTTTCCAGACAACTAATGCAGATGTAACTCCAGAAGGCGAAGTCATTGTGTCCGGGAATGTACAAACTGTGTCCGAGTCCGGGAATATAGAAAGTGCGCTCAAACTTTGGAAGCTGAGTCCATCGGGAGAAACGCTGTGGATTAAGGGACTTCCATTTCCGGGACATGTCAAGGCTGTGAATGACGGTTATCTGGTTACTTCTACTCCTAATAGTGGTTCTACACAAATTCAAATCCTTAAATTGGACAAAACAGGGAATAAGCTGTGGAGAAATTCATACGACTTCGGTGAAGTTAATCAAGTCAGTGAGGATAAAGACGGTTATCTGCTAGCGACCGATCGCGGTCTCTTCCAAATCGATGCCTCCGGCAAGCTGCTTTGGTCGAAGGACCTAGGTAAAAAAGTTGCGGAAGCCATCCAAATCGGCGATAAGGATATCTACGCATTGACGGGCAATAAGCTGGTGAAGCTGGCCGCTGCTAACTCAGGCGGATCGGACAATCCGGGAGATCCGGTATCCAGCCTCAAATTTGACTCCGAGGAGTACAGTATCAGCCTGGGAGACACATTTGACACGGTCGTAACCTGGTATGCACAAGACGGACAAGCCGTCAATGTAAGTTCCGATAGCACTTACAGCTCAAGCCGTCCCGATGTTCTGACCATTGACGCACAAGGAAATATCACCGGTATCAGCCGGGGTACGGCTGTTATTACGGCCAAGTATGGGGATCAGACCGTTTCTGCACTCGTAAACGTTTATTAAATTAACCCAAGGGACCTTGCTATGAAGTTCGCCCTGTGTCAGGAGTATCCTGACGCAGGGCGAATTCAGCAAGGTCCCTATT
>RCUP01000261.1_pt1 | contig 45176 bp, 33 predicted proteins | sample 2166341 | NCBI WGS metagenome assembly RCUP01 (sample SAMN09932325, study PRJNA488358) | compost metagenome | isolation source: compost soil in succinonitrile-enriched | place: Germany: Experimental Botanical Garden | reverse complement strand
CCGCGAACAGGGCTTCGCCGCCGTCGAATTCTACACCCAGATCAAGACCAGCTACTCGGCGGGCTGACGGACATGACCACGCCGACCCTCGTCTGGGACGTCCAGGCCGAACTGGGCGAGGGGCCGGTGTGGGACGCCGACCGCGCCTGCCTGTGGTTCGTCGACATCAAGGGACGGCGGCTGCATCGCTATACGCCCGCGATCGGCGACCCCACGACGGGCGACCGGGCGTCATGGGCGGCGCCGGATCAGATTGGCTTCGCCCTTCCGGCGAACGATGGTTCGCTGATCTGCGGCATACGCGGTGGTCTCTATCGCTTTGATGTGGAGCAGGGCGACTTCTCCCTGTTCCAGCCGGTCGAGGCGGACCGTCCGCAGAACCGGCTCAACGACGGCTTCGTGTCGCCGGACGGCGCCCTGTGGTTCGGCTCGATGGACGACAGCGAAGAAGGCCGGACGGGCGCCCTCTATCGCTGGTTCAAGGGTGACCTGACGCGGCATGACGACGGCTATGGCGTCACCAACGGTCCCTGCCTCAGCCCCGACGGCGCGACCCTCTATCACCACGACACGCTGGAGAAGACGGTTCTGGCCTTTGATCATGAGGCGGGCGTGCTGTCGAACCGGCGGGTCTTCGCGACGACCGAGGACGGCTATTGCGACGGGCCGAGCATGGACGCCGAGGGCGTGCTGCACGTCGGTCTATTCAACGGCTGGGGCGTGGCGCGGTTTTCACTGGAAGGCGAGCGGTTGGGCACGATCGGCTTTCCGGTCCAGACGGTGACCAAGGCGGCCTTTGGCGGGGCGGACGGCCGCGACCTCTATTGCACCACGGCCTGGCTGGGCAACGCCGACAAGCGCGAGGCGCAGCCGACGCTGGGCGGTCTCTATCACGTGCGGGTCGAGACGCCGGGCCTGTCGCAACACAAGATTGCGCTGTGAGCCCTTCTGCGATCCGACTGACGGCGGGCGATTGGGTCTGCGATCTTCGGCCTGAGCTGGGCGGCGCGATCACGAGCCTCAGCCTTGCGGGGCGGCCTGTCCTGCGTCCGACGCCCGAGGCGGCGACCATCCTGGAGACGGCCTGCTTTCCCCTGGTCCCCTACGCCAACCGCATCGCCGACGCCCGGTTCGTGTTTCAGGGGCGTGCGGCGTCATTGCCGGTGCTGGACCCGTTCGCGCCGCACGCCCTGCATGGCGACGGCTGGCTTAACTCCTGGGGCGTGACGGCCGAGGGCGAGGACCATGTGACCATGCGGCTGGACTGGGCAGGGGATGTCGAAGGCTGGCCCTGGTCATGGTCGGCGCAGCAGGCCGTGCGCCTGAGCGAGGCGGGGCTGCACATCGAGTTGACGGTGACCAATACGGATCGGACGGCCCAGCCGATGGGCCTGGGGCTGCATCCCTATTTCATGCGAGCTGACGATGCGCGGCTGAGACTGGCGGCGACCGGGGTCTGGCTGACGGACGAACGTGAAATCCCGCATCGCCTGGCGATGCCTGAGGACCTCATCGACTGGAGCGAGGGCGTGGCCTTGGCCGAAGCGCCCTTCGTCGACCACGCCTATGCCGGCTGGACCGGGCCGGCGCGGCTGGAGGGGGGCGGGCGCACGGTGCTGATTGATGCGAGCCCGAACGCGGGCTGGGCCCAGATCTACGCCCCGCGCACCGAGGCCTTCGTCTGTATCGAGCCGGTGACGCATCGCCCGGACGCTATCCACGCGCCGTTCGACGAGGCGACGGGCCTGGTCGTTCTGGAGCCGGGCCAGTCCCTGACGATGTCGATGACGGTCGCCGTCGAGGGCTGAGCGCCGCCCGCAGGGATGCGGACGGCGCGCCTGTCAGTGATTATCGCGGGGCAGGCCCAAGGTGTCGACGATGCGGTGATATTTGACCGCCGGCTCCAGCACGGCGCCCGTTTCAAGCTCTCCGACCATCGAGCGCTGGAACTCCTGCCAGGGGGTCTGCGACGCGGGGTATTGGTAGCCGCCCGCCGCCTCAAAGGCGGCGCGCCGTTCGGCCATTTCCGCGTCGTCGATCAGGACGTCCACGCGGCGGCTGTTGAGGTCGATCCGCATCCGGTCGCCGGTCTGCAGAAGGGCGATGTTTCCGCCCGTCGCCGCCTCGGGCGAGGCGTTCAGGATCGAGGGGCTGCCCGAGGTGCCTGACTGGCGACCGTCGCCGATACAGGGCAGGGCGTGGACCCCTTGTTTGATCAGGTAGGCGGGTGGCCGCATGTTGACGACCTCGGCCGCGCCAGGGTGGCCGACGGGACCCGCGCCCCGCATCACCAGGATGCTGTCGGGGGTGACGCCTTCCGACGGATCGTCGATGCGCCGGTGGTAGTCCTCAGGCCCGTCGAAGACGACGACGTCGCCGGTGAAGGCGTCGGGGCTGGCCGGATCGGACAGGTAGCGGTCGCGGAACTCGGCGCTGATGACGCTGGTCTTCATGATGGCGCTGTCGAAGACATTGCCCGACAGGACCAGGAAGCCCGCATCGTTCACCAGGGCCGTATCAAAGTCGCGGATGACGTCGGGCAGGACCACGCTTGCCCCTCGGCAGTTGTCGCCGATGGACTGTCCGTTGACGGTCAGGGCGTCCTCGTGGATCTGGCCGCGCCGCATCAACTCGGCGACTACGGCGGGGACGCCGCCGGCCTGATGGAAGTCCTCGCCCAGATAGGTCCCGGCGGGCTGCAGGTTGACCAGCAGGGGCGTCCGGTGCCCGACCTCTTCCCAGGTCTGCAGCGGCAGGTCGACGCCCGCGTGGCGCGCCAGGGCCGTCAGGTGGATGGGGGCGTTGGTCGAGCCGCCGATGGCCGAGTTGACGACGATGGCGTTTTCGAACGCCTCGCGGGTCAGGATGTCCGACGGCTTCAGGTCCTCGCGGACCATGTCGACGATGCGCTTGCCGGTCAGATAGGCGACCTGGGGCCGCTCGCGATAGGGGGCGGGGATGGCGGCCGAACCGGGCAGGGACATGCCCAGGGCCTCGGCCAGGCTGTTCATGGTCGTCGCCGTGCCCATGGTGTTGCAGTAGCCGACCGAGGGCGCCGAGGTGGCGACCAGGTCGATGAATTCCTCGTACCCGATCTTGCCCGCGGCCATCATCTCGCGGGCCTTCCAGATGATGGTGCCGGACCCGACGCGCTCGCCCCTGTGCCAACCGTTCAGCATGGGGCCGACCGACAGGGCGATGGCGGGAATGTCCACGGTCGCCGCCGCCATCAGGCAGGCGGGCGTGGTCTTGTCGCAGCCGATGGTCAGGACCACCCCGTCGAGCGGATAGCCGTAGAGCAGCTCGACCAGACCCATGTAGGCCAGGTTGCGATCCAGGCCGGCGGTCGGGCGCTTGCCGGTCTCCTGGATGGGGTGGACCGGGAATTCCAGGGCCACGCCGCCCGCCTCACGGATGCCCTCGCGCACCCGCTTGGCCAGTTCGATGTGGTGGCGGTTGCAGGGGCTGAGGTCCGACCCCGTCTGGGCGATGCCGATGATCGGCTTGCCCGAGCGCAGTTCCTCCAGGGTCAGACCGTAGTTCAGATACCGCTCCAGATAGAGGGCGGTCATGTCGGGGTTCGACGGATTGTCGAACCAGGCGCGGCTGCGCAGGCGTTTGTCGGATTGGTCGTTCATCAGTTCCAGCCGCCGTCGACGATGTGGTGTTGATTGGTGATGGCCCCGGCTTCGTCGGAGCTCATGAAGACGACGACGCGGGCGATGTCGTCGGGGACCAGGCGGCGCTTCAGGCACTGGTTTTCGTAGATGCTCTTTTCGGTCTCCGGCGTGACCCACAGCTCCAGTTGGCGCTCGGTCATGATCCAGCCGGGGGCGATGGCGTTCACGCGGACGCCGAATTCGCCGAAGTCGCGCGCCAGGGAGCGGGTCAGGCCCAGGACCGCCGACTTGGACGCCGTATAGGCCGCCATCCCGCCCTGTCCGATGATCCATGAACAGGAGCCGAGGTTGACGATGGCCCCCTTGCCGGTCGCCTTCATGTCGGGAAGGACGGCCTGGGCGGCGAAGAACTGGTGCTTCAGATTCACCGCCATGCGGTTGTCCCAGTAGGCCTCGGTCACTGACAGGGTGTCGTGCCGTTCGTCATGGGCGGCGTTGTTGATCAGCACGTCGATGGGACCGAACCGATCGCGAACCGACTGGATGGCGGATTGAAGCGCCGGGATGTCGGTCACGTCGCATGGGACGAACAGGGCGCTGTCGCCGAGGGCGGTTTGCAGCGCCTGTCCGCGCGTCTGGTCGATGTCGAGGACGCCGACGCGGGCGCCCTGGGCCGCGAAGGCGCGGCTGATGGATTCGCCTATGCCGCCGGCGCCGCCGGTGACGACGACGACCTTGCCGGCAAGGTCAGGATAGATGGCGGCCATGCGTTTCCCTGCATCATGGCGGGCCGACGCCCGCATCGATCTCTAGGGACCGATCTTTCACTGTTGAAAGCAATCTTGCAGACGAAAATGATATGACGTGTGGCGCAAGTCAACGCGCCGTATGGGCCGCGCTCGATTTTCAGGGCTGGGCCACCGCCGACATGTCTTCCGAGATGGAGGCGGCGGCGGCGCGAAGATGCTCCAGCGCCGTGTCGATGTCGCAGACGGGCGGGGTCCGCTGGATGTAGGGGGTGATCAAGGTGGCGATGATGCTGTCGGCCCCCATGATCGGGGCGACCAGATCGGTCACGCCGGCCACGAAGTCGCTCTCGCGTCGGACATAGCCCTGGGCGCCGGCCGCCTCGGCGGCGGTGATGTAGCGGGCGACCCGATCGACGCCGTATTGCGGTTCGAGACGCGCCTTCAGATCCGCCTGGGCGGCTTCGGACGCCATGCCGTAGAACATCAGGCCCGAACTGGCGTCGATGATGTTGCGACGGTAGCCCAGCCGGACCGAGTAGCCGAGGTCGCCGGGGCCTTCGATCCGGGCGATCACGACGATCTGGTCGTCGGTCGGCACGACCAGGTGGCAGGACTGGACGGTCGCGGTGGCCAGGGCGCGCATGACGGGCAGGGCCGCTTCGACCAGGGACTTCACCGGCGCCTGGGCCATGCCCAGGGTGAACAGGCGGTTGGTCAGGCGATAACCGTCGGTCGTGGCCTCGATGTATCGACGAAACTCCAGCACCTGGATCATGCGGAACAGTTCGCTGACCGAACGGCCCAGGACGACCGACATCTGCGACGGGGTCATCGGCTCGCCGTGCGCGGACAGCAGTTCCAGCACGTCCAGGCCCTTTTCCAGGGCCGGCGCGCGGTATTTGCGGTCTTCGGTTTCGTCCTGAAGCGTCATTGTTTGGTGTCCTGCGCGGCGGTCCGGGCCGTTCCTTCGTGCGGCGCTCGGGACGCCGCAAATCCACTCTTAAAATACGTAGCCAGATATGAAAACTATTGGACGATCATAAACCGCTCGCCTAAGCCTTGTTCAAAGCCCGTGGAGGGGCAGGGGGAGGGAGCGCTTCATGTCGCTTGCGACGGTCGATCTGGTCATTCTGGCGATCTATGGAATCGCCATCTTCGGTCTGGCCCAGTGGGTCTCTCGAGACAAGGGCGGGGGACGCAAGACCTCCACCGACTATTTCATGGCGTCCAAGAGCCTGCCGTGGTGGGCCATCGGCGCCTCGCTGATCGCCGCCAATATTTCGGCCGAGCAGATCATCGGCATGAGCGGGTCGGGCTATGTGATCGGTCTGGGCATCGCCTCCTATGAGTGGATGGCGGCGCTGACCCTGCTGATCGTGGGCAAGTTCTTCCTGCCCATCTTCCTGCGCAACGACATCGTCACCATGCCGCAGTTCCTGCAGCAAAGGTATGGGCCGACGATCCGCAACGTCATGGCTGTCTTCTGGCTGCTGCTCTACGTCTTCGTCAATGTGACCTCCATCCTGTGGCTGGGGTCGATCGCGGTGAACACGGTCACGGGCTTCAATCAGGACTACGCCATCGTCGCCATCGGCGTCTTCGCCCTGGCCTATCAGTTGTGGGGCGGGCTGAAGGCGGTCGCGCTGACGGACATCGTCCAGGTGGCGCTGCTGGTCTGCGGCGGTCTGATCATCGGCTTCATCGCCCTGTCGACCATCGGCGGCGACGGCGGGGCCGTGGCCGGCTTCCAGACCCTGCTGACCCAGTTCCCCGAGAAGTTCGACATGATCCTGTCGAAGGACAATCCTCACTATCAGGAACTGCCGGGCATCGCCGTCCTGCTGGGCGGGTTGTGGGTGATGAACATCAGCTACTGGGGCTTCAACCAGTACATCATTCAGCGCGCCCTGGCGGCCAAGTCGGTCGCCGAGGCCCAGAAGGGCATCGCCTTCGCCGCCTATCTGAAGCTGCTGATGCCGGTCATCGTGGTCCTGCCGGGCATGGCGGCCCTGGTTCTGGCGCCGAACCTGACCGCGCCGGATCAGGCCTATCCGACGATGATGAACCTGCTGCCGGTCGGTCTGAAGGGGCTGGTCTTCGCCGCCCTGATCGCGGCCATCATCGCCTCGCTGGCGTCCAAGGTGAACTCGATCTCGACCATCTTCACCCTGGATCTCTACGCCAAGGTGAGGCCCGGCGCGTCCGAGACCCATCTGGTGGCCGTGGGGCGTCTGGCCGCGGTGGGCGCCGTGATCATCGGCATCCTGACGGCGCGACCCTTGCTGGGCGGCTTCAGCCAGGCCTTCCAGTTCATTCAAGATTTCACCGGCTTCTTCACCCCGTCGATCGTGGTCATCTTCATCCTGGGCCTGTTCTGGAAGCGGGCGTCGGAGGCCGGGGCTCTGACCGCGGCCGTGGGCGGCGTCGCCCTGTCGGGTCTGCTGTGGCAACTGGATCGGATGGATCTGTTCACCCTGCCGTTCATGAACCGGGTGGGGCTGGTCTTCGTCGTCGCCCTGATCGCGGCGGTGGTGGTGTCGCTGCTGGTTCCGCCCAAGCCCGGCACGTTGAAGATCAGACTGGACGGCGTCAGCTACAGGACGTCCCTAGGCTTCAATATCGCCGCCGTCGGCGTGATCATCGTCCTGATCGCGGTCTATTCGATCTGGTGGTGATCTCGGCCAGGGCCTGAGGGCGGAGGCTAGGGGCGTCGCTGGCATCAGCGACGCCCCTTACTTTTTCGGAAGGCGGATCAAGTTTCGCGGACCGTGGACCTCGCGGAAATCCTTAACGCAAATGATAGCGCTATCAAAAATCGCTTTTCAACGCGTGAAACTTTGTGCATCCTTGAAATGTGAGCCGCGTCTCCGGAGTGTGGGAGGGTCACATAGGGAGGGATGTCGTTCCACGGACGCTTAAGCGCCGGGTGCGACCAGCAGGAAGGAAAGAGACTGGTGTCTCGATATAATCGCGCGCGTCGTGTGGCCCTGTTGTGCGGGGCGTCCATGGTGGCGGTGGCGGCTTTGACGCCGACGCTCTCCCTGGCCCAGGAAGCTCAAACCCAGCCGTCCGACGGCGCGACCACGGTCGACGAAGTCGTCGTGACGGGCATCCGCGCCCAGCTCCGTTCGGCCCAGGCCATCAAGCAGAATTCGGAAGTCATCGTCGACTCGATCACGGCGGTGGACATCGGCGCCCTGCCGGATCGTTCGGTGTCGGAGGCGCTGCAACGCATTTCCGGCATCACCCTTCAGCGCACCAACGAGGCGCGCGACCCGGCCCGTCTGGCGGCCGAAGGCGGCGGCGTCTTCATTCGCGGCCTGTCATGGGTGCGCTCGGAAACCAATGGGCGCGACATCTTCTCGGCGCGCAACGGCCGGGGCCTCTCGTTCGAAGACATCTCGGCCGACCTGCTGGCCGGCGTGGACGTGTTCAAGAACCCGGCGGCCAATCAGATCGAGGGCGGCATCGGCGGCACGGTCAATCTGAAGACCCGTCTGCCGTTCGACCAGTCGGGTCGTCTGGCTGCTATCTCGGCCGACTACAACTACGGCGACCTGATCGAGGAAGGCTACTGGTCGGGCAGCGCCATCTTCTCGGATCGCTGGCAGACCAAGATCGGCGAGATCGGCCTGCTGGCCAACTTCAGCCTGTCCAATGTCGGCAATCGCACCAACTCGATCACGACCGACCGCTTCGATCCCGTCACGACGCTGGAGGGCGACACCGTCTATCAGCCCAAGTATCTGGGCTGGCGCGACGGGCGCTGGGAGCAGGAGCGCACGGCCTACGCCCTGGCGGTCCAGTGGCGTCCGACCGAAGATCTGACCTTCACGGCCCAGGGCTTCTACAGCAAGGCGGACCCGACCAATATCGAACGCGTCGCCGGTCTGCAGGACGGCACGACCCTGTGCCCCAGCACCGGCCTGATCTACGACAACGGCGTCCTGACCGGCGGCACCATGACCGGCGTGCATGCGGGCGGCTGGGGTTGCTATCCGACCGGGGCGGCTGTCGGCGATCTGGGCTCGCTGGAAGGCATCACCTATGACGGCAACATTCGTTACGGCGAAGACCACAAGACGACCGGCGACTACTCGCTGAACGTTCGCTACACGCCGGGCAACTGGGAGTTCAGCGGCGACATCCAGTATGTGAAGTCCACGGCCGAGCTGATGAGCCTGACCGTCGGCACGCAGCGTTCGATGCTGAACACCGATCCCCTCAGCGCCATCGTGAACATCGGCGGATCGTCGCCGTCGCTGAACATCACCGGCGGCGACCTGAACCGACCCCAGGACTATTATTGGGGTTACGCCATGGACCACGTCGAGGACAACGAGGGCGACTCGCTCGCCTGGCGCGGCGACGCCACCTACAACTTCGACAATGACGGCTTCATTCGCAGCGTCAGCGTCGGCTATCGCGGCACGGACAAGACCTTCACGACGCGCCAGACCAACTGGAACTGGAGCATCCTGTCCGCCCAGTACTGGGGCATGGCCAACAACAATGGCGGCGTCTTCAGCTATCCGGCGGTCTATCTGAACGACGGCACGCTGAACGCGGCCCTGCCGTCGCATACCGAGTTCTACGCGTTCGACAACTTCTTCCGCGGAGACATCGCGGCGCCGGGCGGCTTCTGGCTGCCGACCGCCTCGACCGTGAACCAGGGGCGCGAATACGCCAACAGCCTGTTCTCGGCCATCACGGGCCGTCCGTGGCCGCAAGGTCAGGGCTGGGGCTGGTCGCCGGTTTCGACCGATTTCGCCAACTTCAATCCGGGCGGCGACAACCCGACCGCCGGCGTGACCGAGCAGGACGAGAAGACCCACGCCATCTATACCCACATCCGGTTCGGCAGCGACACGCTCCTGCCCTGGCCAGTTGACGGCAATATCGGCGTGCGCGTGGTGAAGACGGAAGCCTCGACCCAGGCGCGGGTGCAACTGCCCAGCCTGTCCAGCCCCGTCTGTCCGGGGCCGGACGCGACGGCCTGCGCCGCCTTCAATCAGGCCCTGGCCTTCTCGCAAGGCGGAGTGATCCAGGGCGTCGACACCTCCAACGACTACACCGAGGCCCTGCCCAGCCTGAACGTGCGTCTGCATCTGCGCGACGACCTGCAACTGCGCTTCGCGGCCTCGCGCGCCATGGTGCGGCCGGACTTCAACCAGATGCAGCCCTATACGACCCTGGCGGTGAACTTCGGCCCGGACGGCTACACGCCCAATCCGACCGCGGGCTACACCGGCACCGGCGGCAATCCGAACCTGAAGCCGATCATGGCCGATCAGTTCGACGCCAGCCTGGAGTGGTATTTCGCGCCGCAGGGCAGCCTGACCGCCGCCGTCTTCCGCAAGAAGATCAAGGACTACATCTATTCGGGCGTCAGCCGCGAGAGCTTCACCAACAACGGCGTGACGCTGGACTTCGACGTGACCCGTCAGATGAACGGCGAAGAAGGCACGGTTCAGGGCTTCGAGATCGCCTACCAGCAGTTCTTCGACTTCCTGCCCGGTCCGTTCGCGGGCTTCGGGGTGCAGGCCAACTATACCTACATCGACAGCGACGGCGGCCGGAACACGGCGGTCAACGTCTTCGACCCCAACCAGAACGCCGGCGGCGGCAATCTGGACCTGCCGCTCGAGGGGATGTCGCCGACCAGCTACAACCTGGCCGGCCTGTATGAGCGCGGCCGCATCTCGGCTCGCCTGGCCTGGAACTGGCGCGAGAAATACCTGCTGACCACCTCTGCGGCGAACATCAACGCCCCGGTCTGGTCGGAAGACTACGGCCAGTTGGACGGTTCGGTCTTCTTCACGGTCAATGATCGCGTGAAACTGGGCGTGCAGGCGACCAACCTGACGCAGGAGCGCACCATCCTGCGCGTGGGTTACGGCGATCGCATGCCGCGTTACAGCTGGGTCGACACCGACCGTCGCGTCGCCGTGGTGCTGCGCGCCCGGTTCTGAGCCGGGGCCGAGCAAGACGGGGCGCCGGTCCGCCGCCGCCCCGTTTGTTTTCTGTAGTCGACGTTGGGGAGAGACGCCGATGAAGCTGTTTGTATCCGGTCTGGGCGGGGTTCTGGCCGCGGCCCTGGTTCTTTCGGCGGGGGCTGCGACGGCGCAGTCGCCCATCCCGCAGCTGGTCGAGCAGAACGGGCGTCACGCCCTGATGGTCGATGGCGCGCCCTTCACCATGCTGGCCGCTCAGGTCAACAACTCCTCCAACTATCCCGCGCCCCTGGCCGAAGCCTGGCCGGCGGTGCGCTATGTCGGCGCCAATACGGTTCAGGTCCCTATCGCCTGGGAGCAGATCGAGCCGGAGGAGGGGCGGTTCGACTTCTCCTTCGTCGACCATCTGATCGAGGAGGCGCGTCGCAACGACGTGCGCCTGGTCATCCTGTGGTTCGCCACCTGGAAGAACACCTCGCCGAAATACGCCCCCGCCTGGGTCAAGCTGAACCCCGCGCGTTTCCCGCACCTGATCCAGAAGGACGGAGCGGAATCCTACGCCATGTCGCCCTATGGCCAGGAGACGCTGGCCGCCGATGCGCGGGCCTTCGCCGCCCTGATGAAGCACATTCGTCAGGTCGATGAGCGCCAGCGCACTGTCATCATGGCCCAGCCTGAAAACGAGGTCGGCACCTACGGATCGGTGCGGGACTATTCGCCCGCCGCCCAGGCCGCCTTCGACGGCCCCGTGCCCCAGGCCCTGCTGGACCGCACCGGCAAGGCGCCGGGCAACTGGTCGGCGGTGTTCGGCGAGGAGGCCGAAGAATTCTTCCACGCCTGGTCGATCGCCGCCTACGTCAACACGGTCGCCGAGGCGGGCGCGCGCGAGTATCCGCTGCCCATGTACGTCAATGCGGCCCTGCCGGACCCGCATGAGCGCACCGCGCCGACCAACTACGCCTCGGGCGGTCCGGTCTGGCCGGTGTTCGACGTCTGGAAGGCGGCGGCGCCGTCGATCGCCATGCTCAGCCCCGACATCTACAATCGCGACTCGCACACCTATGAGGGGCATCTGGATCGTTACGCCCGGCCGGACAACGCCCTGTTCGTCGCCGAGACCGGCAATGACACCCCCTACGCCCGCTATCTCTTCTCCGTGCTGGGACGGGGCGGGATCGGCTTCTCGCCGTTCGGGATCGATTACACCGGCTATTCCAACTATCCGCTCGGCGCGCCCGTGGTGGACGAGAAGGCGCTGACGCCGTTCCGCGACGCCTATCGTCTGATCGCGCCGTGGCACAGGGTCTGGGCCCGCGCCGCCTTCGCGGGCAAGGTCTGGGGCGTGGCCGAGCCGGACGACCGGGCTTCGCAGACGCTGGATCTGGGCGACTGGACCGCCACGGTGGGCTATCGCCGCTGGCAGTTCGGTCAGCCTGACTGGACCTGGCTGGGGCCGCTGGCGGACGTGCCAGGCACGGACAAGCCCAACGGCGGCACCCTGATCGCCGAGGTCGCCCCCGGCGAGTTCATCGTCACCGGCTATCGCGCCCGGATCGACTTCGCCGCCAAGCCTGCGAGCGACGGTCGGCGCCGCATGGTCGTCCGCTATGAAGAAGGCCGTTTCGATGAGGCCGGACAATGGGTGTTCGAGCGCATCTGGAACGGCGACCAGACCGACTACGGCCTGAATTTCACTGACCGACCGCGCCTGCTGCGCGTCGTCACCGCCACCTATTGATCCTGAGTAAGAAGCGAGCGCCCGCCATGATTCCGACCCTCGCCCGCCGCCTGTTCCTGGCCGCCCTGATGACCGCTCCGCTGGGGGCCTGCGCCACGGCGATGAACTCGGCCTCGCCCGCCGCCATCGAGGCCGCCGCCTTCGAGCGCATTCCCGCCGGCGTCATCGTCACCCCCGCAGAGGGCGCGGCGCGCCGCGTGCGTCTGGAGGTCTATGGCCCCGAAACCATCCGCGTCACGGCCACCGAAAACGCCTCGATGGACCTGCCGCCCAGCCTGATGGTGACGGCGGAGCCCTCGACCTCCACGCCTTTCCAGGTCGAGACGCATGGCGATCTGGTGGTGCTGAAAACGGCTGAAGCCTCGGCCGAGGTGTCGCGTCGCACCGGCGCGGTCCGCTTCCTCGATGAAAACGGGCAGGAAGTTCTGAAGGAGCGCGCGGGCAGCCGCGAACTGAGCCCCGTCACGGTCGAGGACCAGAAGGGCGATCACCGCTTCCTCGCCACGCGCCAGGTCTGGGAGAGCCCAGACGACGAGGCCTTCTACGGTCTGGGCCAGCACCAGCAGGGGGTGATGAACCACAAGGGCCACGACGTTCAGCTGGCCCAGCACAATATCGACGTCGGCATTCCTCTGGTGGTGTCCAGCCGCAACTACGGCGTCCTGTGGGACAACAACTCGATCACCCGTTTCGGCGACCCGCGCCCCTACGGCATGATCGCCGACCAGTTCATCGTCCGCGACGCCACCGGTCGTTTCGGGGGGCTGACCGCCAGCTATTACCAGAACGACGAACTGAAGGTTCAGCGCCAGGAAACCGAGGTCAACTACGAATTCATCCGCGAATGGTCGCGCTGGCCCGAGGGCTTCAAGTCGCAGCCGGGCCAGCCGGTCCAGACCGGCGACATGGGCAAGCCGGGACAGGCCGGCGTCAAGGTCGTCTGGGAGGGCACGCTGGAAACGCCGGCCGCCGGCCTGCACAAGTTCCGTCTCTATTCGTCCGGCTATGTGAAGGTCTGGGTCGACGGCAAGCTGGTCGAGGACAACTGGCGTCAGAACTGGAACCCCTTTGATCACGACTTCCAGGTTCAGATGGCCGCCGACGTCCGCGTGCCGATCCGCATCGAGTGGATACCTGAGGACGGCTATATCTCGCTGCGCCACATGGACCCGCTGCCCGCCGCCGATCAGGGGGCGCTGAGCCTGGCGTCGGAAGTCGGCACGGCCATCGACTACTACTATATCGGCGGCGACGATCTGGACGGCGTCATCGCCAATTATCGCGGTCTGACCGGCAAGTCGGTCATGCTGCCGCGCTGGGCCTATGGCTTCTGGCAGAGCCGCCAGCGCTACAACACCCAGGCCGAGGTGACGGACACTGTGCGTCGCTATCGCGAGCTGGGTCTGCCGATCGACAATGTGGTGCAGGACTGGTTCTACTGGCCCGAGAACGCCTGGGGTTCGCACCAGTTCGACCCGGCGCGTTTCCCGGACCCGACCCAGATGGTCAAGGACGTTCACGACATGAACGCCAACATCATCATCTCGGTATGGCCGAAATTCTATCCGACGACCGATCACTACAAGCAGTTGGACGCCATCGGCGGCATGTACACGCGCAACGTCGATGTCGGCGCGCGCGACTGGGTCGGACCGGGCTACGCCAACAGCTTCTACGACCCCTATCTGCCGGCCGCGCGCGACCTCTACTGGAAGCAGATGTCCGATAGCTTCAAGGGCATGGGCTTTGACGGCTGGTGGCTGGATTCGGTCGAGCCGGACATGCACTCCAACCTCGACATCCCCGAGCGGACCCTGCGCATGGGGCCGACGGCGATCGGGCCGGGAGCCTATGTCTTCAACTCCTATCCGCTGATCAACGCCGAGAACGTCTACAAGAACTTCCGCCGCGAGCAGGGCGACCAGCGGACCTATATCCTGACCCGCTCGGCCTGGGGCGGTCTGCAGCGCACCGGCTCGACCCTGTGGTCGGGCGACGTGGTGGCGCGCTGGGACAATCTGCGCGATCAGATTTCGGCGGGCGTGAACACCGGCCTGTCCGGTCTGGCCAACTGGACCCACGACATCGGCGGCTTCTCGGTCGAGGCGCGCTATTCCAATCCCGCCGGCATGAAGCCCGAGGATCAGGCCGAATGGGACGAGCTGAACCTGCGCTGGTTCCAGTTCGGGGCCTTCTCGCCCATCTTCCGTTCGCACGGCGAGTTCCCGTTGCGGGAGGTCTATAATCTGGCCCAGCCGGGCACGGCGATGTACGACGCCTATGCCCAGCAGATGCGGACCCGCTACCGGCTGATGCCCTACATCTACAGCCTGGCCGGGGACGTCTATCACCGTGACGCCACCATCATGCGCGGCCTGGTCATGGACTTCCCGAACGACGTGCAGGCGCGCGACATCAATGACCAGTACCTATTCGGCCATGCCCTTCTGGTCGCGCCGGTCACCGACTACAGGGCGCGCAGCCGCTCGGTCTATTTCCCGCAAGGCGCCGACTGGTACGACCTGCTGACCGGCCAGAAGTTCGGCGGCGGACGCTCCGTCACGGTCGAGGCGGGCGTGGACAAGATCCCGGTCTATGTCCGCGCGGGTTCGATCCTGCCGACCGGCCCGGCGATCCAGTATACGGCCGAGAAGCTGGACGGGCCGCTGACCCTGATCGTCTATACCGGCGCGGACGGCGCCTTCTCGCTCTATGAGGATCAGGGCGTGAACTACGCCTACGAGCGCGGCGAGTTCTCGAACATCCCTATGCGCTGGAACGACGCGACGGGCGTCCTGACCATCGGCGCGCGGACCGGCGCCTATCCGGGCATGCCGGGCGATCGCACGATCCATGTGCGCTTCGTCAGCGGGCCGGGCGCGGACGTGGGCGACTTCGACGCCGCGCCGGCCAAGACGATCCGCTATTCGGGCCAGTCGGTCGAAATCCGACGCTAACACCGACCGCCCGTCCCGGCGGTTCGGGACGGGCCAACGCCGTCAGGAGGCGCGGATGCGCTCATTCTTGCTCACCGCCGCCGCCGTCGCCGCCTTCCTGTCCATCGGCGGTGAAGCGGCTCAGGCCCAGACCTCCGCGCCCCTGCTGGACGCCATGTTCCAGGACCATGCGGTGGTGCAGCGTGACCGCCCCATCGCGGTCTGGGGCCGGGCGGCGCCCGGCGCGCGGGTCTCCGTCGCCCTAGCGGAGACGAAGGCCGAGGCCACGGCGGGCGCTGACGGGGTCTGGCGCGCCAATCTGGCCTCGCTGCCCGCCGGTGGCCCCCATAGGCTGACCGCCCAGGTCGAAGGCGGCGCGGCCCAGACCGTCAGCGACGTCATGGTCGGCGACGTCTGGCTGTGCTCGGGTCAGTCCAACATGGAGTTCGCGGTCCGTCAGGCCACGAACGCCGAAAGCGAGATCGGCGCCGCCCATGACGACCGGATGCGGCTGTTCCTCGTCGAACGCTCCAGCCGGCCAGCGCCGTCGGATACACATGCGGCGGTCGGCCAATGGCGCACGACCAGCCCGGACAGCGTGCGCGACTTCTCGGCCGCCTGCTACTTCATGGGACGCGATCTGCGCCGCACGAGCGACGTGCCGATCGGTTTGATCGCCGCCTCCTGGGGCGGATCGGTCATCGAGGACTGGTTGAGCCGCGAGGCGCTGGTCGATCTGGGCGGCCATGATCAGGCGCTGCAAGCCCTTGAGACCTATGCGCGCGATCCTCAGCGCGGCGAAACCCAGTGGCGCGAGATCACGCAGGCCTGGTGGGCGGCTCATGATCCGGGCACGCAGCAGGGCTGGAACCTGCCGCAGACCCGCGACGCCGACTGGGCGCCGATCCCCGCCGAAGGATTCTGGGAGAGCACGGTCGAGGGCTTGCAGACCTTCGACGGCATCATCTGGCTGCGCAAGGAGGTCGAACTGACGGCGGCCCAGGCGCGCCAGGCCGCGACCCTGGAGCTGGGCCCGGTCGACGACGCGGACGTCACCTGGGTCAATGGCCGCTACGTCGGCGGTCAGCAGGGCTGGGACACGCCGCGCGTCTATGCGCTTCCTGCGGGAACGTTGAAGCCGGGCCGCAATCTGATCGCGGTGGGGGTGCTGGACACCAACGGCGGCGGCGGGGCCTGGGGCGCGGCGCAGAACAAGCGGCTGCGGCTGGCGGACGGAAACAGCATCGCCCTGTCGTCGGGTTGGCGTCATCGGATCGCCGCCCCACTGGGCGATCTGCCCAATCCGCCTCGCACGCCCTGGATCGGCGGCAGCGGCGTGACCACCCTCTATAACGGCATGATCGCTCCCCTGGGACCGTGGGGTTTGAAGGGCATGGCCTGGTATCAGGGCGAGTCCAATATCGGCGACCCGGCGGGCTATCGCCGTCTTCTGCCCGCCCTGTTCGCGGACTGGCGCCGGCGGTTCGAGAGCCCCGACATGGGGGCGCTGGTGGTGCAGTTGGCCAATTTCGGTCCGGCGGCCGAGCAGCCGACGAATTCCTACTGGGCGGCCTTGCGCGAGAGCCAGCGCGCGGTGGTCGGGGGCGATCCCCGTGCGGGGCTGGCCGTCGCCATCGACATCGGCGACCGCTACGACATCCACCCGACCAACAAGCTGGAGGTCGGCCGCCGCCTGGCGCTGGAGGCGCGGCGTCTCGACGGCGAGCTCCAGCCTGTGTCGCCCCAGCCGCTGTCGGTGGTCCGCACGGCCGAGGGCGTTCAGATAGACTATGCGCCGGGCACGCGTTTGGTGGCCTATGGCGCGCAACGGCCTATCGGATTCGAACTCTGTGACGCGAACGGCGACTGCCGCTTTGTCGACGCCGATCGGTCGGGCGAAGTGGTCGTTCTGGCCTCGGCGAGGCCGTCTGACGTCAAGGTGCGCTTCTGCTGGGCCGACAGTCCGGTGTGCAACCTCTACGGACCCGCCGGATTGCCGGCGGTCCCGTTCGAGGCCCCGATCCCCTAGCCTTCGGGATTGCGGGGCAGGCGCGCCCGGTCGTAGTCGGGACCGAAGTTGAACAGCAGGGCCGGGCCCAGTTCCAGCCTGTGCCGGGCCTGTCCCATCTGCATGATGATGCTGGTCTGGCCGGGTGCGAAGTCGGCCTCGGCCACGCCCGAGGCGTAGATCATCGTCCATTCCGGCCCCACGGCGACGTTGGTCGCGCGCGCCAGCACAGGCTTGGGCTCGGTGGCGCCCTCCAGCAGCAACAGGGGGACGTGCGTGCGCGTCTGATTGTCCGGCAAGGCTGCCGCGCGCACCCAGACGCCGAGCAACAGGACGTCGCCGGACTTGACGGCGCCGGTATTGGTCATGACGGCGCCGACCGACCAGGGATCGCCCGCGCGGCGCACGTCGATGCTTAGGGCCTTGCCGCCGGTCACGCCCTGCGCCGGCTGGGGCGTCGGCGGCGAGGTCAGGCCCCAGGTGTTCCAGTTCTGCACGAAGGGCGTGTTGATCAGCCGCTCGATCAGGGGGCGCTCGGTCGCACTGGCGGCCGGAGACGGCGTCTGGGCCAGAGCCGGCGCGCCGCTGAGCAGGCTGAGTGCGAGGGCGATGGCGGATGTGGTCTTCATGGCGTGTGTCCTCCCCAGGCGTTGCTTTTGTTGAAACATCTCAGACCAGACCCGCGCCCCGCAGTCGCAGGGCGGGCGCGACCGTCACTGGGCGAGCGGCGGGCAGGTCGATGACCAGGGCCTCGTCCGTCTGCCGGAACGACAGGGCGCCGCCGCCCAACATGTCGATCCGCTCCACGCGCCCGCCCGCCCCGGCGCGCAGCGACCGGATGCTGAGTTGGGCGCTTTCAGGCCAGTCGAGGGCGAAGGCGTAGAGGGCGTCGCCCTTGGTCGTGAAGCGGATGTCCTGGCCCGTCCAGGGGCGCGCCGCGCCCTCGCCGTGCATCCCGCCCTGCACCTCGGTCGGCCCCTCGCCATAGATGCGCCAGGGACGGGTGTCGAAGACGGCCTCGCTGTTGATCCTCATCCAGGCGGCGATGTCGGTCAGGATCTGGCGCTCGTCGCTGTCGATGGAGCCGTCGCCGCGCTGGGGGATGCTGAGCAGCAGGTTGCCGTTCTTGGACACCACATCGACAAGGCGTTGCAGCACGCTGTGGGCCGGGACGTAGTAGTGGCCGATGAAACGGGCGCGGTTGTAGTGCCAGTCGCCGATGCAGGTGTCGGTCTGCCAAGGCTCGGCCCGCAGGCTGTCAGAGAAGCCGCGCTCGACCGTCTCGGTGATCCCCTTGCGCTGGCGCTCGTCCAGGCGCTTGCCGTTGACGACGGGCAGTTCGCCGCGCCAGCCGAGCGAGGCGTTGTAATACTCCGCCGTCGCCTCCAGCCCATAGCGGCCCAGCGGCAGCTGATAGTTGTCGAAATAGACCACGTCCGGCCGATACTTGGTCATCAGGTCCCGCTGGCGCGCGACCCAGGACCGGACGAAGGCGGGATTGTTCGGAGGCGGGGTCTCGATCCACTGGCCGTCGCGGGCGTCGTGCCAGGCGTTCATCTCGGCGATGGAGGCGATGCCGTCGGGCGGCGCGAAGCTGGGGCCGGTGTAGAGCTCCTGCGGGTCCAGCCCGTCCCACCACTTGCCTGCACCGTCCGCTCTGGTCAGGCGCGCGGCGTCGTAGCGGACCCCTTTCATCGGCCCTTCGGCGTCATAGCCATAGGCCGTCTGCCACCAGTGCCAGGCGTGGGCGGCGTGGTTGGAGACGCCGAAGCGAAGGCCGCGCGCCCGCACCGCCTTCTCCCAGGCGCCGACGATGTCGCGCTTCGGCCCGACACGGGTGGCGTTCCAGTCGTGATGGGTGCTGTCGAACAGGTCCAGATTGTCGTGGTGGTTGGCCATCGACATGATGTAGCGGGCGCCTGCCGCCTGATAGAGGTCCAGCAGCCCTTCCGGGTCCCACTGATCGCCCTTCCACATGTCGATGAAGTCCATGAAGCCGAACCGGCTGGGATGGCCGTAGGTCGCGACATGGTGCTCGTAGAAGGGGTTGCCCTGAATATACATCTGGCGGCCGTACCAGTCGCCGAACTCGGGCACGCATTGGGGACCCCAGTGGGACCAGATGCCGAACTTGGCGTCGCGGAACCAGTCGGGCGTCCGGTAGCCGTCGATCAGGCTGTCCCATGTCGGCTTGAACGGACCGGATGCGCCACCGGGCGTCGTGGCGCATCCGCTGAGCAGGGAGGCCGAGGCGCCGGCGCCCAGAAGGCCGCGTCGGGACAGGTTCATGCCGGTTCTCCATAGACGACGCCGCGTCCGTCGGTGGCCACATAGACGCGGCCGAACTGGCGCGGATCGCCGGCGATGGCGCGATAGCGGCGGCCGTATTCATGCCGGTCGTCATTGACCCTGATCCAGGTGCGCCCGCGATCATCGGAACGGAAGACGCCTCGCACCGCGTCGCGCGTGCCGATGGAGAACAGGGCGGGATAGGTCTGGCCGGACGGCGCCATGCCGAAGTCCAGCATCTCGATCGCCAGGTCGCCGTCGACGCGCTCGAAGGTCTGCCCGCCGTCGCGGCTGTTGTAGAGGCCGGTGCGCGACACATACCACAGGTCCCCGTCGTGGCTGGGCGTGGCCTTCAGCGGGAAGGCCTGTTCGCGCCAGGTCGGGCGGTCGGCGGCGCTAGCGGCGGGCAGGCCGCGCGACGGGACGCGGGCGAAGCTCTCGGCGCCGTCCACGCTGACGAACCATTGGCCGGTGCGAAAATCGAAGGCGTAGAAGAGTTGGGCGTCCCGGCGATCGGCCACGGGGCGGAGCAGGGGCGGCAGCCCGACGCAGGGCTTCCAGCTGAGGCCGCGATCGCGCGACCAGACCACCTGGGGCGTGGCCAGGACGAAGGTCGCGCCGTCGGCGGAGACTGTGATCGGCGCGTCGCGATAGAGGTCCATGCGCGGATTGTCGGCGATGATCGGGGTTTCGCCGGAGGCGGGGCGCGGACGCCCCAGCGGCTTCCAGCGGCGTCCCCCGTCATCGGACCAGGCCAGGGTCGAGCCGTCATGTCCCTCGGAGCCGACACCCTCGTGCGGCGTGCCGCTGCGGACCACGATGGCGGGGGCCGCGCCCGCATAGTCGATCTGATTGGTGTTGGCGAAGACCGGCGTGGTGAACTGCAGGTCAGGTGAACGGGTCAGGTCCTCGTGGGCGAAGCCCGAGATGTCGCCGAAGCCCGTCAGCAGGCGCGGCCCCTCGGGCGGGCTGGTCAGGGTGATGACGGCGGTCTGTTCGATGCCGTCGACCCAGGGCGTCCAGTCGGTTGGACGGTTGGCGTCGGCGGCGGACAGGTTTTGGGTCTGATAGACGGTTGCCCCGGTCGCATAGATCAATCGATCAGGATCGAATGGGTCCAGCGCCAGGGCGGCGATCCACCAGCCGAACTCCGGCGCGTCATTGCCCCAGTAGAGATAGGGGGTGGCGCGGACGTCGCGGCGCGAGCCTTCGCGCAGGCTGGTCCAGGAACGGCCGTCGTCGGTGCTGCGCCAGATGGTGTCGCCCGGCGCCCAGCGGTTCATGCTCGAAACCATGATGACGCCGGGCCGGGTCCTGTCCAGCGCCAGCCCCATGAAGCCGCCGGCGCGATCATTGTCAGGGCGGGGCGGTGAAATGTCGGTCCAATGATCGGTGCGGGTATCCAGCCGCCAGACCGCGCCGTCCGTGATCCCGTTGGGACCTATGCCCAGGGTGCAGGTGACATAGAGCCGGCCGCGCGGGTCCAGTTCGGCCTTGGCCGCCGACAGCTCGGATCGCGGCCCGCCCGTGACGGGACGCCAGGTCCGTCCCGCATCATCCGAGCGATAGAGGGCGTGATCATGCGGATCGGCGACGCCGACGAACAGGGTCTGGGACGCCTGGCCGCGCACGCCGCTGCGGGGATCGAAAACGACGAAGCTGAGGCCGCCGTGCGTGCCGCGCCCGGTCGGCGTTCCCAGTCCCTTGAGCGGAAAGGATGCGACCTTGGTCCAACTGACGCCGCCGTCGGTCGAGCGCTGCAGGCCGTCGTGGCGCGAGCCGAAATAGAGGATGCGGTTGTCGTTGGGGTCGATGGCCAGGCGCTCGCCCAGCCCGCGTCCGTCCTCATTGCCGCCCATGCGGAAAGGAACTTCGGTCCGGGTCCAGGTCTCGCCCCGGTCGCTGGAGCGCAGCATGGCGCCGGGATCGTCGCGATGGACGCCGACAGCGGCGTGGACCACGTCCGCGTCCACAGGGTCTGCGGCGATGCTCTCGACGCCGAAGTCGGACGAGCGCGGGCTGGCGTCCTGCAGGGGCCGCCACTGATTTTGCTCGGCGTCGAAGCGATAGGCGCCCCCCATGTCGGAGCGGGCGTAGGCCAGGCCGCGCTCGACAGGGCTGAAGACGATGCCGGGGATGAAGCCGCCCGCGCCCACCGCGACGCTGCGCCAGCTGTACGGCGTCGCCTCGGCCCTGGCGGCCCGCGCCGTCGTCAGGGCGCCGAGCGCCAGCGTCAGGGTTGCGGCGGCTCTGCGGGTGATCTCTGCCGTCATGCCGTCTTTCCTCCCCAGGACCGGAGACGTGCGACGTCTCTCGTTGATAGCGCTAACGTTGGCAGTTGACATGATTGTCACAGGTGCATCAAGTTGCGTCTGTAAAAATCAGGGCGCCGGTCAACGATGTCTCGGGAGCGAACTTCGGGTTCAGTCGGATGGTCGCGGCGTGATGGCGTCGGCGCCCTGGTCTTTTGCATTATCCTGAGCGAACTGCCGGCGCGGTCGTCCTGATCGCGCCGGGCTTTTCGTCCTATCCTTGGCCTGACAGACCGGACGGACCTGCCCATGACCTCGCGCTTTCTGATTTCACGCCCCGGCGCCGTGTCCGCCCTGGCCCTGAGTCTGGCGCTGTCGTCCGGCGCTTGCGCCGCCACGGCCTCGACGACGCCGCGTGCCGCGCCCGTGAACCATGTCTCGGCTGAAGCGACGATCGTCACCGAGGCGTCCCGCGCCCACCCCGACCTGTGGCCCCGTGCGGCGTCGCCTGCCGCCATGTCCGATGCCGCGACCGAGGCCTTCGTCACCGATCTGATGAGCCGGATGACGCTGGAGGAGAAGGTCGGCCAGACCATTCAGGCGGACATTGCCTCGATCAAGCCGGAAGACCTATTGCGTTATCCCCTGGGTTCGATCCTGGCCGGCGGCAATTCCTCGCCGGGCGGCGACGAGCGCGCTTCGGCGCAGAAGTGGGTGGAGCTGGCCCAGGCCTTCCGCCGCGCCACGGCCGAGCGGCCGGGCGCCAAGATCCCGATGATCTACGGCATCGACGCCGTGCACGGGCATAACAACATCGTCGGCGCCACCATCTTTCCGCACAACATTGGTCTGGGCGCCGCGCGTGATCCCGATCTGATCCGCCGCATTGGTCAGGCGACCGCGCTGGAAGTCGCCGTCACCGGGGCCGACTGGACCTTCGGCCCGACGCTGGCCGTGCCGCGCGACGACCGCTGGGGTCGGGCCTATGAAGGCTATGCCGAGAACCCGGAGGTGGCGCAGAGCTACGCCGGACCGATGACCCTGGGTCTGCAAGGCGTCCTGTCGGCCGATCATCCTCTGACGGCGGGCCATATCGCCGGCTCGGCCAAGCACTTCCTGGCCGACGGCGGCACCACGGGCGGCAAGGATCAGGGCGACTTCGCCGGGACGGAACGCGAACTGATCGACACCCACCTGTCCGGGTATCCCCAGGCCATCGACGCCGGGGTTCTGTCGATCATGGCCAGCTTCTCCAGCTGGAACGGGGTCAAGCACAGCGGCAACGAGACCATCCTCAATGACGTGCTGCGCGGCCCGCTGGGCTTCGACGGCTTCGTCGTCTCGGACTGGAACGCCCACGGCCAGTTGCCGGGTTGCTCGAACGAGAGCTGCGCCCTGGCGATCAACGCGGGCATTGACATGCTGATGGCGCCCGACAGCTGGAAGCCGCTCTATGAAAACACCCTGGCCCAGGCGCGTTCGGGCGAGATTCCGATGGCGCGTCTGGACGAGGCGGTGCGCCGCATCCTGCGGGTCAAGGTCAAGACGGGCCTGTTCAACGACGCCCGTCCGGTCGAGGGACGGTTGAACGCGCTGGGCTCGCCCGCTCATCGGGCGCTGGCGCGAGAGGCCGTGCGCAAGTCGCTGGTCCTGCTGAAGAATGAGAACGCGGTCCTGCCGATCCGGGCCGGGGCGCGGGTTCTGGTGGCGGGACAGGCCGATGACATCGGCCAGGCCTCGGGCGGCTGGACCCTGACCTGGCAGGGCACGGGCAACAGCAACGCCGACTTCCCCAACGGCCAGTCGATCTGGAGCGGCCTCGACGAGGCGGTGAAGGCGGCGGGCGGCCAGGCTGTGCTCAGCCTCGACGGCGCCTTCACCCAGAAGCCGGACGTGGCCATCGTCGTCTTCGGCGAGACCCCCTATGCCGAATTCCAGGGCGACGTGGACACGCTGGACTACGTGCCGACAGGACCGCTGGAGGCGCTGAGGCGGCTGAAGGCGGCGGGCGTGCCGACGGTGTCTGTCTTCCTGTCAGGACGGCCGATGTGGACCAATCCCGAGATCAATGCGTCTGACGCCTTCGTGGCTGCATGGCTGCCGGGGACAGAAGGCGGCGGCGTCGCTGACGTCCTGATCGGCGACGCGGCGGGCAAGCCGCGCCATGACTTTTCAGGCACGCTGTCCTTCAGCTGGCCCAAGGACGCGACGGGCGAGCCGCTGAACGTCGGCCAGCCCGGCTATGATCCGCAGTTCGCCTATGGCTACGGCCTGACCTATGCGCGGGGCGGTCGTGTCGGCGCCCTGTCCGAGGCCAGCGGCGTGGTCGGGTCGACCAGCAGCCTGGATCGCTACTTCGTCGACGGGCGTTTCGTGGCGCCCTGGTCGCTGATGCTGCGCGATGACGGCGGCGAGTTCCGCCTGGGGAGCGAGAGCGTCGGCTCCAGTCCGCGTGGCGGGGTCAGCGTCCGCTCGACGGACGGCGCCGGGCAGGAATCGGCCCGCGCCCTGAGCTTCGGCGGCGCGGGCGGCCACGCCGTCATCTCGGCCAGCCCGGTGGACCTGACGCGGCAGTCCAACGGCGAGATGGCGTTGGCCTTCCGCTATCGCATCGACAGCCGTCCGCAGGCCCCGGTTCTGCTGACGCTGGGCGCCGGACGCGTGGACGTCACCGCCATCTTCAACGCGGCGCCCCTGGGTGAGTGGCGGACCTTGAAGGTCCGACTGTCCTGCCTGGCCGAGCACGGCGCCGACATCGCCGCCGTCGATCAGCCCTGGGGGCTGCGGACCTCGGCGGCGCTCGGCGTGACGGTCGAGGACATTCGCCTCGGCTCGAACGAGGGCGACACGGTGTGCCCGGCCCCATGACCGCCCTGATCGGCGTCGACTGGGGCACCACCCGCCTACGGGTGATGAGGATCGACGCCGAGGGACGCGTGCAGGATCGCCGGGTCGATCCGCGCGGCGCCGGAACCCTGTCGAGCGAGGACTTTCCGTCTGTTCTGGCCGAGGTCGGCGGAGACTGGCTGGGGGCCGCGCCCGTGTTGATCTGCGGCATGGCCGGGGCGCGGCAGGGCTGGACGGACGCGGGCTATCTGCCCTGTCCCGCCCGGATCGAGGACGTGGCGCGGCATGTCGTCTGGCCTGAGCCGGGCCGTCGCATCGGCATCGTGCCGGGCCTGGCCCTGCGCCTGCCGGAACTCGACGACGTCATGCGCGGCGAGGAGACCCAGGCGCTGGGTCTGTTCGGAGCGGGCGAGGGCGGCCTGATGGTCGCGCCGGGCACTCACAGCAAGTGGATCGAGGTCGGAAACGGCGCCGTCACGGCCTTCCGCACCTTCCTGACCGGAGAGCTGTTCGCCGCCGTCCGCGCGGCCACCTTGCTGGGACGGGGCATGGGCGACCCAGGTCAGGACGAGGCCGCTTTCGACCAGGGCGTGCTCCAGGCCCTGGCCGATCCGGCGGTGACGGCCAATCTGTTTTCGGTTCGCGTTCGGCATCTGTCAGGCGCCTTGGGAGGCGAGGCCACGGCCGACTATCTGTCGGGCCTGCTGATTGGCGCGGAGGTCGCCGCCGGACGCGGTCACAGGGATCGCAGCGTCATGGTCGTCGGCGAGGATCATCTGGCGGAACGCTATCGGCGCGCCCTGGGGCTGGCGGGCTTCACAAACATCGGTCTGGCGTCGGCGGAAGCCGCGACGGCGGCGGGCCTGCATCGTATCTGGAAGGCGATTCCATGAGCACAGCTATTTCCGCCGCCCTGTCGGCCATGCCTCTGGTCGCCATCCTGCGAGGTCTGACGCCGGACGAGGCGGTGGATGTCGGCGAGGCCTTGGTCGGCGCCGGTTTCAACTGTCTGGAGGTGCCGCTCAACTCGCCCGACCCCCTGGTCAGCATCCGCCGGATGCGCGACGCCCTGGAGGGGCGCGCCTTCGTAGGGGCGGGGACGGTGCTGAACGTGGAGGCGGTGAAGGCGGTCGCCGACGCCGGCGGGCAACTGGTCATCTCTCCCAACACCAACGCCGAGGTGATCGGCGCAACCAAGACCGCAGGCCTCTTCTCCATGCCCGGCTTCTTCACCCCGAGCGAAGCCTTCGCCGCGCTCGACGCCGGTGCGGACGTGCTCAAGCTCTTTCCGGCGGAGCTGGCGGGCCCGGCGGGACTGCGCGCGGTTCGGGCGGTCCTGCCGTCGACGGCCGCCGTCTATGCCGTCGGCGGGGTCGAGCCGGGCAATGTTCGGACCTGGCTGGACGCGGGCGCCGCCGGCTTCGGCATCGGTTCGGCCCTGTTCAAACCGGGACGATCCGCTCGCGACGTCGCCGAAGCGGCCGAGGCCTTCGTCGCGGCGATGCGCTCGCAAATGGCCGACCGGGGGGCCTGAGGGGCGATGTCGTCGAAGTCAGGCTGGAGGCGAGCGGTCATGGGCGCGCTGGGCGGCGCGCTGGTTCTGGGCGGCATGGTCGGTCCGGCCGGGGCCGAGGCGCGTCGCGCCATCACCATAGACGCCGCCGGCCCGACGAAACCGCGCGACCGGATGGCGACCTTCTCGGTCGGCTCCGACTATCCCGGCACCCTGATCCGCGACGACAGCCTGGCGCAACTGCGGCTGGCGCGGGCCGAGCTCGGCTTTCGCTACATCCGCTTTCACGACATCTTTCACGATGAGCTGGGGACCTATCGAGAAGTGGACGGCCGACCCGTCTATGACTGGAGCCGGATCGACTACCTCTATGATCAGCTTCTGGGCATGGGGCTGAAGCCCTTCATCGAACTGGGGTTCACGCCCGACGCGATGAAGACCTCGGATCAGACCCTCTTCTACTGGAAGGGCAATACTTCTCACCCCGAACCAGAGAAGTGGACGGCGCTGGTCGACGCCTTCACCCGTCACCTGATCGCGCGCTACGGTATCGAGGAGGTGCGGACCTGGTATTTCGAGTTCTGGAACGAGCCGAACCTGGACGGCTTCTGGGAAAGGGCTGATCAGGCGGCCTATTTCGATTACTATGCTCGCACGGTTCGCGCGATCAAGGCGATCGACCCGGCGTTGCGAGTGGGCGGTCCCGCCACCGCCGGAGCCGCCTGGGTTCCCGAGTTCCTGACCTATGCGGATCAGCATGACCTAGCGGTCGATTTCGTCACCACCCATACCTATGGCGTCGAAGGCGGCTTCCTGGATGAGAAGGGCGAGGGCGATAACAGGCTGTCGCGTGATCCCGACGCCGTGGTCGCTGACGTGCGCAAGGTGCGCGGGCAGATCGAGGCCTCGTCGCGTCCGGGCCTGCCGCTGTTCTTCACCGAGTGGAGCAGCAGCTACAATCCGCGCGACCCGATCCACGACGACTATCTGAGCGCGGCCTACATCCTGACCAAGCTGCGTCAGAGCGAGGGTCTGGCGCAGGGGATGAGCTATTGGGCCTATTCGGATCTGTTCGAGGAACCGGGGCCGCAAACACGGCCGTTCGACGGCGGATTCGGCCTGATGAACCCGCAAGCTATCCGCAAGCCGGCCTGGTTCGCCTTCAAATATCTGAACGCTCTGGGCGAACGCGAACTCGATACGGGCGACGCCCAGAGCATAGCGACGCTGAAACAGGATGCGATCCAGGTGCTGGCCTGGCACTGGGTCTTGCCCGAGCAGTCCGTCAGCAACCGGCCCTTCTTCCGCCAGGTGCGGCCGGCGGCGCAGGCGGCGCCGCTGCATGTTTCGGTGACGGGACTGACGCCCGGCCGCCATGTCGTCAGCATTCGTCGGACGGGCTTCAGATCCAATGACGCCTATACGGCCTATCTGGAGATGGGGCGGCCGGACAGCCTCGCCCCCGCCCAGGTCGAGGCGTTGCAGGCCCTGTCCGCCGACACGCCCCTGTTGCAGGCGGTCGAGGCGGACGCCGAGGGCCGCGCATCCCTGATCGTGCCGATGCGCGAACAGGACGTGGTGCTGATCGAAGTGGACGCCCGGTCCTCGTCGGTAGAATCTCGCCAGGGGGCGGTGCGATGAGTCTGGGTCGACGCAGCCTGTTCAAGGGCGCCTTCGCGGGCGCGGTGGCGTCGGGTCTCGCGCCGGCGACGGTAAATGCGGCTCAATCCGCCAGCCTCCCCGCCGTCCGCTGGGGGCGGGGCGTCGAAGGGCGGCGCATCGCCGATCTGGGCGACGGCTTCTTCCAGAACCCGATCGTCGCCGGGGACCATCCCGATCCCACCATCCTGAAGGATGGCGACGACTACTACATGACCTTCTCGTCCTTTCTGTCCTATCCCGGCCTGGTGATCTGGCATTCGACGGATCTGGTGAACTGGGCGCCGATCGGCCCGGCCCTGCACAGGCGTCTGGGCGTCATCTGGGCGGTGGACCTGGTCAAGCATGACGGTCGCTACTTCATCTATATTCCCGCCGACCCTTCGAACGAGGGGTGGAGCATTTTCGTCATCTGGGCCGACGACATTCGCGGCCCCTGGAGCGATCCCATCGATCTGGGCGTCAAGGACTGCATTGATCCGGGTCACGTGGTTGGCGAGGACGGGCGGCGCTATCTGTTCACCAACGGCATCCGCAAGATCCGGCTGACCGACGACGGCCTCGCCACCGATGGGGATCTGGAGCAGGCCTATGCGCCGTGGCGCTATCCCGACGACTGGGTGGTGGAGAATTTCGCGCCGGAGGGACCCAAGCTGCTCCGGCGCGGGGACTGGTTCTATCTGGTCACGGCAGTCGGGGGCACGGCGGGGCCGGCGACCGGGCACATGGTGATCGCGGCGCGCTCGCGCTCGGTCCACGGCCCGTGGGAAGACTGCCCACACAATCCCCTGGTGCGCACGGCCGACGCGGCCGAGCCGTGGTGGTCGCGCGGCCACGCCACCTTGGTCGAGGGTCCGGGCGGCGACTGGTGGATGGTCTATCACGGCTATGAAAACGGTCGGCGAACCCTGGGGCGTCAGACCTTGCTGGAGCCGATCGTCTGGACACCCGACGGCTGGTTCCAGGCCATGGGCGGTGATCTGTCCCGTCCTCTGCCCAAGCCCCGAGGCGGTCGTGCGGGTCCCGCCGCGCCGGCGCTGAGCGATGACTTCTCGACGAACCGCATGGGGGTGCAGTGGGCCTTCCATGCCGAAGCGGCCGACGTGGGGGATCGCGCCGCCTATGGGCCGGACGGCCTCTGTCTGCAGGGGCAGGGGGCGTCGCCGGCCGATTCGTCGCCGCTGGTCTGCATTGTGGGGGACCCCGTCTATGAGGCGGAACTGTCCATAGAACTGCGCGGCGACGCGGAGGCGGGGCTGCTGCTGTTCTATAATCACAAGGCCTTCGTCGGCGTTGGCTTCACGCCGCGCACCCTGAAGACCTTCCAATTTTCCGAAGAACTGCAGTGGATGCGGGCGCCGCATGAGGCGCGCCGGATACGCTTCAAGGTTTCAAACGTCGACAATGTGGTGACCTGGTTCCACTCCTACGACGACGGCGCGACCTGGACCCGCAACGAGATGCGGATGGAGGTCTCGGGCCTTCATCACAATGTCTTCGGCGGCTTCCTCAGTCTGCGTGTGGGAGCCTATGTCGCCGGAACAGGCGAGGCGATCCTTCGGGATTTCCGCTATCGCGCGACCGGCGGGCCAACGGCCTCGCCCGCCTGATCGCCGAGCGGCTCAGTCCTGTAGTCAGCCCATGACGAGAGGCGACAACGGCGTTCCCGCCGCGATGGAACGCGGCTGGCATCGGCTGGGAGGAAAGGTCGCATAGAGAAGCTCGGGGCGGAGTTGATCAACCGGGTTGCCATCGATTGTGAACAGTGTTTAATTTGTCGTGCGTCCGGTACGCCATGAGCGTCAGAGGCGGTCGATCCCTGTTCCTGCCTTCGGAGTGAACCTCGCATGCAAGCTTCCAAGACGGTCATTACGCTGTGCCTGGCGGCCGCCGTTTCGGTCTCCGTCGTCGTGCCGGCTTCGGCCCAGTCACTGATCGAGATCCAGGACGTTGATCGTGACGCGGTTCCGACCGGGACGCCGGCCGCCTTCGCCGTCGCCTTCCCGGACGCCCAGCGCAACGAAGCGACGCGGGAGATCGGCGAGGACTCCTACAGCTTCGTGCCGCTGGGCTTCATTCCCTTGTCCGATACGCGGGTCGCCTTGGTCAGCACGGGCGCCAATGCGTGCACAGGGCAGGCCTGCACCGGTCTGAACGCGGTCCACTATCTGTCCCATGACGCCGGGGCGCCGCGTCACCCCTACAGCCTGCAGGGCGAGTGGCTGGATGTCGGCGCTGTCGGGGTGGTGGGCAATCCCGCCTTGCAGTGGGGCTGGACCAGGGCGATCGCCGATAATCCGGTGCTCTTTACCGAGGCCGGCGGCGTCTGGCAGGGGCGGGCTTGCGGCTATGCGGTTCTGACCGAGCTGACCCCGTCCGGCCCCAGGGACATCGCACGCATCCAGACCTCCTTCTCGGACGCCAGCAGCGATGACGGCGATCCGGGCGTCGAGGGGGTGATCACCTCGGCGGACAAGGGGCGCAGCTTCACGGTGTCCTACAGCGGCTCCGCCCGTTTCGACGAAACCTACAAGCGCGGCGCCGACGGCCAATACCGGCTCGAGGGTCAGAGCCGGGTGACGGCCTGCTGAACGACCTCGTCGTCGAGCACCAAGGAGATTTCCATGCGTATATTGATGACCAGTCTGGCAGCCGCTGTTTCTGTGACGGCCACGGGGGCTTTCGCCGCAGACGTCTGCACTTCGCTGGACAAGGGCGAACTGTCGGTCGGACAGACGATTTCCCAGCAGCGTCAGCAGCAGTTGATGGCGGATGCCCCGGTCGGGACGCTGCATTGCGGCCGCACCGGCTGCACGGCCCTGGCCGAGGACGGGGTGAGCTACAGCTGGCGTCGCGACGGTCGCATCGTCGGCAAGAAGATCGAGCTGTCCGACCCGTCCGATCTTCCCGGATGGCGCGGCCAGATCGATCAGGGGCTCGCCGATCGTCTGGGACAGGCGACATGCACCGTCTTTACGCTTCAGGAGGAGGAACTCGATGGCGGCTACTCGCTGAAGAGCGCGCCGCTGTCGACGGCGCAGGGCCAGACCATCGTCGCTACCCTCTTCGGACGCGGCGAGGGCGATGATCCGCTGACGATCGAGATGCGCGCCGTCGAGCCCTGATCTTCGCCGAAGTCCGCCTGGATCGGGGCGGATCGGCGGCCCTTATGTCGAAGGAATTGGAATGATCCGAAAAACCGCCTGCGCCGCTGTCGGCGCTTTTTCGCTGGCTGCGTCGCTCGCAGCCTGTTCACAGGCTGAAGAGGCCGGGCGCGCCGAGGCGGCCCCGGCGGCGGCGAACGCGCCGGCCAAGGACGCCGAGGCGCCGCCCCTGTCGGCCTATGTCGGCAAGCATCCGACCGAACCGGTCCAGGGCGTCACCTTCTTCCAGCATCCGGCCGTTCGCGCCGCGATCGTGGCGTCGGGCGCGGACCGCGACATACAGAAGGCCATTGTGTTCGACGACAATGTCGTGGGCGTGGTGACGGAGACGCGCGGACGTCTGCTGCTGCACGGCTATGATCCGGCGGGCGCGGGCTCAACCAACTGGGCCATCCTGATGATCCCGGACGGCAGCAAGGCGGCGGTCTGCTATTCCACGGGCATCGTCGGCTATGAGAAGGGCGCCGACTGGTATTTCGAAGGCGATCTGGCCTTCACCCTCTATACGCCCTGTCCCGCCGAGGAAGGCGACATGGAGACCCTGAGCAACTGGCCGATCGGCCCCATTCCGGGCTGATGCCCGGCGACTGAAGACCTATCGGATGGGGGCTCGTTCCTTTGGCGGCGGACTGATTGCGGCCCTGGCTCTTGGCGCGGCCCCTGTCGTGGTCGCTCAGACCCCAGACGGCGATGAGGCGAGCGCGAGGGCCCTGATGCGGGAGTGGGTGAGCGCCAGTCCCGAGCATGCGAGGCTGCAGTTCGACCTGGTCAAGGCGCAGGCGAGGCTGGCGGTTCGGATCGAGCGGCTGGTCGTGATCGGCGCGCGGTGCGACCTCCTGACCGAGGAGGATGGGCAACTGATCATCGCCAACGCCCGCGCCGAAATGGAGTTCGACCAGTCCGTCCTGCTCGAGGACCAACAGAGGGCGTTTGCTCTCTATCACGAAGGTCTGCGGCAGGGCGCGCTCGTGGCCGCCGATCCGGGCCTGCCTCGACCGGACGAGTGCGAGGAATTCGCCAAACCGGGCGGCGCCCTGATCAAGCTGCTGACCTGGACCGGGCGGCGGCAATTCATCAGTCCTGGCGTTGTCGCCAGTCCCAGAACCATTCCCTGAGGCGGCGGCGCGTGCAGCGCCTTTTGCTGAAATCCGAGCCGCGGCCGTCGGGCGCGTTGGCTATGATTTTCGGTGATGTCGTGCATTATTGATCGATGTCTAATTCTTTATCGTTCTTGATGGAGGTTTGTGTGCCGGGGCGTCGGCGGACGAAAAAGGCGAACAGGGTCGCGGCTGTGCTGCTGGCGGCGGCGTGGGGGCTGACCGGATGCAGTGGGGTGGGACAGTCCGTCTGGGACATGGCGCGAGGCCATGTCGGGGCCGACGCGACCCTTCTTGAGACGCCGCTGTTGTCCGAGGAGGCGCGCGCACGAGGGGCCTTGTTGTTCGCCTTTGGCGACTATGGCGGGCTCGACACCGACGCCATGCGGACGGTGGCCGTGCCGTGGAAGCTGGCCGCGGCGGCCCTGGTCATGGACCAGGCGCCGGAGGATGTTTCACAGGCGTCGTTGCGACGCATCCTGGCCAACTACGGCTTCCTGTATCCGGCCGAAATCGTCAACTGGCCCGAAGGGGCGGGCGCACCGCCGAAGCCCGAGGCGGTGCTGGGGATCGCCCTAGGCATGGGACGGCGTAGCCTGCCGCCCATTGAGCTGCAGATCGGCAACATCGGCTGTGCGGCCTGTCATGCGGCGCCGACCTATGGCGCGGACGGACGCCCGGCGCCGGATCGGGTCTGGCTGGGCGCCCCCAATCCGTCACTGGATCTGGAGGCCTATACCCAGGGCCTCTATGCGGCGCTGCAAGGCGGCGTGGCCGAACCCGAACGCCTGATGGCGACCGTGCGTCGGCTCTATCCGGACTTGAGCGAACGGGAGGCGGCGACGCTGCGGTCCTTCGTCTTGCCGCGCGTGCGCGAGCGGATGGCGGCCATCGCGGCGACGGGGCAGGGGGTTCTACCCTTCTCCAACGGCCTGCCGGGGGCGACCAACGGGGTGGCGGCGCTGAAGCTGCAGCACGGCCTGCTGGCGGATGATCCGGACGCCATGACGCGCGAGACGGGCTTTACCTCCATCCCCCATCTGGCCGATCGCGCCTGGCGCAGCGCCCTGCTGTGGGACGGCGCCTACGCCCCGCCGGGGCAGGACAGGTTCCGGGTCATGCAGGAGGCGGACCTGACGGACGCCCATCGTGATCAACTGGCGGCGATCACCGCCTATTTCACGGTCCCCAGCATGGGCGTGTCGGGCGCGCAGGCCCGGCGGCATGTTCCCGATGTGGAGACGGCCTGGGCCTATCTGCAGACGGTGCGCCCCCAGCCCTTCCCTGGGCGGATCGACCCGACGCGCGCCGTCGCGGGACGGGAGGTCTTCCAACGCAACTGCGTCGCGTGTCACGGGACCTATGCCGAGACGGCGCAGGGGCCGCGACTGGTCCGTTTCCCCAACTGGGCGGGCCTGGTCGGCACGGACCGGACGCGCGCGGATGCGATCACCGAGACCCTGGTGGCGCGGGTCAACGCTTCGCCGATGGGGGGCTCGATCTCGACGGCGGCGACCGGCCTCTATGCCGCGCCGCCCCTGACGGGTTTGTGGCAAAGCGCGCCCTATCTGCACAACGGTTCGGTCCCCAACCTGGCCGCCCTTCTGGGCTTGGAGGAGAGACCGGCGCGGTTCCGCCTCGGGGGGCACGCCATGGATCTGGAACGCGTGGGGATCGCCTATCCAGACGGCTATCAGCCTTATGCGCAGTCCGTCTGGGTGGACACCCGCAAGCCTGGGCTGAACCGTCAGGGCCATGAGGCGCCGTTCGCTGACCTCAGTCGCGAAGACCGGCTGGCCTTGCTGGAATACCTGAAGCGGCTGTGATCAGACGATGAGGTCGGCGACCGCCCGGCGTGCAGGCGGCGCCAAGGCGTCGTCGGCGACCCGGCCGATACGGAAGGCGGTGATCAGACGGGCGCCGGGGGGCTGTCCGAACCACGCCGCCAGAGCAGAGGCCGCCGCCTCGTCGTCGGCCAGAACCGTCATGGGCGCTGCCGACAGGCCCTGCCGCGTCATCTCCAGCCAGACGCGATGCCAGCGACGACCGGTTTCGAACGGGGGCTCGTCGACGGGGCGATGGAACAGGGCGACGGCGGCGCTGGACTTCACTACGGCGGCCTCGCCGGTCAGGGCACCCGCCAGACCCAGCCGATCCAGAAGCTCGAACAGGCCCGGCCTCAGCACGAAGCCCGCGCCGAGGGCTTCGAGGCCGGACATCTGCATGGCCCGAGCGTTCAGTCCGTCAACAGACCACAGGGGATGGCGCGGCGACAACCGCATCCAGGCCAGAAGCTCGGCGCGGAACCCGCCGTGGCGAAAGGCCCTCAGACTGGCCTGATCATTGAGGCGCGCGATCTGTTCGATAGCGGCGCGGTCGCGCAGCAGGGTCAGGTCGGGCGCGGCCAGGACCAGGGCGTCCAGCGCCGTTTCGGCGCGGTCGGCGGTGAACGGGCCGCGATAGGTGCGGCGTCGGGTCAGGAAGGGCGCGAGCGGGTCCGGCCCCGCCGCCTCGCCCACGGTCAGGCGGGCGACCTCGTCGTCCGCGGGGGGCGCCAGCGCCATGCCCAGTCCGTGCCGGCCGGCGGCCAGGATGAAGCCCTCGACCGCCGCGCCATGACTGGCGGCGACATCGCGGCCGCTGGGGTCGCCGACCGGCAGAGTGCGGTCCGGCGCCTGTATCGCCGCGACCGTGGCGTCGTCGATCCGGCGCCACTGGGTGGGCTGGATGTTGTGGACATTGGGCGACAGGGCGGCGTCCGCGACGATGGCGGCGAAGGTTTCGGGGGTCATGCCGCTGCGTCGTCCAGAACCTTGCGGAACAGGTGGGTGCGGTGCAGCCGCTCGCCGCCGATGCGTTCGAACTGGCGCAGGCTGGCGCCGTTGACGTCGGCGATCCAGGTGCCGCCGCACTCGCGATAGCCGCGCTTCTGCAAGGCGCCGATGACGCGCCACAGCATGGCGGGATTGACGCCCTGGCCCTGGGCCTCGGGCATGACCGAATAGAGGATCAGCACCGCACGGCGGGGCCGGAACTGCATCTTCAACCAGGCCCACAGGGCGCGCGGGCCATAGGCGGCGCCCGCATCGCGCACGAAGGGGTTGAGGTCGGGAATGCAGATGACCACCCCCATGGGGCGCCCCTTGTAGTGGATGACAGAGGACAGGGCGGGGTCCAGAACCCACATCATCTCGCCGGCCTGGAACTGGAACTCCTCGGCGGTCAGGGGAACGAACATGGGGTTGGCGTCAAAGCCGCCGTTCAGGCACAGGCGCGCCTCTTCCATCCGTGGCTTGAAGCGCCGTCGGTCGATAGGGGCGAAGGACCAGTCGTCGGACGCCAGAATGGCGCGCGCGCCGGGGTTGAGCAGGCGATCGCGGTCCACTTCGCCAGGGCGGAAGCGGAAGGTCGACATGGGAAACTCGGCCGCATAGCCCATGGCCTCCAGCCGGCGGGCCAGATAGGGCGGCGACCAGACCATGTCGGTGAAGGGGGCGTGCTCGAACCCCTCTGTCACCAGGCCGATCTGCTGCATGGCGGTCAGGTTGAACGGCCCCGCGATCTCGGCGTCGCCATGTCGGCGGGCGAAGGCCTCGACGCCGTCGAACAGCAGGCGCAGGGCCTCGGGGTCGTCGGCGGCGTCCAGGAAGCCGAAATAACTGCGCGACAGGCCGTGGCGTTGGTTCGACGCCGGGTGCCGATGCGCCGTGGCCCTCGCGACCGGCTTTCCGTCGCGCAGCACGACCAGGGCTTCGAGGTCGCCGCCGTCCTTCAGCAGAGGATTCCTGCGCGGGTCGAGATAGCGCTGCAGGTCCGACCGCATCGGCGAGACGTAGGGGGTGTCCTTTGGATAGACGACGAAGGGCGTGCGGAAGAAGGCGTCGAAGTCGCCTCGGACCAGGGTCAGGCTCATGCGGGGGCTCCGGCGCGGCGGGCGGCGACCAGGGCCGCCATCTTCTGGAACAGGGCCATGGCCCGTTCGTCCTCCTCGGCGCGAGTGGAACCGCCCAGGGCGATCAGGGCGATGCGCAAGGGGGCGACGCTGATCAGGACAGCGTGGGTCGAGGCGTGGCGCCGCAGCAGATCGCGAAGCTGCTCATGGGCGTCGCGTTCTGTTCCAGAGGGGGCGTGGCCCAGACGGGTCAGGTCCATCACCACGTCATCCGCAAAGGCGACGCGCAGCAGGGCGGGATCATAGGCGGACAGGTCCGCGCCCTCGGCCAGCACCAGGCCCTGCAGGGGCGCGGCGCGCGACGCCGTGTCGATGAAACGTCCCAGGTCATTGGTGTCGGCCGCCGCCAGGGTCTGTTCGAACAGACGGCGTTGCTGGTCGCCGCCGCCGGATTGCAGGCGCAGCAGGACCGACAGGGCCAGCAGGGCCGCGACGGTCACCGCCAGCACGCCTTCGGCCTCCAGCAGAGAGCCGGGCGGACGAAGGCGCAGCAGGGCGCCGGCGAGCAGGACGGATGTGGCGGCGGCCAGGGCCAATTCCTTGAGGGCGTCGATCCAGCGCCGCGGGGCGCTGGCCCCGGCGGCGGCGGCATAGGCCAGACCCAGCATGCCCAGGGCGCTGAGGCCGAAGGGCGAGATCAGGCCGAAGTCCGTCAGCGCCAGCAGGCCCGTCGCCATCAGGGCGCGGCCGTAGGAATCCAGCGCCGCGTTCTCCATCGGGGCCAGGCCGGAGCGGTCGCGGAACAGGATCAGGCCCAGAACCAGGGCCAGGGCCAGGGGCACATAGAGGGCCAGGTTGAAAGCGCGCTCCAGCCCCGATCCGGCCAGAACGGCGGCGATCACGCCCAGGACGGTCCCGCCCGCAATGACCAGCTTGATCGGCAAGGGCGCGTGGCGCCGCAACAGGTTCTCGGCCAGCAGGAGCGCGCCCAGCGGCAGGGCGCAGGCCAGGATCAGGCTGGCCAGACCAAAGCCCTCGAGGCCCGTCGCCTTGGCCAAGGCGCGGCAGGCGTAGAACAGCCCCGCCAGACCGAAGACCAGCATCAGCACGTTCTGGACCGTGGTGCGGCCTTTGCGGCTGGCCAGCACCAGGGCCACGGCCAGCGCCCCCAGGGCGCCGAAGCCGTCGACCAGCATCTGGATGTCGGCGGCGGCGATCATGCCAGCAGACGCCGCATCATCCGGCGCACCAGCCAGCCCTTGGCCCAGGCCGCGGGGCCGGGCAGGGGGCGCTCGACCCGCGCCTCACGCACGTTGAGGAACCAGCCGCGGCAGTCGGTGCGCGTGCGCCGTCCCATGATCAGCGACAGGGCTTCGCCCGCCATCAGGGCGCCGGCGGTGACGACCATGGGGGCGAAGCTCATGCGCTTGCGCTTGCCCGCCGCCATGTCGGCGGCGGCTTGCAGGTCGACATGGGCGTGGGATGAAGAATGGGTCAGCACCCATTCGATCTCCTTCAGAAAGGCGTCGCCGGCCTGGTCCGGCGTGATCTCGCGCCACGGCGTGCCGCGCGTGGGATAGCCGAGCCGGTCTTCGGGGCGGGGATCGTCGGGTCGCACCAGGATGACCGAGGGCAGGGGCGAGGCGTAGGCGTCGATGACGCTGGCGCCGCACCCTTCGGCCACGCGATACAGCTCGACCGTCGCCGCCACGTCGTCACAGCCGTTGACGATGACGGGATAGTCGCGCGCCAGCGTCTCCAACTGATCGGTCCATTCGGCGCCCAGAACCGTCAGCTGCAGGTTCGGATTGATCTTCAGCAGGGCCTCGGCCGTGACCTCGGCCTTGGGGCGGTCCACCGTGTCGGTGAAGGCGAAGACCTGGCGGTTCAGGTTGGAGACCTCGAAGGTGTCGAGGTCGGCGATGGCGATGCGCCCGACCCCGGCGCGCACCAGCATCTGCACGCAGGCCCCGCCCATGCCGCCGACCCCGGCGACGAAGACGGCGCTGTCCCTTAGGCGCGCCTGTTCCTGCTCGCTGACGAAGCCCAGGTTGCGGGTGGTCATTTCGGCATAGAAGTCGTCGGTCATCGGGCCTCTTTCCAGGGTCTGAGGACGCCCCAGGGGCGGCTGGCCGAAAGCCAGTAGATCAGCGGCAGGACGGCCATGCGCGCCGCCATGATGACGACCAGACCGCCCAGCCCCATGGCGGTCGTCGGCGGGGCGACCTTGCGCAGGTAGCGCCCGGCGGCGGCCATATCGATGCGGCCGATCTGGATCAGGTCGTCGCCCCGGCCATAGTCCAACTGGTCGCGACAGAAGGCGTTGTAGGCCTCCATGCGGTGCGGCGCGGCCTGCGCGAAGGTCTTCTTCAGGGCGTCGGAGCCGCCGGTGTAGGCGTCGGTGATGACGAAGCGCGCCTCGTCGAAGCCCGCCTCGGGCCCGACGCCGAAGGCCGCCCTGTGCCGGGTCATGATCTGCCGCGCCAGGGTCAGGTGATCGAAGCTGCGGCGCACGCCGGGGCGCGGCGAAGGGAAGACGTCGGAAAAGGTCTCGGCCACCATGCCGACGACGGCGGGCACCTGACTGACGTTGGAAATCCACAGGGGGCGGCCTTGCCCAGCCAGAAACATCAGGACGCAGGTCAGGCCGTAGAGGGTGGCCGACATGCCGCGTCCCCGGAACGAGGGATCGACCATGACCAGGCCCAGATGCATGACCTGGGTCGCGCGGCCTTCCAGTTCGGCCTCGAGCAGAGACAGGATGTTGAAGGCGACGGGACGGGCCGCCGCGCCCCTGCCCTGATAGACGAGGGTGACGACGCAATTTCGCAGGCGTTCGGCGTCGCCGCCCAGCACGCCGTAGCTCAAGCAGGCCTGATCCAGCGTCGTGGCGGCCACTGTCCGCAGGTCCGCCGTCAGGGTCTCGATCTCCGGCCCCGACAGGGCCAGGCCGGGGCGCTCGACGATGTGCGTCGTCAGATCCCGACCCGAGCGCCAATGAAGATTGATCATGCCACCGTCATTCGAGGGACGGCCCGCGCACGTCCGCCAACTTTACTGGAAGGGTCGCCCGCACCGCGTCAAGGCGAACGAGCATAGCTGCAACTGAACGTCGATCAATAAAATATGAAAACAGATGTTTCTTCAGCTTTCCCAAAGCGGGATTCTGCTATGCACGGTCGATGGGCAGACGTTCGGATCATACGCGGCAAGAGCTGGAGCACCTGTTTGTGGTCGAGGGCCACAAGCACATGGCCGAGGTCGGCTTCGCGCGCTTTTCCGCGCGGGAGGTGGCCAAGCGGATCGGCTACTCGATCGGCACCCTGTACAATGTCTTCGGCACCTTGGATCAGCTGCTGATCGCCATCAATACGCGGACCTTTCAGCTTTGGGCCGAGGAGGTGCGAGAGGCGCTGGAGCGGAGCGGGCCGGATCGAATCCGGTCTCTGGTCGAGGCTTATTTCGGCTTCGCGCGCGCCAATCCTCACAGTTGGACGGCGATCTATGATCATCACCTGCCGCCCGATCTCGCCCTGTCCGACGCGCAAAACCTGCTGCGCGGGGGGCTGACCCAGATCATCGTGGACGAGGTGGCCGCTGTTCTGCCGCCTGGAGCGCAGGCCGATGCGCCGCGTCTGGCGCGCTCGCTGATCGCGGTGGTTCACGGGCATTGCGTCTATGATCTGAACGGCAGCTTCGCCCTGATGGGGATCGAGCAGCCGATGGAGTTGGCGCTGGAACGGGTTCGCGAAAGCCTGGCCCATGCGGGCGCGTCGCTGGCGTCGGACTGAGGTCAGCCGCCGGGTAGGCCCATCAGCGTCATCCTTGCGAATCCGCCTGTGCGATGGCGACGTAGCGCCAAGGGCCGCGCGTGTTCGCGTCAAAGGGCCAGCAGGTGCTCAGAACCAGGGTGGGGGCGACGGCGTGGGGGGCGACGGCGAACCGGTCGTTGCGGACCACATAGCCCCCCTGCAGACGGAATGAGACGCGGTGGCCGTCGGTGGTTTCGACGATCACGACATCGCCTGGCTGGAGCGCCTGCATGAAGCTGAAGTGGGTGTCGCGATGGGCCGCGACGACGGCGGTTCCGGTCTGACCCAGGGCCGCGCTGCCGGGGACGAGGGTCGGTCCGAAGGCCAGGGCCTCGCCCGAACCGCCGGACAGGATGACCTGGGAGACCCCCAATCGCGGCACGCTGATCCGCGCGACCGGGACGGTGTCGGCCCAGGGCCAGGCCTTGACCGGAGCGCCGGTCGATTGCGATCGGGCGAATGCGCGTTCCAGCAGCACCTGAGCCAGAAGCGCCTTGACGGGAATGACGGCGCCCTGACCGGCCAGGCACAGGCCGGCGATCGACAAGGCCATGAGGGCGGCCGTCGGGAGGGCGCGCCAGCGGCGCCCTCCCTTGGCTGAGGCGAGAGGGGTCGGTTTCACGACCGCGCCCGCCGACGGCGCAGGACCATCAGTCCCAGACCGCCGATCAGCGCCAGCCCCAGACCGCTCCACATGGACAGAGCCCATGCGGTCGCCGTTTGCGGCAGGTCGAAGGGGACGCCGGGATCGTCGGTCGAAGCTTCGGTCGACCGATCACTGTCCGGCGCCGGGGCGCCGAATATGCGGTCGAAATCCCAACCCGCCGGCAGGTTCAGCGGCAGTTCTTCCTCGGTCAGGCGTGCGCCTTGGGGTCGCGAGGGCGTGCGATCAACGGCGACCAGGCTGGTCTCACGAGTCACGATCGAGAAGTCGAGACCCAGTTGGGCGATGGTCTGGGCGGCCTCCTCGGCGCTGATCTGATCCAGTCGCTGGCCGACCTCGGCGTCGGTGATGCGGCGCCGGGCCCAGAGCTTGGCGACGCCCACGCCTTCTACGGCCTGGTTGAGATGGACGCGGCGGCTCCAGGGACGTCCGTCCAGCAGGCCGGAGACGGTGATCGATCCGCGCAGGTTCGAGGCGCGGGCCAGCAGGACCAGCGGCTCGCCTTCGTAGAGATCGGGCAGATCGGCGGGGGCGAACTGGGCGTCGCCGCCGTGGGTGACCACCCGCAGGTCGGTCAGGACCGGGCGGGTCAGGCGATCCAGCAGAGCCGTCATGCGCGCGATGACCTCGCGGGTGTCGCCGATGTGGGTGTAGGTCCCGCGCCCGACCTCGGCCATGCGGTTCATCAGGAAGGTGTTGGGCGCGCTGCCGATGCCGACCATGAAGACGCGGCTGCGACCCCGGTTCGAGCCGAGCGCGGCGAGCATCTGGTCTTCATTGCTGATCGAGCCGTCGGTCAGAAAGATCACCTGGCGCACGCGCCCCACGTCCTCGGGCGTGTCGTCCACCAGGGCGGCTCTCAGCGCCGGCAGCATTTCGGTGCCGCCGCTGGCCTCAAGCTGATCGGCGTAGCGCAGGGCCAGAGCGATCTGGTCGCGCGTCGCCAGGACCGGCTTGTCGAACAGCTCGGTCATGCTGTCGTCAAAGCGAATGACGTTGAACCGGTCGGTGGGGGAGAGGCTGCGCAGGGCCAGCTTCAGGCTCTCCTTGGCCTGGCGCATGGAGTCGCCCGACATCGAACCGCTGTTGTCGATGACGAAGACCAGCTCGCGCACCGGCGGGGTCCGGCGACGGTTGCTTTCCGGCGGTGAAATCAGCGCCATCAGATAGTCTTCCGACCGCACGCGTTGCCGGAACAGCTCCACGCCGGGGGCGGTTTCGGCGGAACGCCACCTCAGCTCGAAGTCGCGATTGGACGGCGCGGACCCGTCCTTGAGGGTGATGGTCCGCGTCGATCCCGCGCCTTCGACGATCTGGATGGCATGATAGGGGCTGACGACGCCGGTCGTGGCGAAGCCGGGGTTGAGGCGAACGGTGATGGAGACCGGATTGACGTCCGCATGGCGGCGTGGGTCCAGCACGGGGGCGCGGGTCGCGGCCGCGTCGGCCGCCGACGTGCCGGGCGGGGTGTAGCGCGGCCCCACGACCAGAGGCAGGCGGAAGCTGTACTCCCCCGAAAGGCGGCGCACCGGAGCCTGGTATTCGATCTCGATCAGGACGGTTTCGCCCGGACCGATGTTGGCGACCCGGTTGGTGAACATATTAGGGCGCTGCTGTTCGACCAGACCGGCGGCGCGGCCTTCGGCCTTGGCCTGTTCATAGATTTCGCGGGCGGCGGCGCGGCGGTTGATCTCGCCGATGATCACCCTCTGGCCGACGACCATCTTCAGGCTGTCGACGGCGCCGTCTTCGGGCAGGGGATAGAGATAGGTGGCCTCGACCCAGTCGCGGCTGGTGTTGCGGAAGGCCTGGACCACTTTGACGCGCGCGGTCAGGCCGGTGACGGTCACGTCCATGTCCGTGCCCAACTGCACGGCGGAGGGCGTCGCCCCGTCCCTGGTCCGCAATAGAAGGGCGCCGGAGGTGATCTCGTCGTCCGGCGCGAGCTGTCGCGCGTGGGCGAGCGAGGCGAAGCTGAACATCATCACCGACAGGACGACGGCTGACAGCCCGGCGATCAGGGAGGCGCGACCTCGGCGGCGCCGGGAGGGAGGGCCAGGGCGGCGCCTGGCGGCGGGGGACGGGATCATGGGAATGCTCCTTGATGGAGCCTTTTCACTAGGTAGTCGGCGGTGCGGACAGCCACGCGAAATCGAGGCAAATCTCCGCCGTGGTCCGCACGCGCGGGCGCGCTCGGGCCTTCAATTGACGCGATGTGCGGAAATGTGCGTATTTTGGCGTCAGTCAGGGGAGAGCCATGGACGACGCCGAAGCGCAGATGATCGCCCGCCGGGTTCGCGAGGAACTGGCGCGGCGGCGGCTGTCTCGCCAGGCCCTGGCGGACATGGCGAGGGTCAGCATCTCGACGCTGGAAAAGGCGCTGTCGGGGCGTCGCGCCTTCACCCTGGCCACGGTGGTTCGGCTCGAGCAGGCGCTGGGCGTCCCGCTGCAGAAGACCTCGACGCCTTCGGTCGATCCGCTGGCCGCCTCTCCGGACAGTCTGGGGGCCTATTCGCAGAATGCCGTGCGTTGGCTGGAGGGCCGCTATCTGACGCTGAGGCCGTCTTTCGGGACGCCCGGCGACATCTACGCCTATGCGACGATCATCCAGTGGGATGCGGAGCAGGGCTGTCTGATGTTTTCAGAGTCCGAACGCCTGGACAGTTCGTTTTCGCAGACCGGCAAGGTCTCACTGCCGCACCTGTCCGGCCACATCTATCTGGTGACCAATGTGGAGGGGCAGTATCGCCTGGCCGTCCTGGGCCGCCCCACGATCCAGGGCGCCCTCTACGGCATCCTGACGACCCTGATGGTCGGCCACGGATCACAACTAATACCCGCCGCCGCGCCTTTTGTTCTGTCGCGCCTGAAGACGGAAACCGAGATCGCGTTCGGCCGCATCACGCCGGAGCATCCGGACTATGTGCGATACCGTGCGGAACTGGATCTGGTTACCGCCGACGGGTTCGCGCATTTCCCCAAATGATCAACGCCGCGGTCATGAGGCGGGGGCGGATTGCGACGCCTTCCAGACCTCGAGGTATTCAAGACGGCGCAGCACCTTGGAGCCGGGGTCCAGCAGCACGTGGGCGCGGGCGGGCGCGGTGAAGCTGGCGCGGCCGTTGGTCATCGGCAGGGTGCGGGTCTGGCCGTCCACCTCGACCTCGACGGGCAGGGGGAAGGGGCGGCCGTTTCCGCTCTTCCATTCCAGAGCGACGCGCTCGCCGTCGCGGGTCATGATCAGATCGGGCAGGGCGGCGTGATAGAGGTAGGCGTCGAAGAACCAGCCCAGGTCGCGGCCCGTCACTTCATTGACGATGGCGATGAACTCGGGCGTCGTGGCGTAGCGGGGCGCGAAGTTGCCGGGTTTCGGATCGGGGCGGCCATAGACCAGCCGACGCAGGGATTCGTAGAAGGCCTCGTCGCCGATGTAGAGGCGCAGGGTGTGGGCGATCAGGGCGCCCTTGTAATAGAGGTCCAGCCCCGGCCCGGTCTCGCCGTTATAGACCGTGCCCGCATCCTGCGGCAGGCCCGACACCATGGGGAAGCGGTTGGCGAGCGTCAGCCGCATGGTCTGCAGCTCGGTCTGCATGGCCCGCTCGCCGTGCAGCCATCGCGCGTAGAGGGGCTGCATGTAGGTGCCGAAGCCCTCGTGCAGCCACATGTCGTCCCAGTCGGCGTTGGTCAACTGATTGCCGAACCACTCGTGCGCCAATTCGTGCTGCAGCAGCCAGTCGTAGCCCTTGCCGTCCAGCTTGTAGCCGTTGCCGTAGGCGTTGATGGTCTGGTGCTCCATGCCCAGGTGCGGGGTCTCGACCACGCCCATCTTCTCGTCAGCGAAGGGGAAGGGGCCGATGGTGGCTTCATAAAAGTCGAGCTGTTTGGGGAACTCGGCGAAGAGAGCGGCGGCCTTGGCGGGATCGTTGGAGGCCAGATGCCAGAAGCGCAGCGGCACCACATTGCCGAAGCGGCTGGGGTAGTCGGCGGCCATCTCGACGAAGGGGCCGACGTTCAGGCTGATGGCGTAGGTGTCGGGCTGGCGCGCGGTCCAGTTCCAGGTGGTCGTGCCGTCGCCGTTGTCGCTCGTACCCAGGAAGCGGCCGTTAGCGGGGGCGCTGAGGCCGGACGGGACGGTGATGTGCAGGTCCACCCGGTCCGGTTCGCCCTGCGGATGGTCGATGCAGGGCCAGAAAAGGTCGCAGCCCTCACCCTGAACCGCGCTGGCGATCCACGGCTGGCCGTCGGGCGTCTTGGCCCAGACGAAGCCGCCGTCCCAGGGGGCGCGCTGGGCCTGATGCGGGCGACCGGAATAGGCGATGCGGACAGAAGCCGTCTGGCCCGCCGTCAGGGGCTGGGCCAGGGGGATGGTCAGGCGACCGTCGGGGTTGGACCAGCCCGTGATCGTCTGGCCGTCCACGGTGACGGAGGCGATGGTGAACAACGCATCCAGTTCGACCACGACGGCGGCAGCAGGGGCCGTGGCGGTGAAGTCGAGGACGGCGAGGCCCTCGATCGACTGGGTCTCGGGCAGCAGCTTGAAGCTAAGGTCCGCCTTGTCGAAACGCAGCGCCAGTTGCTCGTGCGTGCGCGCCGTGCCGCTGGACAGGGTGAAGGGCGTCGAATCGCGGGCCTGGGCGGCTTCCTGGGCGAGAGCAGGCGCCGACAGCAGGGCGGTGGTCAGGCAGAGGGCGGCGGTCAGGCGCAAGGCGGTGGCTCCGGCAAGGGCAAGTCAAGACCGTAGCGGGGGAGCGCTACGCTGCAACCTTTTGTCAGCGCCGTCTTTCCTTTCAGTCATTCCGGGGCGCGAAGCGAACCCGGAACCCAGGCGGCGGATATTTCACTGTCCATGTCGCTGGGGCAGGCGTCTGGGCCCCGGATCGTCCCTCCGGGCCGTCCGGGGTGACGGCGGTGGGGGAGGGGCAAGCAGGCGCGCAAAGAAAAAGGCCGGTGTTTCCACCGGCCTCTTCAAATCTGGTCAGACG
>RCUP01000260.1_pt1 | contig 45180 bp, 39 predicted proteins | sample 2166341 | NCBI WGS metagenome assembly RCUP01 (sample SAMN09932325, study PRJNA488358) | compost metagenome | isolation source: compost soil in succinonitrile-enriched | place: Germany: Experimental Botanical Garden | reverse complement strand
TAACCTTCGCGACTCTCAGCTTTCGAGGTGTTTAGCGCGTTTTCACACAGCCTGGACCCAAAGCGGACATCAGCTCACTGGCCGCTGGTATGGATGATCCAGGCTATGAAAGCCGCGAAAGGAGTCAACAATATCAAGCCGCCAACGGCGACTGCCCAGCCCCAGCCAAAACCGCTTTCTCCCTTGAAGCGGCCCCCACTCAGTAGCCTCAGTACGTAAACGCCAATGCGATGAGCCAGTAGGTTGATTACGATGTCTGCAATGGACTCCATTCGATCTTAGTGCCTCGTTTCCGGTGTTCTTGGCTGATTGCCGTCTGTCGCGAAGGGCCGCACCCGATACGTTGTATAGACCCCGCTCCAATCGCCGTCAAAGCAAGCAAGGCGCTGGCGGGCGGGTTAAGGGGTATGGATGAGTATGCGGGCAACCTGACGCGCCGACCGATCAGAACTAGAATTGATAAACGCCTACATGACTAGGAGCTAATATGTCATTTGAATGCAGTCTTGAGATCTTAATAAAAAATCATAAGTTCTCGGAAATTTCACCGATAGCGTTGGGACTGTCCAATAATTATTTTAGCAAAATCAACCCGATTACGGGGTGTCTGTCTATATCAGTAGACGATTTTGAATTTCAAAACTGGTCGGAATTCGATAAGTTTTCATGTGAGTTTATCGATGGTTTGAAGTGTGTAGTGGGCCGGCTAATATTAGATGATTCGGTTTTTAGAGTTGCGATTTATTACAACATCAACGAAACCGTTGTGCTGCCATTGACGCTCTCCAGGGCATTAATCAAGCGCATTTCTGATATGTCGTTGTCGTTAGATGCGACAGGTTACCTTTACTCAGACGACGCTGCGGTAGTAATTGAATGATTTCACGTCCTTTGCGTCGGAAATGACCGCTCCGCCAGTCGCGAGTTGCAGTAAACGACCCATAGCTGCCAGTCAGTTTTGTATAAGGAACTTAAGATAATTCGCTTTTCAATCAGAGTTCACTCGCCTCGCATGGCCCTTCCGAACCAAATTAATGATTAACAACATGCTGGCCGCGACCCCCTGAAAACCGCACATCACTACTATTATGAGGCTTGCATGAAATTTGATCCAAACGATCATGCCGAACATCAGCGTCAACAGTACCCCTAGCCAAAGAAGCGGGAGGTGTCGTACAGGGGGTATACCTATAACTGCCGTAGCCGCATGATTGCGCGGGTGATGTCTTGAGCATTCCGGTCCAGCGTTCCCATGGTCGAAATTGCGTTACGTTTCCCATCGCGGAAGTGCGTGAGGCGGTGGACTTTCTGCGCTACTACGCCGATCAAGCGTGCGGTTTCGGCAACAATACGCACCGCCCTCTGGGCCTAGTGGTGTGCATTTGGCTCCCCATGGTACGCATAATGTGATGATGCTCTCTTACCCTCTGTTTTGTCCGAGGTTCCGAATGCCGAGCTGACCTCTATCCCAATGCGGTCCCTGCTTTTTGTTCAAAAGACGTGGAGGATTTCGCCGTCAGAAGTCCACGCCATCGGTGAACTGCACATCACGGATTTGATCCGCCAGCCAGGCTGCCCACTCTGTATTTTTCTTCCTGCACCGAGGAGATATGTCTGTTTAACAACCTGTTTTTGTCATTTGAGTCGTTCGGTTAGAGATGCATAGTTCATACATCGAAAGGCAGCGCCATAGCGGCGCAAAAACAGGAATGAAATCATGCAGATGACAGGCAACACCATTTTTATCACGGGCGGCACATCGGGCATCGGTCGCGCGCTGGCCGAACAGTTTCACACTTTGGGCAATAAAGTCATTGTCGCAGGGCGCCGCCAGGCGCTGCTCAACGAAATTACCGCTGCCCATCCCGGTATCGAAGGTGTAACGCTGGACATTTCGGATCAAGCCGATATAGACCGCGTCGCTGAGCAGTTAATTCGTGACTATCCGACACTTAACGTATTGGTCAACAACGCTGGAATAATGCCGTTCGATGACCCGTCCGACCGGATCGACGATACCGTCTCGCGTAGCATTATAGACACCAACCTGCTGGGCCCGATCCGTCTGACTTCGGCTCTGGTCGAGCACCTTAAGAAGCAACCGCAGGCGACAATCATTCACAACACGTCGGTACTTGCCTACGTTCCCATCGCTACAAATGCGGTCTATTCAGCATCAAAGGCAGCGCTGCACTCCTATGCCCTTTCGCAGCGCTTCATGCTCAAAGGTACCAGTGTGTCAGTACAGGAAATCGCTCCTCCTTGGGTAGATACCGATCTCATCAAGAAAAGCGGCGATCCGCGCGCCATGCCACTGGACGCCTTCATCGCCGAGACGATGAAGGGCCTGGAGACCGACGCACCCGAAATCTTCGTTGAGGCGATTCGCGCTCTCCGGGACAACCCCGGTCTTGGTGAACATGCGTTGGTTGATGGTTTCAACGCAGAGATTGCCGCGAACCCTATCCCGGTTTGAGGCTGTTGTGCCACGCAAGGAGGCCGCATTAAGCGGCCTTTTCCTATGGAGCCCCCCCGCGATGCAAGAGTCACTTTCCCTGAATTCTCGAGCTGCCCTCTTGCCAGCGGGGTTCCTCGCGCTTGGAACATTTGCCATCGGTACCGAGGGCTTCATGATTGCGCCGCTGCTGCCGGTCATGGCCAAAGATTTTGCCTTGCCGGTCCCGACGGTTGCCATGTTGGTTATCGTGTTCACGCTAGTGTTGGCACTGTCTTCGCCTATTACCACCGTTGCGACCGGTCGAATTAGGCGCAAGCAGGTCTTGCTCCTGGCAATGTCGCTGTTTGCCATAGGTAATGGCGTGGCTGCGCTATCGTCGTCCTTCGAGTTAATGATCGGCGCGCGCATACTGATGGCTGTAGCCGCAGGGTTGTACGTGCCGGCAGCCAATGGGCTAGCCGGTATAATTGTACCGCCGAGCCTTCGTGGACGAGCACTGGCAATCGTCAGCGCGGGTCAGACATTGGCCATTGCGTTGGGCCTGCCACTGGGTGGGATGATCGGTCACGTCTTCGGCTGGCGAGCAACCTTCGCGCTGGTATGCGGCATGAGCGTCATTGCGATCGGAGGCATTGCGGTGGGCGTCGCCCGAGAGGCCGGGCAAGGCGCCACGGTGGCGAGCCTGCGCGAGCGTGTGTCAGTGATTCGCCAGCGCCCAGTCCTGCGCCTGCTGGCCGTCAGCCTGTTCTGGGCAATCGGTGCGTTTACGGTCTATCCCTATATCGCTGAATATCTGGGAACCGTTCTCGATTTCGGTCCGAATGCAATCACCGCGACGTTGTCGCTTTGGGGCGTTTCTGCGGCCGCTGGAGTGTTGACCGGTGGCGTGCTTAATGATCGCTTCGGGGCGCGTCAGGTGGTTCGGGGCTCTCTGCTGCTGTTAAGTCTGTCGTTTTTGGGGCTTGCTTTGGCCGCCGGCCTGCCACCGGGGGTTGTCCTGGTGCCGGTGCTTTTCTCAATCGCAATATGGGGATTCACCGTTTGGTCTTTTTTCCCTGCTCAAATGGCGCGGCTAATCGGTGCGGGGGCACCAACGCAGGCACCTGTAGCGCTCGCACTCAATACCTCGACCATGTACATCGGCTTTTCGGTGGGAAGCTCGCTGGGGGCGGTTGTGCTTGGAACCGGCGCTATTTTTGGGATTGGTATCGTGGCAGCGCTTGCTGAACTCGCTGCTTTGGGCCTGAATGCGCGACTTGAAAAAAGCTCCGAACTCCAACATCAATCGATTTGAATGTGACCACTCAGGCCGGTTTTAAAAATCAACGCAAGATGAGCCTGCAGGCTCAACAGCTTCTGATGCATCTGCGGCTATCGTTCAGGTAATCGTGCAGCAGATCCGAACTCTGATGAATCGTAATCTAAGGTCCGGGTTGATTCACTTGGATGCTTAGTTCGAATCAAAGGCTCATATGACCGCGCTAGACAAACTCATTACCCTTGCTGACGTACGTGGCAGCATGGATTTAAGGTGTCACTTCACTGGTCGTTGGGCCGTCAGCCATGAACCGGATGAGGCTGGTACAGCGCGCTATCACATCGTGCTGACGGGTAACTGCCAGGTACGGTTACCTGGACACAAGATCGTGCAGCTCAATGCGGGTGATATTCTGCTACTGCCGCACGGCAGTGTTCATTCACTGCAAAGCCATGCTAGCTCCACGGACGCGAGCCGACCCGAGGTCGTTCTCGGGGGCTTATTACCGGTCCATCGTCTGGAAGGAGAGGGCGAGCCTCTGGATTTGCTCTGCGGGCGATTTTTCTACCAGCCTGGCTCATCGCTTATCAGCGCTCTACCCGAACATATGCATGTCAATCTCGATACCACTCAAGCCGCTTCCACACTGTCGGCAATCATTGGACTCATCCGTAGTGAGGCTGAAGTTAATCATCACGGTGCCCGATCCATCGTTAATGCGCTGACCACTGCGCTGTTCACCTTGGTTTTGCGCTCATGGCTCGATTCCAGCCCCCCCGTGCAAAGCAGCGTCAGCCTCCTGGCAGATCGTCGCCTTTCCAGGGTCTGGCACGCACTGTTGGACGATCCTTCGCAGGTTTGGAGCGTTGAACGTATGGCGACAATGGCGAATATGTCGAGGGCCAGTTTTATGAGAACCTTCACGCGCATCGCAGGATGCCCGCCAGGTGCTTTGTTACTTAAGATCAGGATGGAGATTGCCTGCATGTTATTGGCGAAAACGGAGCAAAGCATTAGTGATATCGCTCTGCAGGTGGGATATCAGACCCAAGCTTCGTTCAACAAGGTGTTCAAGGAGTTCATAGGGCAGACTCCAAGCCAATATCGGCGTCAACGTTATGATAAAGACTTGGATTTCATGCTAGCGAAGGGGGTGTCGTGATAAACGGCAGGCCCTGCGCAACACGCCAGGCCGATTGTGCGGGACAACTCAGTTGTTTTGATGGTTCTCAGCGATGCGATTGTAGTCCAGTTCGTGATTTACACCCGCGTGATCCCGGTAGACCAGTCTCACAGTCTCAATCCCTTGTGTATTGTCAATCTGAGTAACGTCTTCCGATATCACCTTGTCAACGTCAATAACGTCACCGTAGTGGTACTGGCGAACACGGGGTTCTTGCGGATTATCCTGGGCTACCGCGAAGGCTCCAGGGGTTAATAAGGCGATGGCAATAATGAGGTTTTTCATGATCAGCTCCTAAAAGCGTTGAGTGGTATATCGCTCATTTGGTTACGGGATTGATTCGATTCCCTTGGTAACCATGCTATTCGTGAGGCTCAGTGATCACTTTCTCTGCTGGCTCAGGTTATTGTCCAAACGTCTCAAATACACCCAGCTGACCCAAGTCCTCTCGTATTAAACCCATCACAGTGCGGAACACTATCAAGGCTTTGCTGAGACGACCGGCGACCATGATTTGATGTATCACCCTTCAATAAGGTTAGAGCGCGAGACGGTCGACCCCGTTGGCAACTCGCACAATATCTGCCATCACGGCTAAAGCTATTTCCGCTGGAGTCTTACTCCCCAAATTCAAGCCAATCGGCGCGCTGATTCGCCGTACTTCGTCTTCAGTCAGTCCGCCGATCCTGATTAATCTTTCCAGACGCTTTTGACTAGTCTTTTCTGAGCCCATCGCGCCAATGTAAAACGCTTGCGATCTGATTGACTCCATCAGCGTGAGATCATCCGTCCTGGGATCGTGTGTCAACGCGACAACGGCAGTTGCAGCGTGGCACCCACCATTGGCAATAAACACGGCAGGCAGAACTTCCATCAATCGAGCGTTTGGCCATCTATCTTTCTGTCTTGCGAGTTCCTCAGGTCGCGGGTCGCACACAACGACCTCTAAACCAAGCGCTATTCCGAACTCGATACAGAACTCGGCTACGGGAGAGAGCCCGGCAATAATCAAGCGCTTTACAGGGCCTACATGAATAAAGAGTTTGGAATCCACCTGGCGAATGGGCGGGCCGATTGAGTCTCTGTGTCCAGTTGAAAACTTCCCGGAATGCAGATCTACGATCCGATTTATCTGAGCATGTCCCTCCAGCGCGTTTTCGATAGCGCACAGATGGTCTAGCGAAGCGTCATTCGGTATGAAATGCTCAACCAGCACATCAAGAATCCCACCGCACGGAAGTGAAATCGTGGGAGGCAGGCCGCCATCGCCATAGCGAACGATTTGATTGGGACGCTTGAACTGCCCCTTGCTCAGTCGCTCAATAAAGTCCTCCTCAACACATCCGCCCGACAGCGATCCACGACTCTCCCCTGAAGAGCGAGCAATGAGCATCGACCCCGGCCCTCTAGGAGCCGATCCAAACGTTGCCAGCACTGTACATAGCCAGACAGGATATCCGCGCTCCAACCATTGAAGGCCTTGACTGATGACCTGAAGATCCAGTTGTTTCATGCTGTCCACATTATCCTGCGCACCATTGCTACCGTAAAAGGTTGATCGCACGTTCCAGCGCTTGAGTTGCCCACCAGGGTAAGCCCCAGGGGCAACTTGACTGCGTCAGTGCAACGCACTTTCGCGACTTTTCGCGATGTGCTCGGCCTTGATCTGCCCATTGCTCTGTCCAAACCGTCGAAGCACGAAAGTACTGACAGCTGCCAACTCCTCGTCGCTATAGCTGCGGGCGAAGTCCGGCATGCGTTGATCTGCACGTGTGGCCAGCGGCGTATGCCCCTCCAGCAGTGTCGCGATCAGGTTCCTGCCAGCGGGATCATTGACGGTTTTCAATCCGGCCAGTCCGCCCGGCGACTGTCGACCGCTACCGTCCGGCAGGTGACATGCCACACACGTGTCATTAAAAAGCTTCGACCCCAGCCCCTTTTGCTGTGCGACCTCGTTGACGGCCAAAGCCGGCCGTGCAATCCCGTTAGTTCGTGCCGGGGTGCTCTTCAGGTATACCGCGATGGCCTTGATATCCGTAGGTTCCAAGTGACGCAGACTGTGTTCGACCGCGTCCCCCATTGGCCCTCCAGCGGCCCCGAATCCGGGAGCAAATCCCTTGGACAGGTAGCTGACAATTGCCTCTTCAGGCCAAGCGCCGATACCGTGTTGGATGTCGGAACTGATGTTGTAGGCCTGCCAGTTGCCCAGCTCGGCGCCTGCCAGTGATTGGCCAGCGCTCATAGCCTGGAAGATGTTGCGCGGCGTGTGGCACTCACCACAATGCCCCGGCCCTTGGACCAGGTAAGCACCACGGTTCCATTCAGCAGATTGCCGACTGTCCGGCACAAACCGCTCACTGGAGGCGAAAACCATGTTCCAGAACATCATTCCCCAGCGCTGATTGAACGGGAACGAGAGCTTGTTTTCCGGCGGCAACTGCTTCACCGGCTCCAGGCTGAACAGATAGCCCTTTATCGCCAAAATGTCCTCGCGCGACATCAAGGTATAGGAGGTATAGGGAAACGCCGGGTAGTAGTGTTTTCCATCCTTGCCCAAACCTTTTTGCAAGGCATCGACGAACTCGTCGTCGGTCCATTTGCCGATACCGGTTTCCTCGTCCGGGGTGATGTTGGGGGAGTAAAGACTGCCAAACGGCAGCTTGAACTCCAAACCTCCCGCGTAGGGCTTACCCCCCGGTACGACGTGACAGGCGACACAATCCGCCGCCCGTGCCAGATACTCACCTTTGCTCAGTGCCGTCGTTTCACTTGCATTGACACTGAACGCCAGGCTGCTGACCAGCAGTATGAGCGCATGCTGGAAGTCATTCATGGTGCGCTCCTCAAACAGTGAAATAGCCGGTACGGCTTAAAGGCAGACGACGCTCACGCAAGCCTGTCGCTGCATACAGTGCGTTGACCAGCGCTGCCGCGGCGGGAACAGCACCGGTTTCGCCGACACCGCCAGGGCTTTCGACGCTGTCGACGATGTGTACTTGCACCGGCGGTGCGTCACTCATGCGGATTTGCCGGTACTCATGGAAATTGGTCTGCTGAACCTGGCCCTTTTCGATGAGTATTTCGTTGAACAGCGCGGCCGACAAACCGAACAGCGTGCCGCCCTCCATCTGCGAGGCCACCGAAGTTGGATTGTTGGCAAAGCCGCAGTCGATCACTGTCACCAAGCGCTTGATGTGTAAGCCCTTGTCACCCTGTTTCTCAAGCTCGACCACCGTAGCCACAAAGCTGCCGAACACCGCTGAAACCGCTACACCACGACCTGAACCGGCAGGCAGCGCATCGCCCCAGCCCACCAGTTGCGCCGCCTTCCTCAATACCGCCTGGGCGCGAGGCTGGGACTGCATGAGGTCAAGCCTGTACTGGACCGGATCAACCTTGGCGTTGTGCGCCAGTTCATCGATGAAGCACTCCACCGCATAGGTGCTACGCAATGGACCGACACCTCGCCACCACGAGACGGGAATGACTTCGGGATCGTGGCGGATGTAACGGACTTGGAGATTCGCTAGGCTGTAAACTGGGTCTTTTGCCACCTCGACGGCATCGAAGTCGACGCCATCTGGCGGCAACCCTCCCAGATAGGCTGCGACGACGGATGCCCCGGCAATGCGATGTTCCCAGCCGACAGGACGCAAGTCTTTGTCCAGTGCCGCATTGAGGCGATCGACGTAGTGAGGGCGATAACGGTCGTGGGTCATATCCTCTTCCCGACTCCAGATCAACTTGATCGGATAACTGAGTTGGCGGGCGATATCCACTGCCTGAAAGATAAAATCTGACTCCAACCGCCGTCCGAAACCACCGCCGATCAACTGGTTATGTATCACCACCTTGTCCGTCGGTAGTCCGCACACCTTGGCAGCGCCCATCTGAGCCAGACCTGGGGCCTGGCAACCTACCCACAATTCGCACTCATCCGCGCGCACATGCGCCACACAAGTCATCGGTTCCAGAGGGGAGTGCGAGAGAAATGGCTGCTCGTAGATGGCTTCGAAGCGACTGAATGCATTTTTCATCGCACTGTCGATATCCCCGGCCCTGTGCGCAAAAACACCATCCCCAGCGCTGGCGTCGAAAAGGGATTTATCCAGGTGCGCTGAATCGAGGCCTGCGTGTGGGCCCATGTCCCACTCGATTTTCAGCGCCTTGAGGGCCAACTGACAGGCCCAGAAGTTGGTCGCCGTTACGGCAACGGCATTGTCCAGACGCACGATGTCTCGAACGCCCTGCACGTTGCGGGCAGCTTCCTCATTTTCTAGCGCCAGCAGCTTGCCACCCGATACCGGGCAAGTGATCGTCGAGGCGATCAGCATGCCCGGCACATGTAAATCAATCGTGAATTTGGCCGTGCCGTTGACCTTGTGCGGGGTATCCAGTCGCTGTGCCGGTTTACCCAACAGTTTGAACTCGGCGACCGGCTTGAGCGGTACATCAGTGGGCAATGGCAGCAACGCGGCCGCATCGACCAGTTCGCCGTAGCCAGCACTTCGATTGTGCGGCCCGAGTACTCTGCCGTTTTGCGCACGGCACTGGCTGGGCGCCACATTCCAGCGCAAGGCGGCGGCCTGGATCAACAGCACGCGCGCCCCGGCTCCGGCCCTGCGCAGCGGCTCCCAAGTGTAGCGAGTCGAGGTCGAACCCCCGGTAGCCTGAAACGTCAGCAATGGATCGGTGTACAACGCAGCGTTGGGCGGAGCTTCTGCGATGGTGACCTGGCTCAGCGGCACCTCAAGCTCCTCGGCGACCATCATCGCGATGCCGGTCTGGATACCCTGTCCCATTTCTATTTTCGGGGAAATAACCGTGACAGCGCCGGCATGGTCGATCCGTACAAACGCGCCATAACCCTTCTGCGCGTTGTCACCCATGTTTGCACTTTTGACCACGTCCGCCGCGAAGCTGCGTGAAACCATTGGCGGCAGGTAGGTGCTTACGACCAAACCACCCAGCAGCGCGCCGCCCTTGAGCAGCCCGCGACGCGAAAGCATCGCAACAGATGATGATGTATCTGACATGCTGAATCCCCTCACGCCTGGCTGACGCTTTTGATGGCTGAACGGATACGCGTGTACGTTGCGCACCGACACAAGTTGCCCGACATGGCACTGACGATTTGCTCGTCATCGGCCTTGGGGTGCTCCTGTAACAGTGCAACGGCCGACATGATTTGCCCTGACTGGCAGTAGCCGCACTGCACGACCTCGTGCTCCAGCCACGCTTTTTGTACGGCCTGCCCGATCGCCTGTTCACCGACAGCCTCGATAGTGGTGACTTTGCGACCTGCCACGGCGCTGACTGGCAACACACACGAACGCACCGCATGCCCATCCAGATGCACCGTGCAGACGCCACACTGGGCAATCCCGCAGCCGTACTTGGTTCCAGTCAGCCCCATCACATCGCGTAGAACCCACAGCAACGGCATGTCATCGGGCACGTCCAATTCGTGTTCCTGGTTATTAATCGTCAGTTTTTGCATCGCAACCTCTGAAGGTCATCACGGTTGACACGCTGCCCGCATGAATCGTCGCTCATGGAGGGGGCGTGAAGGCTTGTTTTGTAGGCGATCACCCCGTGGCAGTACCCGGAGTGTTTTTCGTTACGGAGGCGTAGGGCTCGCCGACTAGGCGACGGTCCTTCGAAGCCGATGACAGCGCGGGCAGCAGGAACGTGATGTTGGCACCTGGCTGGCTGTCATTGCGGTTGGTCAGATTGATCGTGCCTCCTGCAGCTTCAACGATGGTCCGGCAAATAGGCAGGCCCATGCCCATTCCTGTCGCCTTGGTGGTAAAGAAACTCTCGAAAAGTCTATCCAGATGCTCCTGCGCTACACCTGGACCGCTGTCGACAACTTCAACACCAACCATCGTGCTATGGACTTGTTTGCTTCTGACGATCAGATTTCTGGTTGCCACCCCCGCGCCAGCCATAGCCTGAGCCGCATTAATCACCAGGTTAACGATGACTTGCTGTAACAGAACTCGATCGGCGCGAACTCGGAGCAGGGACGGACTTAGATCCAGGACCAACTGCACCGAATGCTTGTCCAGCTCATGGTGAGCAAATTTGAGCGAATCGCGAATTACCTGATTAATCGACAGTTCTGACTCCTCGGCAGGCCTGCGCAGTGCCATGCCACGGATGCGCGCAATCACGTCGCTGGTGCGCCTGGCTTCATCGAGAATCTGGCGCAATGCGAGTTCAATTTCGTGCAACTCAGGTTCGGGACGCAGTAACCAGCGCAGTCCAGCTTCGGCATAGGTCGATATCGATGACAGGGGTTGGTTGATTTCGTGAGCGATGGACGCGGTGAATTCGCCAAGGATTGAAAGTCGTGCCACATGCGCAAGCTCTGTTTGCATGACTTCCATCGCATGCCGTGCCGCGACTTGCTCGGTAAGATCGATGATGCCGATCAGGATCACGCCCCGAACAATGTTTTCTTTCGTAAAACAGGCAGTGAAAAGACACTCCAACTCTTTTCCATCGAGATTGATCAGACGGGTCACCTCAATGTTGTTTGGAAGCCCCGCTAGAGATTTGACAACGCAACGCGCATAAACCTGAATGCTCGCGTCAGGCCAGTAACGATCTATCGTGCCGAGCATTTCTTCACGATTACCCCTGCCGAACAATCTGACGCTGTGGTCGTTCAGATCAACGACCCGAGTGTTTTGCATAAAATCGCGAACCACTTCTGGATGCTTCAGAAAATAACTTTCCAGGTCGGTCACACCTGATTCTGTCAGTGCGCGGATCTTGGGCCCGATCGCGGAGAAATCGAGTTCCCAGAATGATGCGGCCATCGCCTGAAACAGATTCTGATAGCGATACTCGCTTGCCTTGAGGTGCAACTCGATCTCTTTTGCTGCCGATACATCGTGGCCGGTTTCGAGTATTCCTGTCGGGTGCCCGGCACCGTCGCGGCGCAATGACCAACGCACGCTCACCAGCCGGCGCTGGCCCGAGCCAGTGGTACGATAAAGGTCGCCCTCCCAATGACCGTTGGCCAACAGTTGTGCATCCGCCGTTTCGAAACTTTCCGCCGGCTCGCACTTGAGTAACGAGCGAGCGTTGACGCCGAGGGCTTTTCGGGACGTCCAGCCGTAGAGCTCTGCGCAGGCCGAGTTCCAGAAACAGATGCTCCCCGCCATGTCACGCACAAACACTGGATCGTGGAAGCGTTCGAAAATCTCAGCCTCCACATGGCTAACGGACTGGGTCATAACACTGCACCTGACATTCATGAAAACCGCGTGAGCGTTAACCCACCCTACGGGTACAAACGGTTAAGCATCTTTTTTCAAGAACTCGACGGCAGTGGTAACCGTGTGTGGGTCCGCGAGAATCCTGCGATGACCAAGCCCTGAACTGACGACCAGCCTTGATGTGGGCCAGGCTGCATGCAGTAATTGTGACTGGCGCGAATCCACGACCCGGTCATCCACATCATGAATGATCAGCCCCGGGTGCAACGAACCGGCAGCGAGTGTCGGCAGGTCCAATGAATGAACGGGCACGCCCGTGAACGATTCGACCCATTCTGAGAATGCTTGGGTCTGTCGCTGATCAAGCCCATGCAGATGGGCGTTTCCGTTGACAATTTGCGTCAGTGAAGAAGGCCCGCCAATGTGCACGCTCCTGGCAACGGACAACCCATTGGCGAATGCCCAAAGGGCTGCCATCGACCCCGCCGAATGGCTTATGACGGCTCGGACATGCCCGATTTCTTCGGCCAGTGCCTGCATCGCTCTACCCGCATGTACCATGCTTGAAACTTCGCCGTCGGACTCGCCATGGCCGGGCGCATCGAACAGGGTTACGCTAAACCCCTGTGCGAGCAGAGGTTCCACAAAACTCAGTAGATGCGAACCGCGGCTGCACCACCCATGGACCAGCAACACCCGCGGTCCGTTTCCAAAAGTCCAATGGGCGATCTGATTAGCGCCAACGGCAAGCCGTGCTTGATGCCCTTTCGAGAGAAAATCTGCTTCCTTGGCAGAAGCCGGAATACGATCGGGGACAGCGAAAGACTTGCAGGCGGCTTCGATACCCGGCTCGATTGGAAGAAGGGTGTGAAATGCACTCATGGCACGGATCCTTGGACGGCAAAGTTTCGCCCGATCTTTATTGCGGTTTGGGGAAATCCAGAACGGTGTCGTTGATACGATTGAATACGTTAGTGAAGGTAATCACCGAAATCGCCAGGGCGATATGCACGACATCCTCACCGCTGTAACCAGCGTCTTGCAGTGCTTCAACCTGCGCCCCAGGAAGAGTCCCGGGATTGAGAACGATGAACCGAATGAACGCTACCAACGCGTCGCGCCGCGCATCACCAGTCGGCTGTCCGTCGCGTATCTGATGCAGGTTGTCTACAGACAGGCCAACCAGCTTTCCCACCATGCTGTGAGCGGCCACGCAGTAGTCACAACCGGCGAGCTCGCTGACCACCAATTTGACGGTTTCCTGATCAGGCTTACTCAGTGGACCGCTTGCCAGCACTTTATCCGCGGCCAACATGGCTTTAAGAGCCTCGGGTGCCAGGGTGCCGAGCGTCGCGTAGGCATTGGGCACCTTGCCCAATGCTTGCTTGATTCCTGTATAGACTTCTGCGGTAGCGCCCGTAGCCTGAGCGGCTGAAACTGATTCAAAACGTGCCATCGAGTAATTTCCTATTGTGATCATCGGTAAGTGTTTAGAGCTGAAAGCGTCGTGGTCTTGAGCAGACACGATCCCCCATCGTTCTTTGGAACGACTCCCGAAAGGCGTCAGAAACCTGCCAGTACGATCTTCCCTTTGGCCTTGTGGCTTTCGATAAGCGCGTGAGCACGGCGCAGGTTTTGTGCGTTGATTGTCCCAAAGTGTTCACCGACAGTAGTTTTCAAGACGCCCGCGTCGATCAGTGCCGAGATCCGCTCCAGCAGATGATGTTGTTTGATCATTGTCGCAGTGCGATACATCGCTCGCGTAAACATAAACTCCAGGTGCACGGAAATGGATTTGCGCTTGAACGGCATGATATCCAGCGTTGCCGGATCATCGATTAGTGCGAGGTTGCCTTCGGGTTTTAACAACCCGACCAACTGCTCAAAATAGGTCTCGGTGTGAGTAAGGCTGACGACGTGCTCCACCCCGTCCACCCCCAATGCACTCAGTTGAGGCTGTAATGGCTGGCTGTGGTCAACGACGAAGTGCGCGCCCAGTTCGCCGACCCATGCTTTGGTTTCCGGTCGCGAGGCCGTGCCGATGATGGTGAGTTTGGTAAGTGTGCGCGCCAGTTGCACCAGAACAGAGCCAACGCCTCCACCGGCGCCAATAACCAGCAGACGTTGTCCTTCGCCCGCGCCCTCGTCGATCCCGAGCCTGTCAAACAACAATTCCCATGCGGTGATGCTCGTCAACGGCAGAGCTGCCGACTCGACTGCGGAAATAGAGGTCGGCCGGCGAGCCGCAATGCGCTCATCGACCAGGCCATACTCGGCATAACTGCCTGGCCGGGTAATGTCACCCGCATACCAGACTTCATCGCCTGCCTTGAACAGACTGACCTCAGCCCCAACCGCCTCGACTGTGCCGACAGCGTCCCAACCAAGAATGCGCGGTGCATTGGTTGGCATACCTAGACGCAGTTTTGTATCGACAGGATTTACCGACACCGCTTGGATTTTCACCAGCAAGTCATTCTGTCCCGGCTGTGGCTTGGGCAGATCAATCTCAAACAATGCGTGCGGACTGTCGATAGGCAATCCTGGCCGATCGTAAACAATGGCTTTCATATACAAGCTCCAGTTAAACGCGCTTCATCCATTGAGTTGTGCGAGGCAAGGCAGTTCTGATACAGCGTCGATCCGCGATAGATTTTCACTGTGTGCGTGGACTGAGGTGTCGGTTGCAACGTACGGCCCTCAAAGGTCCCCATGTCGAGCCGAAGCAGCAGTCCGTTGCTGGATGAACAGGGCGTCATGCGCGGAAAACGGTTTAGGCAACTCTTCGGATCTTTGGAGAGTCAGTCATTCGATGCATCAACGAAGGCCGCGATATGCCTAGCGGCACTGCGGGGAAACTGCAAATGTGGCCCGTGCCCTGCACGAGGGAACGTCACAAGTTGAAGCGTAGGAAGTTGGCCGCTGAGTGCGTACCAGTTTTCTACCGGGAAAACGATGTCGTGATCAGCGCCCAGGTGCAGTATCGGCACTGAAGTCGCTTTCATGGCCTGCAGCACTGCATCTACGGGAAAGACGGGGTTTTTCGGGCCATCACCCAGTTGCTCACCCGCCCACGCAGGAGGAACATTGGGGCTCGCGTCATCTCTGCGTACCGACAATCGATTCCAGGAGAGCCTGGCTGCGGCATTGGAATCCTCTGACGAAGGTTCGAAGAACAGTTTTACGAAGTCATCAAAATCGTTCTCGCGTTTGGCCAACTCGTAGAAAAGTCTCTCCCCCACCTTGATCAACTGACCCGGCGGAGTCGTTGCAATCAGTGCCACGTGAGTGATCAGTTGAGGTGCTTGCGCGAGGATGATTTGTGCAGCAATGCCCCCGAGGGACCATCCAGCTATGACGACTCTACCGAGCTTCAACGCCGTAATTAGCTCAATAGCATCTTTGGCCAAAGAGCCAGGATTGTAGGTTTTTTCACCCGAGGACTGCCCCAGTCCGCTGTAGTCGAAAATAGTAACTTGGAAACCTTGATCAACGAGGTTGTCGAGAAATAGCGAGTCCCATGATTCCATTGTTCCACGGAACCGGACACACAGTAAAATTGGTATTCCCTGACCAAATGTTCGATAAGCAAGAGTTCTTCCGCCTACATCTACGAATAATGTTTTCGCGCTATTACTTACCGAATGCTCAATCATGTCGATGCTCCATTACTATTAACATATGCGCAAAAGAAAGTCGCAAGACCACCCGACAAACAATATCGCTCGCAACATTAAAAAATATATCGCCTCTTAAGCAGCGGATCTGGCATCAGCTCAAGCGATTGTAAAATGACAGACGGAATTTGACTTCTATTCCATAAACACTCTTCTAACGATAAACTAATCAGGCGCACTTGATCAATTGAAGCCATGCATTGCGTGAAGCGCTGTGTTTATACCGGCGCTTTTGCTTCCTGTGATGCATCGTGCATTGCATTGACTAGAATTGAAACGACATTTAAGGTCATGTTTTCGGACATGCCACCGGACGAGGTAAACATGCATCGAATAGGTTACTTTCTGACGGACGGTTTCCAGATAATGGCAATGGGGACGCAGTCGGTTTTTGAGTTCGCCAATGTGGTAGCCAAGGAAGAAATCTATCAGGTCATCAATTACTCTCTGCTGGGCGGTGAAGTAAAATCATCAGTAGGCGCCTCCGTCAATACGCAGCAGGCAAGCTCCGGGGACCTCGCGGATACCTGGATGATATCCGGGCTTGCCAACCCGCTCGCCGGTGACACCACGACTGATGAGCTTGATTTCATTAGCGCTGCCGCAGGTCTGGGCAAACGCATCGCTGGTATGTGTACCGGAGCATTTGTATTGGCAGAAGCCGGGCTGCTGGAAGGACGGCGTGTGACCACACACTGGGCTTATGCGAGCGTACTGCAGGAAAGATTCCCTGCAACCCGTGTAGAGGCGGACCATATCTTCATTATAGATGGCGCTATCTGGACGTCTGCGGGACTCTCCGCAGCCATGGACCTGGCACTTGGTATAGTTGAAAAGGATCTTGGGGACGAGGTAGCCAACAAAGTCGCGCGCGTACTCGTGATGTATCACCGTAGGTCAGGCGGACAATCTCAACACTCTGAAATGCTCAAACTGAAACCCAAATCAGATAGAGTCCAGATTGCGCTCGATCATGCACGCGCCAATCTTTCGGGCCCCCTCACTGTCGACACCCTGGCAAAAGCAGCGCACCTGAGTGAGCGACAATTCAGCCGAATTTTCTATTCTGAAACGGGTTTGTCCCCTGCCAAAGCAATAGAAAACCTGCGGATTGAGACTGCCAGGAACATGATTGAGCGAAGCCGCCATGCACTCGAGGTCATAGCGAGAGAAACGGGATTTCGTGACAGGCGCCATTTGAGGGATGTGTTTATGCGTAAACTGGGGATTTGTCCCCAGTCGCTTAGAAGGGGCGCTCGCGAAGATGTTATCGACTAAGGATATCGGCTCACTGCGGTACCTGCAGATATCGCAGATACAAGGAAGCCGCTAAAAGCCCAAGGGAAGCAAACGCCACTGCTGTCGAGCAGTCCCAGACCTCGACGGGCAGTGGCAGCTAGGCTGGCTGCTATCGCAAATAATTTAAAATCCGCTGAGATTGAAGCAGCAAAACGGCGAGATTCAGGTCAAGCTCAATTCCTGTCCCGCACGTATCAGATCCGCGTTTGTCGCTGCAGACATTTTGCGCATCGTGTTAGCACGATGCAGCTTGACTGTTACCTCACTGATGCGCAGGTCGCCGGCGATCTGTTTGTTCAACAAACCTTGGGTGACGCCGTGCATCACCTGCTTTTCCCTCGGTGTAAGGGAATCAAAACGCTCACGTAAGTCGCGAAGATCCTTAAGCCGCTTGAAATCCCTACGATATGTCGCCAGCGCTCCGGCCACTGAATCCAACAAATCCTGCTGATTGAATGGTTTTGAAAAAAAATCAACCGCGCCAGCTTTCATTGCTTTGACTGACATTGGAATATCCCCATGTCCGGTCATGAATATAATGGGCATCAGTATTCCGGATTCGGACATCTGCGCCTGCACGTCGAAGCCACTGCAGCCTTGAAGCCTGACATCCAGAATCATGCAGCCGGCCACGCGTGCAGAGGGGTGCACCAGCATTTCACTCGGATGGGCAAATTCTTCCACGCTATAACCGACCGACCGAAGAAGGCTGCTGAGAGCCCTACGGACTACGTCATCGTCATCTACAACCAAGACGATCGAATCCTCGACCAGTTTGCAAGATACGGAAATCTTCGAGGACATATTGGTCACCATGCGTCATCAAGCAGCTGCATCGCGCGCTTGAAGATACCTTTGATTGGTCTACTGGGAGTCGCGCCGCTCCCCGACACTACATGCCGAGCGAGGATTCATTAGCTCATTAAAAATTATAACTAATCTGCATGAGTGACGCACCTTGATCAATCCATACGAAGAGCTAGGTCTGCATCTGATCTGACAGAAATAGCACATCGCGATTGGTATCGTTCTGCAATTGAGAAAATAACCCAAAGGGTATTCTAAAAAAATACTAACCTTTAGTATGAGTATCTTGCTTCACGCATATGCTGTTAAATTCTGGACACGATTGAGGCTGCGTGCAAAATTGGAATAGCTCGGATTGGCATACGAAAAGTTGAATTTCAGACGAAAGAGTCGGTATGAGTGACGGTAGCTGCTTCATCAATGCGTGTGTAAAACATCATCCAGTGACAATTCGTTCAATGGCTGTTCATTGATCGGCGTAGCTATTAACTTCTTCAAGATTTTATAAAACCTTTAATGCACTCCAATAGGCAAACGGTCGGAATAATTATGACTCTTTTAGCCTTGTCTATGCATAGCGCCAAGATCAACTCATCGCCGCACGCTTGGATTCTCAGGCTCGGTGCGGTCTTGCTCACGCTAGTGATCTTTCTGGTCGACTGGCTGAGCTCGCTGGATGTGGCTATAGCGGTGCTTTACGTCACTGTAATATTAATCTCCAGTGATCTGTTTTCTTACCGAGGCATGCGGGCTGTCTCGCTGATTTGTGGGCTGCTTACGCTTACCGCTTATCTGCTTTCTCACATAGATGCGTGGCTGGCACCGCCATTCGTACGCTGTCTCGTGAGCTTGGCGGCGATTACCATCACTGCCATCTTGGCGTTGAAGAGCAAAGCTGCCAGAGAAGCGTTACAGCAGCAGCTCCAACTGTTGCATCGTAGCGAGGCGTTTTTAGCCGGAGCCCAGCGGCTTAGCCTGACCGGTAGCATCGGTCTCAAGCTCCCACAAGCTGAGCTGGACTGGTCTGACGAAGCTCGGCGGATATTTGAATTCGATAGCCCATTGCAACCGACCTTGGAACAAATGGTCGATCGCACACATCCTGAAGACGCTGGCGACCTGAAAAAACTTCTTCAGCAAGCTTACGCTCACAGCACCTGTCTCGAGACAGAGTTCAGACTGCTGATGCCCGATGGGCGCTGCAAACATGTGCGCATATTGGCACAACAAATAACTGACTCGTCTGGTGGCCGCGAGTACATCGGCGCGATAATGGATGTCACCGCAGCAAAAAGCGCCGAAGAGGCACTTCATCGGTCTCAGTCACAGTTGGCGCACGTCACGCGCATCACGATCCTTGGCGAAATGGCGGCGTCGATCGCACATGAAGTTAATCAGCCACTCGCGGCAGTGACTACCAACGCTGAAGCAGGTTTACGATGGCTCAATCGTGAAGAGCCGAACATCGGCGAAGTGAGTAGTGCCATCCAGCGCATCATGAACGAAGCTCACCGCGCCAGTGAAGTCATCCGGCGAATTCGCGCGCTCTCACGCAAAGCCGAACCCCTGTATTTATCTATTAACGTGCATGAGGTGCTGCAAGAGGCACTGATGTTGGTGCGTCGAGAAACACGACGAAACCGGGTCAATATCGAACTTAAGTCTACGAGTGACGCTTTGTGGGTCTTTGGGGATCGCATTCAGTTACAGCAGGTGATCATCAATCTATTGTTGAACGCTTTGCAGGCGTTGTCTTGCATACAGCCGAGAGGACGACGAATCTTGATTCAGCTAAGTACGACACTAAACAATGATGTATTACTGTGCGTTCATGACAACGGTCCTGGCATCAATGCGCAGAATTTTTCCAAACTGTTCAATCCTTTTTTCACCACCAAATCAGAGGGAATGGGGATGGGCCTGTCGATATGCCGCTCGATCATTGAGTCACACGGCGGGCGCATTTGGGCTGAAAGCGAGCCAGGACATGGAGCACAAATGTATTTCTCTCTTCCCAGCCAAAAGCCAGCCCAATCATGAGCCAGGCGCTATTGACACCGGTGATATTCGTGGTCGATGACGACCCTTCTATCCGAGCAGGCTTGGACAGTTTGCTGCGATCGGTGGGAATGCGCGTTCACACGTTCGCAACAGCGAACGAGCTACTCGAGCATTCCTTTGAAAACGTTCCCTCATGCCTGATTCTCGATGTGCGTCTTCCAGGTGAAAGCGGTCTGGCTTTCCAAACGCGTCTCTTTGAAATGGACATTTCGATGCCAATCATATTCGTCAGTGGCTACGGCGATATCGCAATGTCGGTGAAAGCCATGAAAGCTGGCGCGATAGACTTTTTAGTTAAACCCTTCCGCGAACAGGACTTGTTGGACATCGTGGCTTTGGCTTTACAAAAAGACACCAAACGTCGCGAGGATGGTGAAGCGTCCTCTAACTTGCGAGCGCTCTACCATAGCCTCACCAACCGTGAGCGTGAGGTCATGGCATATGCGGTCACGGGTCTTATGAACAAACAAATTGCCACGGAACTGTGCATCAGCGAGATCACAGTAAAGATTCATCGCGGCCACGCTATGAAGAAGATGCGGGCCAAGACGTTCGCCGACCTAGTGAAAATGTCACAAATACTGACCTTCGACTGACAGATCAGCCGAAGGCCATAGTATTGACTTGAATAGAACCTCCCGGACAGACATCGCGCTCATATTCAGGGCAGCTAGCGTGTGCATTGACGTAGCCCTTTACCAGTCCTCCGCTATGTGCCAAGAAGGTATTCCCCTTGACGAGCCCTCTGATGATTGCGGTGGTTGATGACGACCATGCAGTCCGCGCCAGCATCGATAGCCTCATTCGCTCTATGGGGTTTGATGCCGTCTTATTTTGTTCCGCTCAGGAGTTTCTAGAATCACCAGAACGGGACGCAATAGTTTGCCTGATCACCGACGTTCAAATGCCGTCCATGAGCGGCATAGAGCTGCATGAGTGGCTCATGGGGCTGGGGATACGGATACCTACGATTTTTATCACGGCTTTTCCAGAAGAAATTGTACGCAAGCGTGCCATGACTGGCAGTGCTGTTGGTTTTCTGGCTAAGCCATTCCAGGGAAAAATGTTGATAGACTGCCTTGAGACGGCACTTGCCAGACCAGCAATGCAAATCACTAGCTGGATAAACGACTCAGGCAATTGATACATATGGGAAACGTAATTCCACAGGAATATCAGTTCTCCCGCTGCTGGCGACCGGGAGAGGCAGCTTCTGGCCGATTGTTGCCTGTCGCGACCGGCTGAAAACGACGCCTAGCTGCCGGTGGCGAAGCAAAACAAGGCCAGAAAGGGCCATTTAAAGGTGTCTACGAATGTAGGGACGATTCACTACTTAAAGCTCCACCAGAGAAAAGCGTTTTTCTGCGCTGTTCCCATCAATGGGCTGCAACTTGTAGGGGGCCATTGGGTCGTTTGATTAACCATACCGCTCCAATTGATAATGTCATAAGCAGGGTCGCCCAAGCGTAGAAGTCATTAGTGGCGAGCATTACTGCCTGACCATCAACTAAGCGTGAAAAAACCGCTGAAGCACTTTCACGCGTCAGATGATTCCCCATCGCGCCGGCAATGATTTCTTGTTGTGCCTCTGAAGGGATAACTGCAACGAGCTCAGATCTGCTTTCCTTACTCATGTGTTCCCAATAGGTTTGAGTCAATGAAGAGCCAATTGCCATAGACAATACCCTTAGGAAGTTTTGCAAGCCTGCCCCGCTTGCGACTTTTTCACTGGGCAGGTCAGAAACTCCCAATGAGGTTAGCGTGATCATGCAAGCGGGTATACCCGCTCCCAGCACGAACATGGCGATTGCAACTGTCCCATAGTCTGCTTGAGTGGTCATATGGGCTCTCATAAAGAATGAAATTGCTAGTACGCTCATGCCATATGTCACAATCCAGCGCGGGTCTACTTTTGGTAGCAATCTTCCTACTATAGGCGCACTTATAACAGCAAGTATCCCCATTGGCGCGGTAGCCAGCCCCGCCCAGGTAGCGGTATAGCCCATTTGTTGCTGAAGCCAAAGAGGTGTTAGAACAATGTTTCCGAAAAATATTCCGAACATCAAACTCAATGTGACGGTGGAAACCAACCAGTTGCGAGATCGAAACACGCTCAGATCAATCACAGGTTCAACTTCAGTTAATTCCCAAATAATCAAGATAATTAGGCTTACTACTGAAATAACTGCACAAGTGGTGATAATAGGAGAAGAGAACCAATCCAGCTCTCTACCTTTATCGATCATGAACTGAAAACTGGTTACAAAAATTGCGAGCAGTGCTAACCCCACACCATCAATTTTTGTGCGGGAGGTCGGACCGTCCCGCCCGCGTAAAACCTTTAAACTACCAAGCATCACCAACAAACCAAATCCGATGTTGATATGAAAAACCCAACCCCAATGCCAGTTGTCTGAAATAATTCCACCGAGGATTGGTCCAAAAATAGGAGCCACAACGGTCATCATTCCCCATAACGCAAGTGCGATATGCGATTTTTCCTTTGGAAAGACAGCGAGCATCAAAGTTGAGGAAAGTGGAATCAATGGTCCGCCTGCCAAACCTTGCAGTACCCGAAAAATCACCAAGCTTCCCAACGACCACGACAATCCGCAGCAAACAGAAAATACTACAAAGCAAACGAGCGATATTGTAAACAAGCGTACTTCACCGACTTGGCGGACGAGCCATCCGGTAAGGGGAATGGTGATAGCTTCCGCTACTGCGTAGGCGGTGATGATCCAGGTCCCCTCTGTGGTTGAGACACCCAAGAACCCCGAGATGGTTGGCATTGCAACGTTCGCAATTGTGGTGTCGAGAACCACCATGAAATTAGCCAGCGACAGAACCACAGCTGCAATGATCAGATTACCCCCACTCAAAGGGGAATGGTTGGAAGTACTCATAGTGTTTATCGCTTAACCACAGCGTTCTGGTCGCTCTTGTCGCTGACGTCGACACTGACCTGCATAGAGAGCCCCACGCGTAGTGGATGCTGCATTATTTGCTCACGATCCAGAGAAATACGAACCGGTAAGCGTTGAACTACTTTGATCCAGTTGCCGGTGGCATTTTGTGCAGGAATAGCCGAGAACGCTGAGCCGGATCCGCCTGCGAAACCAACAACTACTCCCTTGTAAATGACGTTGTCTCCATAGATATCTGCAGTAAGTTCAACAGATTGACCAGGGTGAACGCGCTGCAGCTGCCCTTCCTTAAAATTTGCGTCAACGTAAATTTTGTCGATAGGAACTACTGTCATTAAACGGGCGCCCAATTGCACTTGCTGGCCGATCTCGACTACCCGCTGCGCAATGACTCCGTCAAAGGGCGCTCGCAATATAGTTCGCTCCAGATTGACTTTAGCCTGGCCAAGCTTCGCCCTGGCCGTCAGTACTGCCGGGTTGGAGTTCAGTGAGCCGTCCTCGACGAGGGCCAAGTTCGCTTGCCTTGCTCCTTTCGCTGCTTCATACGCAGCCTCTGCAACCCGTATGCTAGCTTTGGCCTGACCCAATGCAGCCTGCGCCTCGCGAAGGCGCGTTTGTGCGTTGGTTAATTCTTCCTGCGATATCGCACCTACCGCGGCGAGGTTATGCCTACGGCGCTCGTCAACGAGAGCTTTGTCATAAGAGGCAGTGAATCGGGATAGATCACTGCGGGCTGCAGCAATCTGAGCGCTTCGCAGGTCGATCTGACCAGCATAATTCACGTCGTTACCCAACAACTCCCTAACGTGCCGCTCGGTTCGTGCCACCTCAGATAGTGCTTGTGCGACGTTTAGCTGAGCGTCCGTATCATCCAGCACTACCAGCACATCACCCGCTTTCACGAATTGCGTGTCACTGACTCTGACTTCCTTTACGGGGCCCGCTATCAAAGGGGTGATCTGAGCGCTCTCGGCCGCTGTGTAGGCATTTTCAGTCGTCACAAAATTGCCAGCAAAAAAGAATTTCCATCCTGCGTAGGCACACGCAACTAACCCGAAGCCCAAAATCGCGAACCGGAAAAGTTTTTTACGTCGGTATTGAAGGGTATTTTTCGTTGCGTCAGTCGGTGCCTGGATAGTGCTCATATGTCGCTCGTCACGTCGTCACTTGATTAGAAAGAAAAATGCCGCTCGAAATTCAGACTAAACCGATCGGTACGGTACGGTCAAATTTACTGACCTGTTTAGGCCCTTTTAGCCTAATTTTACTGGTAATGGTTGACTGTACCGATGGGTCCGGCGACCATTGACCGATATTTCTAATGCGCCCATGCCGTTAGGCACATAACCCACTATCAAATTCAGGCTTAAATCCGCATGCAGGCAACCTCCACCGTCCATTCGGATACCATCTCCCCGAAAGCCAGAATGGTTGTCGCCGGAGCACGTGAGATTTTCTTGGCACACGGTTTCAGCGCAGCCACTACCGACATGATTCAACGTGCTGCCGGCGTATCAAAGTCCACCGTGTACGCGTATTACCCTACGAAAGAGAAGCTATTCGAAGCTGTCGTGGAAGCAGAGTGTGAAGCGGCGATCCAAGCAGTGCACTCGGTGGCTATGCACCTGAATGACTTGCGTGACGTGTTGTCGACTCTAGCCCGAGCCTATATGACGATATTTCTGTCACCGTCGGGCTTAGCACTTTTTCGGGCAATAATCGGTGAAGCACCTAGGTTTCCGCAGTTAGCCCGCCATTTTTACTTGGTCGGGCCGAGTTCTATGAATAATCTAGTTGCTCAGCACATCGAACGATCTACTCGGATTGGAGAATTAGATGTCAGTAGCGTGGGACTTGAAACAGCAGCCAGTATCTTTACAAATTTGGTGCGCTCGGAAGCACAGATGCAATGCTTGACCCATCCGGGATCAGTTCCTTCCGCCGCGCAACAGGATCAATGGATTAATACTGCTGTCGTCACATTTCTTCGTGCATTTGGCACCTCGAATTTCAATGCAGGTAAGGTTTGACCGCCCAAGTCAAACGTTACTGGGCAGGCAGTAAAAATATATTAGGCTGGTCCCACGGCCATCAATATGACGCTGAATCTGGCGTTCACATTCCAAAGCATTTTAAACAGATGGAAGCTATGAAAACAAAAGGGAAAGGAATTTCGCTGGATTCAAATAAAGCGGAAAGAGGTTGTTCAGTAACAACAGCCATTGACCCGACAGCAAGTTCTAATGGCTCCAAACATCCCCGTGGTTTCCTTTCGCCAGCCACCTATACGTACGTATAGTCGCACATGAATAGCAAATGTGTATGCTTAAACAATGGTCTCGCGGATAGTACATACACCCTAGATTCTGCCATGCCTTCAGGCACGACTGACTCGGCCAAATCTTTGAAATTCGAAACACAATACTTATTCCAATATTTTTAGAAAAAAGTGGACGGTTAAAGTATGAGCACCCTAACGCTGATTTCGATGACCAACCCTGCGCATCACTCAAGCCGGGATCTTCATTTGAACATTCCTGTGCAAAGTGCTCCCACGAGTGAAGTGGGTAGCGATGCGCCTTCGAATGTTCGCGAAGGGGTCAAAGTCAGTATTTCAATTGATGGACGAAGCCTTTCAGAATCTGCAAAAAGCTCTAATCATTCTTCTGAAACGGACCAAGCTAAGATGCTTGAAAAAATTCGCGAACGGATTAAGGAAATACAAGAGCAGATTCAAGAACAACAGGCTCAGCTTCAGGCTATTCAAATGAATCGTAACCTGACGAATGAGCAAAAGGCGCAGCGCGTAAGTGAGATAAATCAACAACTGGCAAGCCTTAATAGCGAGCTTACTAGCGCTACAGCTCAGCTACTGGAAACTTTGAGAGGGAAACCGAAAATTGCCGGTGCGGAAGGAGTGCAGCCGATGCCTTACGTAAAACATGATGTAGAAACACCTACTGCTTAGGACATTACCGTGGGGTATTGAGCGCATGGCGCTTAGCACCTCTATGGTGCAGTTATAGCTAAGTCTTGGATGCGTTCGACTGATAAATATAACTTCGACGGCCAAATTTTTCGTCCTCGTTTGTGCCTGACTTAGACGTAAATAATCATCAAAGTTATATTCCTGAATCCGACAGCGTGTCATTAGCGTAGCGTCAGAGCGTAACTGATCACCTCCGATTATAGTTAGACTATTGGATAGAAGTATGCAGATATTATGGGACGATGGTGAGCGTGTCCTCTGCCGGCGGTCGCGTCCACATCTTGGCGGTAGTATCCTAATTGCCCGTACCTCCGCTGAACACCCACTGCCTGAAAGCCTAAATCGACTCAATCATGAATTTGGCTTTAAGGACGAACTAAGTAGTGAATGGGCAGCGAGACCTCTTGAGTTATCTCGTGAAGACGGTAGGACGGTACTTTTACTCGAAGATCCTGGCGGTGAAATACTAGCGGGACTGCTCGTTGCGCCTATGGAGACCGCTCGGTTTTTGCGCTGGGCTATCAGGATAGTCGTCGCGCTTCGCAAGCTTCATCAAAGCGGGCTGATCCATAAGGACATAAAGCCTGCGCACATTTTAGTGAACTGCTTGGATGGACAAGTTCGCTTCACTGGCTTTGGGCTCGCCTCGCGCCTGGTCCGCCAACGGAAGGTATTAGAACCAGTAGAAACGATTGCTGGCACGCTCGCCTACATGGCGCCCGAGCAGACAGGCCGGATGAATCGATCAATTGATTCGCGCAGTGATCTTTACTCGCTCGGTGTCACGCTCTATCAAATGCTAACCGGCTCATTGCCATTCACCGCGTCCGATCCAATGGAGTGGGTGCACAGCCATATTGCTCGTAATCCAGCTGCACCGCGCCTACGGGTTGGAACCGTACCGGAGATGCTGTCGCGGATTGTCATGAAGTTGCTGGCTAAAACCGCGGAGGATCGTTACCAAACGGCCGCTGGTTTGGAGCAAGATCTGCGCCGGTGTCAAGACGAATGGCAACAACAGCAAAGTATTCATGAGTTTACGTTGGATGAATACGGTGCATCCGACCAGTTGCTGATTCCCGAAAAACTTTATGGCCGCGAAGACGATGTCGGCAGTCTACGCGTGGCTTTTGAGCGACTTGTCCGAAGTAGTATTCCGGAGTTTTTGTTGGTTTCCGGTTACTCAGGTATGGGCAAATCTTCAGTAGTATACGAACTTCAAAAATCCTTAATCCCCAACTACGGATTTTTCGCTGCTGGCAAGTTCGATCAGTATAAGCGAGACATCCCTTATTCAACAATTGCCCAAGCGTTCCAAAGCCTTATTCGCACGCTATTAGGTAAGAGTGACGCGGAACTGAAAATTTGGCGCGACTCACTTTTAAATGCACTAGGTGATAATGCAGGGCTCATTACCGATCTCATTCCTGAGCTAAAGCTAATAATTGGCGTGCCACCCGCGATACCGGAGCTCGAACCGCAACAGGCTCAACGTCGCTTCCTCTTTGTATTTAGAAGGTTTATAGGAGTATTCGCGCGACCGGAACACCCGCTTGTATTATTCCTCGATGACCTCCAGTGGCTGGACGCTGCGACTCTAAACTTGATTGAAGATCTGCTGACCAGCCCAGACATTCGCAATCTTATGTTGATTGGTGCGTATCGCAATAACGAGGTCGATGTAACTCACTCTTTGACGTCTAAACTTGAAGCAATACGCAGCACTGGTGTCAGGATCGATGAAATTGTTCTTGCGCCGCTTACCAGGTCGCACGTCGAGCAGTTGCTGATGGAATCATTGCGTAGCGATCTGAAAAGTATCGAGCCGTTGGCTGAGCTAGTGCTGACCAAGACGGCAGGTAACCCTTATTTCGTCATTCGGTTTCTACATGCATTGGTCGACGAGTCACTTCTGGTCTTTGATCATGATGCTCGGCGTTGGTGTTGGGACACGAATCGCATCCATGCCAAAGGCTATACCGATAACATTGTTGACTTGATGATCGGCAAGCTGACACGGTTACCAGGTGGGACACAACAGGCTCTGCATCAATTGGCTTGTTTGGGCAGCGTAGCCGAGGTTGCCGTCCTTTCGACAGTCCTGGATCTGCCTCCAACGAACGTTCATGCAGCGTTGGGGGAAGCGGTCAAGCAGGAGCTTATCGAGCGCCGGGGGGACCTATACGCATTCTCTCACGATCGTGTTCATGAGGCCGCGTATCTACTGACCTCCGAATCTGTGCGCGTTCAGACACACCTACGGATCGGCCGCCTGCTTGCAGTGCAAATCCCGGCTGAAAACCGCGAGGAAGCAATTTTCGAAATCGCTAGCCAATTCAATCGCGGCGCCCTCCTTATCACTGAGCGGGATGAGCGCGAGCAACTTGCGCAATTCAACCTTATAGCCGGCCAACGCGCCAAGGAGTCAACTGCATACGCCTCCGCACTAAACTATTTCTCCATTGGCATTCGGTCTCTAGACGAGGATTGCTGGGAGCATCAGCATGAATTGGCTTTCGCATTGGAGTCAGGTCGCGCGTTGTGTGAATTCCTGACAGGACAAATTTCGGTCGCGGAAGAGAGGCTGAAGAGGTTATTGGCTCATGCGAGAACGATGTGCGAACGCACGTTAATCGCCTGCCTACAAGTAGACGTCTATCTGGTACTCAATCAAAGTCATAGCGCCGTCGCTGTTTGCCTCGATTTCCTTCGCCATCTTGGCATCGATTGGTCACCTCACCCTACCAGCGATCAGGTGAGACGAGAATACAATCAGATATGGCCTACTCTCGGAGAGCGGAGCATTGAGGCGCTCATCGAGATGCCCCCGATGACTGACGAGAAGGCTCTGTCAACGATCGAAGCACTGACTACCCTTTTCTCTCCTGCTTTACATACAGATCCAAACCTTGCTTGCCTGACGATTTGCAAAGCGATCAACCTGAGCCTGGAGTACGGAAACGGCGACGCTTCGTGCGTGGCATACGCGAATATTCCCCGAATCGCCGGTCGCCTTTTCAATAACTATCAGGATGGATTCCGTTTCGGCGAGCTCGGATGCGAACTAGTTGAGCGGCGTAACCTAGAACGTTACAAAGCCCGCACGTATCTCTCTTACGCTCTATTCGTCGAGCGTTGGGCGCAACCTATTCGGTCTTGCGGTCTTCAGATGCAGCAGGCCTTCGAGGCGGCGATCAGGAGCGGTGACGTTGCGTTCGGCGCGTTCACTTGCAACAGCTTAGTCTCCAACCTGTTATTTATTGGTGAGTCGCTGGTTGAGGTGCAAAGTGAAGCCGAGCGTGGCTTGGCTCATGCCAGAAAGGTGAATTTTGGGCTGGTCATCGACTTTATCGAAAACCAGCTTGCGTTCATTCGAATGCTTCGCGGCGTGACACCCACCTTTGGTTATCTGGAGGATGCGAAGTTCGGTGAATCCCGTACTGAAAGCCGTCTGGATAAAAGCTCTCAACTGTACTCATGCTGGTATTGGACGCGGAAGTTGCAGGCGAGGTTTTTCGATGGCCAGTACGCAGAGGCCCTTGAGGCTGCCTCTCATGCACAAAAGCTGATCTGGACCTCCCATTCGTTTTTGGAGGAAGCCGAATGCTATTTCTATGAAGCGCTGGCACGAGCGGCTCTTTGCGACACTGCGTCACCTGCCGAGCGATCTCGACATCTGAAGATTATTGCAGAGCACCACGAAGAATTACGTGTATGGGAGAACCTTTGCGCAGAGAATTTCGCGAGCTATTCGGCGTTGATCAGAGCAGAAATTGCCCGCATAAAAGGTCGCAGGATGAATGCCGAGCATCTCTACGAGCAGGCAATAGAGTCGGCACAGAATAGCGGGTTCGTGCATATAGAAGCGTTGGCCAATGAGCTTGCATCTCGACATTACGAAGCGCGCGGCTTGACCAAAATTGCTCGACTTTACATGCAGGATGCCCGTTTCGGATATCGACGTTGGGGCGCCGACGGCAAGGCACGGCAGCTAGAGAAAAAGTATCCGTTCCTGAGGGTGGAGGATCTGACGACCAGCCCGACAACCACCACTGCAACTCATGTTGAACAACTCGATCTTGCGACTGTACTTAGGGTGTCCAAAGCTGTTTCAGGAGACATAGTTTTGGAGAAGTTAATTGATACCGTTATGCGCACGGCTATCGAGCAGGCAGGAGCTGAACGCGGTCTGTTAATTCTCTCGAACGAAGGGGATTATCGAATTGTCGCGCAGGCAAAAGCTGGCGACACTTCGACCCTGTTGCAACTGCGAGATGTACCAGTGAGCGCGAGCCTGCTACCCGAGTCGATTCTCTTCCACGTCTTACGTACAGGGGAGAGCGTGGTGATCGATGATGCGCTAGCGGAGGCTTCGTATGCCGCGGTCACCTACATCCGTGAACATCGCATCCGTTCGATTCTTTGCCTGCCACTGATGAACCACTCAAAGCTCACGGGGGCGTTGTATTTAGAAAACAGCCTGACAGCACGGGCATTCAGTGGCTCTCGTATCGCAGTGCTTAAACTGGTGGTTTCTCAGGCAGCTATATCGCTTGAAAACGCGCGCTTGTACCGCGAAATTGCTGAACGTGAAGCGAAAATTCGTCGCCTGGTAGACTCCAACATCATCGGAATTCTGTTCTGGACAATTGCGGGCGACATCATTGAGGCCAACGACGCTTTTCTTCAGATGGTGGGGTACGAGCGTGAGGACGTCAATTTTGGACGTGTCTGCTGGAAAGATCTGACGCCGCCAGAGTTTCGTGAGGTGAGTGAAAACTCTATGTTGGACGCCGTGCAGTCTGGCCGTGCCCAATCCTTCGAAAAGGAATACATCAGGAAAGATGGCAGCCGAGTGCCAGTTATCGTTGGCCTGGCAATGCTCGAAGCAAGTCGAATTGAGGGTGTGGCATTCGTAATGGACCTCACCGATCGGAAGAGAGCTGAAGAAAAAGTCCACGAGGGCGAGCGGCGCTATCGCGATGTTCAGAATGAGTTAGCTCATGCCAACCGGGTCGCGACTATGGGGCAGCTCGCTGCTTCAATAGCTCATGAGGTTAGTCAGCCCATTGCTGCAACTCTGATGAACGGTCACGCCGCACTACGTTGGCTGAAGGCGCAACCACCAGAGATTGGTGAGGCAGAGCAGGTACTTATTCGTCTGGTCACCGATGCAAATCGAGCAGCTGACGTTTTAGATCGAATTCGGTCTCATATCCGAAAAACCCCACCGCAAAAATCGTCAGTGGATATAAATGCTTTGATTCGCGAGATGGTGGATTTTACTCATGGCGAAGCGACTAAAGGGGAGGTTACGGTCGACATTGCACTGGCTCTAGAATTGCCACATGTGGCGGCTGATCGAGTTGAACTGCAGCAAGTCTTGCTCAACCTAATAGTCAATGCAATTGAGGCGATGAGAGCGGTCACTGATGGCGTGCGACAATTGCATATCAGTACGTCACAGGATGAAACTGGTGGCATTCTTGTTCAGGTATCTGACTCAGGACCAGGTTTTTCTACGGAGCGAGCCGAGCAAGTATTCACTGCTTTTTTCACCACTAAAGACACAGGTCTAGGAATGGGGCTGTCCATTTGTCGCTCAATTATCGAAGGACTAGGTGGCAAACTGTGGGGAAGTGGAAATCGCCCACGCGGGGCGATTGTCCAGTTCACCATACCCAATGAACAGCACAAACTCCAAGGTGACCGAAATTAAAATTAACTAGCTCTTAGTATCAAATTCAAATCTGATGCCAGATGAAAGATTTGATACTAACCTAGAAGGGCAACTTCTATGTGGTAAAAAAGTTGCTCTGGATCAAAGGGTTTAGTTAAGCACGCAATAAATTTAGGAGTATGAGCGTTCAGGTGGGGCGCGGCAGCTGGGTGAGCGGTGATGAAGATGGTGGGGATGCAAAAACCCATCGTGAGCAATCGTGTATGCATCTCGACTCCGTTCATACCCGGCATCTGGATATCGGAAATCAAGCATTGAGTTTCAGCCAAGTCGCTCGAGTTCAAAAAATCTAACGCGCAACTATAGGTTTGGGGTTTATAGCCGCAAGATCTTAATAAGCTTTTTAGAGCATCACGAACATCTTTGTCATCATCGACTACAGCAACGATTGCCGCACACGCTTTATTATTTGGTGTCATTTTATCTTCTCGAGATATCACCTCTTATTTCTACCAAGATACCCGGTCTGGAGATTTAGAGAATCATATCTCCGTATAGCTTTTAAAGGTTTAAGTGTTTTTAGCTCACTGATAGTCATTCACATTTGTACTGCTAGGCATTGAAACGCTTTTAAAGATTGTCTTTGAGGTCAAGGTGAATCACCCCCGAATTTCATAGACGCCTCTGAGCCTTAAATTGAGGCCAAGTAGGAGTTGCCAAGAGCAACCCGATCTACCCCGAAGAATTCAAAATCCATGCGGTCAATCAAGTGACCGAACAGAAGCCGCCTGTCGACTGATGTAGCGCCCCGTCTCGACGTGTCGACGCATAAGAGCTTCGTTGGCGCATGGAAATCCTGGCGTTAAGGGCTATCGCGTCCGCTTAAAAATACGCGGACACCATCGCCCTTAATGCTGGAGTTCGGAAGGTGACTTGGCCGGACGCTTACCGCAATTGAGCTCCGCTACCAACATGTGTTGGCTAGTTATTTGTCATGACAACGCCGCATTCGGCCCTTCGCCGCAAGACCCATTACTTCTCCCGTGCCGAGAGGTCTTGTAGTTTTCTTGCTGGCTTTCCGATGCTTATCTACTCTTGCCAGGCCGTTTAGCCATGACCTGGATTGAGCAACTTTTCATACTTTTGCTCAGATCGATCACCCTAATGCCTGAGGCTTCTATACCCGGGTATGGTATCGAGCGCGCTCGCCCCGATGCAGACTATTTCTCCGGGCGACACACCACTCTCAAACCGAAGGTGGAGTGTTCGCCGAACCAGGTAATAGGAGAATGATCATGACGACGCATCTGAACCACAGCGCCCCAAAGGCTGAAACCAATGATCAGCAGGGATCGGGTTTCGAAGAGCTGGTGCCTTCGCGTTATGCCGTGCGGGTCGGCGAGATCGACGTGCTGGTGATCAGCGACGGCGTGCTGCCGCTGCCGACCTCGACCATGTCCACCAACGCCGACCCGGCCGCCCGCGCGGCGTGGTTCAAGGACATGTTCCTGGGGCCGGACGCGTTCGACTGGGCGTTGAACGTGCTGGTGGTGCGCAGCGGCGAGCAGGTGATCCTGGTCGATGCCGGCCTGGGCGGGCAGTTCCCCGGTTTCCCGCGGGCCGGGCAGTTCCCCAAGCGACTGGCGGGTGCCGGTATCGAACTGGAGGCGGTGACCGACGTCATCATTACCCACATGCACATGGACCACATCGGTGGGCTGCTGGTGGATGAAGTGAAGAACCGTCTGCGTCCGGACGTGCGCATCCATGTGGCCGCGACTGAAGTCGCGTTCTGGGAATCACCGGATTTCACCCAGACTGAAATGCCGTCGCCTGTGCCGGATGTACTGCGGTCGACTGCCAACGAGTTCATGGCTATTTATGGCGACAAGGTGCGCACGTTCGAAAATGAATACGAAGTAGCGCCGGGTGTGGTTGCCAAGCTGACTGGCGGTCACACGCCGGGGCATTGTGTGGTGTATGTGAACTCGGGTGGCGAGCGGTTGACCTTTGCTGGGGACGCGCTGTTTCCGGTGGCGTTCGAGCATCCGGATTGGCATAACGGGTTTGAACATGATCCCGAGGAGTCAGTACGGGTTCGAGTTCGTTTGATGCAAGAGGCAGCGTCGAGCGGGGAGTTGTTTGTAGCGACGCACTTGCCGTTTCCTTCGGTTGGGCGGGTGAAGGTAGATGGGGATGCGTTTCGGTGGGTGGCGGCATTTTGGGATTTTTGATGGCTCGGTGGAGCTCGGCCAAATTTAGAGTGGGCCGCTGTCACCTCGACAATGATGTCGTCCTACTCTCCGTCTAGCCAGTAGGCTCACACAGTTGAATTGCACAAGAATCTTCATTTGTCGTGAGTGCGGTGACCAGCATGCAATCGAGACTGAGCCGCACCGGAATCGGGATTGAGCTGGCAAATGAGGCGGGGCAGTTGATTCTCGAGATTCAACAGGGCTCGAGGCGTGTGTTATATACGGTCAGCCAGTTCGATTCCACCCTACAATTGAATTGACCACAAACCTGTAGGAGCGAGCTTGGTCGCGATGGAGGCCAACGATAACGCGGGGTGTCAGGCATCCAACGTAAAAGTTAACCATCGTGAGCAAGCCACGCTCCCACAGGGGTTGCAGCCCAGCCCCAACCAGGGTGTGGTCAGAGTGCTGCGAGGAACTTGTCCACCACCTGACTCTTGTTCTGGTCGCCACCCTTCTGCTCTTTCTCCTGCTCGACGATTTCCGCTTTTTCCTGCATGCGCCGGGCGACTTCCTCGCCGATAGCCTTTTGTCTCTCCGGCGGCATCTCGTCGACTTGTTCCTGAGTCAGGCCCATCTCTTCCAGTATCGCGTCGTGGATGCGCTGTTCCGGGGTCTTGCTCATGTATTCCTTGAATTCGGAAGTGGCCGAACCTACGCCATTGACGGCCTCCGCCACGCCTTCAGGCAATGGCGCATAGACCGCTTGCAGATTCACACGGGTCTTAGCGAATGCTTCGTCAACGTTGTCGCTGATCTTGGTAGCCTCGCTGACCTGCTGCGTAGTCTGCCCCGTAGCGGATTCCTGAACCTGTGTAGTGATCTGGGGGTCCTGCGCCTGCACGCTGTTTTGCAGAGCCTGGGTTATGACGCTTTGCAGTCCGGCAGCAGCCTCGGCAGTGGCGTCTTCGCCGGGACGCTTGGGAAGCGGCATGACCAGATTTTGTTTGGCACTGACCAACATGATGAAGTCCTTTTGGATGATTTCGGAGCAGGACTTCTTGCAAAGACTGCACCTATAATAAAAACTTTATTTAAATCAATTGATTAAATATTAAAAGACAGCCTTTCCACCGCGCAATGGGCAAATCTATGCCGACGAACGGCAAAGGTTTGCGGGCGCAGGGAAGGTCGATACCGCACTGTTTCAGAAATCCGGATTGGTGTGTCAATCGCTTGGTCGACAGCTTAGGCCAGGGTAAATCTGGGCCAGGCGACATAGGCCCTTGGGGATCGCCATTTGAAGTTGAAGGATGCCCGTCTTCTGGGTAAAGCCGCGCTCGCTGAGTGCCAAGCGATGCGGGCGCTGAAACTCCGAATCTTTGCGTACAAGCGCCGTGAATGCGTAGCTATACGCTGAGTTAAGTTCGGTGGCTAGCCGGTGCATCCTTTGTTCCACTCGGGCGCGGGCCGAGGGCCCGGTGGGCTGTTTCGCAGAACATCCACTCGGCCCTCCGACGGTGCAGGTCAAATCATAAGCAAAAAGAGAGTCGACCTTCGAGCCGACTTGCCGGGAAGGTATGCTTCTATGTAGGAGCAAACATGCTGGCTTCTAGAGTGGGTTGGACTGTCCACAGAGTGTGCTGGTCCTGCCCACTCGATAACTGTCCCATCATGCTGCATGCTTCCCTGCTGGCCAATGCCGAGATATTGCCGCAGGCCAGACAAGGGAGCTACTTTTTCAACAGAATCGGCCGATTTCTGCCTGTCACGAGGGGCAGAGAACGGCCAGAAGCGGCCGGTGGAAAGGCTTATTGCGAACGCTACCCCTTAGGTATCGCAATGGAAATGCATCGCAAGCTAGGTTCAGCAATAGAAGCTTTTGGTCGCTGGGATCAGCCTTGGCTGTTTTATGAGTCCGTTTCAGCTACGCCATCTTTCGACGCAAATGACCGCGAAGGATTACAGCTAGTATGGGGACAGCAATAGAGGCTGGAGATTGGCTCGAGAGCAGTGGTATTGCTGATGGCTGCTCGCTCGCAGATGCTCGACTTGCATCCAGATTCCCATGGCTTTCGACCAGGGACCGGCGTCAACTTGTTAGCGGCAACATGCCATAAGATGTCAAAAGCATGCCGCTAGCGTGGCGCTCGAATAAAGGGACATCAAGTCGCTTTTCGAGATCAAGGATAGATCGGGTAATGACGGATTGTGCCCGCAACAAAAACTCGCAGGCCCGGGAAATGCTGCCATGTTCGGCTACTCGCACAAAAGAGCGTATGTGCATAAGGGCGGGTAGTGACAACGCAGGCATTTCGATTACCAGTAAGTACGAGTTGAGCTGCTCTAGCGCAGATCACAATGAAAAAAGTATACCACCCTCAAGTGAGCGCATTACTTCTACAGAATTCAGACAATCTGCAAGGACCGACTTTTTCAACAGAATCGACCAAAAAGTAGTCGTTGGTAAAATATTGCGCGGTATTAGTCGAGTCGGAGCATTACGGTACAGGGTGATTCTCCATGCCGAATCCCCTCCGCAGCGCCTAGTCGTTGACAACCATTGGTCTGATAACTCGCTTAGAAGATTCCATGCTCAATACGAGTCAGGACGTCCATGACCAAAATGAATCCCTTTGGCGTTGCCACAAAGTCGCAGGGCTTGTGCATGTCGAGGCTTCGAATTCGGCCGCTGAACCACTCTAAAGCTCGCTTATCAGAACCTAGGATTACGCGGGCTCGAGCCAGGACTTGGATGCGCCGTGAAGCAAACCACCAATGCCGTAGGCTGAAGCAGCCTGCAGTGACTAGCGTCGCATGCCCCAATATCTGTATTCGGTTTGGGGGGGCATTATCTTCTGAGTGCCAGGCCGGTTCGATCAAGGAAACAAAAGTGTGTTTATTGCTTTCCTCGGATGCGTTCGGTGATAGGGGGGCGCAGAAGAAAGGTTCAATTGAAGGCCAGGTTGTAAGGGTAGGTGAAGGAGCTTTAGGGGCCCCGACCAGCCTTGCAATCTCTCGCTGTATCATGACTTCGAAATCTTCAGCTCGCCCCAAGTCTTCTGCCCTAGAGCAGTGCCTCAGCAGCTGCTTGGCCTCCCATCGAACAGCGTCGGGTAAAGAGTTGTCTTTGGAGATCCTCTCCAGAAAATCGCCTGTCTCCATCACACTGCGTGTTCGTTCATGAGCTTTGGTCACGATGGGTGAACCTTACTCAGCGCTAATGCAGATAGTTTTGTGAGGATGTCCGCCGCTCTCCCGACAAGCATGAGTTCATTAGGCTCTCCCAGGCTTACATCTACCGTATTGATGTGAATGACTTTTGCGCCTGCGGATAGCGCAATGCCGGGAAGGTCCGCTGCCGGAGTAACGGTCCCAGACGTACCTATAGAAATGAATACATCGCAACTTTGAACAAGCAACAAGGCTGATTTCCATACCCCCGTAGGCAAATCCTCCCCATACCAAACCACTCCAGGGCGCAATTTGCCGTTACACCTCTTGCAGCGGGGTGGTTCGATCAGTGCACCTTCATCTGGGATTGAGAGATCATCCGAAGTTAACTCTGACTGCCGATGACACGCAAAGCATTTAGGGGTAGTCAAGCTGCCATGGAGATGAAGTACATCTTTTGATCCAGCCCGCTCATGAAGGTCATCTATATTCTGGGTAATGACAGAGACTTCGCGACCTAATCCAGCCAGTGAAGGCAATGCCAAATGCGCTGCATTGGGTTGCGCGAGGAGAACCTTTCGCCGTCGCCAGAGATACCATCCCCAGACCAGCTTTGGATTTTCTCGATAGGCGTTGGCTGTCTCTAATGTTCGTGGATCAAGACCTGACCACAAGCCCGTTAGGTTGTGCTGATAGGTGGGGATCCCACTGGCCTCGGAAATACCTGCGCCCGAAAAACAGACCACCCTGCTAGCATTCAGCAATAGTTCGGCAGCTCGATCCAAGTTATCCATAAGCGATCCTTTGACTAGGGCGGAGGAAACTCCAACACCCCAACGGGTGCAAGGTCATCCCGCAAGGGTCAAGCCAAACCCGCGTAGAGGTGTAGTTCCTGCTCATTTAACACACGATTGCTATTTCGCGGAGTGTGATGACGAAGGCGGTCTTGAGAGAACCAAACCTGGCGCGTTTTCTTTCTGCGGAGATCCAAATCGCCAAACTTATATCTGCCCACTGAGGTCTCGTAGACCATCGTAGACTGTTCAACTGTGGCGCCTCTGAAGCAGATGATCTGCACCAGATCCTCCAAACTCCAAACATCCCGGCCCGTGACACTGGGAGGACACAGCATTTGAACACCTCCAACGGCAACATCTGAGGCGAATTCGAGGTAGTACCGGAGTTCATAGGCGCAGCGAACAATTGCCATTCGGTCCTGTTTGCCGGTATGGGCCGAAGTGATAGTTATAAGAAAGCAAAGGCCTTCCACCTCACAGCGCGATTTCGCATGAACTGCGCGTGTCGCGGAATCAAGCACGTAAATCACCTATTACACCCTTTTGAAAGCGCCGACTCGTATTCATACGGCTTGGGTTGAGATGTCCAGCGCGGAGAACCATCGCGAACACCTGAGGTTGTGGCGTTACGACAAACCTTTGCCGTACCAACGGAGGGAACAAACCGAAAAATTCCAGGTACTCCAATCCGGTACCGATGAAAAACTAATCGATAAATACGGATTATAGTCCGTGGCTGGATCGTCCGCAAACCCACGATATTTCGTCCTCATTAATTTGTGGGGCGCATATGGACAGTCTGGCGAAGAGTTTGGGCAAAAATATTAGAGAGGCTAGGAAGGCAAGTGGACACTCCCAAGACGTTCTTGCGTTGCTTTGTAAGCTAGATCGAAGTTACATGGGAAGAATAGAACGGGGAGAGGTCAACATTACTGTTGAGAAGTTATACCAGATAGCCGAATGCTTAGGGTGCGCCCCATCATCGTTGCTACCTGCACCGGAAACACTACCAAAGTCATTACTTTGTGACTAATTTCCAAACGTGCGCGCGCTCGTTAAAGTATTACGTGTTAGTAAGCGGGTTAGTGATCGCAGCTTAACCTGCGGCGCTTGGGCTGACTCCAATAATTAATGGTCTTGGTCCAACCCGCTCAACAGCGTTAGTCGAGTCAGACCAACTATAACGTCCGGGCTTTTCCCGGTATTACGCGAACAAACTATTGATGTAAAGTGTTCTGATGAGTCATCAGACGTTATTAAAATCAACCATCTGAAAAATGTTTTTTACCGATTCCGATTATTTTGTTAGAGATGCCCTCGGTTAGTTCTTTTATCTGCGTTTTCAATGTATGGTTTTCGTGCTCTAGTGAAACTATCTTGGTGAGTGCAAGTTCGTAATCATTTTTCAGGACTTCCAGTTTATCTTTGATAGCTTGTTTTTGAGCCCGTTGCTTGAAAGCTATTTGTTGATGAGTCGGCTTTATGATTTCATTACTGGTGGCCGCAGCTTGAATTTCTTCGATAAGCTGTGCATGCTCTGGCCGGCTTTTTTTTATTGTACCGCGTTTACGACCAGCTTCTAAGGCAACTGTGTCGTTGTTAATAGCATACCCTTTAGAGATATTAGTTGGCTTCCCAGCGATCAAACGCTGTAGGGCTGCACGGTAATCATCAACGGCGCTCAAAGTAAGCTCTCCAATTTATCACGGAGTCCTCGTTTATCAAGTTTTTTATACAAGGCTGAAATTTCTAAATCCAGTTGTTGATGAAGAGGATTTTCGGGAGGAAACAGGGCCTGTTCACGACTCAGGTTGGTTATTCCTCGCTTAATGTTCCTTAAGGTACGATCCTCATCTAGAATTGCCTTTTCGCAATCGATGCACGCAAATATGCTTGTAAACGAGATTTTGTCGCAGTGCTCTAGGTTTGTACACCCCCCGATTGGACTAGCTTTATAAACCATTTCACCAAGTGCAAACTTTCTTTCCGTCAGTGCTCTATCCGTAGTGATGATTAACGGTACACCTTTGTCTCGTGCGACTTGGATACGGTTTCCTTCGCCGCCCCACAGTCGGCTGGTACTGTTTATAACGTTTCCTTCATATTGGATGAACTCTGCTATACGGCGCTCGTGTTCTAATTCTTCCATCCAGTTATGGCAATCTTCTGTTTGTAAGAAATTTACAGCAAATGCGCTGTCTTTACGGTAATATGACGCCATTGCTTCCGTAAGTTGCTTAAACTGGAGTGCACTTGATCCAAGTGACAACATCCCGGAGCGAGCCCCGTAAACTGCGAGTGAGCGACGGCACTGATGAGTAGCCAGAGGCCAAGTATCACCGATTTTTACGGTTGCATCGTCTCTCCAATTGCGAAACCCGTCAAACATCTCCAGTTCTCGAATATCCTCTTCCCTAATACAAAGTGCTGGAAAAATAGCAAGTAATGGTCTACGGGTTGAGTCTGGGATACTCCCGGCGACGGGGGCGCTTTCAAAGTGCCAAGTATGTTTGTTTGAAGATCCGCTTTTCTTCTGCCTGGCTATCTTTCCTACGAATAGAGGAAATTGACTCTTGTTAGTATCATCCCACCCGCATTTCAATGCAGCTATTCTACCAACTGCAACAGCTGCGGCTACTCCTTTTTCAACGATCTCATGAGTAATCCAAAAGGTCGCAGTGTGATTTCGAGCTGAAATCTTAGATGTAAATCCCTGAAGGATCTTAAAAGAACCGTCTCCAACATTTATCGATGTGTATGCATCTGCCGGAAGAAAATTCGCTTCATTGTCTCTCATTCCCGAGAATAGATGAATCCAATACTTTGCAGCGGCTTGTATTTGTCCAAGATAAGTGCTTAGCAACTTCCAGTTTGAGATTGATGACTTTTCGAAAAAGTCGGTCAGACCAACCTCGGCTAAAGCATTTGCCCAAGTGACCGACTTTTTATACATGTAACTCTTTAATTGTGGAACTCCAAATAAGGCGTCATCGGCTCTTCTTTCATATAATTCGCATATGGCGTGGCTGTTTGAGTTAAAAGTGTCTAGCATCTCTCCAAGTGAGCAAATAAGAGTGCTATAAATTCGTGAAGGAATTAACTTGGTTTGTAGCGGCTCATGGAATTTCGCTTTGGGATATCGGTCATAAATATTTTCGAGATTTGCCATTAGCTCGTAGCTGGACGGCGCAATTTCAAATTCTGTGTGTTTAGCACGTATTTTAAAAAGGTCTCTAAGAACGGCGAGCATTGGCTTCATGCTTGATGGTGTAAGCATGGAAAAGCTGGACACAATCCAAGTGTGACTTCGAGGTTCGTTAAATAGCTCAGTCAGGGATACTTGGTTGTTGAATGCCAGGGATGCTAAGCTTCTAAGGTAACTTAATCTGATGGAGTTAAATTTTCTAGGTTTACCAGATAAGTAAAGTCTTGCGAGTTGAGCTACTTTCATCTCGCGGATGATTTTTACAGCCAGGTCTGCCGTCGGGCATTCGCACCATGATTCGAAATTATATACGTGTTTATTTCTAGCATCATACATCCGGACATCCCAGATGTTGTGTTTGAAAATGGATACTACCGACCCGTCCAGTCCGCGGGACACTACAAAATCATCCTCCGGAGATAGATAAGAATTGAGGCGAGAGTAGTGCTTGGAAGGAGGGGCAGTATCGCGCTTGATTTTGGTGTCCATTGATTTTTTCACACCACCGCTCCTACATATACCATTGTATCTAAGTGAATTGCCCAGAATGGGTCCATATCTCCAGTCTCTACTTCATCGGCTATGCGGTCGATGGATTTTTTTAGTGCGCCACTTTGCTCAGAAATAGCAGTTAAAATTTCATCAATTCGATGAACTGTAGGACCGAATTTATTCTGCCAGTGAGTATGGTTGTGTTGACCTTTTGTCTGTTGGATAATGTATCGAAGCGACAGAAGTCTACGGATATCTTCTTCGTCTGCATGAACTGCATAAAAATAACAAAATAAACATGTTTCGGGATCTCGGCAGTTTGGCTGTGGTGCCTCCGCGGTGAATCCAGACGCTCGCCGTGGTTTGAACGCAGACTCATTATCACAATTACCTACACCTGTAATTTTGCTCGGGAACTTTTCATTTGTTATACGCACTGGGATCAGATCTATATGGCGCGTGCGTGCTATCGCTGCGCTATGGATCGCGTTGAAAAGTTCCGATACTTGGCTGGCGAACTCGTCTAAAGCAGGCCGAGCGTAGCTTTTTTTCAAAGTTTGCGGGGTGTTGCCAAGTTTCTCTGAGGTTATGATTGTATCGCCACCGCTACTTGTCAGGTATTGATAGCTGACGTTTTTCCTCCATTGTATTGGTGGGACCCAAGTCGTTCCAGGATGACATCTCTTAAAAACACGGCGGAGAGTATGAAAGGCACTCGTACCAATGTACCCGATGGTTTTTGATCCTTTCGGAAGGATCGGGAAGACAAGTTTGCATTCTTGGCCATTTAAAACCCATTCGCGTAGTTCAAGAATTTTTTTAAAAACCGGGGTAAATCGAGCTCCGAACTCAGGAGCTACATTCTTTCCATCTGCTCTAGGCTTTGCCCCATAAAATCGATGACCTTGTGTGCTTGGTACGACTTCAGAACTATCAATATCAAGGTCCTGTGCGACGCTTAAGTTGCAGCCTGTTGCGGCGATAAATGATAGTATTGCGGCTGTCATGGCATGGTTTGCTATTTGGGACCGCAGGCTACACCTGAGATTCGAATTGCTCTCGACATGCCTTCTCTTAGTGCTTTCATAGTTTGAGGCAATATGAAAAAGCTCCCACTTTGGGCCTGACAATTCAAAGTGAGACTTTATTTCCTCCCACGTGGGAAATGTTGGCGAATTATCCAATGTTTGAATAATGCTAATTCTAGCATTTTTTGACTTTTCGCTTCCTTGAAACATTGTGTATAGGAAGTAAGGTTCGCTTCCTGGTGACACAAGTCGCATCGGGAACTCGCCACCGTCCACCAGCACCCGATGTGCTTCCTCAATGAAATTTACCAGTGTCGCGAAAGTTCTAGCTTGTACATCTGCGCTTGGGCGGTTTAAATTTATATGTTCTCCTCCGTCCGATTGAGAAATGATGGGTGCCAATATTGTTATTTCTTTTTCATGCAGTCCTGATGCAACGGACACTACTTGACGTGCAGCAACTTGAAGTCCAGATGCAGTAACTGCCTTGATGGAGCTCCCCCTTATTCCAGAAGAATTTATCCTATCTAGTAGGTGTAAACTATAATTGATGTATGCTTCAGTCATTGAGTTGATGTCGGCAAAAGAAAATTTTTGTTCCTGAGCATCCAACCAATCAAAGAAGCATTTGATGGTGGCGTGAAACCCTATGGCAGAAGCGAAGCGTTGCATTGATCTAGCAATTTCAATTAAGTCAGAAACTACCCTAAGTCGGTTGGCGGAAAATGATTTTAGGTCGACTCTCACCCCAGTGTACTCAGTGTACTTATTAATTTTTGCCCTTTTAGCTCGCACTTCATAACAGAGTGAGCCGAAGTCAAGATAGCGTTTTCCGTTAGTCGCAATATTTTCGCAAGCGATGACGACTGAACTTGCATGAATCGCTTCAATGTTCTTATCGTTAAAATTAATGATTGAAATGGGTCGAGCTATTAGATTCTGACTCATTTGTTTGCCGGCGCATAAATTTGTTGAGTATTAATGTGTATGAACAGTTTTTGCTCAAACTTTGTTTGAATATGTACTTTCCATTCCAGTCGGGACTTGTAGTTTAGGTATTGCAAGGTTGTCATTTTATCTCGATGCCCCATACGTTGCTGGACATAATCTAATGCGGCCGTGACTGAAGAGTTCCCTAGGTTGTGAAGTTGGCTTTCGAGTAGATTCATGCCGAATGTTGCTCTAAGATCGTGAAAGGTAAAATTTTGGAACTCTGGATTCTCAAGGCGGATGCGTGGGGACAGTATTTCTCTTATATGCTGACGTAGTGCGGCACCATCTTGAATAGATGTTGATTGCGCCCTATCAGCCATCCCTGCTTTCATGCTTACTTCATTTTTGCGTCGATCGAATAGTTCTTTTTTGCTGGTGTAATATGGTGTTCCACTTTTACTTAAGAAGAGATAATTGTCCTCTGTGTTTCCATAAAACGAGCGTTTACGGCGTTTTATTGCTTCGGCGCTCTGGCTATAAATCAACATGTCTTTTACAAGCCAGCCGGGTACCAGCAATGTCATCCGGTTTCCCCGTTTTGTATCAATAGGTGTTCCCGAACCTACTTGTAGCCGTAAATAGCCATTTTTATCTAGTTTCCCTTGAATGCTTTTTGTTCTAATAGTTCCAACGGTTTGCGCGCGAGCGCCTGTAAATAGAGCAAAGTAGAACATAAGCTGATATTCTCGAGAAGATGCCAGCAATGACTTGAGGACGGCACTTTGCTCGGGAAATGTAAGTGGACGTAGCGATCCACCGTCCACAATGTATTCGGGTTGTAATTGCGGCTTAGGCGTTCGAATTGCAAGGTTGTGTGACCTGATCTTTATTATGGACTCTGTGCCAAATTTTGATGTTATGTTCAGGGTTTTGAAGCTGTCTTCAAATGGATAGTTTTGAAGTTCGATTTCATTTATTAACTTCCAGTCAATTATGCTGCGGTAGAAATTTACCACTGCATTAATCCTAGCACTTGCAGTGCTTGGTGCTAGATCTCCAATGTCTCGCAGTCTAACTAGATGTTGTTTGTAGCGGAAAGTGGCTTTTAAGCGATTATTCTTTGGGAGATGCAGATAATCTAATTCTTCATTCTCAAGGAAGCGTAGATAGTCAAGAAGATGGTCAGCTATAGTTCTATGTGTTCTTGATTCGTAGCTGCCTTCATTCTCTAGTTTAGTTGTTAGGTATAGATTTCCGATTCTCCACGGCTCACCGTTGCCTTGAATGATTACTGGGAAGTTTGGGTAGTAACCGGTGTTAGCTTCTGCCGTTTTATATTCTGGTAATCGATGAGATGTTCCTGCTGCTGTCGAAGACGTTGCGAGGTTGACGGTAAGCATTCGAAATTCTCGGATGAGAACACGTCGCGCTTTGGAGGTGTAGCGCTCCTGCCCATTGTTAATTTTGGTGTTCCTACGCGACATGAATTTTGGACTCCAGTAGTACCATGTCCATATTTGAATACATACGGATATTGACGTCGATGCTACAACATTCGGATTGAAATCGGCGATCCAGTCACGAAAAAGGCCATCGTCGTTGATCCGGGCGGCAATCATGAGTTGATCCTCACTCGCCTCGATGCCCTCGGTCTGAAGGTGGTCAGCATCATTCATACCCACGCGCACCTTGATCACTTCCTGGCCTCCGGTCAGTTGAAGGAGAAAACCGGCGCCACGCTCCACTTGCACAAGGAGGATCAATTCCTCTGGGACAATCTGGAGATGC
>RCUP01000256.1_pt1 | contig 45817 bp, 40 predicted proteins | sample 2166341 | NCBI WGS metagenome assembly RCUP01 (sample SAMN09932325, study PRJNA488358) | compost metagenome | isolation source: compost soil in succinonitrile-enriched | place: Germany: Experimental Botanical Garden | reverse complement strand
GTGCTGACGCTTGAAGTCGACGGGGCCGCCGCGCCCGCGCCGGCTGCGGCGGCACCCGCACCGGCCGCAGCTGCTGCGCCAGCGCCCAAGGCGGCCGCACCGGCCCCTGCCGCGGCAGCGTCCGTGGTGGTGTCCAGCTACGGCGGCAAGGTCGATGTCGAGTGCGACGTGGTCGTGCTGGGCGCCGGCCCCGGCGGCTACTCGGCCGCCTTCCGCGCGGCCGACCTCGGCCTGAAGGTCGTGCTGATCGAACGCTACGCCACGCTCGGCGGCGTGTGCCTGAACGTCGGCTGCATTCCCTCGAAGGCGCTGCTGCACGTGGCTTCCGTCATGGACGAGGTGAAGCACTTCGCCGACCTGGGCGTGAGCTTCGCCGCGCCCACGGTCGACCGCGCCAAGCTGCTCGGCCACAAGAACAAGGTGGTGGGCAAGCTCACCGGCGGCCTCACGGCCATGGCCAAGATGCGCAAGGTGACGGTGCTGCGCGGCGTGGGCAACTTCATCGACCCGTACCACCTGGAAGTCGAAGAGACCTCCGGCACGAGCTGGGACACCACGGGCAAGAAGCAGACCGTCAAGTTCCGCAACGCGATCATCGCGGCCGGCTCGCAGTCGGTGAGCCTGCCCTTCATGCCGAAGGACCCGCGCGTGGTCGACTCGACCGGCGCGCTCGAGATGGGCACCGACCCCAAGCGCATGCTGGTGCTGGGCGGCGGCATCATCGGCCTCGAAATGGGCACGGTGTATTCGACGCTGGGTGCGCGCCTCGATGTGGTCGAGATGCTCGACGGCCTGATGCAGGGCGCCGACCGCGACCTCGTGAAGGTCTGGCAGAAGATGAACGCGCCGCGCTTCGACAACATCATGCTCAAGACCAAGACGGTCGGCGCCGAAGCCACGAAGGAAGGCATCAAGGTCACCTTCGAGGGCGAGAACGCGCCGAAGGAACCGCAGGTGTACGACCTCGTGCTGCAGGCCGTGGGCCGCAGCCCGAACGGCAAGAAGATCGGCGCCGAGAAGGCCGGCATCACGGTGAGCGACCGCGGCTTCATTCCGGTCGACATCCAGATGCGCACCAACGTGCCGCACATCTTCGCCATCGGCGACATCGTGGGCCAGCCCATGCTGGCGCACAAGGCGGTGCACGAGGCGCACGTGGCGGCCGAAGTGATCGCCGGCGAGCAGAAGGGCGACAAGGAGCTGTCCAGCGCCGCCTTCAACGCCCGCGTGATCCCCAGCGTGGCCTACACCGACCCCGAAGTGGCATGGGTCGGTCTCACGGAAGACCAGGCCAAGGCCGAAGGCATCAAGGTCAAGAAGGGCCACTTCCCGTGGACCGCATCGGGCCGCGCCATCGCCAACGGCCGCGACGAAGGCTTCACCAAGCTGCTGTTCGACGCCGAGACGCACCGCATCCTGGGTGGCGGCATCGTCGGCACGCATGCCGGCGACATGATCGGCGAGATCGCGCTGGCCATCGAGATGGGCGCGGACGAGATCGACATCGGCAAGACCATCCATCCGCACCCGACGCTGGGCGAAAGCATCGGCATGGCGGCGGAAGTGGCGCACGGCACCTGCACGGACCTGCCGCCGGCGAAGAAGGCGGCCTGATCGAGAGGCGCGACGGCGCCTGTCGAGCGCCCACAAAAAATCCCGCCGCGGCGGGATTTTTTTCGTCCGGGATTCGGGGAAATCGAATCAGTCGCTGGCGGTGCCCATGGCCGCCGCCTTGACCTCGTCGCCCTGGCCGCTGAGCACGCGGCGGGCGCCGTCGAAGCGGCGCTGCCAGTAGCTGCCGTTCATGTCTTCGACACGGACCTGGGCGCCGGAGCGGGGGGAGTGGATGAACTTGCCTTCGCCGACGTAGATGCCGACGTGGCTGAAGGTGCGGCGCATGGTGTTGAAGAACACGAGGTCGCCGGGCTTGAGCTGGCTGCGGTCGATCTTCTCGGTGGCGGCGGCCTGTTCTTCGGCGCGGCGCGGGAGCACGTGGCCCACCGTCTGGTTGTACATGGCGCGGACGAAGCCGCTGCAGTCGAAGCCGGATTCGGCGGTGTTGCCGCCACGGCGGTAAGGAACGCCGAGGAAACCGATGGCGGTCACGACGAGGTCGGACGTGCGCTCTGCGACGGTCTGGCGAACCTGATGGAACTGGCCGACCAGGCCGCGTTCGGCAAGGATTCGGTCCATCTCATCCGATCGATCCTGTTGAGGGGGGGCGGCGTGGACGGCCACGGCGAACAGGAGGGATACGGGTAGGACGAAAAAACGCATGGCGCGTAGGATATTGATGACGCGCAGTTATGTCAATTTAATCTGAATTGTTGAATGTGTGCGTAAACCATTGATTTACATGTGTTTTTTCGATCCGGCGGAAGAAAAAATGTAACGGTGAACGTTTATGCGGCATAAGGATTCGAATGTAAACATCTCGGCTGATATGACTTCGAAGTCTTAAAAGTCGATATGTGCATTCCATTTGTTGTCAAGACGGCCTCAAATTCAGGAAATCTTCATGAACTTGCGAAATTTCTCCTTTCGTCGCTCCCTGGGAAGCCTCGTGGTGCTCGCCGGTTGCGGCTTGGCTGGCGCGGCCATGGCGCAAGTGCGTGCCGAAACCGTCGCCTCCGGTCTTGAGAACCCCTGGGGCGTGGCCTTCCTGCCGGAGGGCCGTTTCGTGGTCACCGAGAAGCCCGGCCGCCTGCGGCTGGTGGCGGCCGACGGCAAGCTGGGCGCGCCGATCCAGGGCCTGCCGCCCATCGCAGCGGGCGGGCAGGGCGGGTTGCTCGACGTGCTGGCTGACAGCGGCTTCGCGCAGAACCGCACCCTGTACTTCTGCTATTCGGAGCCCGAGGCGTCCGGCGGATCGGCCAACAGCACCGCGCTTGCACGCGCGCGCCTGTCGGCCGATGGCACGAAGCTGGAAGCGCTGAAGGTCATCTTCAGCCAGAAGCCCAAGGTCGCGAGCCGCGCGCACTTCGGCTGCCGCATCGTCGAAGCCCGCGACGGCAACCTGTTCCTCACGCTCGGCGACCGCTTCAGCCGCAAGGACGATGCGCAGACGCTCGACAACCACCACGGCAAGGTGGTGCGCGTCGCCAAGGACGGCAGCGTGCCGAAAGACAACCCCTTCGTCGGCAAGCCGGGTGCGCTGCCCGAGATCTGGAGCTACGGCCATCGCAACAGCCAGGGCGCGACGCTCGCGCCCGATGGCCGCTTCTGGATGACGGAGCACGGCCCGCAGGGCGGCGACGAGATCAACATCCCGCGCGCCGGCGTCAACCACGGCTGGCCGGTGATCACCTACGGCGAGAACTACGGTGGCGGCAAGATCGGCGAGGGCATCACCCGCAAGGACGGCATGGAACAGCCGCTGCACTACTGGGTGCCGTCGATCGCGCCCTCGGGCATGGCCTTCCTCACCAGCGACCGCTACGGCGCCGGCTGGAAGGGCAACCTGTTCGTGGGCTCGCTGAAGTTCGGCTATCTCGACCGCATCGAACTGAAGGACGACAAGGTGGTCGCCGAGCACAAGCTGCTGGCCGACGGCCGGGCCCGCATCCGCGACGTGAAGCAGGGGCCGGACGGCCTGCTCTACGTGCTCACCGACGAGTCCGACGGCAAGCTGCTGCGCCTGCGGCCAAATTAAAGGATCAGCCGGGGCAGCCCGGCAGCGGCAGCGTCGGCAGCAGGCGGCGCCAGAGCCGCCGCCACTCGGGCCAGTCGTGCCCGCCTTCGGTCGTGACCACGCGTTCCGCCGGCAACGCCCCGGCCAGCAGCCGGTGGCTGAAGGCGAAGCGGTCGTCGAGCGCGTAGCCCAGGTACAGCGGCGGCCGGTCGCCGAACGTGCGGGTGTGGCCGACGTAGCCGCGCAGCCATTGCCACAGCTGCGTGTCGCTGGGCGTGCGCGGGTCGCTGCCGGGTGGTGCTTCGAGCGGGCCGCGCCAGCGCGACAGGCCGCCGGCGTTGGCGATGTCCTGGCTCAGCACGCGTTCGCCCAGGTAGGGCGCCAGCACGACCAGGCCGGCGAGGTCGCCGGGGTGCGTCTGGGCATACAGCAGTCCGCCGAAACCGCCGACCGAGATGCCCGCGATCCAGATCGCCTTGTAGCCCTGGCGGCGCGCCGGTGCGATCACGTCCCGATCCAGCCGGTCGAGGATGGTCTTGTTGCGGTAGTAGCCCATGTGGGCATCGACGCGCAGGGTGTCGACCGCGAGCCGGTTCTCGTTCAGGGCGTCGATGAAGCCTTCGCGCACGAACTCCTCGGGCGCCGAGTAGGCGCCGGGCAGCAGCACGATCAGCGTGTCGGCGTTGCGGGTGCAACTGCTCTTTTCCAGTGTGCTGGCCAGTGGTGCCTCGGCGGTGCGCAACCCGCCGCAGCCGGCGAGCAGCAGCAGCGAGGCGGCACCGAGGAGCAGGGCGAGGCGGCGGCGCAGGAGCGACAGGGTCTGCATCCGCCGGAGTCTAGGCGCGCGACACCGGAACCGGCAGGTCGACCATCACGGGTTGTCCCGGCACGGTGCAGCCGGTGTCGCAGCACTTGCCGGGCTGGCGGTTCTTCGTGATGGCGCGGCGCGGGTCGTGCGGCGCGGCGGCCGGCGTGCCGTCGGCCGCGATGCCGCGCTCGAGCAGGCGCTCGACCAGCTCGACCTTCGAGCCGACCGGGTAGTTGCGCCAGATCTCCTGCTTCATCGCCGCCGGCGAGCCGCCGCCGTGCAGGCTGATCACGCTGTACCAGCCGCCCTGGTAGCCGGCCGTGAGGTCTTCGATGAAGCGGGCCGTCTCGATGCGCTGCTCGTAGGGAATGGCGGGGTTGGCGCGCAGCACGTCGGACAGCCGCGCCGCGGTCTCGGGGTTGTGGTCCTCGTCCGGGCCGGGCAGGGTGACGATCAGGCCGCCGCTCACGTAGTGGGCGATGCGGTGCATGTCGTAGATCTTCGTCGCGAGCAGCAGCTTGCCGATGTTGCTGAACACCGGGTCGGGCATGAAGACCTCGCAGTGGTCGTCGGCCTTGCCGTAGACGCTGGCCGCCACGCCGCAGGCAAAGAAGCTCTCGGTGATGGTGATGAGCTCGACCATCTGCTCGCGCAGGTGGCTCTCCTTGCCGGGGTCGAAGCCGTTGGCCTCGCACATCAGCGCGCCGGCGCCGATCAGCAGGTCGCCGAAACCGGCCCGGGCCGCGATGCAGCTGTGGCGGTGGTGCGTGGCGTAGCTGTAGGTCAGGTGGCCCGAGTGCTCCCATTCGCCGGCGTAGAACACGCGCTCCCACGGCACGAACACCCGATCGAACATGCACACGCCGGTGCTCTGGCCGTACTTGCGGCTGAGCAGCGCGTCGCCGTGCTCGAGCTTCTCGCCGGGTCGCCCGGCCGGCCGCGCGACGATGGTGAGCCTGGGCGCATCGAGCGGCACGGCGCAGCAGACGGCGAAGTCGGCGTCTTCCTTGCCCATGTTGCGGCAGGGCATGACCAGCAGTTCGTGCACGTAGGGCGCGCCGGTCACGATGGCCTTGGTGCCCGAGATGACGATGCCGCGCGCGTTGCGCTCGACCACGTGCAGGTAGCTGTCGACGTTCGCCTGCTCGTGCGGCCGGCGGCTGCGGTCGCCCTTGGCGTCGGTCATGGCGACGCCCAGGGTCAGGTCCTGGTCCTGGATGCGGTGCAGGTAATTGTGGAAGCGCGCGGTGTGCTCGGTGCTGCCGCGCGCGTCGTCGATGCGCGCCGACACCTGCGCGATGGCGTTGAGCGCGTCGTGCGTCAGGTAGCGCTGGGCGCAGCCGGTTTCCTGGCAGACCAGCCGCACGGCCTCGAGCTTGTTGAGCAGGTCGCCCGAACTCGTGTTGATGTGCGAAAGGCGGTTCACGCGCTTGCCGCTGGTGTGCTGCACGGCGGTCATGAGCGGCGCGTACTCGGACTTGAGCGCGTGGTCGTAGGTGAGGGCGATGGCGTTGATGCCGGGCTGGAAGGCGGGCTCGTCGGCCACGCTGGCGACGCGGCGGCCGTCGACGAACACGGTGGGCGTGTAGCGGCGCAGCGATTCACGGTAGTCGGCGCCGGACATGAGGAGGGCGTCGGAAGGCGGGGCATTCATGCGTGTTGTCTCCAGAGGCTCGTGGGGGTTTTGGGGCCGTTGGCATGGGAATTTAAACACTGTTCAATTTTTAGATCAACGTTCGAAAAAATGATCGACGACCAGATCGAGGGCTATAGTCCCGCCCATGCACGCCAAGCTCCAACGCCGCCAGACCCTCACCGACGCGCGCCGCGCCCTGGTGCTCGACGCCGCCCGCACGGTGTTCGCCGAAGCCGGCATCGAGGGCGCGAGCATCCGTGAAATCGCGAAGAAAGCCGGCTACACGCCGGGCGCCATCTATTCGTACTTCGAGAGCAAGGAGGCGATCTACGCGGCCTTGCTCGACGAGTCGCTGCTGCGCCTGCAGGCCGCGGTGGCCGAGGTGGCGGTGTCCGAGCGCCGGCCCGACCAGACCCTGGCCGCCAAGGCCCAGGCCTGGTTCGACTTCTACGCGGCGAACCCGCGCGACCTCGACCTCGGCTTCTATCTGGTGCACGGCATGCGGCCTCGAGGGCTCACGCACGCGCTCGACCACGAACTGAACGACCGCCTCTACGACGCCCTGCGCCCCTGTGAAGAGGCGTTGCTCGCTTTGGGCCTCGATGCCGACCTCGCGCAGCAGGAGAACACGGCGCTGTTCGCGCACGGCGTCGGCCTGCTGCTGATGCAGCACACGGGGCGCATCCGCATGTTCAGGCAGTCGGCCGATGCGCTGTTCAAGACCTACCTCGCGCAGCTGGTGCAGCGATCTTCCCCTGTGGCAACGGCAGACGATCCCGCGAAACCCGCGCTTTTCGGTGGTACGGTTCAGCCCAGTTCAACCGATACCTGAAAGAAGAAGTCCATGCTGCTCGACGCCACGCAATCCCAACTCGTCCTGGTCGATTACCAGGCGCGGCTGATGCCGGCGATCTTCGAAGGCGAGGCGGCGGCGCGCAATGCGGCGCGCCTGGGCCAGATGGCGCAGTGGGTCGACGTGCCGGTCTGGGGCACCGAGCAGAACCCGTCCAAGCTGGGCGAGAACCTGCCCGAGATCCGCGCCTTCTGCCGCAAGACGCTGGCCAAGATGCATTTCAGCGGCGTGGAAGAGGGGCTCGGCGAATGGCTGCGCCCGCCCACGAAGGCGGCGCCGCAGGGCAACGCCCGCAGCCTGCCCAAGCACCTGCAGAAGCCCCCGGCCGCGGCCGAAGAGCGCAACACCATCGTCATCGCCGGCTGCGAAGCCCATGTCTGCCTGCTGCAGACCGCGCTCGACCTGCTCGAGGACGAGTTCGACGTGTGGGTCGTCACCGACGCCTGCAGCTCGCGCACCGAGCGCAACCGCGACGCCGCCTTCGACCGGCTGGCCGGCGCCGGCGCGGAGCTCGTGACCACCGAGATGGTCGGCTTCGAGTGGCTGCGCACTGCCGAGCACCCGGCGTTCCGCGACCTGCAGGCACTGATCCGCTAGTCCGCTGATTCACTGAATTGCTGTTGAAGGGCGGCCCGGCAAGGGTGCCGCCCGGATTGCCGCGGCTGTCAGCTTCCCGCAAGATCGGTCCCCATAATTATGAATTCAGTTTCGGCGCGAGTCCGGAACGGCATCCATAAAACAGGAGACAGATCCCGATGAGCCGCTATGAAGAGTTCTACCGCCAGTCCGTCGACGCGCCCGAGGCCTTCTGGGCCGAGCAGGCGAAGCTGATCGACTGGCACACGCCCGCGCAGCAGATCCTCGACGCCAGCCAGCCGCCGTTCGCGCGCTGGTTCGTCGGCGGCACCACCAACCTGTGCCACAACGCCGTCGACCGGCACCTGGCCGATCGGGGCGACCAGCCGGCGCTGATCTTCGTGTCGACCGAGACCGGCACCGAGAAAAGCTACAGCTTCGCCGAGCTGCATGCCGAGGTGCAGCGCACCGCCGCCAGCCTCGTCGAACTGGGCGTGGGCAAGGGCGATCGCGTGCTCATCTACATGCCGATGATTCCCGAGGCCGCCTTCGCGATGCTGGCCTGCGCGCGCATCGGCGCCATCCATTGCGTGGTGTTCGGCGGCTTCGCCAGCGGCTCGCTGGCCACCCGCATCGAGGACGCCGAGCCCAAGGTGGTCGTGAGCGCCGACGCCGGGTCGCGCGGCGGCAAGGTCATCGCGTACAAGCCGCTGCTCGACGAAGCCATCCGCCTGTCGAAGCACAAGCCCGAGGCCGTGCTGCTGACCGACCGCGGCCTGGCGCCGATGACGCTGGTGGCCGGCCGCGACCATCTGGCGGGCGAGCTGAGGCACAAGCACATGGATGCGCAGGTGCCTTGCACCTGGCTGGCCTCGACCGACATCAGCTACACGATCTACACGAGCGGCACCACCGGCAAGCCCAAGGGCGTGCAGCGCGACGTGGGCGGCTACGCCGTGGCGCTGGCCGCGAGCATGAAGCACATCTTCGACGGCCGGCCCGGCGAAACCTACTTCTCGACCAGCGACATCGGCTGGGTCGTGGGCCACAGCTACATCGTCTACGGCCCGCTGATCGCGGGCATGGCCACCATCATGTACGAGGGCCTGCCCACGCAGGGCCTCGACCAGCAGCCCGACGGCGGCATCTGGTGGCGCCTGGTCGAGAAGTACAAGGTGACGGTGATGTTCAGCGCGCCCACCGCCGTGCGCGTGCTCAAGAAACAAGACCCGGCGCTGCTCAAGAAGTACGACCTGTCGACCCTGCGCGCGCTGTTCCTGGCCGGCGAGCCGCTGGACGAACCGACCGCGCGCTGGATCAGCGACGGCCTGGGCGTGCCGATCATCGACAACTACTGGCAGACCGAGTCGGGCTGGCCGATGATCACCATCGCCAACGGCGTGGAAGCCAAGCCCAGCAAGTTCGGCAGCCCCGGCGTGCCGATGTACGGCTACCGCATCAAGATCCTGCACGAGTCGACCGGCGAGGAGCTCACCGGCGCGAACGAGAAGGGCGTGGTCGTGGTCGAGGGCCCGACGCCGCCCGGTTTCATGCAGACCGTGTGGAAGGACGACGCCCGCTTCGTCAACACCTATTGGAAGAGCGTGCCGGGCAAGATGGTCTATTCGACCTTCGACTGGGGCATCCGCGACGCCGACGGCTACTTCTACATCCTGGGCCGCACCGACGACGTGATCAACGTGGCCGGCCACCGGCTGGGCACGCGCGAGATCGAGGAGAGCATCTCGGGCCATGCCAACGTGGCCGAGGTGGCGGTGGTCGGCGTGGCCGACACGCTCAAGGGGCAGGTGGCGATGGCCTTCGTCGTGCCGAAAGACGGCCTGGCCGTGACCGATGCCGACGCGGCCCTCAAGCTCGAGGGCGAGATCATGAAGGTCGTGGCCGACCAGCTCGGCGCCCTGGCGCGGCCCGCGCGCGTGCGCTTCGTGAGCGGCCTGCCCAAGACCCGCAGCGGCAAGCTGCTGCGCCGGGCGATCCAGGCCGTCTGCGAGCAGCGCGACCCGGGCGACCTGACCACCATCGACGATCCGGCCACGCTGCAACAGATCAAACAGTTACTGTCCGCCACCTGACCGCGGGCGCGAATCGGGGTAGGGTTGCGGGCCTTGCGCAGCCGCGTTCTGTCGTCATATGGTTGACGTGGCACAATGCCAAGGTACTCAGGCCCTTCCCCAGCCACAGTCGCATCCGCCAATCGGTCCAGCCGTGTCGCGGAAGGTTTCTTAACCAACTCGTGCTTCCTCCAGGGAAGCGAAGGTCAGCGGATCATGAGCGATTCCTCTACGCCCACGGCGTACACCGCCTATCAAGGCAACACCTACCTCTTCGGCGGCAATGCGCCCTATGTCGAGGAGATGTACGAAAACTACCTCGCCAACCCCGGCAGCGTTCCCGACAACTGGCGCACGTATTTCGACGCCCTGCAGAACGTTCCCGCCGCCGACGGCACCAGCGCCCGCGACGTCCCCCACCTGCCGGTCATCAACGCCTTTGCCGAACTGGCCAAGCAGGGCACGACCCGTGTCGTGCAGGCCAGCGGCGCCGACTCCGAACTCGGCCGCAAGCGCACGGCAGTCCAGCAGCTGATTGCCGCCTACCGCAACGTCGGCGCCCGCTGGGCCGACCTCGACCCGCTCAAGCGCGCCGAGCGTCCCGCCATTCCGGAACTCGAGCCCTCGTTCTACGGTTTTGCCGACGCCGACCTCGAGACGGTGTTCAACACCAGCAACACCTTCTTCGGCAAAGAGACCATGTCGCTGCGCGACCTGCTCAATGCCCTGCGTGAAACGTACTGCGGCACGATGGGTGCCGAGTACATGTACACCACCGACCAGAACCACAAGCGCTGGTGGCAGCAGAAGCTCGAAAGCGCCCGCACGAACCCCAAGCTCAGCGCCGAGCAGAAGAAGCACGTGCTCAACCGCCTGACGGCCGCCGAAGGCCTCGAGCGCTTCCTGCACACCAAGTACGTCGGCCAGAAGCGCTTCTCGCTCGAAGGCGGCGAAAGCTTCATCGTCGCGATGGACGAGCTGATCAACCAGGCCGGCGTCAAGGGCGTGCAGGAAATCGTGATCGGCATGGCCCACCGCGGCCGCCTGAACGTGCTGGTGAACTCGCTGGGCAAGATGCCCGCCGACCTGTTCGCCGAGTTCGACCACACCGCCCCCGAAGACCTGCCCTCCGGCGACGTCAAGTACCACCAGGGCTTCAGCTCGGACGTGACCACCCCCGGCGGCCCGGTCCACCTGAGCCTGGCGTTCAACCCCTCGCACCTGGAAATCGTGAACCCCGTGGTCGAAGGCTCGGTGCGCGCCCGCATGGACCGCCGCGGCGACCCGCTGGGCAAGCAGGTGCTGCCCGTGATCGTGCACGGCGATGCCGCCTTCGCAGGCCAGGGCGTCGTGATGGAAACGCTGGCGCTGGCCGAAACCCGTGGTTACTCCACCGGCGGCACGGTGCACATCGTCATCAACAACCAGATCGGCTTCACCACCAGCGACCCGCGCGACAGCCGCTCGACGCTGTACTGCTCGGACATCGTCAAGATGATCGAAGCGCCGGTGCTGCACGTGAACGGCGACGACCCCGAAGCCGTGGTGCTCGCCACCCAGTTCGCTCTTGATTTCCGCATGGAATTCCAGAAGGACGTGGTCGTCGACATCATCTGCTTCCGCAAGCTGGGCCACAACGAGCAGGACACGCCTTCGCTCACCCAGCCGCTGATGTACAAGAAGATCGCGGCCCACCCCGGCACGCGCAAGCTGTACGCCGACAAGCTGGCCGCGCAAGGCCTGGGCGACACGCTCGGCGACGACATGGTCAAGGCGCAGCGCGCCGCCTTCGACGAAGGCAAGAACACCGTCGACCCCGTGCTCACCAACTTCAAGAGCAAGTACGCCGTCGACTGGAGCCCGTACCTCAACAAGAAGTGGACCGACGCCGGCGACACCGCCATTCCCTCCGCCGAGTGGAAGCGCCTGGCCGAACGCATCACCAAGGCACCCGAGAACTTCACCGTGCACCCGCTCGTGAAGAAGGTGCTGGACGACCGCGCAGCCATGGGCCGTGGCGACGTCAACGTCGACTGGGGCATGGGCGAGCACATGGCCTTCGCCTCGCTGGTGGCCAGCGGCTACCCGGTGCGCCTGTCGGGTGAAGACTCGGGCCGCGGCACGTTCACGCACCGCCACGCCGTGCTGCACGACCAGAACCGCGAGAAGTTCGACACCGGCACCTACACGCCGCTGCAGAACGTGGCCGAGAACCAGGCCCCGTTCGTCGTCATCGACTCGATCCTGTCCGAAGAAGCCGTGCTGGCCTTCGAATACGGCTACGCCTCGAACGACCCCAACACGCTCGTCATCTGGGAAGCCCAGTTCGGCGACTTCGTGAACGGCGCGCAAGTGGTGATCGACCAGTTCATCGCCTCGGGCGAAGTCAAGTGGGGCCGCGTCAACGGCATCACGATGATGCTGCCGCACGGCTACGAAGGCCAGGGCCCCGAGCACAGCTCGGCACGCCTGGAGCGCTTCATGCAGCTGAGCGCCGACACCAACATGCAGGTGGTGCAGCCCACGACGGCCAGCCAGATCTTCCACATCCTGCGCCGCCAGATGGTGCGCAACCTGCGCAAGCCGCTGATCATCCTCACGCCCAAGTCGCTGCTGCGCAACAAGGACGCGACCTCGCCGCTGTCCGAGTTCACCAAGGGCAGCTTCCAGACCGTCATTCCCGACAGCAAGGGTCTGAAGGCCGAGAAGGTCAAGCGCCTGATCGCCTGCTCGGGCAAGGTCTACTACGACCTGGCCAAGAAGCGCGAAGAGCAGGGCAGCGACGACGTGGCGATCATCCGCGTCGAGCAGCTCTACCCGTTCCCGCACAAGGCGTTCGCCGCCGAGGTCAAGAAGTACCCCAACCTCGTGGACATCGTGTGGTGCCAGGACGAGCCGCAGAACCAGGGCGCCTGGTTCTTCGTGCAGCACTACATCCACGAAAACATGCAGGAAGGCCAGAAGCTCGGCTACTCCGGCCGTGCCGCCTCGGCATCGCCTGCAGTCGGCTACTCGCACCTGCACCAGGAACAGCAGAAGGCGCTGGTCGATGGCGCATTTGGCAAGCTCAAGGGCTTCGTGCTGACCAAGTAAGAACCGTCCCTTTTCACACGAACACCCTCAAGAACAAAACGGAGCTCACTCCAAATGTCTATCGTAGAAGTCAAAGTCCCCCAGCTTTCCGAATCCGTGGCCGAGGCCACCATGCTCACGTGGAAGAAGAAAGCCGGCGAAGCCGTCGCCGTCGATGAAATCCTGATCGAGATCGAAACCGACAAGGTCGTGCTCGAAGTGCCCGCGCCCTCGGCCGGCGTGCTGGTCGAGATCGTTCAGCCCGACGGCGCCACCGTGGTGGCCGAGCAGCTGATCGCCAAGATCGACACCGACGGCAAGGCCGCCGCCGCGGCACCCGCTGCTGCAGCCGCCGCACCGGCCGCTGCTGCACCCGCAGCGGCAGCCGCCGCCACCGGCGGTTCGAAGGCCGACGTGGCCATGCCCGCCGCTGCCAAGCTGCTGGCCGACAACAACCTGAAGACCAGCGACGTGGCCGGCACGGGCAAGGACGGCCGCGTGACCAAGGGCGACGTGCTCGGCGCCGTGGCTGCCGGCGCCAAGCCTGCCGCCACCATCGCCGCACCGGCTGCCAAGCCCGCGCTGCAACAGGTTGCCGCGCCCGCCGCGCCCGACCTGGGCGAGCGTCCGGAACAGCGCGTGCCGATGAGCCGCCTGCGCGCCCGCATCGCCGAGCGCCTGATCCAGTCGCAATCGACCAACGCCATCCTGACCACCTTCAACGAAGTGAACATGGCCCCGGTCATGGACCTGCGCAAGAAGTTCCAGGACGCGTTCACCAAGGAACACGGCGTGAAGCTCGGCTTCATGAGCTTCTTCGTGAAGGCCGCGGTGCACGCGCTGAAGAAGTACCCGGTGCTCAACGCCTCGGTCGACGGCAACGACATCCTGTACCACGGCTACTTCGACATCGGCATCGCCGTCGGTTCGCCGCGCGGCCTGGTGGTGCCCATCCTGCGCAATGCCGACCAGATGAGCTTCGCCGACATCGAGAAGAAGATCGCCGAGTACGGCAAGAAGGCACAGGACGGCAAGCTGGGCATTGAAGAAATGACCGGCGGCACGTTCTCCATCTCCAACGGCGGCACCTTCGGCTCGATGCTCTCGACCCCGATCATCAACCCGCCCCAGTCGGCCATCCTGGGCGTGCACGCCACCAAGGACCGCGCCGTGGTCGAAAACGGCCAGATCGTCGTTCGCCCGATGAACTACCTCGCCATGAGCTACGACCACCGCATCATCGACGGCCGCGAAGCCGTGCTGGGCCTGGTCGCCATGAAGGAAGCGCTGGAAGATCCGTCGCGCCTGCTGTTCGACATCTGATCCGGGGAGCAAGAACCAGATGGCAAACAAGCAATTCGACGTCGTCGTCATCGGCGGCGGTCCTGGCGGCTACATCGCGGCGATCCGCGCTGCGCAGCTCGGCTTCAACGTGGCCTGCATCGACGAGTGGAAGAACGGCAAGGGCGGCCCCGCACCGGGCGGCACCTGCACCAACGTCGGCTGCATCCCCTCGAAGGCGCTGCTGCAATCGTCGGAGCACTTCGAGCAGGCCGGTCACCACTTTGCGGACCACGGCATCAAGGTCGAAGGCCTCGGCCTGGACATCGACAAGATGCTGGCCCGCAAGGACCAGGTCGTGAAGCAGAACAACGACGGCATCCTGTACCTGTTCAAGAAGAACAAGATCAGCTTCTTCCATGGCCGCGGTTCGTTCGTGAAGACCGACGAAACCGGCTACGAGATCAAGGTGGCAGGCGCCGCTGAAGAATCGATCAGCGGCAAGCACATCATCGTCGCCACGGGCTCCAACGCCCGCGCGCTGCCGGGCACGCCGTTCGACGAGGAAAACATCCTCTCGAACGACGGCGCGCTGCGCATCGGCGCGGTGCCCAAGAAGCTGGGCCTGATCGGCTCGGGCGTCATCGGCCTCGAAATGGGCTCGGTGTGGCGCCGCCTCGGTGCCGAGGTCACGGTGCTCGAAGCACTGCCGACCTTCCTGGGCGCCGTGGACGAGCAGATCGCCAAGGAAGCCAAGAAGGCCTTCGACAAGCAGAAGCTCAAGATCGAACTCGGCGTGAAGGTCGGCGAGATCAAGTCGTCGAAGAAGGGCGTGAGCGTCGCCTGGACCAACGCCAAGGGCGAAGCCCAGACGCTGGAAGTCGACAAGCTGATCGTCTCGATCGGCCGCGTGCCCAACACCATCGGCCTGAACGCCGAAGCCGTGGGCCTGAAGCTGGACGAGCGCGGCGCCATCGCCGTGGACGACGACTGCAAGACCAGCCTGCCCAACGTGTGGGCCATCGGCGACGTGGTGCGCGGCCCGATGCTGGCGCACAAGGCCGAGGAAGAAGGCGTGGCGGTGGCGGAGCGCATCGCGGGCCAGCACGGCCACGTGAACTTCAACACCGTGCCGTGGGTGATCTACACCAGCCCCGAGATCGCATGGGTCGGCCAGACCGAGCAGCAGCTCAAGGCCGCGGGCCGCGCCTACAAGGCCGGCACCTTCCCGTTCCTGGCGAACGGCCGCGCACGCGCGCTGGGCGACACGACCGGCATGGTCAAGTTCCTGGCCGACGCCGCCACGGACGAGATCCTGGGCGTGCACATCGTGGGCCCGCAGGCCAGCGAGCTGATCTCCGAAGCCGTCGTGGCGATGGAGTTCAAGGCCAGCGCCGAAGACATCGCGCGCATCTGCCATGCGCACCCGTCGCTGTCGGAAGCCACCAAGGAAGCGGCCCTGGCCGTGGACAAGCGCACGCTCAACTTCTGATCTCCGGTTCTTGAGCGAACCCGGCCCCGATCGACCCTCGCGGGGCGGTCGGGGCTCTCCATTTTTGAAGCGATCCGATCCCTTGAGCGTCAAACAGGCTTACGAAGCGGAACTCGCGGCACGCGGGTTCAAGAGCGATCCCGCACAACTGGCGGCCGTCGAGGCGCTCGACCGCTGCGCCACCGAGTGGGGCGAGTACAAGGCCCGGCGCTCCAATGCGCTGAAGAAGCTCATCAACCGGCCGGAGCTGCCGCGCGGCGTCTACATGTACGGCGGCGTGGGGCGCGGCAAGAGCTTCCTGATGGACCTGTTCTTCAACGCCGTGCCGCTGCGGCGCAAGACGCGCCTGCACTTCCACGAGTTCATGCGCGAAGTGCACCGCGAGCTGCGCGACCTGCAGGGCACCGTGAACCCGCTCGACGAGCTGGGCCTGCGAATTTCCAAGCGCTACAAGCTGATCTGCTTCGACGAGTTCCACGTCGCGGACATCACCGACGCGATGATCCTGCACCGGCTGCTCGTGGCGCTGTTCGACAACGGCGTGGGCTTTGTCACCACCTCGAACTTCAAGCCCGACGACCTGTACCCCGGCGGCCTGCACCGCGACCGCATCCTGCCCGCCATTGCACTGCTCAACCAGAAGCTCGAAGTGCTGAGCGTGGACAACGGCACCGACTACCGGCGCCGCACGCTGGAGCAGCTGCGCATGTACCTCACGCCGAACGACGCGGCGGCCGAGAAGGAAATGCGCCACGCCTTCGACAAGCTGGCCGAGACGGCCGACGAGAACCCGATCCTGCACATCGAGCAGCGCGAGATCCGCGCGCTGCGCAAGGCCGGCGGCGTGGTGTGGTTCGACTTCAAGACGCTGTGCGGCGGCCCGCGCTCGCAGAACGACTACCTCGAGATCGCGAGCCAGTTCCACACCGTGCTGCTGTCCGACGTGCCGCACATGCCGGTGCGCATGGCCTCGGAAGCACGCCGTTTCACCTGGCTGGTCGACGTCTTGTACGACCGGCGCTGCAAGCTCATCATGTCGGCCGAGGTTCCGCCCGAGGCGTTGTACACCGAGGGGCCGCTGGCGCACGAGTTTCCGCGCACGGTGTCCCGGCTCACCGAAATGCAGTCGAGCGAATTCCTCGCCCTGGAACGCCGCATCGTCGACACCCGACTCACATGAAAAAAACCGCTCTTGCCCTGTTCCTGGCCTTGGCCAGCCTGCCGCTGTGGGCCCAGTCCAATGCGGCGGCGGGCAACGCCGACCTCGAAGCCGAACGCAGCCGCCTGGCGGCCGAGCGCGAGGTCATCGAGTCGCGCTACACGAAGGAGCGCGCGGCCTGCTACAAGAAGTTCGCGGTCGAAGACTGCCTGCGCGAAAGCCGCAGCCGCCGTCGCAAGGAAACCGACCACATCAAGCGGCAGGAAACCGCGATCAACGACATCCAGCGCCAGCGCAGCGGCGCGGCCGAGCTGCAGAAGCTCGACCAGAAGGCCGCCACCCAGCGCCCGCAGGATTCGCGCGAACAGCGCGAGAAGTCGCAGGAAGACCAGAAGGCGCGCGAGCAGCGCGCCGCCGACCACGCCGCGAGCCGCGCCGCGACCGCGGCCGACGCCGCCGAGCGCCAGCGCCAGTTCGAGAACAAGCAGAAGGCCCACGCCGACGAGCAGGCCAAGGCGGCCCAGCGCCGCGCCGAAGCGCCGGCCGCGACCACGCGCTTCGAGGACAAGCAGAAGCGGGCCGCCGAACACCGCGCCAACCGCGAACGCCAGAACGCCGAGCGCACCAAGCCGCGCGGCGCACCGTTGCCACCGGCACCGGCGGCTTCCTCGCCCTGATCCTTGAAAGAGGGCGGGCGCTCAGGCCGCCGCGGGCAGCCGGTCGAGCTTGAGCACCGCGATCGAGATGTTGTCGCCCGTGCCGCGCGCACGGCGCCGCGCTTCTCCCACCAGGATTTCCACTGCGTCGCGCGGCGGCTGCGCGTACAGCACGCTGGCCAGTTCCTCGGGCGAGAAGTAGTGCCACAGGCCGTCGCTGCAGGCCATCAGCAGGTCGCCCGGCTGCAGCTTGGCGATGTGGTGCGGATCGACGGGCGGCGGCGTGGTCGTCATGCCCAGGCAACCCAGCAGGATGTTGCCCTGCGGATGGATGTTGGCCTCGGCCTCGCTGATCTGGCCGCGATCGACCAGCGCCTGCACGTACGAATGGTCGCGCGTGCGCTTGACCAGCGCGCCGTCGTTGAAGTGATAGATGCGCGAGTCGCCTGCGTGGATCCAGGCGCAGTCGCCCTTGGGGTTCATCAGGAAGGCGGCCAGCGTGCTGTGCGGCTCCTGCTCGCTCGACAGCGCCGTGAGCTTGATCACCGTGTGGGCGTCTTCGAGCAGCTGGCGCAGCACGACGGCGGGGTCGTCGCGCTCGGGGCTGTAGCGGGTGAAGAGCTGGCGCGCGGTCATGAGCACCTGGTCGGACGCCTTGCGCCCGCCGCTGCGCCCGCCCATGCCGTCGGCGATGACGCCGAGCACGCAGCCCGGCGTGCGGGGGTGGCTCATCAACAGCACCTGGTCCTGCTGGTAGGGGCGATCCCCCTTGTGGAGGCCGGTGGCGGCGGCGAGTCGAAAGCCTTGGGTCATGAGCGCTGGGGCGCCAGAGGCGCGCTTTCTGTCTTCTCTGGGGTTCGTGTCAGGACGTATTATCGAATGAACACGCGCGGCCCCATGCGGCACGCGCACCCCCACCGTTGGACTCCAATCTTCATTCCCTTTCCCGTCAGCTGATCGAGCTGCGCATTGCGCATGCCGACCTCGACGCCACCATCGACCGGCTCTCGGAAGACGGCACGCCGCAGGACGAACTGCTGATGCGCCGCCTGAAAAAGCGCCGCCTCGCCCTGCGCGACCAGATCGCCCAGCTCGAGAACGCGCTCGACCCGAAAGAACCGGCGTGACGTCGCCGCTCGAAAACCAGGTGCGCGATGCGTTCGCGCAGGACGGGGTGCTGTCGCAGGCCGCCGAGCAGTTCCGCGAACGCGGCGGCCAGACCGAGATGGCGATGGCCGTGGCCCGCACCATCTCCGACGGCGGCATGCTCGTGGTCGAGGCCGGCACCGGCGTGGGCAAGACCTTCTCGTACCTCGTGCCGGCGCTGCTGAGCGGCGAGCGCGTGCTGCTCTCGACCGCCACCAAGACCCTGCAGGACCAGCTGTTCGGCCGCGACCTGCCGCGCCTCGTCGAGGCCTTCGCACTGCCGATACGCACGGCGCTGCTGAAAGGGCGGGGCAGCTACCTGTGCCTGCACCGCCTCGACATGGCGCGCCACGACGCCTCGCTGCCCGAGCGCGGCAGCCTGCGCACGCTGGCAAAGATCGAGCAGTGGTCGAAAGCCACGCGCACCGGCGACCTCGCCGAACTGCCGGGGCTCGACGAACGCTCGCCGCTGATCCCGCTGATCACTTCCACGCGCGAGAACTGCCTGGGCGCGCAATGCCCGCAGTTCAAGGCCTGCCACGTCAACCTGGCGCGGCGCGAGGCGCTGGCGGCCGACATCGTGGTCATCAACCACCACCTGTTCTTTGCCGACCTCGCGGTGCGCGAGACCGGCATGGCCGAGCTGCTGCCGACCGTGAGCGTCGTCGTGTTCGACGAGGCGCACCAGCTCAACGAGACCGGCGTGCAGTTCCTGGGCGCGCAGCTCGGCAGCGGGCAGGCGCTCGACTTCGCGCGCGACATGCTCGGCGCCGGCCTGCAGCATGCGCGCGGGCTGGTCGACTGGCAGCAGCTGGTGGCGGGCGTCGAACGCGCGGCGCGCGAACTGCGCCTGGTGGTCGGCAAGCAATGGCCGGGCGCCAAGCTGCGCTGGATCGGCCCGGCCCCCGAGGGCGTGAATGCCGAAGCCTGGCAGGGCGCGCTCGACGACCTGCAGGACGCCTTCGTGCTGGCCGCCGACGGGCTGGACACGGTGAGCGAGATTTCGCCCGACTTCGTGCGCCTGCACGAGCGCGCGCGCCAGCTCGCCAAGCGCACGGCGCGTTTCGCGCAGCCGTGCGAACTCGACTCCGTGCGCTGGGTCGACGTGGGCACGCAGCTGCGCCTGATCGAGTCGCCGCTCGACATCGCCGATGCGATGCGCAAGCGGGTGCTCAAGCTGGCCGACGAGCCTGTGGAGTCGGACCTGCCCTATGGCGACGATGAGGAAGACCCCGAGCACGGCGCTGTCCCACCGCCACCGCAGGAAGACAGCCGCCGCGCCTGGGTCTTCACCTCCGCCACGCTGGGTGACGACCCGACGCTGCGCTGGTTCACCGAACCCTGCGGCCTGCGCGATGCTGAAGTGCTGCGCGTACAAAGTCCGTTCGACTACGCCTCGCAGGCGGCGATCTACGTGCCGCGGGCCTTTCCGAAGCCCAACGATCCCACGCACAGCCAGCAGGTGGCCAAGCTGGCCGCGCACGGCGCCGCCGAGCTCGGTGGGCGCACGCTGGTGCTGACCACCACGCTGCGCGCGCTGCGCACCATCGGCGATGCGATGCGCCAGCAATTCGAACTGCTTCAGACGGAGGCGCGGCCCGAGGTGCTGGTGCAGGGCGAGCTGCCCAAGCGCGTGCTCATGGACCGCTTTCGCGAAGGCGCGAGTAACGGGCGCGCGGGCTGCGTGCTGGTGGCGTCGGCGTCGTTCTGGGAAGGCTTCGATGCGCCGGGCGACGCGCTGCAGTTCGTGGTGATCGACAAGCTGCCGTTCCCGCCGCCCAACGATCCGCTGGTGGAGGCCCGCTCGCAGCGGCTCGAAGCGCAGGGGCGCAGCTCGTTCAGCGATTACTCGCTGCCCGAGGCGGCCGTGGCATTGAAGCAGGGGGCGGGGCGCCTCATTCGCCGTGAAACCGACAGCGGCGTGCTCGCGATCTGCGACACGCGCCTCGTGGCGATGGGCTATGGCCGGCGGCTGCTGGCGGCGTTGCCGCCGATGCGCCGGCTGGAAACCGAAGCGGATTTCGAGAGCGCGATCGACGCGCTCAGGAAACCTTACTGATATCTATCAAGAGGCGCTGGATTACCAGAGCTTCCACCAGGGGTCGGTGCTGCCCTTGAAGCCGTTCGCCAGGTAGGTGCTCTGCGGGTAGTTGGTGGTCAGCACGCGTTGTGCATCGTCGCGCAGGTCCTTCATGCCGAGCGCGTCGTACGACTTCACCATGATGTACAGGGCTTCTTCGAGCGCCGGCACTTCGCGGTAGTCGGACAGCGCGATCTGTGCCCGGTTGATGGCCGCCAGGTAGGCGCCACGCGAGTAGTAATAGCGGGCCACGTGAACTTCGTACTGCGCGAGCGAGTTCACGATGTAGTTCATGCGCTGGCGCGCGTCGGGCGCGTAGCGCGACTCGGGGAAGCGCGTCACGAGGTCGCGGAAGGATTCGAACGATTCCTTGGCGGCCTTCTGGTCGCGCTCGGACAGGTCCTGGCGCGTCAGGAACGCGAACATGCCCAGGTCGTCGTTGAAGTTGATCACGCCCTTCAGGTAGAGCGCGTAGTCGAACGCCGGGCTGGCCGGGTGCAGCTTCATGAAGCGGTCGAGCGTGGCGATGGCGTTGGCCTTTTCGCCGGCCTTGTGCTGGGCGTAGGCCTTTTCGAGCTGGGCCTGCTGGGCCAGCGGCGTGCCGGCGGCACGGCCTTCGAGCTTCTCGTACAGCGGCACTGCCTTGTCGTAGGCGCCGGAGCCGACTTCGTCCTTGGCTTCCGAGTAGATGCGGTTGGGGCTCCAGTTCGCGGTCTTGTCTTCCTTGGTGGTGGAACCGCAACCGGCGACGAGAAGGGCCGCCGCGCTGAGCGCGATCCAGGCAGGGACCGATAATTTGGCGCGAAACATCACATACGGCTTTCGTGAAACAGTTGCCCTCAATTATATCGACCGACCCCCTGACCGATCCCCCGGAAGGGCCTGAACCTGAAGAGGGCGCCGATCTCGCGGAGCCCAGCGAGCTGCGTCCCTTCGCCATCGACCAGGCGCAGCACGGGCAGCGGCTCGACCGCGCCCTGGCGGCGCTGGTGCCCGAGTTCTCGCGCAGTTACCTTCAGCAACTCATTGAGGCCGGCGCCGTCGAGCTGCAAGGGCGCACGCTCACCAAGGTCTCTGCCACGGTGCGCGCGGGCCAGTCGGGGCGCATCGAGCTGCGGCCCACGCCCCAGAGCCAGGCCTTCCGGCCCGAGGCGATGGCGCTGGTCACGGTCCACGAAGACGAGCACCTGCGGATCATCGACAAGCCGGCCGGCCTGGTGGTGCACCCGGCGCCGGGCCACTGGAGCGGCACGCTGCTGAACGGGCTGCTGGCGCTCGACCCGAAGGCCGTGCTGCTGCCGCGCGCGGGCATCGTGCACCGCCTCGACCGCGACACCAGCGGCCTGATGGTGGTGGCGCGCACGCGGGCCGCGATGGACGCCATGGTGGCGCTGATCGCCGCGCGCGACGTGAAGCGCCAGTACCTGGCGATGGGGCACAAGGCCTGGGAAGGCGCGGCGGCCCGGCAGGTCGATGCGCCGATCGGCCGCGATCCGCGCAACCGGCTGCGCATGGCCGTGGTCGACCTGGAGCGCCACGCGGGCAAGACCGCGCGCACGCTGATCGAGCGGCTCGACAGCCACACCGACGGCTGCGCGGTGCGCTGCACGCTCGAAACCGGCCGCACCCACCAGATCCGCGTGCACATGGCGTCGATCGGCCATCCGCTGGTCGGCGACGCGCTGTATGGCGGCGCGCCCGCGGCGGGGCTGTCGCGGCAGGCGCTGCATGCGTTCCGGCTGGCGTTCGTGCATCCCGTCACGCAGCAGGCGATGGAGTTCCGCTCGCCGCCGCCGCCCGATCTGGCCCAGGCTTTGCAGACCTGGGGGCTGGATTACAATCGCGCCTGACGGCCCGAGGGCCGCGCCGGCCACCCGATGCCGGCCTTGCGTTGCACTCGCCGCGTGCCGGCAACGCCTACCCCTTCCATCCATCTGAACAAGCGTCGCCAGGCGCCTTTTTCCGGATAACGCGAACCATGAATACGGCGGATGCCAAGCGCATTCTCGAAACCGCCTTGATCTGTTCGAGCCAGCCGCTGCCGGTGCGCGACATGCGCGTGCTGTTCGACGACGAGCTGGGCGTGGACACGATCAAGGTGCTGTTGCTCGAACTGCAGGAAGACTGGGCGCAACGCGGCCTGGAGCTGGTGAGCGTCGGCAGCGGCTGGCGTTTCCAGAGCCGGCCCGAGATGCGCGATGCCCTCGATCGCCTGCATCCCGAGAAGCCGCCGCGCTACACGCGCGCCGCGCTCGAGACGCTGGCCATCATTGCCTACCGGCAGCCGGCCACGCGCGGCGACATGGAAGACATCCGCGGCGTCACGATCAACTCCCTGATCCTGAAGCAGCTCGAAGACCGCGGCTGGGTCGAGGTGATCGGCCACCGCGAAACGGTCGGCCGGCCCGCGCTCTACGCGACCACCCGCCAGTTCCTCGACGACCTGGGCCTGGCCTCGCTGGACCAGCTGCCGCTGGTGGAAACGCCCGCGCAGCAGGCGGCGCTGGTTGACGCACTGCAGCAGGCCGCGGGCGACCAGCCGGGGCTGCCGATCGACGGCGATGCGGCGGAAGAGGCCGTTGCGGAATCTGCAGAGCCCGCAGCGCTGGTGGATGGAGAAGAAGGTGTGCAGCCCGAACTCGCCATGGTCGATGCGCCGCCCGAGTCGGCTGAGCTGGCGGAAGTCGTCTCGACCGATGCGGCGGAGTTTGCCGAAGAGGTGGTGGCGATCGCCGAGGCCGCCGAGCCCGTCGATGAGGCGCTGCCTGTGTCCGAGCCAGAAACCGGCGAGCCGCCCGCCGAACCCGAAGTGGCCGCCGCGCCCGAAGAACCCGAATCCGACGTCCCGTCCCCCGCAGCGGACGAGACCGACCCCCACGACCCCCACGCTGTTTCTCCCGGAAAAACCCCATGAGCTCATCCGACACCGACGACGCAGCGATGCTGCCGGTCGAACCCGAAGTCAAGAAGCGGAAGCGGGCCGCCACGCCCAAGAAGGTGACGGAAGTTGCTGTTGAATCCGTCGCTGCGCCCGCAGAGCCGGCAGGGGCCGAGGCCGGGGAAGCGCCGAAGAAGCCGCGTGCACCCCGCAAGAAGAAGGTGGTCGAGGCGCCGGCTGCCGATGAGCAATTGGTGAGCGCGGCGGAAGTCGCTCCTGCTGCGGAAGCTCCCGCGACGGTCCAGCCCGATGTGGCGCCCGTGGCTGCGGAAGTGGTGGCAGCCGAGGCAGACGAGCCGGCGCCGGTCGAAGCACAGCGTCCCCAGATGTCCGACGAGGACCAGGACGACGACCGCGGGGATGACGAAGACGACGAGGAAGACGAGCCCGACGAAGAGGAAGACGACCTCGACCGCGCCCGTCGCGCCGCCGAGCGCGAGCAGCGCAATGCGCCGCCGACCGAGCCGATCCGTTTTGCCGACGTCATTTCCGGCCAGTTCGACGCCGACGAGGAAAGCCCCGAGGTGCCGCCGCTCAAGCGCGTGCTGCTGCCCGAGGCCGATTCGCCCAAGCTGCACAAGGTGCTGGCGCAGGCCGGTCTCGGTTCGCGCCTCGAGATGGAGCAACTCATCTTGCAGGGCCGCATCTCGGTCAACAACGAGCCGGCCCACATCGGCCAGCGCATCCAGTACGGCGACCAGGTCAAGATCAACGGCAAGCCGATCCGCTACCGCATCGCACCGCCGCCGCCGCGCGTGATCGCGTACCACAAGCCCGTGGGCGAGGTCGTCACGCACGACGATCCGCAGAACCGCCCGACGGTGTTCCGCAAGCTGCCGCGTCTGCAGCAGGGCAAGTGGCAGTCGGTCGGCCGGCTCGACCTGAACACCGAAGGCCTGCTGCTGTTCAGCAGCTCCGGCGACCTGGCCAACCAGCTCATGCACCCGCGCTTCGGCCTGGAGCGCGAGTACGCGGTGCGCGTGCTGGGCGCGCTCACCAGCGAAGAAAAGAAGAAGCTGCTCGAGGGCGTGCGCCTGGACGACGGCATGGCGCAGTTCGGCACCATCGAAGACGGTGGTGGCGAAGGCTCCAACTGCTGGTACCGCGTGACCATTTCCGAAGGCCGCAACCGCGAGGTGCGCCGCCTGTTCGAGTCGGTGGGCCATGCGGTCAGCCGACTCATCCGCATCCGCTACGGCGCGATGGTGCTGCCGCGCGGTCTCAAGCGCGGTGCCTGGATGGAGCTCGACGAGCGCGATATCCAGGCGCTGTTCCAGGCCTCGGGCGGTGCGCAGGCGCGACCGGCGGGTCCGTCGCAGCGCGGTCCCGGCGGGCCGGAGGGGGGCGGTCGCAACGGCCGGAACAAGAAGCGCCGCGGCAACAACAACAACCGCAACGGCGGCATGGGTGGCGGTCAGCCGCGTGAAGCGCGCGGCGAAGCACCGATCCCGAGTCCGCTGGGCGACGGTCGTCCGCCGCGCGGTGAGCGCGGAGGGCGCGGTGGTCCCAATCGGGGCGGCGGCAACGGTGGCCCGCCACAGCAGGGGCGCCGCGGCAACGCCGGTCCCGGCAATCGTCAGGGCGGCCAGGGGCAAGGGCAGGGCGGCGGTGGCAACCGGTCGGCGGGTGCTGGCGGTGGCGGCGGTGCGAACCAGCCCGATCCGATGAAGACGTCGCTCGGCTACATCGGTGCCGACAGCTTCTCGCGCCAGCGCAAGGAACAGCGCGGCGGTCCGGGACGTCGCGGCGGTGGTGGCGGCTCGCAAGGCGGCGGTGGTGGCTTTGGCGGTGGTGGCGGCGGACGCCGCCGCGGACGCTGAAAGCCAGCCGTCGGAGCGCGGCCTTTCGCGGGGTTTTCACCAATCCCGCAGGTCGCGCCGGTTAAAATCAGAGGCTTTGTCGACGTGCCACGAAACAAACTCGTTGCAGTTGTGACAAAACACTTCAAAATCAAAGCTCAGGAAGCATTTCAATGGCTATCGAACGTACCCTTTCCATCATCAAGCCCGACGCCGTCGCCAAGAACGTCATCGGCAAGATCGTTTCCCGCTTCGAGGCTGCCGGCCTCAAGATCGTCGCCGCCAAGCTGGTTCACCTGTCGCGCAACGAAGCCGAGCAGTTCTACTCGGTGCACAAGGAGCGTCCCTTCTTCAAGGACCTCGTCGAGTTCATGATCTCGGGCCCCGTGTTCGTGCAAGTGCTCGAAGGCGAGAACGCCATCGCCAAGAACCGTGACCTGATGGGCGCCACGGACCCCAAGAAGGCAGCCGCCGGCACCATCCGCGCCGACTTCGCCGACAGCATCGACGCCAACGCCGTTCACGGCTCGGACGCGCCCGAAACGGCTGCCAACGAAGTGTCGTTCTTCTTCGCCGGCCTCAACGTCTACGCACGCTGAAGCCGTTGCTCGCCTGAATTCATGACCACAGCCAATCTGCTCGAATTCGATCTCGACGGGCTGGCTGCGTTCTGCGAAAAACTCGGCGAGAAAAAATTCCGCGCCACGCAGCTGTTCCGCTGGATCCACCAGCGTGGCGCCAGCGACTTCACCCAGATGACCGATCTGGCGAAGTCGCTGCGCGAGAAACTCGCGACCACCGCGCGCGTGGAGGCCCTGTCGGTCCTCACGCAGCATGAATCCAAGGACGGCACGATCAAGTGGCTGTTCGACGTCGGCGGCGGCGATGCGGTCGAGGCCGTGTTCATCCCCGAAGACGATCGCGGCACGCTGTGCGTGTCGTCGCAGGCCGGTTGCGCCGTGGGCTGCCGCTTTTGCTCGACCGGGCATCAGGGCTTCAGCCGCAACCTCACCACGGGCGAAATCGTCGCCCAGCTCTGGTTCGCCGAGCACTTCCTGCGCAAGCACCTGAATCGCAGCGAGCGCGTCATCTCCAACGTGGTGATGATGGGCATGGGCGAGCCGCTGCAGAACTACTCGGCGCTGGTGCCTGCCTTGCGCACCATGCTCGACGACAACGCCTACGGGCTGTCGCGCCGCCGGGTCACCGTATCGACCTCCGGCGTGGTGCCGATGATCGACCGCCTGGGCACCGATTGCGCCGTGGCCATGGCTGTCTCGCTGCATGCGCCCAACGATGCGCTGCGCGACGACCTCGTGCCGCTCAATCGCAAGTACCCGATCGCCGAACTGCTCGAGGCCTGCAAGCGCTACCTCGTGCATGCGCCGCGCGACTTCATCACCTTCGAATACTGCATGCTCGACGGCGTGAACGACCAGCCCGAACATGCGCGCCAGCTGATCGAGCTCGTGCGCAAGCACGACGTCTCGTGCAAGTTCAACCTGATTCCGTTCAACCCGTTTCCGGCGTCGGGCCTGCTGCGCTCGCCGCAACCGCGCGTGCTGGCCTTTGCCCGCACGCTGAGCGAAGCGGGCCTCGTGACCACCGTGCGCAAGACGCGCGGTGACGACATCGACGCCGCCTGCGGACAACTCGCCGGCGACGTGAAAGACCGCACCCGTGCGGCCGAGCGCATGGCCCAGCGCCGTGCGGCGGTGGCCGAGCGTCCCGTCGTTCTGCACCCGACCCGCGCCAAGACCCCCAAGACCACCGTTCCCCAGGAGCATTGACGCAATGAGCATGGCCTTTCCGACGACGACCGCGAGCGTGCAGCGAGTGCTGAGCGCAGGAATCGCGAGCGTCGCCGTGGCGCTTCTTCTCGCGGGCTGCGTCAACACGCGAACCACCACCACCGGGCTTGTCGGCAGCGGGGCCGACAGCGGTACCACTGCCGTGACCGACGTCGACGAAAACAACCGTCGCCGTGCCCGCCTGCGGATGGAGCTGGCGGCCGGCTACTTCGAGCACGGCCAGCCCTCGGTCGCCCTCGAAGAACTCAAGCAGGTGCTGGCCATCGACCCGAACTACGCCGACGCCTACAACCTGCGCGGCCTGGTCTACATGCGGCTGGACGACGCCGGCCAGGCCGAAGACAGCTTCCGCCGCGCGGTCGCGATCAATCCGCGCGACGCCAACACGCGCCACAACTACGGCTGGCTGCTGTGCCAGCAGAACCGCTACGGCGACGCCGCGCAGCAGTTCGCCGCGGCACTGGCCGTGCCCAGCTATGCCGACCGTGCCAAGACGCTCATGACCCAGGGGGTCTGCGAGCTCAAGGCCGGCCAGCGGCCGCAGGCCGAGCGCAGCCTCCTGCAGGCCTACGAGCTCGACGCCGGCAATCCGGTGGTCGGCTTCAACCTGGCCTCGGTGCTGGCGCAGCGCGAAGAATGGTCGCGCGCGCAGTTCTACGTCCGCCGTGTCAACAACAGCCCCTCGGCCAATGCCGAGACGCTCTGGCTCGGCATCAAGATCGAACGGAAGCTCAACAACCGCGAGGCTGTCGCGCAGCTGGGCGGTCAATTGCAACGACGTTTCCCTCAATCGCGGGAGGCAATGGCGTACGAGCGCGGGAATTTCAATGACTGAACGGGTTTCGGAGTTCGGGACGTCCGCGGCGCTGCCGCTGGCAGAAGGCGACGTCGCGCACAAGACGGCCGGTGACATGCTGCGCGAGGCGCGCGAAGCGCATGGCCTGCACATCGAGATGGTGGCCGCGGCGCTCAAGGTGCCGCCGCAAAAGCTGATCGCGCTCGAGGCCGACGACATCGCCTCGCTGCCCGACCCGGTGTTCGCCCGGGCCCTGGCCAGCAGCGTGTGCCGCGCACTGCGCATCGATCCGGCGCCAGTGCTTGCCAAGCTGCCGGGCGCACAACGCGCACCGCTGGCCGAAACCAACCGCACGCTGAATGCCCGCGTGGTCTCCGACACGCCGCGCTGGAACGGTGGACGCTCCGGCGGCCTGCCGTCGCGCGCGCTGCTGACGGTCGTGGTGCTGCTCTTGATCGGCGCCGGCGTGCTGTTCTGGATGCCGCAATCGGCGTTCGACCAGATCGGCGCCTCCGTCGCGCGGCTGACCGCAAAGAACGAGGGCGAGACCATGCCGCCGCCCGCCGATCCGGCCGATGTCTCGGAGCCCGTGCCGACGCAGGCCGTGGCGCCGACCGGCCCCGTGGGCGCCGCACCGGCCGCCGGCGTGGCGGCTGCCGCGCCAGCCGCCCCGGCCTCCGCGCCCCTCGCGGCCGTCGCCAACACCAGCACCGCCAGCAGCCAGCAGCTCGTCTTCGTGGCGCGCGAGGAATGCTGGATCACCGTCACCGAGGCCGGCGGCAAGCAGTTGCTGCGCCGCAGCCTGCAGGTCGGCGAGACCGTCGGGCTGTCGGGCACGCTGCCGCTGTCCGTGGTGGTGGGGCGTGCATCGGCCGTCGATGTGCAGGTGAACGGAAAGCCCTACGATCTGAAGCCTGTCACCCGCGGCGGCGGCGTGGCGCGTTTCGAGGTGAAATCGTGACAACCGACTGCACTCCCCAACCCATCGAATCGGCGGCGCCCAAGGCGCGCCGCTCGCGCCAGGCCAGCGTGGTCTGGGGCCCGCGCATCGTCACGGTGGGGGGCGACGCGCCCACGCGCGTGCAGTCGATGACCAACACCGACACGGTCGATGCCATCGGCACCGCGATCCAGGTCAAGGAGCTCGCCATTGCGGGCTCCGAGATGGTCCGCATCACCGTCAACACGCCCGAGGCCGCCGCGCAGGTGCCCTACATCCGCGAGCAGCTCGACCGCATGGGCATCGACGTGCCGCTGATCGGCGACTTCCACTACAACGGCCACCGCCTGCTCACCGACTATCCGGCCTGCGCCGAGGCGCTGAGCAAGTACCGCATCAACCCCGGCAACGTGGGCAAGGGCGACAAGAAGGACAAGCAGTTCGGCCAGATGATCGACGCGGCCATGCGCTGGAACAAGCCGGTGCGCATCGGCGTGAACTGGGGCAGCCTCGACCAGGAGCTGCTCGCCAGCCTGATGGACACCAACAGCCAGCGCGCCGAGCCCTGGGATGCCAAGCAGGTGATGTACGAGGCGCTGATCACTTCGGCCATCGAGTCCGCGAAGCTCGCCGAGTCGATGGGCATGGCCGGCAACCAGGTCATCCTGTCGTGCAAGGTGAGCGGCGTGCAGGACCTGATCTCGGTCTACCGCGAACTCGCGAAGCGCTGCGACAACCCGCTGCACCTGGGCCTGACCGAAGCCGGCATGGGCACCAAGGGCACGGTGGCCTCGGCCACGGCGCTGTCGATCCTGCTGCAAGAGGGCATCGGCGACACGATCCGCGTGTCGCTCACGCCGCAGCCGGGCGAGTCGCGCACGCAGGAAGTGCTGATTGCCAACGAAATCCTCCAGGCCCTGGGCCTGCGCGTGTTCGTGCCGAGCGTCACGGCCTGCCCGGGCTGCGGCCGCACCACGAGCACCACCTTCCAGGAACTGGCCAAGCAGATCGACGACTACCTGCGCCTGCAGATGCCGGTCTGGCGCAAGAAATACCCCGGTGTCGAGACGCTGAAGGTGGCCGTCATGGGCTGCATCGTCAACGGCCCCGGCGAGAGCAAGCACGCCGACATCGGCATCAGCCTGCCCGGCACCGGCGAGGCACCGGCCGCGCCGGTCTTCATCGACGGCGAAAAGGCCCTCACGCTGCGCGGCGACAATATCGCCAACGAGTTCCACCAACTCGTCGAAACCTACATCGAAAAGCGCTTCGGCAGCGAACACGCTGTCCTGGCCTGACACCTCCGCAGACTCATGGCTGAAAAACTGAATGCCGTCAAAGGCATGAACGACATATTGCCGCCCGAATCGGCGCGCTGGGAGTGGCTCGAAGCCACCGTGCGCGAGCTGATGGGGCGCTATGCGTACCGCAACGTCCGCACCCCGATCCTGGAGCACACGGCGCTGTTCGTGCGCGGCATCGGCGAGGTGACGGACATCGTCGAGAAGGAGATGTACGCCTTCGAAGACCGTTCGGACAAGCATGGGCAGTCGGAGCACCTGGCGATGCGCCCCGAGAACACGGCCGGCCTCGTGCGTGCCGTGATCGAGCACAACATGCTCTACGAGGGGCCCAAGCGCCTCTGGTACACGGGCCCGATGTTCCGCCGCGAAAAGCCGCAGCGCGGGCGCTTCCGCCAGTTCCACCAGATCGGCGCCGAGGCGCTCGGTTTTGCCGGACCCGATGTCGACGCCGAACTGATCCTGCTGGCCACCGCGCTGTGGAAGGCCATCGGCCTGACCGATGTGCGCCTGGAACTCAACAGCCTGGGCCAGCCGGCCGAGCGCGCGCTGCACCGCGCCCAGCTCATCGCCCACTTCGAGCAGCACGCCGACAAGCTCGACGAGGACGGCAAGCGCCGCCTGCACAGCAACCCGCTGCGCATCCTCGACACGAAGAATCCGGCGATGAAAGAGGTGGTCGAGTCGGCGCCGAAGCTGATCGACTTTCTCGGCGCCGAATCGTTGGCCCACTTCGAGGGGCTGCAGGCCATCCTCAAGGCCAACGACATCGCCTTCACGATCAACCCGCGCCTCGTGCGCGGGCTCGACTACTACAACCTCACGGTGTTCGAGTTCGTGACCGACCGCCTCGGCGCGCAGGGCACGGTGTGCGCCGGCGGCCGCTACGACGACCTGATCGCCCAGATCGGCGGCAAGCCGGCGCCCGCGGTGGGCTGGGCCATCGGCGTCGAGCGCGTGCTCGACCTGCTGAAAGAGCAGGGCGCCGAAGTGCCGGCACCGGTGCCCGACGTCTATGCCATCGTGCCCGACGCCGCTTCGATGCCCGTCGTGCTGCGCGCCTTGCAGCAGCTGCGCGAAACCGGCGTGCGCGTGCAGATGCACGCCAGCACGGCCGAAGGCCTTGCGAGCTTCAAGGCGCAGATGCGCAAGGCGGACGCCAGCGGCGCCGCCTACGCCCTGATCTTCGGCGCCGATGAACTTGCGCGCGGTGAAGTGACTCTCAAGGCCTTGCGCGACGCCAGCGTCGCGCAGTCCGCCCGTTCACTTGCTGAAGTGACCACCTGGGCCGCCACCCTACAATCGCCGGCTCCCAACCTCTGACAGCGCATGGCCACCCATCTCGACCTCGAAGAACAGGAACAGCTCGACCAGCTCAAGCATTTCTGGAACACCTACGGCACCCTGATCACCTGGGCCGTGCTGCTCGTCGCCGGCGCCTTCGTGGCCTGGAACGGCTGGCAGTACTACCAGCGCACCAAGGCTGCCCAGGCCGCGGCCCTTTATGACGAGGTCGAGCGCAGCACGCAGTCGGGCGACGTCGAGCGCATCCAGCGCGTGATGACCGACATGAAGGACCGCTTCGCAGGCACCGCCTACGCGCAGCAAGCCGGCCTGCTGGTCGCCAAGACGCTGTTCGACAAGGGCAATGCCGATGGCTCGCGCGCGGCGCTGGGCTGGGTTGCGCAGAACGCCGTCGACCCGGGCTACCAGGCCATCGCCAAGCTGCGTCTCGCAGCCGAACTGCTCGATGCCAAGTCTTACGACGACGCGCTCAAGCAACTCGACGGCAAGGTGCCGACCGAATTCGAACCGCTGGTGGCCGACCGCAAGGGCGACATCTACATGGCGCAAGGCAAGCGCGACGAGGCGCAGGCCGAGTACCGCAAGGCCTGGACCGGCCTGGGCGCCGGCTCGGACTACCGCCGGCTGGTCGAGATCAAGCTCAACGCGGTCGGTGTCGACCCGAAGACCCTGGCGCCGACCGTCACCGTGACGCCCGCCGTCCCCAAGAACTCCTGATCGCACACCCTCATGAATTTCAAGCGTTTCATGCCTGAATCGACCGCCCTGCGCGCGGGTTCTGCTCTTGTTCTGGTAGCGCTCCTGGCCGCCTGCTCGGGCTCCGGCAAGCCCAAGCCCGCCGAGCTGCCGGCCAACCCGTCCCTGATGGGTGTGCGCCAGGCCTGGAACGTGCGGATTCCGGGCGTCGAATTCCCGCTCACCGCCGATGTCAGCGGCGACATCGTGACCGTGGCCGGCAGCGACGGCACGGTCGTCGCCATCGATGCCCGCGCCGGTCGCGAGACCTGGCGCGCCAGCGCCGGTGCGCCGCTGGCGGCCGGCGTCGGCAGCGACGGTTCGCTGACGGCCGTGGTCACCACCAACAACGAAGTGGTCGCCATCGAGAACGGCAAGGTGCTGTGGAAGCAGCGCCTGTCGGCCCAGGCCTTCACCGCACCGCTGGTGGCCGGCCGCCGCGTCTTCGTGCAGACCGCCGACCGCAGCGTCAGCGCCTGGGACGGCCAGAGCGGCCGTCGCCTGTGGCAGCAGCAGCGCCCGGGCGAAAACCTCGTGCTGCGCAAGTCGGGCGTGCTGATCGCGGTCGGCGACACGCTGGTCGCCGGTCTGGGCGGCCGACTCGTCGGCATGAACCCCGGCAACGGCAGCTCGCGCTGGGAAGCCCCCATCGCCGCCCCGCGCGGCACCAACGACGTGGAACGCCTGGTCGACCTGACCGGCAGCGTGAGCCGCTACGGCGACACGGTCTGCGCACGCGCCTACTACGCCAGCGTCGGCTGCGTCGACACGCTGCGCGGCCAGCTGCTCTGGAGCAAGCCGGCCTCGGGCGCTGATGGCGTGAGCGGCGACGAGCGCTTTCTCTATGGCACCGAATCGGATGGCAGCGTTACCGCCTGGCGTCGCGCCGACGGCGAACGCGCCTGGCAGATGAGCCGCCTGAAGAACCGCGAACTGACCGCGCCGCTGGCCGTGGGCCGCTCGCTGATCATCGGCGAGAGCACCGGCACGCTGCACTTCGTGTCGCGCGAGGACGGTGCACTGCTGAACCGCGTCACGCCCGACGGCTCGGCCATCACCGTGACGCCGGTCCTGGCCGGCAACACGGTGGTTGTCGTGACCGCCAAGGGTGGCGTCTTCGGCTACCGCCCTGAATAATCATTTTTTGTCTTTCTCTTACTTCCAAGGCCCGACCATGAAAACCGCGCCATCGAAAGGCCGGCCATGAAGCCGGTCGTGGCCCTGGTCGGCCGTCCCAACGTCGGCAAGTCGACGCTCTTCAACCGCCTGACCCAGACGCGCGACGCCATCGTCGCCGACTTCGCCGGCCTCACGCGCGACCGCCACTACGGCAACGGCCGCCTGGGCAAGCACGAGTTCATCGTGATCGACACCGGCGGCTTCGAGCCCGATGCCGGCAGCGGCATCTACAAGGAAATGGCCAAGCAGACGCGGCAGGCCGTGGCCGAGGCCGACGTCGTGATCTTCGTGGTCGATGCCCGCGAAGGCCTCTCGGCGCAAGACCACGACATCGCCAACGAGCTGCGCCGGCTGGGCAAGCCCTGCGTGCTGGCGGCCAACAAGGCCGAAGGCATGCACGACGGCACCAAGCTGGTCGACTTCTACGAGCTGGGCTTCGGCGACGTGCACGGCGTGTCCGCGGCGCACGGGCAGGGCATGCGCGACCTGGTCGAGCTGGCGCTCGCGCCGCTGAACCTGGCCGATCCGGACGACGAGGAAGACGAAGACGACGTCAACAAGCCGATCAAGCTGGCCGTGGCCGGCCGGCCCAACGTCGGCAAGTCGACGCTGATCAACACCTGGCTGGGCGAAGAGCGCCTGGTGGCCTTCGACATGCCCGGCACGACGCGCGACGCCATCTCGGTGCCGTTCGAGCGCAACGGCCAGCGTTTCGAGCTGATCGACACCGCCGGCCTGCGCCGCAAGGGCCGGGTGTTCGAGGCGATCGAGAAGTTCTCGGTGGTCAAGACGCTGCAGGCCATCGAATCGGCCAACGTCGTGCTGCTGCTGCTCGACGCCACGCAGGGCGTGACCGACCAGGACGCGCACATCGCCGGCTACATCCTCGAAAGCGGACGTGCCGTGGTGATCGCCATCAACAAGTGGGACGCGGTCGACAGCTACCAGCGCGAGCAGATCCAGCGGCAGATCGAAACCCGCCTGCCGTTCCTGAAGTTCGCGTCATTGCATTTCATCTCGGCCATCAAGCGCCAGGGCCTGGGCCCGGTGTGGCAGGCCATTGCGCAGGCCCACAAGTCGGCCACGCGCAAGATGTCGACGCCGGTGCTGACGCGCCTGCTGCTGGAGGCGGTGCAATTCCAGGCGCCCCAGCGCGGCGGCATGTTCCGGCCCAAGCTGCGCTATGCGCACCAGGGCGGCATGAATCCGCCCGTGATCATCATTCACGGCAATTCGCTGGAGCATGTGACCGACGCCTACAAGCGTTTCCTGGAAGGGCGTTTCCGCAAGGAATTCGACCTCGTGGGCACGCCCTTGCGGATCCAGTTCAAAAGCTCGCAGAATCCGTTCGTGGACAAGGACAACTGAGGGCGCTTGGCTGCCGATGGCAGCCGTTGAGCCGCAGCAGGAGCGGAAGTTCCGTCTTTTGAGAACCGTTATTTTCTCAAGGCTTTTGACCCCGATTGCTGCGGCGCAGAAACCCTGTGTTAAGGTCATCTCTCCAACAACTACTCTTGAACACGGAGAATATCGTGAGCAATAAAGGGCAACTTCTGCAAGACCCGTTTCTGAACACCTTGCGTCGCGAGCATGTGCCGGTTTCCATTTATTTGGTGAACGGCATCAAGCTGCAAGGCCAGATCGAGTCCTTCGATCAATACGTCGTGTTGCTTCGCAATACAGTGACGCAAATGGTCTACAAGCACGCCATTTCCACCATCGTGCCGGGTCGTGCCGTCAACTTCTCGGCCAACGAGAACGACGACGCCGCCGCCTGATCGCGCGGAGCGCGGCGGCAACCCCGCCGCGCTTTTTCCATATCTGATTCCGCTTGTCTGATTCGATCCCCCGCCAGGAAGGCGCCGCCGTTCTCGTCGGTGTCGATTTCGGGCTGCCCCATTTCGACAGCGAGCTCGAAGAACTCGGCCTGCTCGCACAAACCGCGGGCCTGACGCCCGTTGCCCGCCTGGCCTGCAAGCGCAAGGCGCCCGATGCGGCGCTGTTCGTCGGCAGCGGCAAGGCCGAAGAGATCAAGGAGCTCGCCGCGATGCACCGGGCGAGCGAGGTCATCTTCGACCAGTCCCTGAGCCCTGCGCAGCAGCGCAACCTCGAACGCCAGCTCGATGTCGCGGTCTATGACCGCACCTTCCTCATCCTCGAGATCTTTGCCCAGCGCGCCCGTTCGCACGAAGGCAAGCTGCAGGTCGAGCTGGCTCGGCTGCAGTACCTGAGCACGCGGCTGGTCCGCCGCTGGTCCCACCTGGAGCGCCAGACCGGCGGCGCAGGTGTGCGCGGCGGCCCCGGCGAAAAGCAGATCGAGCTCGACCGCCGCATGATCAACGAGTCGATCAAGCGCACGCGCGAGCGCCTGGCCAAGGTGCAGAAGCAGCGCAGCACGCAGCGCCGCCAGCGCGAGCGCCGCGAGACCTTCAACATCTCGCTCGTCGGCTACACCAACGCGGGCAAATCGTCGATCTTCAATGCGATGGTCAAGGCGCGCGCCTATGCGGCCGACCAGCTGTTCGCCACGCTCGACACCACCACGCGCAACCTCTACCTGGGCGATGCGCGCCGGCAGGTGTCGATCTCCGACACGGTGGGCTTCATCCGCGACCTGCCGCACGGCCTGGTCGATGCGTTCAAGGCCACCTTGCAGGAGGCGGTCGATGCCGACCTGCTGCTGCATGTGATCGACGCCTCCAACCCGCACTATCCGGAGCAGATGGCCGAGGTCCAGTCGGTGCTGCAGGACATCGGTGCGGGCGACGTGCCGCAACTGCTGGTGTTCAACAAGCTCGACGCCCTTGAAAGCGCGCAACATCCGCTGCATCTGCAGGACGAGATGGAAATCGACGGCGTGCAGGTTCCCCGCATCTTCCTCAGCGCCAAGACCGGCGAAGGCCTGCCGTTGCTGCGGGCCGAGCTGGCCCGGCAATCGGGTTCCGTCGCCGATACGATGACCCCTGAGGCGGACGCTGAATTGCACGATGCGGCCCCTTGATTGGGCACAATCCCGCCACTGACACGAGAACGAAGCGAATGAATGCAAAGCCAGCGCGGAGAGGGTTTCTGGGCATGTTCAACCTGAACGATGGCCGATGGGGTCGCGGCGACGAGCCGTCCTCCAACGGCGACCGCCCGGCCGGCAACCGGCCGCCCGATGCCGATCCCCCCGGCGCCCCGATCCCGCCGCCTTCGAGCGGCAACCAGAACAACAACGGCAACGGCAATCGCCCGCGCGGCCAGGGCCCGAACCAGGGCCCGCCCGACCTCGACGAACTCTGGCGCGACCTCAATCGCAAGCTCGGCGGTTTCTTCGGCGGTGGCAAGGGTGGCGGCAATCGCCCCAACGGCACCGGCGGCGGTGGCGGCAACGGCTACAAGCCTGACATGAAGAATGCCGGCTTCGGCATCGGCCTCGTGGCCGCCGTGGCGGTCCTGATCTGGCTCGGCACCGGCTTCTTCATCGTGAACGAAGGCCAGCAGGCCGTGGTCACGCAGTTCGGTCGCTACAAGTCGACGGTGAACGCCGGCTTCAACTGGCGCCTGCCGTACCCCATTCAACGCCACGAAGTGGTGGTGACCACGCAGATCCGTTCCACCGACGTGGGCCGCGACGCCATCGTGCGTTCCACCGGCCTGCGCGAATCGGCCATGCTGACCGAAGACGAGAACATCGTCGAAATCAAGTTCGCCGTGCAGTACCGCCTGAGCGATGCGCGCGCCTGGCTCTACGAGAGCAAGTCGCCCGCTGAAACCATCGTGCAGGTGGCCGAAAGCTCCGTGCGCGAAGTGGTCGGCAAGATGAAGATGGACGCGGCGCTCGCCGAAGAACGCGACCAGATCGCCCCCCGCGTGCGCGCACTGATGCAGACCATCCTCGACCGCTACAAGGTCGGTGTCGAAGTCGTCGGCATCAACCTGCAGCAGGGCGGCGTGCGTCCGCCCGAGCAGGTGCAGGCTGCCTTCGACGACGTGCTCAAGGCCGGCCAGGAACGCGAGCGCGCCAAGAACGACGCCGAGGCCTACGCCAACAACGTCGTGCCGCTGGCCACCGGTACCTCGTCGCGCCTGAAGGAAGAGTCCGAGGCCTACAAGGCCCGCATCGTGGCGCAGGCACAGGGTGACGCCGGTCGCTTCAGCTCGGTGCTGACCGAGTACCAGAAGGCGCCGCAGGTGACGCGCGACCGCATGTACACCGACGCCATGCAGCAGATCTACGCCAGCACGACCAAGGTGCTGGTCGACAGCAAGCAGGGCTCCAACCTGCTGTACCTGCCGCTCGACAAGCTGATGCAGCAAGGCGGCGGCAACACAGCCACGCCCGTGGATGCCGCCAGCCCCAGCGTGGCCGGCACCGCACCGACCCAGTCGTCGGTGATCCCGGTGGCGCCCGCCACCACCGACGTGCGCGCCCGTGACGGCCGCTCGCGTGACCGCGACGTGCGCTGAGAAAGGCCCGGAACAACATGAACAGAATCGGTTTCATCGCCACCTCGGTCCTCGTCCTGCTCGTGCTGCTGAGCTCGACCCTCTTCGTGGTCGACCAGCGCCAGTTCGGCGTGGTCTATGCCCTCGGCCAGATCAAGCAGGTCATCACCGAGCCCGGCCTCAACTTCAAGCTGCCGCCGCCGTTCCAGAACGTGTCGTACATCGACAAGCGCCTGCTGACGCTCTCGAGCCTGGACACCGAGCCCATGCTCACCGCTGAAAAGCAGCGCGTGGTGATCGACTGGTACGTGCGCTGGCGCATCTCCGACCCGCAGGCCTACATCCGCAACGTCGGCCTCGACGAGAACGCGGGCGCCATGCAGCTGAACCGCGTGGTGCGCAACGCCTTCCAGGAAAACATCAACAAGCGCACCGTGCGCGACCTGATCTCGGTGCGCCGCGAAGCCCTGATGGCCGACGTGCAGCGCGAAGTGCTGGCCGTGGTGAAGGGCGCCAAGCCCTGGGGCGTCGACGTGGTCGACGTGCGCATCACCCGCGTGGACTACGTGGAAGCCATCACCGAATCGGTCTACCGCCGCATGGAAGCCGAGCGCAAGCGCGTGGCCAACGAGCTGCGTTCCACCGGCACGGCCGAAGGCGAGAAGATCCGCGCCGACGCCGACCGCCAGCGCGAAGTGATCGTGGCCAACGCCTACCGCGACGCCCAGAAGATCAAGGGCGAGGGCGATGCCCAGGCTGCCGCGACCTACAGCGAGGCCTTCGGCCGCGATCCGCAGTTCGCCCAGTTCTATCGCAGCCTCGAGGCCTACAAGCAGAGCTTCAACAAGAAGAGCGACGTGATGGTGCTCGACCCGTCCTCGGACTTCTTCCGCGCCATGCAGAGCTCCGGCTCGGCGCGCAAGTAACAACAGGCCGTCCGTTTCCGCTGTCCTGCCTGGAGCCGTGAGCGCCGACACCTTCTGGAGCGCGTTGGCGCTGGTCCTGGTGATCGAAGGCATCCTGCCTTTCGTCTCGCCGGGCGGGTGGCGGCGCGGCTTCAGCCAACTGCTGCAGCTGCGCGACGGCCAGCTGCGTTTCTTCGGTCTTTGCAGCATCCTGCTGGGTTTGGTACTGCTCTGGGTTCTGGGGTAGCTCGGGCCCGGTAGAATCCCGGTTTAACCACGCCCCCGATCCCCATGTCCGCCTGGGTCCTCCCGGATCACATTGCCGATGTGCTGCCCTCCGAGGCGCGCCACATCGAAGAACTTCGACGCCAGCTGCTCGATACCGCCCGTGGCTATGGCTACGAGCTGGTGATGCCGCCGCTGCTCGAGCACCTGGAGTCGCTGCTTTCGGGCACCGGCGAGGCGCTCGACCTCCAAACCTTCAAGCTTGTCGACCAGCTCTCCGGCCGCAGCATGGGCCTGCGTGCCGACACCACCCCCCAGGTGGCGCGCATCGATGCCCACCTGCTGAACCGCGACGGCGTGGCGCGCCTGTGCTACTGCGGCCCGGTGGTCCACACCCGGCCCGACCGCCCGCACGCCACCCGCGAGCCGCTGCAGTTCGGCGCCGAAATCTACGGCCACGCCGGCCTGGAAGCCGACACCGAAACCCTGCTGCTGGCGCTCGACTGCCTCGACGCCGCCGGCCTGCGCGACGGCGTGATCGTCGACCTGGCCGACGCCCGCATCGTGCGCGCGCTGTTCGCCGGCGTGCCGGTCGATGCCGCCGCGATCGCCCGCGTGCACGCCGCGCTGGCCGCCAAGGACGCGAGCGAGCTGCAGGCGCTCACCAAGGATTTCCCCGCTGCTTCACGCGACGGCTTGCGCGCCCTCGTGGGCCTGTACGGCGATGTGGCCGTGCTCGACGAGGCCGCCAAGGCCCTGAAGGGCACGCCCACCGTGGCCGCGGCGCTGGCCGACCTGAAGCAACTCGCCGCCGGTCTGAACGGCACGGCAGGGCGCCAGATCAGCTTCGACCTGGCCGACCTGCGCGGCTACGCCTACTACAGCGGCATGCGTTTCGGCATCTACGTGCCGGGCGCGGCCGACTCGCTGGTGCGCGGTGGCCGCTACGACGAGGTGGGCGCCGTGTTCGGCCGCAACCGTCCGGCCGTCGGCTTCAGCCTCGATGTGCGCGAACTCGTCGGCGTGCTGCCGGCGCGTCCGCTGCGCGCTGCCATCCGTGCGCCCTGGAGCGACGCGGCCGGCCTGCGCGAGGCCATCGCCCAACTGCGCAAGGCCGGCGAAACGGTTGTCTGCGTGCTGCCCGGACATGGCAGCGAAATCGATGAATTCCATTGCGACCGCGAGCTCGTCGAGCAGGCCGGCCAATGGAGTGTCCGAGCGATCTGAATTTTTAAGCAATGGAACGAGCATGAGCGTAACCACCGGAAGAAACGTGGTCGTCGTCGGGACCCAGTGGGGCGACGAAGGCAAGGGCAAGCTGGTTGACTGGCTGACGGAAAGCGCCCAGGGCGTGGTCCGTTTCCAGGGCGGCCACAACGCGGGCCACACGCTGGTCATCAACGGCGTGAAGACCGCGCTGCACCTGATCCCGAGCGGCATCATGCGGCCCGGCGTCAAGTGCTACATCGGCAACGGCGTGGTGCTGTCGGCGGCCAAGCTGTTCGAGGAAATCGAAGGCCTGGAGAAAGCCGGCGTCGAAGTGCGTTCGCGCCTGCGCATCAGCGAGGCCTGCCCGCTGATCCTGCCGTTCCACGCCGCGCTGGACATCGCGCGCGAGGCCTACCGTGAAAAGGGTGGCATCGAGAAGATCGGCACCACCGGCCGCGGCATCGGCCCGGCCTACGAAGACAAGATCGCCCGCCGCGCGCTGCGCGTGCAGGACCTGAAGCACCCCGAGCGCTTCGCCGCCAAGCTGCGCGTGCTGCTCGAGCTGCACAACCACGTGCTGACCCAGGTGCTGGGCGCGCCCGCCATCGACTACGACACCGTGTTCGACGAGGCCATGCGCCACGCCGCGCTGCTCAAGCCCATGATGGCCGACGTGTCGCGCGAGCTGAACGACGCCCACAAGGCCGGCGCCAACCTGCTGTTCGAAGGCGCGCAGGGCACGCTGCTCGACGTCGACCACGGCACCTACCCGTACGTCACCTCGAGCAACTGCGTGGCCGGCAACGCCGCCGCCGGTTCGGGCGTGGGCCCGGGCATGCTGCACTACGTGCTGGGCATCACCAAGGCCTACTGCACCCGCGTGGGCGGCGGTCCGTTCCCCACCGAGCTCGACTGGGCCACGCCGGGCACCCCCGGCTACCACATGAGCACCGTGGGCGCCGAAAAGGGCGTGACCACCGGCCGCAGCCGCCGTTGCGGCTGGTTCGACGCCGCGCTGCTCAAGCGCTCGGCGCAGGTCAACGGCCTGTCGGGCCTGTGCATCACCAAGCTGGACGTGCTCGACGGCCTCGAGAAGCTCGAGCTGTGCACCGGCTACGAACTCGACGGCGAAACCACCGACATCCTGCCGATGGGCGCGGACGAGATCGAGCGCTGCACGCCGATCTACGAAACGCTCGAAGGCTGGACCGAAAGCACCGTGGGCGTCACGCAGTACGACAAGCTGCCGGTCAATGCGCGGCTGTACCTGCAGCGCATCGAGCAGGTCACCGGCGTGCCGATCCACATGGTGTCCACGAGCCCTGATCGCGACCACACGATCATGATGCGCCACCCCTACCTCGCAGACTGAACAGGAACGAACCAGACCATGTTGACCGAAGACGGCAAACATCTCTACGTCAGCTACGACGAGTACCACAACCTGATCGAGAAGCTCGCGATCAAGGTGCACCAGTCGGGCTGGGAGTTCGACACCATCCTGTGCCTGGCGCGTGGCGGCATGCGCCCGGGCGATGTGCTCTCGCGCATCTTCGACAAGCCGCTGGCGATCATGTCGACCAGCTCCTACCGCGCCGACGCCGGCACGATCCAGGGCCATCTCGACATCGCCCGCTACATCACCACCCCCAAGGGCGAGATCGCCGGCAAGGTGCTGCTGGTGGACGACCTGGCCGATTCGGGCCACACGCTGCACGCCGTGATGGACATGCTGCGCAACAACTACCAGCCGATCACCGAGCTGCGCAGCGCGGTCATCTGGACCAAGGCGCTGTCGACCTTCACGCCCGACTACTCGGTCGAGTTCCTGGCCACCAACCCGTGGATCCACCAGCCCTTCGAGGGCTACGACTCGCTCGGCGCCGAGAAGCTGATCGAGAAGTGGTCGGTCTGACGACCGGCCCTGGCACCACCGGCCGGCGCGCTCAGCTGCTGCTGCAGCTGCCGCCGCCGGGGGTGTCGAACATCGCGGTGTAGCGCCGCTGCATTTCCTCCGGCGTCAGCTTCTCGATGCTGTGCCCCACGTTCCACCGGTGACCGAAGGGGTCGCGGAAGACGCCGGAACGCTCCCCATAGAACTGATCCTGCGGTGCCATGTCCAGCGTGGCGCCCGCGGCGACCGCGCGCGCGACCAGCGCATCGGCATCGTCCACATGCAGGTGCAGCGAGACCGCGCTGCCGCCGAGCGCCTTGGGCGAGCGGATGTTGAACTCGGCGAACTCGTCCGAGATCATCAGGATCGCGCCGTTGTGAAAGTCCAGCTCGACGTGCCCGATGCGGCCGCTGGGCTCGGTCAGCCGAAAGATTTCCTTCACCTCGAACACGTGGCAATAGAAGTCGACGGCGGCGGCGGCGTTGTCGACGCAGAGGTACGGAAACAGCTCGTGGATGGCCATGGCGGGACCTGCCTTTCTTTCTGGAATAGCGTGTTGAAACGGGGACCGTGGCGCCGATTCTGCGCAGCCCCGGCGCTAGCGTCTTGAAGGAATTTGACCTGCCGTGCCGACAGCCGGCACATGACGCGGCGACGCTGCCCCCGTCTGCCGCCAGGCCTGCGGCGACAGGCCGGCCAGCGCCGAGAACTCGCGGCTCAGGTGCGCCTGGTCGCTGTAGCCCGCGGCGAGCGCGATGTCGGCCCAGGCGCGCGCGGGATCGTCGGCGGCCAGCGCCAGCACGCGGTCGAAGCGCATCACGCGGGCGTATTCCTTGGGCGCGAGCCCGACCGCCGCGCGGAACAGCGCGATGAAGCGCCGGTGGCTGTAGCCGCTGCGCGCCACCAGCGTGGCGATCGACGCGGGCGTGTCGCGCGTCACCTGCCCGAGCGAGGCGGCCACGGCCGGGTGCAGGCCGCGCGGGCTGGTGCGGGGCAGGGTGGCGGCGGCCAGGCGCCGGGTCAGCAGGGCCTCGAACACGTCCAGTTGCCGGGCCGGGTCGTCGGACGATGCATGCAGTTGTTCGAGCGCGTCGGCGGTCTGCCGCTCGCCCCACAGCGCGTCGAGCGGCGTGTGGCGACCACTCAGAGCGTCTTCAGGTGCGCCGAGCAGCAGCCGGGCGGCACCGGGGTGCAATTGCGCGCCGACCGAGCGTGTGGCCACCGACACATCGCGCAGGTAGAACGCGGCGCGCGCACCGCCGACGATGGCATGGCCGACCGTGTGGCCGCGCAGGTCGCGTGTGTCGTCGAAGAGCCGCAGCGGCGGCCCCGAAAGCCGGAACACCAGGTGCATGCCGCCCGTGGGCAGCACGTGCTCGCGGGCGCCGGTGCGTGTGTCGGGTGTGCCCTCGGGCGCCGAGGCCCACAGCAGCCGCAGGAAGGGCCGCAGATGAGGGGACGGGGGCCGCGTCAGCTGCATGGCGCGACGGGCCCCGGCAAGGGCGGGCGGGTGAGCATCGGCGCATTGTGCGCCGAGCAGCCGCCCGGGCCCAGGCTGCTTACTTGCTCGTTGCGAGGCGCTTCTGGATGTTGGCCGCGCGGTCGCCGGAAGCGGGGTGCGAGCTGAGCATCGAGCTCTTGCCGCCGTCGAGCTTGGCCAGCTTCTGGAACGCGGTGACGAGGCCTTCGCGCTTGAGCTTCTGCGTGGTCAGCAGGTCGAAGGCGTAGTTGTCCGAGTCGGTTTCCTGCGATTGCGAGAACTGCGCGTTGACCAGCTTCTCGGCGAAGTCGCCGATCTGCGAGGACGACAGCTGCGTGATCGCCGCATTGCCGGTGGCGCCGGCCAGGCCGCGCGCGGCCGACACGGCGTAGGCGGTCTGCATGGCCTTCTTGCTGTGGCCCAGGGCGACGTGGCCGATCTCGTGGCCGATGATGCCGCGCAGCTCGTCGTCGTTCATGAGGTCCATGAGGCCGCTGTAGACGCGGATGCAGCCGTTGCCCATGGCCCAGGCGTTCACGTCCTTCGTGAGGTAGACCTTGTAGCTGGCAGGCTGGCCACCGATGGTGGTGGGCAGGCCCTGGCGCACGCGCTCCAGGCGCTTGCTGTAGGCATCGGCGGGGCCCGCGACCTTGGAGCTCTTGTCGAGCTCGGCGCAAGACTGGTTGGCCAGGGCCTGCACGTCGCCGTCGGTGAGCGACATGGCCTTGAAGGCGCTGCCGCCGGCGCCCGCGAGCGCGTTCGAATCCAGGTTCTTCATGCCGCCGCAGGCGGACAGGGCCGCAGCGGCCGTGATGGTGATGAGCAGATGACGCATCGAGAAAATCCTCCCTTTATTTTCGGAGGGGCAACTCTATCCGCAATGCGCGTGCGATCCGGCCAAGGCCGTCGACATCGAACGGAGAATGTCACGGCCGTCGAGGGTTCCTCGCGGGGCGCTAGCATCGGCACATGAGCAAGCCTTCCACGACCCTGATCCACCATCCCTACACGCCGCCGGCCACCTTCGCTGCGCCGCAGCCCGGCGTGTTCAAGGCCTCGACCGTGTTCTTCGCCGACGTCGCCGCCATGCGCGCGCGCGACTGGAAGACCAAGGCCGGCTACACCTACGGCCTGCACGGCACGCCCACCACCTTCACGCTCGAAGAACGCCTGGCCACGCTCGAAGGCGGCACCGAATGCCTGCTGGTGCCCAGCGGGCTGGCCGCAATTTCGTTGGTCTCGTTCGCGTTCCTCAAGACCGGCGACGAGGTGCTGATTCCCGACAACGCCTACGGCCCCACCAAGGCGCTGGCCACCGGCGAGCTCGCCAACTTCGGCATCACGCACCGCCTGTACGACGCGATGAATCCGTCCGACCTGGAAGCCAAGCTCTCGCACCGCACGCGGCTGGTGTGGCTCGAAGCGGCCGGCTCGGTGACGATGGAATTCCCCAACCTGCCGGCGCTGGCCGAGGTCTGCCGCGAACGCGGCGTGATGACCGCGCTGGACAACACCTGGGGCGCGGGCCTGGCCTTCGCGCCCTTCGATTTCAACGGCACGGGGCAGGGCGTCGACGTGTCGGTGCACGCGCTCACCAAGTACCCCAGCGGCGGTGGCGACGTGCTGATGGGCAGCGTCGTCACGCGCGACGAGCGCCTGCACCGCGCGCTCAAGCTCACCCACATGCGCACCGGCTTCGGCATCGGCGTGGGCGACGTCGAAACCCTGCTGCGCTCGCTGCCGAGCATGGCGCTGCGCTACGCCGCGCACGACCGCGCGGCGCGCGAGCTGGCCGGCTGGCTCAACGGCTGCGAAGAGATCGCGCAGGTGCTGCACCCCGCGCTCGAGGATTCGCCGGGCCACGCCAACTGGCGCGCGCTGTGCGGCGCCACCGACCTGGCCGCGGGCCTGTTCTCGGTGGTGTTCGACGAGCGCTTCAGCACCGAGCAGGTCGATCGCTTCTGCGACAGCCTGAAGCTCTTCCGCCTCGGCTATTCGTGGGGCGGCCCGATCAGCCTCGTCGTGCCCTACGACATCGGCCTGATGCGCGACGCCAGCGTGGCCCGCTGGCCCTACAAGGGCACGCTGGTGCGTTTCTCGGTCGGCCTGGAGGATGTGGACGACCTGCGTGCCGACCTGCAGCAGGCGCTGCTGCAGATGTAGGCGCTGTTGCGCGCAGTGGGCAGGAAACACCGCAAGAGCCAGCGCGTCGCGCCGCCGGCTGCGCGCGATGCGGTGCCGCCCGCGTCACGGGTGCTGGCCGTGCCCGCGCAGGTGCTGGAGGCGCTCGCGCAGTCCGGCCTTCTGGAAGGCGTGTCCGACCTGCGCGGCACGCGACTCTTCATCGGTGGCGGCCGGCGCGGGGGCCATGGGCTGGTTCATGCACCAGCGTTACCCGGGTTTGCAA